>ERZ1370068.5072-contig-4111_pt1 | contig 114050 bp, 140 predicted proteins | sample MGYA00561227_ERZ1370068 | MGnify/ENA primary metagenome ERZ1370068 (study PRJEB38410, sample SAMEA6850437) | metagenome | study: Metagenomic assessment of the ecological functions of the soil: analysis of the soil microbiota associated with the...
GACCGGCGACGTAGTACTTCACGAAGAACGAATAGATGAGCGCGACGGGGATGGAGCCGAGCAGCGCGCCGGCCATCAGCTGGCCCCAGTAGAAGGCGTCGCCGCGGATCAGCTCGCCCACGACGCCGATCGGCACGGTGCGCACGTCGGAGCGGCTCGAGAACAGCAGCGCGTAGAGGAACTCGTTCTGCGCCAGCGTGAACGCGAAGATGCCGGCCGAGATGAAGCCGGGCATGCAGAGCGGGAAGGATCACGCGGCGTCATCGCGCGCCAGCGGCTGGCGCCGTCGATCAGCGCCTGCTCCTCCAGCTCCTTCGGCACGGTCTTGAAGTACCCCATCAAGAGCCACGCGATGAAGGGCACGAGCAGGGTGGGATAGGTCAGCATCACGGCGCTGAGCGTGTTGCCGAGCTTCAGCCGTCCGATGAGATCGGCCATCGGGACGAACAGCAGCGATCTGCGGAATCAGATAGGTCACCGCCACCGATGATGGCCAGCAGCGGCGCGCCGCGAAACCGCATGCGGGCCAGCGGGTACGCCAGCATGGTTCCGAGCAGCAGCGAGATGCCGGTCGCGACCACCGCCACCAGCATCGTGTTGCCGACCCACGTCAGGAAGTTGGTCTCCTGCAGCAGGCTGATGTAGTGGACCAGCGACGGGTGTTGGATCGTCAGCGGCATTGGCCTTGGGGTTGTAGAGCTCGGCATTGGTCTTGAGCGAGGTGGCGGCCATCCAGGTGAACGGGAACAGCGCCACGACGAAGAACAGCGACAGCGGGACCCAAAGGCCCGAAGAGCCGCTTGCGCCACGTCAGCTCGCCGACCATCGGTCAGTCCTTGCGCACGTAGTAGGTGAGCAGCACCAGCAGCAGCCCCAGCACCGGCACCATGCTGAGCGCCACCGCGGAGCCGAGCCCCATCTGGCCCGCGCCCATGCTGAGGCTGTAGGCGTAGGTGGCCATCAGGTGCGTCGAGTTGGCCGGGCCGCCGCCGGTGAGCACGTAGACCAGCTGGAAGTCGAAGAACGTCAGGATGATCGAGAACGTCGTGACGATCAAGATCACGGGCAAGAGCGACGGCAACGTGACGTGACGGAAGCGATCCCACGTGCCCGCGCCGTCGATCGTCGCCGACTCGTGCTGCTCGACGGGAATGGTCTGCAGGCCCGCCAGGATCGAGATGCCGAAGAACGGCAGGCCGCGCCACGTGTTGACCATGATGATCGAGATCATCGCCATGGTCGGCGAGCCGAGCCAGGACGGTCCGGTCTTCGCCAGCCCGCTCTCCACGAGCAGGCGGTTGAAGAGACCCATGCCCGGGTCGAAGATCCACTGCCACGCGACGGTGCTGAGCACGGTCGGCACGATGAACGGCAGCAGCAGCAGGGCGCGGGTGATCGCCTTGAACTTGAAGCTCTGGTTCATCACCAGCGCCATCCCGAGCCCGCCGAAGGCCTTCAGCACGGTCGCGGCGCCGGTGAACTTGACCGTGTTGCCGACCGACTGCCAGAAGATCGGATCGTTCGCGAGCGTGACGAAATTGCCGAGCCCCACGAAGGTCGCGGGGCCCGTCACCTCTCGTCGGTAGAAGCTCAGGTACACGCCGTAGAAGAACGGGTAGCCCAGGAACAGCAGCAGGAAGAGGATCGGCGGCGTGAGGATGAGCCAGCTGAACACGGACTCCCGCTCCACGAATTCGCGGAGCCGGCCGAACCGGAGCGGCCGGTAGTCGCGCGCTTCGAGCGCGGCAGCCCGCGACGCCTCGACGGGCTCATCTACCCATAGATCTGCTTGAGCTGCGTGACGGCCTCCGCGATGGCGTTCTTGGTCGGCGTGCCCGTGCAGGCCTTGGTGAACATGTCGATCACGATCCAGCGATTGATCACGGCGCCGTGCGGCGCGGTTGGCGGGCGCCGGCCACGACGTGAGCTTGCCGGTCTCGAGCACCTTCTGAACGGCTTCACCCGCGGCTCGATGTCCCAGTCGGGGACCTTGTCGAACGCGTGCAGGTACGGCGCGAAGTACATGTCGCCGGAAGCGATCCACGGCCGGTACTGCTTGGGGTCCATGATCCAGCGCAGGAAGTCCTTGGCGGCCTGCGGATCGGTGACCGTAGGCGAACACGCCGTGCGTCACCGGCACGAGCGCGTGGAAGCGCTGGCCGGTGGGGCCCTTGGGATTCAGCCCGTGGTCGATCACCTTGCCCATGTCCGGCAGGTCGCGCTTGGCCGACACCATGATGCTGTAGGCGTTGTTGGTGCACGAGATCTGGCTCGTCAGGAAGGCCTTGTTGTTGTGCGGGTCGAGCCAGCCGATGCAGTCCTCGATGCAGGCTTCCTTGTAGAGCCGCTTCACGTACTCGACGACCTTCGACGGTCTCGCTGCTGTCGAGCGCGACCTTCTTGCCGGCCTTGTCCATGACCGTCACGCCGTAGGACCAGAGCAGCGGGTAGAGCCAGGAGTAGTTGTCGGCGAAGCCGTGGCCCATCGACATGCCGAACGGATGGCCCTTGGCCTTGAGCTTGATGCCGGCTTCCAGGAACTCGTCCCAGGTATCGGGGAATTGCTTGATCCCGGCCTCGTCGAACCAGTCCTTGCGGTAGACCATCAGCTGGCCGATGTTCGCCTGAGGCACCGACTTCCACTTGCCGTTGTCGACGGACAAGAGCTTGATCTCGTCGTACCAGCCGCCTTGCTCCTTGCCCACCGCCTCGGCGATGTCGGAGACGTCCACCAGGGCGTCGCGATAGAGCCACTCCTGCTGCACCCAGGCCAGGTCGGCGCCGGACTTGTTCTCGACCATCGAGACGATCTGCGGCACGGCACTGCCGCCGGCGGCCTGGATCTGATAGTCGATCTTGATACCGGTCGCCTTCTGATAGGCCGGGATCAGGACTTTCTGGAAGTGCTCGTCGAAGTTCTTCACGTAGGAGCTTTCGCGCGCGAACACGATGGTCGACGGCTTGGCCTCGACATTTCGGGAGATCCAGGGAGCCCCGATGACGCCTGCGGCGCCAGCAGCCCCGGCGGCGAGCTTCAGGAACTCACGACGGCCGGTCTTGGACTTTGCGGGTTTCGCCATGCCTTTTCCCCTTATGTGTGAGGCCAGTTCGCATCACGCGGGCCCCGGAATGCTCTTCTGGGCCGCAACCGCCCGGCGCGGTCGGGCTACCGGCTGCTACAACGCTTGATCGTGCGCCCTGGACCGACGGATCGTCAGTATCGCATGGTGAAACGGACGGGCGGGGGCCGACGTTCCCTGGGGCCTGGACCCTTCGGGCGACCACGTATAATCCCGCCGGGTGAACTCGATGGGTGACGACCGCGCCGCATCACGTCCGCGCCAGGCGCTGCGCTCGCTGGCGGTGATCGGCGCGATGGCGGTGATCTGGGAAGCCGCCAAGATCCTCTTCGCGCTGCCCAGCTACCAGCTTCCCCACCTGCACGAGATCGCGGCGGACTTTCTGCGCGAAGGCGCGGGCGGCGAGCGCTGGTTCTGGATCATGGCCCAGAATGCGGCGTACACGGCGCTGGAGAGCCTCATCGGGTTCGCGCTGGGCGGGATCACCGGCCTCGTTCTCGCCGTCGCTTTCGCGCACTCGCGATGGCTCGAACGGGGCTCTCTGCCCTACGTGGTCGCCTCGCAGACGGTTCCCATTCTCGCGATCGCGCCGATGATCGTGGTCTGGCTCGGGACGTCGTGGTTCTCGAAGGCGGTGATCGCGGCGTACCTGACCTTCTTCCCGGTCACCGTCAACATGTCGCGCGGGCTCCGGGCGGTCGATGCCGACGCCCTCGCCCTCATGCGCGCGCTGCGGCGAGCTCCCGGCAGATCTTCTTCAAGCTCCGGTTCCCGGCCTCCTGCCCTACCTGTTCACGGCGCTGCGCATCTCGGCCACCGCCAGCGTCATCGGCGCCATCGTGGGAGAGCTGCCGGTAGGCAGCCGCTACGGCATGGGGGTCGTGATCATCAACGCCGCCCAGTACTACAACTGGCGCCCGGCGAATCTGTGGGCCGCCATCCTGGTCTCCGCGGTGATCGGGATCCTCTTCTATCACGCCGGTGGCCGCCGTCGAGCGGCGCGTCGTGAGCTGGTCGCGCACCGCGCCGGCGATCTAGACGTCGTTGGCCTCGCCGATCATCGCGCTCGACGGTGTCGCCAAGACGTTCGAGAGCCGCGCCGGCGCCACCGAGGCGCTCCGGGCGGTCTCGCTCGCCGTGGACGCCGGCGAGTTCGTCTCGATCATCGGCCCCTCGGGGTGCGGCAAGTCGTCGCTGCTTCCGCATCGTCGGCGATCTCGTCGATCCCTCGGCCGGGACGGTGCGCGTGAACGGCAAGAGCGCGCGGCAAGCCCGTCTCGACCGCGACTACGGGATCGTCTTCCAGACGCCCGTGCTCTACGAGTGGCGCACGGTGCTGGAGAACGTGCGGCTGCCGCTCGAGCTGGCGGGCCGGCCGCGCGCTCGAGCGCGAGCAGCGGCCGCGCGCGCTCCTGCGCCTGGTCGGCCTCGAGGAATTCGCCGGGCACTACCCCTGGCAGCTCTCGGGCGGCATGCAGCAACGCGTGTCGATCGCCCGCGCGCTCGCCCTGAACCCGTCCATCCTGCTGATGGACGAGCCGTTCGGCGCGCTCGACGAGATGACCCGCGAGCGGCTCAACCAGGAGCTGCTGCAGGTCTGCGCCGAGACGGCCGCGACTGCGCTCTTCGTCACGCACAGCATCGCGGAGGCGGTCTTTCTGTCGAGCCGGATCGTGGTGATGAGCCCGCGTCCGGGCTCCATCGATCGCGTCGTGACGGTCGATCTGCCGCGCCCGCGCGTCGACAAGACCCGCGCGCTCCCGCGGTTCTTCGAGCTGGTGACCGAGGTCCGCCAGAGCCTGCGCGAGGATCCCGGGCTCGCCGGCGAGCTGACCGCCCGGCGCTCGAGCGGGCCGGGCTCGCGATGAGGCTCGCGTGCGCGAATACGCGCCGGCGGCGCTCGTGCTCGCGGCGGGTCTGCTCCTGTGGGAGGCGGTCGTCTACGTGTTCTCGATCGAGTTCTATCTGCTGCCCGCGCCCCACGTGATCGTGCAGAGTCTGCGCGAGACCTATCCCTTCCTCGTCGAGGCGGGGCTCTACACGTTCACCGAAGCCGTGCTCGGCTTCGCGCTCGGCTGCGGCGGAGGGATCCTGGCGGCCATGGCGGCGAGCACGCTCGCCGGGCTTCGCCGGCCTCGTGCTGCCGTACGCGGTGGCTTCGGCGTCGATCCCCATCATCGCCCTGGCCCCGCTGGCCATCGTGTGGTTCGGCGTCGAGCAGGGCTCGAAGATCGCGATCGTCGTGCTGATGACGTTCTTTCCGACGTTCGTCAGCACGCTCCGTGGGCTCTCCAGCGTGACGCCTCAATCGCTCGAGCTGATGCGCAGCTATGCGGCAACCGAGCGACAGATCTTCCTGAAGATTCGGCTCCCGCACAGCTTGCCGATGGTGTTCACGGCCCTGCGCGCCTGCGCGACGCTCGCGATGATCGGAGCGGTCGTCAGCGAGTTCTTCGGGGGCCCGTGAAATCCGCTCGGCGTCTACATCAAGAGCACGGCCAGCCTCTTTCAGACTCGGCAGGCCTGGTCGGCGATCCTGGTTGCGTGCGCCCTGGGACTCGCTGTTCTACTTCGCGGTGGTGCTGGTCGAGCGCCTGGCCATGCCGTGGCACTTCGAGCGACGTGAACGTTGAACCGAGGAGGACGCACTCCATGGTGAAGAGACTGCTCCTGGTGTCGATCGCGGCCGCGCTGCTCGCGGTCGCCATGCTGCCCGAGCACGGTCTGACCCAGGCCGGCGACAAGGTCACGCTCCAGCTCAAGTGGGTGACCCAGGCTCAGTTCGCGGGCTACTACGCCGCGAAGGCCAAGGGCCTCTACACCGCCGAAAAGCTCGACGTGACCATCCGCCCGGGCGGGCCGGATATCGTGCCCGAGCAAGTGGTGGCCGGTGGCGGCGCGCAGTTCGGCATCGACTGGCTGCCGAGCCTTCTTTCCGCTCGTGACCAGGGTGCGCCCCTCGTGAACGTCGCCCAGGTGTTCGCGTACAGCGGCATGCGCGAGATCGCGTTCAAGTCCTCCGGCATCAAGGGCGCCGCCGACCTGAAAGGCCGGCGCGTGGCCGTCTGGTTCGGCGGCAACGAGTTCGAGCTGCTCGCCACGCTCGACAAGCACAAGATCGATCGGAACAAGGACGTGACCCTGATCCAGCAGCCGTTCGACATGAACCTGCTGCTCCAGAAGAAGGTCGACGCCGCGGCGGCGATGACCTACAACGAGTACAAGCAGGTCCTGGACGCCGGCGTGAAGGCCGACGACCTCGTGGTCATCGACTTCAACAAGGAAGGCACGGCGATGCTCGAGGACGGCGATCTTCGCCAAGGCCGACTGGATCGCGGACGCCAAGAACAAGGACGTCGCCGCTCGCTTCCTGCGCGCGTCACTCAAGGGCTGGGAGCTCTGCAAGGACAAGCCCGCCGAGTGCGTGGAGATCGTGCTGAAGGAAAGCCCCGTGCTCGGCCGCGACCATCAGACCTGGATGATGGCCGAGATCAACAAGCTCGTCTGGGGCCGCCGGCGCCCAAGAGCCCGCTCGGCAAGATGGATCCGGCGGCGTTCAAGCAGACGGCCGAGATCGCGTTGAAGTTCGGCGTGATCAAGAAGCCCGCCGGCGACGGCGCCTACACGCACGAGATCTGGGAGCTGGCGCAGAAGAAGTAAGCGGCGCGCCCCGAGCTCAGTCGCTGCCGGCGGAATCCACGAAGTCGACGTCGGCGTGATCGACGCCGGCGAGCGTGCGATAGCCCGGGCCGCGATCGAAGAACGGCAGGCGGCCGCGCGGCGGCGCGCAGCTGCTCGCGGAGCGCGCGGGTCGCGGCGGCATCCACGCGCGGGGCGGCCGCGGGCGACGAGCCTTCGGAGTCCGCGAGCACCACGCCATACTCTCCCGCGCCGCTCGGGCGCTGATCTTTCCCTCGAGCGTGTCCAGCGCGACCAGCTCCGGCTCGCGCTCGAGCGGATCGCCCCACCCGCCGCCACCCGTCGTCTCGACGCGCACGAGCGTGCCGGCCGGGATCGGCTCGTCGTCGACGAGCCCCGGCAGCACGCGCTCGTTCGGGCCGCCGGGATCGACCGTGACGCGGAACGGCGCGCCCGCCTTGCCGCCGCGCAGGCCCCAGCACGAGAGATCGCGCGGTCGGCGACGCACAGAAACGCGCTGTCGCGACAGCGCGCGGAACTCCTTGAGGTAGCCGAGCCCGCCCCGCCGGATGCCGGCGCCGCCCGAATCGGTCGCGAGCGCGAGCCGTTCGATCACGAGCGGAAACCGCGTCTCGGTGAACTCGACGGGCAGGTTCTTGCTGTCGGGGACGACGTGGATGGTGTCGGAGCCGTCGGCGTAGTAACGCCCGCCCGAGCCGCCGCCGAGCACCTCGCGCATGAGATAGAACTGCCCGTCGGCGTCGGCCCCGTGGAAGCCGGTGTAGCGGATCGTCTCCTGGTCCGCGGGCATCCGCCCGCCGACCGCCTTGGCGATGACACCGGCCAGGATCCCGAGCTGGCGCAGGATGACGAACGTTCGCGCGTTGGTCGGCGCCGGGAACACGGGCGTGAGCAAGGTGCCCGGCGGTGGGAACTTGAGCTCGATCAGCGGGACGACGCCCTCGTTGACGTCGAGCTCGGCCATGCGCTCGGGCGTGTCGGCCAGATTCCTCAGAATAGGCGCCAGCCATTTCTTGAGGAACACGCCGTCGGCGTAGTCGCCGGCGTGATTGATCGGACCCTTCGCCTGCGGGCTGGTGCCGGCGAAGTCGATGATCAAGCGGTCGTCGCGCTTGGTGAGCGTCATTCGCTGCGTGTGCAGGCGTGGCGGATCGACCCCGTCGTGCTCGGCGTAGTCTTCCCACACGTACGTGCCGTCGGGGATCTTGGCCAGGAGCTCGCGCCGGAACGTCTCGGTGGTCCGCTCGAGGATCGCGTCGAAGCACGCCTCGATCTGCTCGCGACCGTAGCGGCGGAAGAGATCGCCGAGCCGCTCGGCCCCCATGCGGCACGCCGCGACTTCGCTGTCGAGATCGCCGCGCAGGCTGTCGGGCAGCCGCGAGTTCCGCACCATGACCTTGATGAGGTCGTCGTTCGGCACGCCGGCCTGATAGAGCCGCACCGGCGGGACGATGAGCCCCTCCTGGTAGGCGCTGGTCGCGTGCGAGGGCATCGAGCCGGGCACCGCGCCGCCGATGTCGTCGTGATGGCCGAACGCCTGGACGAACGCGACCACGACACCGTCGGCGAACACCGGCACGGTCACGCACAGATCGGGCAGATGCCCGATCCCGCCCTCGGAGCCGTAGACGTCGTTGTGGAAGAAGACGTCGCCGGGCCGCATCGTCTCGAGCGGGAAATCGCGCACGATCGGCTGGACGAGCGCGGAGTACGAGCGGCCGGTGAGCTTGCGGCACTTCCGGTCGTGGATGCCGGCTCGAAAGTCGCGCGCCTCGCGGATCATCGGCGAGCGCGACGTGCGCTCGATCGCGGCCTCGACCTCGGCCTCGACCGACGCGAGCGTGCCCTCGACGATCTGGATGACGATCGGGTCGATCGCAGGTCGCTTACGCTCGCCTCGCGTGCGCGTGAGCACCAGGTTGCCGAAGCGATCGGCCACGACGCGCTGGCCGGGATAGACGACCGTCGTCGCACCGTATTCCTCGACGATCACCGGGCCGTTCGAGCGTGTCACCGGGCGCCAGAAGCGTGCGCTCGTACACCGCGCACTCGGCGGGCTTCTCCGCGAAGACCACGGTCCGCTTGCCGGTGAGAGCGCGGGCCGGCCGCCCGTCGCCCGGCGGGAGCTCGCGCAGCTTGGGCCGCGCGATCGGTCCGATGCCGGTGACTCGCAGGTTCACCCACTCCATCGTCTGGCGGCCGGCCGTCCCGCGATCGGCTGCGCGCCGGTAGCTGTAGCCGTATCGCTGCTCGTGGGCTTCGTGGAACCGCTCTCCGGCCACGGATGCGCTCCGCTCGTCGATCACACCCGGTGGCAGCTCCACCGCCACCTCCCAGGCCTGGCCGAAATATCGCAGATCGGCGCTGCGCTCGACGCGCATCTCGTGCTCGGCGAAGCCCTCGGCGGCGAGCGCTGCGCGGGCCAGCGCTTCGAGTCGCGCTGAGGTGGGCGTTCACCGTCGCGTAGTCGAGACGATCGTGGCGCTGGACGAACGTCTGCACGTAGTCGTTCTTGAGGTCCACCGTGAGCAGCCCGAAGGCGGACACGTTTCCCGGTGACAGCGGGAATCAGCGCCGCGCGCAGGCGCAGGAGATCCACGAGCCGCCCGGCCAGCAAGGGACCGGAGCCGCCGAAGGCCACGAGCGTGTAGTCGCGCGGATCGAGTCCTCGCTTGACCGACACCTGCTGGATGGCGTTGGCCTGATTCCAGGCCGCGATCTCGAGGATGCCCTCGGCCGCGCGAGCGCGGCTCGAGGCCGAGATGCGCCGCGAGCGCCGCGATCCCCTTGTGCGCCCGCTCGACGTCGAGCTGGATTTCTCCGCCCAGCAAGCGCGGCGGAATGCGACCCAGCAGCAGGTGCGCGTCCGTCACCGTCGGCTCGGTCACCGCCGCGCCCGTAGCAGAGCGGCCCGGGATCGGCGCCCGCGCTGCGCGGTCCGACTTTGAGCCCGCCGTCGGGCGCGATCCACGCGATGCTGCCGCCGCCAGCGCCGACGGTGACGATATCGATCATCGGCACCTTGACCGGGAATCGGCCCACCGCGCCGTCGGTGGTGAGGCCGGGCACCCCGTGCTCGACGAGACAGACGTCGGTGCTGGTGCCGCCCGCATCCGCGGTGAGCACACGGTCGAAGCCGGCGGCCCTGGCGAGCAGGCTCGCGCCGAGCGCGCCCGCCGCGGGGCCGCTCGAGGATCGTCGTGATCGGCTGCGCGCGCGACCTCGCGCGCCGAAATCACGCCGCCGTTCGACTTCATCACGTAGAACGGCACGCCCTGCGCGAGCTCGGTGTCCAGGCGCGCCTGGATGGCGCCCACGTAGTCGGACACGCGCGACTTCACGAACGCGTCCACGAGCGTCGTCACCGTGCGCTCGTACTCCCGGTACTCCGGCAGCACCTCGGAGGAGATCGACACGTGCGCGCCGGGATGCTCGTCGCTCGAGGACGGCGCGCATGCGCTGCTCGTGCTCGGGATTGGCGTAGGCGTGGATGAAGCTCACGCCGATGGAGTCGATGCCGTTGTCCCTGAACCAGCGAGCGACCTCCGCGGCTGCCGCCTCGTCGAAGGCGCGCAGCACCTCGCCGCGGAAATTCAGCCGCTCGGGCACCTCGCGCACCAGGTGGAGCGGAACGATGCGGTCGGGCTTGACCCAGAAGTAGGAGTTGCCGTACCCGCGCGGCACCGCCTGCCGCGCGATCTCCAGGACGTGACGGAAGCCCTGCGTGGTGACGAGGCCCAGCCCGGGAAGCGCTCCTCGAGGAGCGCGTTGGTCGCCACGGTGGTGCCGTGGGAGACGGAGGCGACGCGGCCGGAGCTCGCCGCGCGCGTGGTCGACGAGGCGCAGGATCTTGCTGATCCCGTCGAGCACGCCGACCGACGGGTCGTGGGGCGTCGACGGTGTCTTGGTCGTGAAGATCTCGCCGGTCGCCTCGTCAACGGCGACGACGTCGGTGAACGTGCCGCCGGTGTCGATGCCGATCCGGAGGAGGCGACTCACAGCTGGCTCGGTTCCTTTGGTCGAGATACGCGGCCGTCGACGCGCGCTCGTTCGGCCAGAGTATATGAAGCGGGAGTTGAGCGGTCAAACGTCGCGACGCGCGAACTGTGCCGATCACCTTGGCCACCAGCTCGCCGTCCTGGGTGACCTCGCCCTCCGGCGACCGCCAGCCGTCTTGCCCTTTCGCAACACCCGGCCCTTGCCGACGAGCGGCGCGAGCCGCGCCCGTGAGAGCAGATGGACGGTGACCGTGGCCGGCACCACCGAGCGCCTCACGGCGCGCGCCGCCGAGATCTCGCCCACATGTGGTGAGGACGGCGAAGTGAATCACGTCGGGAGCGACCTGATGCTCCGGCGCGCGGATCGAGGACCAGCGAGCCAGGCTCGTCGCCCGGACGCACGCCGAGGGCGGCGTTGAAGTCGTTCGCCACGCGCGCTCTCCTTCGCTAGCTCGGGAAGAATCGCGCCGCCGTGAAGTTCAGGATTCCGATCCAGACCCGCCTTGCGGGAACTTCTGCTTCATCGCGGCCACGAGCTCGCCCGCGTTGTGGGACGCCGCCAGGGCCGCCTCGAATTCGACGAGGTACGCCTCGGTTGAAGGCGAGCACGTCCGGAGTGTCGGGAAGCTCGGGGTGGTTCTTGTGTCCGGCCACCACGATGCGCGGATTTCGCTCCTGGACGAGGCGAAGCGTCTCTTGCCAGGCCTTCCGGGATCCGCATCGGTGGCCCGGAGCGAGAGGTGCACCTGATTGAACGCGATGTCGCCGACGATCGCGGCGGCCAGCGACGGAACCCAGACGACGTTGTTCCGCGGCCCCGGCCCCACGTCGCCCTGCAGGCCGGCGATGACGTCCACGGCCTGGCCGTCCACGGTGAAATGCGGTGCCCGGCCACGGCTGCGGGATCAGGATGTCCGGTGGGAATGGCCTCCGCGCCGAAGCGCGCGCGGATCTGGGCCACGGTGTTGGCCAGGTCTGCCCTTGATGTACTCGATATCGGAGGCGCTCGCGTAGACGGGCGTGCCGGGAAAGCGCCTGAGCAGCACGGAGGCGCCATAGAAGTGATCGAAGTGCGGATGCGTGACGAGAATGGCCTTGAGGCGCCGGCCCTTCGCGGCGATGCGGTCGGCCAGCTTTTCCGCATCGCTGATCCGGAACTGCGTATCGACGAGGATGGCCTCCGTGTCGCCGTAGATGAGGGTCGACGTCACGCCGATGACCCTGGGCTGTCCGCGGTGTAGATGTCGAGCGCGAGCGGCGCGGATTCTGCGCGGGCATCGGCACGCCGCCGAAGTGCCCACGACCGCGAGCGCGGCGATGGCCGATCCCGCCGAGAATCCCGAACGCAAGCACGGCGCGCCTGTTCGTCATGCGAGCATCCTTTCCTGATCGAGCCTCGACTCGACGTGAGGCCCGGCTCTTCACGCGTGCAGTATCATTCCGGCGTGCCGCGCTCTCAATGTCTGATCAGCCTGTTTTCATGTCCATTCGTTCGGGCGCCCGATGTTTGACGTACTCGCGGATGTTCTGGAGCAGGTCCGGCTCGCCGGGACGGTCTACTTCAGCGCCGAGCTGCGCGCCCCGTGGGAGTGAGTGTCCGACCCGAGGGCCGCGCGCCGTTCTACGTGGTGACCGGCAGGTAGCTGCCTGCTGGAAGTCGACGGCGAGCCGGGCGCGCACGCGCTGGCCGCGGGTGACCTCGCCCTGCTGCCTCGGGCGCATCCTCACGTTCTTCGCTCCGGCGCGGAGGTGCCCGCCGTTCTCATTCGGTCGGTTCGTGAAGGAGCATCCGATGGACGAGCGCGGGTTCGTGCAGCTGCGACGGCGGCCAGGGCCCGACCTCGACGCTCGTCGGCGGCTTCTTCCTGTCCCAGGAGCTGGAAGCGACGCCGTTGCTGTCGGCGCTGCCGGCCGTCGTCCATCTCCGGAGCGGACGATCGCGACAGGTCGCGAGCTGGCTCGAGCCGACGCTGCGCTTCATCGGGGTGGAGATGGGCTCCGGCCTGCACGGCTCACGCTCGGTGCTCAACCGGCTGGCCGACATCCTGTTCATCCAGGCGGTGCGCGCCTTCCTGAGCACGGGCGAGCCGATCCATGCGGGATGGCTGAAGGGCCTGAGCGACGGACAGGTCGCGCGAGACGCTGGCGCTGATTCACGCAGCACTACGCCAAAGCCGTGGACGTCTCGAGCTGGCTCGCCCGGGAGATCGGCGCCTCCCGGACGGTTCTGGCGGTACGCGATTCCGGACGCTGGTCGGCGCGTCGCCCGATGGCCTACCTCACACGATGGCGAATGCTCCAGCGCCGCCAGGCTGCTGCGCGAGCCACGCGCAGGCGATGGCCGAGGTCGCCGGAGAAAGTCGGCTACATCGTCCGGCGGCGGCCTTCGCGAAGGCCTTCAAGCGGACCTTGGGGCGGACGCCCGGAAAGGTCGAGGCGACCGCCCCAGTGACCGCGACGTCGCTCAGCGCATGTTGCCGGTGTGGCCGAGCGAGTAGCGCCCGGGCTGCGGCCACACGGTGAGGCCGTGCGGCTCCGTGCCGACCGGGAATCGTCGTCGACCTCGCCCGACGTCGTGTCGATCACGTACACGACGTTGTCGTAGCGCCCGGAGAGCCAGAGCTGCTTGCCGTCGACGCTCACGTTGCCCATGTCCGGGGCTGCCGCCGTTCGGGATCGGCCAGGTCGCGACCACCTGGCGCGTGGCGAAGTCGATCACCGCGACGCTGCCGGCTGGCCCTGCGGCTTGCCGCCGATCACGGACGAGCCGCGGTTGGCGACGTAGAGCTTCGTGCCGTCGCGGCTGGGATAGAGGCCGTGGGTGCCGACGCCGGTCTTGATGAAGCCGATCTCCTTGAACGCGTCGCCGTCGATCAGATAGCACGCCGCCGCGCTCTGAGCTCGGCCACGTAGAAGATCTTGCCGTCGGGACTGACGCGGATGTCCTGGGGAATGCCACCGCCCGACAGCTTGAGGTAGCCGAGCACCTTGCGGTCGATCCAGTCGATCTTCACCAGCCGGCCCTGCGTACTCGCAGGTCATCAGCAGGTAGCTTGCCGTCGATCGAGTAGTCGCCGTGGTTGATGCCAGCGCACTGCGGGCGCCGCCACCGAGCCCTGCAGCGCCATCGTCTTCGGATCGCGAAAGTCGAGCCGCTTGAGCGCCTCGGCGACGACGATCGCCGAGCTGCCCGTCCGGCGTGAAGTACATGTTGTACGGATCGTCGACGGCAACGGCCTGGCCCGGCTTGCCGGTGACCGGGTCGATCGGCGTCAAGCGTACCGTCGGTGCCGGCCCTCGGCGTTGTTGGTGACCCACAGGGTCGTCAGGTCCCACGACGGCACGACGTGCTGCGGATTCACGCCCACGTGGAAACTTGTCGATCACCTTGAGCGTCGCCGGATCGATCACGCTAGACGTCGTTGGACTGCAGATTGGGCACGTAGACGCGCGGCAGCGCGCTGGCGACCGCGGGGCTGAGCTTATCGGCCGTCGTCTCGCTGTAGAGGTTGGCCGGATCGGTGACGGGTGGCATTCCAGGGACGGTCTCGATGACGCCGCCGCGGCTGCGGCGGTGACGACGAGGAGGACCGAGCGCAAGCGCAAGCCTCGTGAGAGGAAATATTGGCACGCTTTCACCTCTTTGAGGTTTCGATTGATTTTCGAATCGCACTGACTGACTTGCTGACGATCAGGTCGACGCCGAGCTGACCCAGCTCGGCGCTGGCCCGCTTGGGATCGCCCTCGACGCCGCTGGCCTCGCCGGCTGCCGGCTCCACGCGCGACGTGCTGCGAACCAGCCGCGGCGTCGAGTGCCAGCGTGAGCGAGGTGTCGGCGAGGCCCGCGTGCTGACCGATCTCTTCAGCCCGGTAGCCGCGTGTTTTCAGTAACGCATCGTAGTCGGCCGTCGCGGCGCGATAGTACTCCTCCACGGCGTGTACGCGGACTGGTGACGCCGCCCACTCGCGGTTGAGGCGAGCGGCGACGGCTCGCTCGCCGGCCTGGGTCGAGCCGTGATCGCCGAGAAACACGATGTCGCGAAAGCCGTGATGGCGGAAGCTCCGCGCCGCGGACTCGAGTGTCTGGCGAAATGTCTCCTCGCGCACCGTGATCGTCCCCGGAAACCGCATGTGGCCGGTCGGCGGCTCGATCGAGCCTTCGGGAACGTACGCCACGACCGGCGCGACGATCGCATTACCGAGCTCACGCGCGATCCGCTCGGCCAGCGCCTTGACCCGTGCGTTGTGCTTGCCGAGCGCCATGTGAGGCCCGTTCTGCTCGGTGCCGCCGATGGGCAGGAGCACGGTCGTCTTGCCGGCGCGGACGAGAGCCCGAAGCTCGGTCCACGTCAGATCCTCGAGCAGGATCGTATCAGGGGGCTGTGCGTGGGCCGGCGTGGTCAGAGCCAGGGCGAGACAGAGCGCCGCCAGGCGTGACGTCCTCACCCTTCGTACTTAGCGCACCGGGGCGCGTAGCGTCTACAAATTAGTCCTCGTTGGCCGCGAAGTTCGTTCGATCAGTACGTCATGCCGATCTCGCGATACCTGGCGGTCGCGATGGCCATGTGCTCGTGAGCCGCCTCACCCGGGCCCGTGCGCCGGTACAGCTTGCCCAGACCGAGGTGGCACTGAGCGACGAGGGGCGCATCGCGCCCGGCTCGGCGAGCGCCAGCGCCTTGCGATAGTGGGCCTCGCCTCGTGAGGCGTCGAACTGGTCGGGATGCGTGGCGATATCGCCGAGCAGCTGGTGGGCATGGGCCGCGCACCCGCGCTGAGACGGAGAATGTGTGAGAGCGCGGTCGGCCAGCCGGTGCGCCTCGTCGAGCTGGTCGAGCCGCAGGGCGGCCCGACCCAACGTATAGCAGGCTTCTCCGTGGATCCCGACGATACCTCGCCCCGCCTCACGCTCGAGAAGGTGCTCGCCCTCGCGCAGGAGGGCCAGCGCCTCAGCGGTCTCGCCGACCTGCGCCAGCGCCCAGGCCGAGCACGCGACGGCATGAGGAAGGTTGAGGACGACGTTGCCCGTCCGGTACGCCGCCAGCCCTTGCTCGACCAGTGCGCGCGCCTGCGTCCAATCAGCTTTGAGAAGGTGAAGCCAGCCGGCGGCCAGGTACGCCATCCCGACGGGGTAGGCATGACGCGTCGGCTCGGCGAGCCGCAGCGCCTCGGTCTTGTACTGCAGAGCCTCGTCGAACCGGCCGAGCTGAGCGAGCCCCTGACCAGGAGATAGCGATCGTAGATGGACAGCGGCATGGCGGCCCCGAACGACTCGTAGCTCGAGCTCGCGGGCAGCGCCGCGAGGTTATCCGTCATGAGCTCGACCGCGCGTTCGTACTCACCGCGGAAGTAGTTGGCCTGCGCGAGATAGGTCGCGGTCAGGAGGCGCAGGCTCAAGTCGCCGCGGCGCCGGGCGATCCGCAGCGCGCGAGCGCCGGTCGCCAGCGCCTCGTCCAGCTCGCCGAGCTGAGAATGGGCGTTCGTCATGACCGCGCAGACTCGACCTCGCCGGCCGTCGTCGTTCAACGCTTCGGCGATGGCCTCGGCCTCGCGCAGGCGCTGCATCACACGCGGATATTCACCGAGCTGGCCCAGCAGCGGCCGCAGCTCGAGGCGGATCTCGAAGCCCTGCTCGAGCGTGGACGGGCTCTCCGGCAAGGTCGCGAGGATCTCCAGCGCCTGCTCGAACCAGCTCCGGGCTTCCGGGAGCGCCGACCGCGCAGCGGCTTTCAGTCCCGCCTGCCGGAGATAGGGCAACCGCTTTGTCCCACACTTCGCCGCGAACCGCATGGTGCGCGAGCCGTTCGATCTGCTCGCCGAGGCGATCGCGATGCAGCACCTCGATCGCGTCCACGAGACGCGCGTGAAGGTCGCGACGCCGTTCCTGCAGGAGGCCCCCGTACGTGACCTCGTGCGTGAGCGAGTGCTTGAACGTGTACTCGAGATCCGGGAACAGTCGCGTCTCGTAGAGGCAGCTCGGCCGCCTGCAGATGCGCGAGCCCGCGCCGCAGCTCTTCTTCAGCGAGCTCGGCCACCGCCAGCAGAAGCGCGAACGGCACGCCCTTGCCGATGACCGCGGCCGCCTGGAGCAGCCGTTTGTCCTCGGGCGAGAGACGATCGATGCGCGCGGCGAGGATCGCCTGGACCGACGTCGGCACCTGGGCCGCCGTGGCGTCGCGGGCGAGCTGATAGGCCCCGCGTTCGCCGACCGAGCGCCTTGGTCTCCACCAGCGCGCGCACGCTCTCCTCGAGGAACAACGGGTTGCCTTCGGTCCGGGTCACGAGCGTGCGCTTGAGCGCGTCGAGGCTCGTGTCGGTGCCGAGCACGCTCGTGAGGAGATCGTCGGCGCCCGGCTCCGGTAGAGGGTCCAGGCGCAGCTGCCGGTAGTAGGACTTGCTCCCCCACCCATGCCGGTGCTCCGGCCGGTAGTTCACGAGCAGCAGCAGCCGAGCGGTCGGGAGGCTCTCGACGAGGCTATCCAATACCGCCTCGGTCTCGGCATCGATCCATTGCAAGTCCTCGACGAGCACCAGGAGCGGCTGCACCTGACTCTCTCGCAGCAGCAATCCTTTCACGGCCTCCATGGTCCGCTGCCGGCGCTGGGAGGGATCGAGCCGGGCCCATGCGGCATCCTCGACCGGCACGTCGAGCAACGCGAGCAGTGCCGAGCAGAGCGGGCTCCAGAGCTCGGTCGAGCGACAGGACCTTGCCGGTCACCTTCTCGCGGATGGTCCGTGTCTCGTGCCGCTCTTCGATGCGGAAGTACGCCTTGAGCAGATCGATGATCGGGAGATAGGCCGTGGCCTTGCCGTAGGAAGCCGAGCCGCTCTCCAGCACGTGGCAGCCTTGCAAGCGATGGGAGTGCGTGAACTCCCAGTACAGGCGGGATTTGCCAACCCCGGGCTCGCCGACCACCGCGACCACCTGGCCGTGTCCGCTCTGGGCGCTTTCCAGCGCCTGATGGAGCTGCTCGATCTCGCTGTCGCGCCCGACAAAGCGGGTCAAGCCGCGGGCGGCGGCGGCGTGCAATCGTGAGCGGACCGCGCCCGGCCCGACGATCTCGTAGACTTCGATCGGCTCCGAGAGGCCCTTCACCGGGACCGGCCCTCGCGACGTGACCTGGATGTAGCCCTCGGCGAGCTGCACAGTCATCGGTGCCAGCAGGATGCGTGCCGGGTGCCGCCAGCTGCTCGACGCGAGCCGCCAGATGTGTCGTCTGGCCCGACCGCGGTGTAGTCCATTTGCAGATCGGAGCCGATGGCTCGAACGACCACGCTCGCCCGAGTTGATGCCGACGCGAATCTGGATGAGGACGCCGTGCGAGCGGAATATCTCCTCGGCGTAGCGCTTGACCGACTCCTGCATCCTGAGCGCCGCGTAGCACGCGCGCACGGCATGGTCCTCGTGCGCCACCGGCGCCCCGAAGAGCGCCATGATTCCGTCGCCCATGCACCTGGTTCACCGTGCCCTCGTAGCGGTGGACGGCTTCCATCATGAGCTCGAGCACCGGGTCGAGGAGCTTGCGCGCGTCCTCGGGATCGCGGTCGGCCAGAAGCTCCATCGAGCCCTTGAGATCCGCGAAGAGCACGGTCACCTGTTTGCGCTCGCCCTCGAGCGCGGACTTCGAGGTGAGGATTTTCTCGGCGAGGTGCTTGGGGGTATAGGCGTTCGGGGAGGCGAAGCGCGGCTGGGGTGCGGGGGTGCGGCGGCGGCGTTGATCGTGGGCGCGGTGACGGGATTCGTAGAATTCGCGAGACGCGTCGGATGCCCGCACTCCAGGCAGAACTTCGCGGCTGCCGGCAGCTGGGCGCCGCAGCTCTGGCAACGGGCCTCGTTGAGCGGGTTCTGCGCACTCCAGGCAGAACTTCGCCCGGGAGGGATTCTCGGTCTGGCAGCGAGGGCAAGTCATCGGGTGGGAGCAGTATAATCGCCGCCATGGTCGCCGGCCCACGGCTGACGCTCGGCGGTTTCCTCGCCCGCTTCGCTCTTGCGGTTCTCGTGGTCGGCGCCACCTATAATCCCACTCCGTATTCGTACTACGCGTGGGTCAGGCGCACCGGGTTCGAGTGGAGTCCGCCGACCGTATTCGGCGGCGTCGTCCTGCTGATCGGATGGTTCATCTGCGTGCGCCTCGCCTTGCGCTCGATGGGCGGCATGGGCCTGCTGCTCGCCAATGCGTTCCTGGCTGCGCTTTACTGGCTCGTGGGCAGCTGGGGATGGCTCCCGATTCAGAACGTCGCGGCGATCTCGTGGCTCGGGCTGTTCAGCGTCGCGGCCATTCTGGCGATTGGGATGTCGTGGACGCACTGGCGGCGGCGGTCGATCATGCCGCCGGGGTGATTGCGCGCTCGCCGGGCTGATCTGGCCCATCACCTCCACGCTGCTGCGCTCCGGAGCCGCGTTTTCGCGCAGATGTAGGACGAAGCCGTCTCGGGGCGCGCGGGCAGCCGTCCGGCGACTCTCTGAATACTTGCCGCTTCGGCATGGTCCAACATTGTGCAAGGTGAGGACCGTGGCAATTAAGAAACTCTCATCGATCGCGCTCGTGGCGGTCGCGATCATGCTTGCGGCCGCATCGTTGAGCTACGCCGCGCCGCACGGCGGGCATGGCATCCCAGGGCATCCGCCGGTTCCGCACTTCGATGGCCATCATGCGTTCCGTCCCGGCTTCGACGGCCCGCCACCATTTCGTGCGCGGGCCGCACGTCGGTGTGTTCGTCGGTGTGCCGCTCTTCGTGCCGCCGGCGTACCCGGCGTACTACCCTCCGGCATACACGTACGAGGCGCCGGCGCCGAGCTACTGGTACTACTGCCCGAGCTACGGCGCGTACTACCCGAGACGTGTCAGCTGTCCGGAGCCGTGGGTGCCGGTCCCAGCGCAGTAGCCTGACGAGCTCTTCTCGCGTCAGTGACTCGAGCGGCGTGGCCCGAGAACCGGTCGCGCCGCGTTCCGCAAGCCTTGACAGCCGTGGTGGGCTCCCGAATAATCACGCCACTTCGGGAAGGAGACACGCCCATGAAGCCCACCACTCGACGGAGCTTTCTGCAGACGACCGGTCTCCTTGGCGCCTCGGCCGTCCTCGCCGACGGGTTGCTCAGCGAGGCGCGCGCCGACAAGCCGATCAACCTCGCCGGCTGGGTCTTCAAGCCCGATACGGTCAAGGACTACGTCAACGTCTACAACCAGAAGTTCGGTGGCCAGGTGAAGTACGAGGCGATTCCGTGGGCCCAGTACCACCCGTCGATGGAAACGCGCGCGTTCGGCGGCGACATGTTCGACGTCATGTACTGCGCCCACAACTTCCGTGAGCGCTGGTACGAGAACGGGCTCATCCGACCGCTCGACGACCTGCCCGGCATCGACGAGCTCAAGAAGAAGATGACCCCGCAGAACCTCGAGAGCCTCAAGACCAAGGACGGCAAGCTCGCCGGCCTGCCCTACTTCACGAGCCTCTTCACCCTCATCTACAACGAGCCGATGCTCCAGCAAGCCGGGATCAAGGCGCCGGCGAAGAGCTGGGACGAGCTGGTCGAGCACAGCGTGAAGCTGAAGAAGGACAAGGTGAGCGACCATCCGTTCCTTCCCAACTGGAATAACAGCCCCTCGGGGACCATGCCGCAGTTCATGACCGACGCCTTCTCCGAGGGCGCGAACGTCTTCGACGCCAAGAACAAGGTCATCGTCGATCAGGAGCCCGGCGTCGCGCGCGCCATGGAACGCTGGCAGAAGGTGTGGAAGGCCGAGCTGGTCAACCCGGAAGTGCTGACCAAGACCTCGTCGACCGATACGCACCGGCTCTTCTGGACCGGGCGCTACGCGTACCACACGAACCATTCCTACTACCTCAAGACGATCGCCGGCGAGCCCGAGAACTCGAAACTCGCGCCCAAGAAGGCGAAGATGACGATGTACCCCGGCACCGGCCAGACCTACATGTGGACGGACTCTTACACGATCAACGCCAAGACGAAGAACATGGACGATGCCTGGAAGCTGACCCGTTACCTGGGCGGCAACCTCGCGGGCGACTGGTACGTCCAGCGTCAGTGGTGCCTCATCTCCGGCCTCGACAACCCCTATCCCGAGATGTACGAGCACCCGGAGATCATTGCGTCCTACGACCGCTGGGTGGACCTGAAGCTTCTCCGGAAGCAGTACGAGAAGGGCAAGGTCATCGCCGCTTACAAGGAGCCCTGGTACAGCGAGTACGACGTCAAGGCCGTGCCGATCGTCCACAACATGATTCGCGGCGGCACGACCGTGCCCCAGGCGCTCAAGGAGCCTCGTGAAGCTGCAGAAGTCGCTCGAGTAGGCCGCTCGGCGATATGGCGTCGGCCCCGCCGGACCGCATCGTGAGTCCGGTCCTCGCCCCGGGCCTGACCGCCCGCCGGTTCCGACTCTCGGAGCGCTCGTTCGCGTCGCTCCTGATTCTCCCGGCCTTTCTCGTCATTTCTCTCGTCGTACTCTTCCCGCTCGCCTATTCGCTCTGGATGAGCTTCGCCGACGTGAATCTCCTGCGTGCGACAGGCCCGGCGGTGGAGCTCTTCGGCGTGCGCATCCCGCTCTTCCGCTATGTCGGCCTGCAGAACTATCTGCGGCTCTTCGCCGACCCGAACTACTGGGACTCGTTCTGGCGCACCGCGTACTTCGTCGGCGCATTCGTCTTCGAGACCACGGTGGTCGGGCTCGGGATGGCGCTGGCGCTTCAAGAGCGCTTCGTGGGGCGGCCGGTGATGCGAAGCCTGCTCCTCATCCCCTGGTCGCTGTCCCGCGTCGTCGTGGGCCTTCTCTGGATCGGCATCCTCGACGTCGAGTTCGGCGCCCTGAACGGTCTTCTCTACAAAGCGGGGCTCATCGAGAGCTATATCTCGTTCCTCAAATCCGGCTTCAGCGCGCTCAACGTCCTGGTCTCCGTCTACATGTGGAACCAGGCGCCGTTCGCGACCGTTGTTGTTGCTCGCGGGAATGCAATCGATTCCCGTGGAGCTCTACAGCGCGGCCGAGGTGGACGGCGCCGGCTACTGGCAGCGCTTCCGGCACGTGACCTTGCCCGCGCTGCGCGGCATGCTGTTCCTGATCCTCGTCGTGTCCACCGTCAATGGGTTCCTGATGCTGGACCTGATCTACGTTCTGACGATGGGCGGTCCGGGCAACGAGACGACGACGCTCTCCTGGCTCGGATTCCAGACCGCGTTTCAGTTCTTCAAGTTCGGGCCGGGCACGGCGATCCTCTACACGATCACGGTCTTCTGCCTCATCCTGGCGGTCATCTACCAGAAGGTGGTCTTCCGGAAGCTCGAGGCCGAGCAAGCGTGAGACTCGAGCAACGCGCGCCACCGAACGGCGGTCTACGCGCTGGTCGCCGTGATCGCGCTCTGGCTCGTCGGCCCGTTCGTCTGGCTGTTCATCACGAGCGTCTCGTACCAGCGAAACTTGTTGGCGCGCCCGCTGGCATTGATCCCACCCGAGATCACGTTCGACAACTACCGGATGGTTCTCGGCATGGTTCGTTTCCACGCCGAGGGGCAGGCGGCTAAGATCCTGCCCTCGATGCTCAACAGCTTGATCGTCGCCGGGGCGGTGACGGCCGTGAATCTGGTCATCGGCACGACCGCCGGCTACGCCTATGCCCGCTTCCGGGTGCCGCTCAAGACGTTCTCCCTCTTCGCGCTGCTCTTCACCCGCATGCTGCCGACAGTCGTCTTGATCCCGGCGTACTTCCTTCTGTTCAAGGCCCTCGGGCTCCAGAACACGCTGACGGGCCTGGTCCTCGCGTACTGCTCGTTCACCCTGCCGTTCACGGTCTGGATCATGAAGGCCTACTTCGAGACGATCCCGACCGATCTCGACAAGAGCGCGCTCGTGGACGGGTGCAATCGCCTGCAGGCGTACTACTGGATCGTTCTTCCAGTGTCCGGCCCGGGGCTGGTCGCCAGCGGCGCCTTCACGTTCATGCTGTGCTGGAACGAGTTCATCGTGGCGCAGGTGCTCAACACGAAGCTCGGGACGACGACCTTACCACCGGTCATCGCGGGCATGAACGGGCAGATCAACATCGACTACTCCGTGATCGCCGCCTCGGGGTTCCTGTCCGCGCTCCCGGCGGTGCTGCTCGTGCTCGGTTTCAGAAGTACATGGTGCAGGGCTTGACGGCGGGATCCGTCAAGGGATAGGTGTCGTCCGCCCGCGGCGACATGGGCCTGCGCCTCATCGCGCTCTTCAGCTGCTGAAGGCGCTACTCCTCATCGGCGTGGGATTCGGCGCGCTGCGCCTGATCCACGCCGACGTATCGGTTCTCGCGACCTCGTGGGCGGACCGGCTCAACATCGACCCTCAGAACCGTTACCTCGGTGTAATTCTCAGCCGACTCGTGGCCGCCGATCCTCGTACCTTTGCGACGATCGCCGCGGGATCGTTCGCATACGCGGCCGTGTTCATCACCGAAGGGGTGGGCCTCTGGTTCAGGCGCCGATGGGCGGAGTACTTTACGATCATCGTCACGAGCTCGTTGATCCCGCTCGAGCTCTACGAGGTCTGGAAACGCTTCGCGGTATCACGGGTGGCGATCATCGTGGTCAACGTCGCGATCGTCGCCTACCTGGTGCGACAGCTGCGTGTTGTTCGGGGGTCGAGCGGGGAATGAAAAAGGGCCGCCCCTTGCGGAGCGGCCCCTTACCGTCGAAGCGTCAGCCGATCAGCTATGCCAGCTGGAACTGCTGCGGCTTGCGCGCCGACTCCTGCGAGATCATGACGTTGACCAGCGCCGGACCCTTGAACGCCGTCGCCTGCTCCAAGCGCGCTCTTCAGATCCTTCGGGTTCTCGACGAACCAGCCCTTGCCGCCGAAGCGCCTCCATCATCTTGTCGTAGCGCGCGCCGTAGATCAGCGCGTTCGGCCTCATGGTCTGGAGCGGGTTGGCCGGCGGTGTCGCGTGTCCAGGCCCGATGCCGCCGTTGTTGAAGACGACGATCTTGACCGGCAGCTGATAGCGGCAGGCCGTCTCGATCTCCATGCCGGAGAAGCCGATCGCCGAGTCGCCCGAGACCGAGATGATCGGCTTGTCGGGATGCACCACCGCGGCGGCGATGACGAAGCCCATGCCGATGCCCATCGTGCCGTAGCTGCCGGCATCGAGCCGGTGCCGCGGCTTCGCAGTTGAACAGCTGGGTGCGGCCGATATCCATCGTGCTGGCGCCCTCGCCGATGATGATCGCGTCCTCCGGCGCCCACGCGGCGACGTCCTTCAGCGCGCGGTAGTAGTTGGCCGGCGCCGTGTCGTCCGACGAGCTGGGGCGCGATCTGCGCCGCATTCGCCGCCGCCTTCTCGGCGATCGCGGCATGCCAGGGCGATGTCCTTGGGATAGACCCACTCGCGCTTTTCGAGCGCCTGGTTGAGCTGCCCGACGATCGCCTTGCCGTCGCCGACCAGCGCGACCTCGGTCGGCGCGTTCTGGCCGATCGTCTCCGGCGCGATGTCGAGCTGGATGATGCGCACGTCCTTGTTGAAGCGCGGCGGCAGGCCGAAATGCATGATCCAGTTGAGCCTGCGCGCCCATCAGGAAGACGACGTCGGCATTCTGCAGCGCGTGGCTGCGCGCCGCGCCGACCGACAGCGGATGGTTGTCGGGCATCACACCCTTGCCCATCGGCGAGGCGAGGAACGGCACCTTGGTGCGCTCGATGAAGGCGCGAACCTCGTCCTCAGCGCGCGAGTAGGCCATGCCCTTGCCGACGATGACGAGCGGCCGCTCGGCCGACCGGAGCACGTTCAGCGCCTTGTTCGACATCGTCCGGCATGGCCTGGGTGCGCGGCGGGTCCGGGCAGCGCGCCGGCTCGTCCACCCGCGCCTCATCGACTTTTCCGGTAATGATGTCGTCCGGCATGTCGAGATAGCTCGCGCCGGGCCGGCCGTAGATCGCGTTCCTGACCGCCATCTCGACATAGAACGGGATGCGGTGGACGTGCTCGATCCGCGTGCGCGAACTTGCAGAACGGCGTCGCGATCAGCACCTGGCGCTCTTCCTGGAACGCTCCCATGCCGTTGCGCCACGACTCCGGACGCGCCGCCGATGAGGATCATCGGCCAGCCGTTCTGCTGCGCGTTGGCGAGGCCGGCGAGCGCGTGGACGACGCCGGGGCCCGACACCACGAGGCAGGCGCCGGGGCGCCCGGTCAGATAGCCGACGGCCTGCGCCGCATACGAGGCGGACTGCTCGTTGCGCATGCCGACGTAGGTGATCCCTTCCTTCTGCGCGGCCGCGGCGATCGGCTGCACCGGAAACCCGACGATCCCGAACATGAACTGGACGCCCTGCTTTTGAGGCTTCTCGCGACTAGTGTTGCGCCGTCGACTTCGGCCATGAGTTCCTCCCTGTCAGATTGGGGCCTAAGATCGCGCCCCCAGAGGCCGGAGTCAAGCCCCGCGGAATACGTGGTTCAGGCGCAGGCGACGAGGCCAAATCTCGAGCGGGGAAATCGAGCTACCAGGCGCGCAGTGACAACAGAGCTGCAGGCAAGAACCTCCGCGCGCCGAACCGGATCAGCTGCACGGTGATGTTGTCCGGACCGCCGCGCTCATTCGCCAGCGATACCAGTCCCTCGCAGGCTCGGTGCGGCGCTCGGCTCTCGGCCATCCGACGAATCTCGTGCGGGCCTCACCTGGCGCGTGAGGCCGTCGGTGCAGAGCACCAGCATGTCCCCACTGCGGAGCGGCAGCGGGCCCTGCGCCTCGATCGCGACGTCCTGCGCGAGGTCCGAGGGCTCCGCAGGACGACGTGGGCGCTCGGATGATGCTCGGCCTCGGTCGCGCTGAGCACACCCTCTCGTACCAGCTCGGCGACGAGCGAGTGGTCCTCGGTCAGCTGACGGATCTGGCGGCCTCGGATGAGGGAAGGCCCGGCTGTCTCCCACATGGGCCAGGAAGGCCTCGTGATCGTGGACGACCAGCGCGGTGAGCGTCGTTCCCATCGGCTCTTGGCCCGCGGCCACTCCGCTCTCGCGATAGACGGCCTCGTTCGCGATCTGGACGGACGCGCGCAGCGCCTCCGGCAACGGCTCCGAGCGCCTTGTGTCGTAGTAGGCGTCGTGCAGCGTCTGGACCGCGAGGCGACTGGCCACGTCTCCGCGCGTGTGGCCGCCCATCCCGTCGGCGACGACGAAGAGACGCCCGCGCGACCGGAGAAGCTCGCGTCGTCCGGCTCGAAGGCGCCGAGGAAGTCTTCGTTTCGCGCGCGCGAACGCGGCCGACGTCGGAGAGATGAGCGAACGTGACGGTCGTCGTCCGACGCAGCGTCACCCATCACTCGGCGCTCCGCTTGGCGAGCCTCGCCTCGCTCGCCTCCACGGCGCTGATGAGCGTTCGGACCGGTGGCGGCGCCTGACGGCGGCACGACACCGTCGCGCCGTCGAGCCCGGTCAGCTGTCGCACTTCCTCGCCCGCTCGATCCGATCGGCCGAGCGCGAAGTACGCGAGCACCAGGTGACACCGGGCGTCCACCAGCGACTTCAGTCTCACGGGCGTCGGAGACAGGCCTTCGAGCTCGACCAGTGCCTGACCGAACGCGGTCACCGCCTCGCGGAACTGAGGCGGCCTGATAGGCGGTCTTGGCCTTGGCCAGCGCGGCCTCCGGCGATGCGGATCCATCCTCGCGCCGCCGGTACTCGACCAGCGCCTGCGCCAGCGCGCGCTGCTCCTCGCTCCATTGAGTCTTGCCGAGGCCGGTGTAGGCCCCGGCCAGCGTCTGGTGGATTTCGACCAGCTCCTCCAGGCGAAGCGACGGCTCGTCGATTTGCTCGACGTCCCACATGGCCTGAGCGCAACGAGCGTACGGCGGTGTCGTAGTCACGGGCGCGGAGCTGGCTCAGCCCGCGATCGAGATTCTACGCCGCAGCTCGCGGTCGGCGCCGCCCAGGTGTACTTCATGAACTTGACGCCGGGCCAAGTCGCGCGTGAGCTCCTGCGTGCGAGGCGCAGCCTCGCGCTCAACAGACAGGCGAGACCGAGGAGCCCTGACGGTGCGGTTGAGGTTCATTGCTCGATGAACCGTCCGGTATTGAAGTCGTAGCTGATCCGCATAGGCGCGTTGGGCGTGTGTCGAGCGGTGATTCGCAGCAGCCGTTCGGGGCTGCGTTGCCCGTCCATCTCGAAGCGGATGCGATGCGTCGCCCATCGGCACCGCAGGCACGCCGCGGGCGTGTATCCCACGGACCGGTCGTCGACGTAGACCTCCGCGAACGGCAGCGCATTCACACTGAGGCACCGCGCCTCCTGGGATACCGCGGCGACCGGAGAGGCCGCCGGCGGGGCGGTCGCGGCTTGAACCACCGTGGCTGAAGCCGTCGCGGTGCGGCGTCGTCACCTTCGGCGCCGCCGGGCGCGGCGCGGACACTGTCGAGGTCGGAAGCGCCTTTCGCTGCCATCGAGGACTCGCCGGTCGCGACTCCGTGGGTATCGCGGCCAGAAGTCGACGGTCGCGGCTCCGCGGGTGTCCTGCCAGCCGGAGTCGACGGCCGCGCGGTCGGTTCCATCTCACGCGTGACGCTCGACGCCGGCGCGAGCGGTCCGCGGGAGGTCCGTCACGCGCCGAAACGTCCGACCACGTTGCCGCCACGAGCGCGAGCAGGCACATCACGCCTGCCGCGACGCGGACGGGACGCGAGAGAACCGCCCGCCGCACGTCCCGCGCGGTCTCGCGCACGACGCGAAGCGTCCGCGTCCGCTGATCATCGCTCGCCGCGTCGCGCAAGGCGTTGGCCAGGTCCGTGGCCGTCGCGTAGCGCGCCTCCGGATCCTTGGCCAGCGCGCGCCGCAGGACTCGGTCGAGCGCGAGGGGAAGCTCCGCGTTGTGGCGGCGCACGGACGGCATGTCGGTGTTGACGATGCGGTAGAGCACGGCGGCGAGGTCGGCGGCGTTGAACGGGTTGATCCCGGTGAGCGTTTCGTAGAGCACGACGCCGACGGAGAACAGATCGCTACGCGGATCCGCGGCCTGGCCGCGGACCATCTCGGGAGACATGTAGGCCGGCGTCCCCAGCATCGTGCCCGTCTGGGTGTGACTGGCCCCCAGGATGCGGGCCGTACCGAAGTCCGTGACCTTCGTGACCCCGGGCCCCACGAGGATGTTGCGCGGCTTGATGTCGCGATGGACGACGCCGTGCCGATGCGCATAGTCGAGCGCCGCGCAGACCTGGACGACGATCGCCACCGCGTCCGCCAGCGGAAGCGGCCGGCCGCCGAGCAGCAGATCGGCGAGCGTGCCGCCCTCGCTGTATTCCATGACCATGAACGGCCGGCCCTCGGCCTCTCCCACGTCGTGCACGGCGACGATCGCGGGATGCGTGAGCCGGCCGGCCGCCACCGCTTCCTGATGAAAGCGCTGCTTCAAGCTGACGCCCGACTCCTCGAGCGAGACCAGCTCCGGGCGGAGGATCTTCAAGGCCACGAGGCGATCGAGCTTGGGGTCGTGCGCCTTGTACACGACGCCGCTCGTGCCGCGGCCGAGCTCCGAGATCAGCACGTAGCGGCCGCACAACGGTGGCCGCTCGGCCGGCTTCCGCGCAGCCGGCCACGTCTCCTCGATCATCGGAGGTCGTCCTTGAATGTGAGCCGCAGTCCCCGATGACGATCTCGTCGCCGTCGCTGAGCGTGCGCGTGGCGCGTCGGCTTGTCGTTGACCCGCATGCGGTACCACCAGGATGTGTTCCGCACCTCGTACTGCGACCCGGTGCGGCTGATGTGCAGGTGACGGTTCGGCCCGCGGCAGTCGACCTGCAAGTCGCAGTCGTCGTCGCGACCGATCACGACCTCGCCGTCGGTCAGCGTGAAGGTCCCTTCATCGCCGCCGGCCTGCCAGCGCACGTGGGCCCGGCGCTTCTCGACGACGCTTGCCCGGATCTTGACCAGCTCCTCCGGTCGCATCACCAGGGTGCGACCCGGCTCGGCGTGCCCGGTCCTGGGAATGTAGAGCGGTGGTGCCGGCTCGGCCGGCACGTGGTCGAAGAAGAGGAGAATTTGCCGAAGGAGATCTCGTCACCGCGCTTGAGCGGTGCCGAGCCCGCGAGGCGCCGCCCGTTGAGAAAGCGTGCCGTTGCCCGAGTCGAGGTCCCGAACGAACCACAGCGCATCCTGGAGACGGATCTCGGCCTGGTGGCGGGATACAGCGACGTTGTCGATGACGACCTTCCAGCCCCATCTCGCGCCCGACCCGTATGACCGGATGCTCGATGTGGTCGATGTCGTACACCTTCAGCGCGGTTCGCTCGACGACCAAGGTGAGCTTTGGCATATGCCCTCCCCTTCCCCCTTCAGGTACAGCAACAGATGGGCCACACCGGCTCATCCAGAAAAGCTTTGCTCCGCTGACGGTTACAAGGCAGGGCTCTGAATATCCCCGTCCCGGTGACCATGAGCGGGCCTGCCGGTGACGGAAGTGACACACTGGCGGCATTCGGGCAGGTTCTCGATCGGCTGCCCCGGGCGGATGGCAAAATCCGGGGAAAGGGGCTCACGAGATCTATGCCGAAAACGGTGCCGGCGGACTACCAGTGCAGGGTGCGCAAACCGGATGACTTCGACGCGTTCTGGCAAGACGTGGTGCGGCAGGCCGCCGCCATTCCCCTGAACGTCGAGGTCGTGCCCGATCCGCTCAGGACATCGGACGACGTCGAGGTCTTCGAGGTCTTCTACACGAGCCTCGACCATGTGCGGATCGCGTGCTGGTACTGCCGCCCGACTCGCCGGGCGGAGCGCTCACCGGCGATCATGTTCTTGCCGGGCTATCAGATGGACCCGCCCATTCCCAAAGAGTGGGCGCGCAAGGGCTACATCGCGCTGTCCGTCGCGCCGCGGGGCAAGCTTCGGAGCAATCGCCAGTTCAACCCCGGATATCCGAATCTGCTCACGCACAACATCGTCGATCGGCACACGTACGCCTATCGCGGCTTCTACGTGGACACCTGGCGCGGCATCGATTTCCTGCTGTCGCGTCCCGAGGTCGACGGCACGCGCATCGGCGTGGTCGGCAGCAGCCAGGGCGGCGGTCTGGTCATCACGACGGCCGCGATGCGGCCGGAGGTGCGCGCGGCGGCGGCCGGGGTGCCGTACCTCTGTGGCTTCATGGATGCCATCGAGCTGACGCACACCTATCCGTACGAAGAGATCAACGACTATCTTCGACGTGCATCCGGACCGTCGCACCGAGGTCGCGGACACGCTCGCGTACTTCGACGGGATCAACTTCGCCGACCGGATCACCTGCCCGATCGTCGTGAACATCGGACTGCAAGACAACGTGTGTCCGCCGGAGACGGGCTACGCGCTGTTCAACCGGATCGGCGCCGGCGACAAGCAGCTCTATCCCTACGATGGCCACGGCCACGACGGCGGGCGCGCGCGCCACGGCGCCATCGTCGACCGATTCTTCGCCCAGCATCTCCAGAGCGGACAGGTGAGCGACCGATGAGCCAGGCGCCGCAGACCTTTGGTGAGTACTGGCAGGAGACGCTCGGCAGGTCTGGCGCGCTATCCCGCGTGCCCCGAGCTCGACCCGGTCCCGCTGCGCAGCACCGCGTTTGCCACCTTGTACGGCGTCCGGCTCACCAGCGTCGGCCCCTACCGCCTGTTCGGCTATCTCAGCATCCCGACCGGCACGGGGCCGTTTCCCGCGATCTACTACTCGCCCAAATACCAGAGTGTTCTCGAGATCATTCCGCAGGGAACCGCGAATCTGATCCGCAGCCGGTACATCATCTTCTCTCTCGCCGGGCGCGGGCAGCGCAACGCCGACACACCGTATGCGGCGATGTTTCCGGGCTTGCTCACCGAGGGGATCGACGATGCCGCGGCCTACATCTTTCGGGGCATCGTTGCCGACAGCGTCAGAGGTCTGGAGTTCCTGTCGACCCGGCGCGAGCTCGATCCGAAGCGAGTGGCCGTGGTGGGCAACGACCTGGCGCTCATCACCGCCGCATTGACGTCAGGCGCGACGCACGTCGGTGGCGGCGCCGGCGCTCTTCTACAAGACCGCCGACCTTGCCGCGAAGACGCAGACGTACCCGCTCGAGGAGATCAACGACTACCTACGAGCCTTCCCGGCGCGCGCCGAGGCCGTGCGCCGCACGCTCGCCTACTACGACCTCCTCGCCTTTGCTCCCCGCGTCGCGGCGGAGACGCTCCTGATGGCCGGCGCGCCCGGCACCCTGCTCGGCGGGCAGGCGCTGAAGCCACTCGTCGACGCGATTCCGGGCCGCGTGACGGTCCACGAATCCGAGCACTCCACCTATCGAGACGGCCTCTACGCCGAGCAGTGGATCGCCGCGCAGTGCGGGATCGGCGATCTACAGAGCATCCTTCCGGAGCACTGGCGCGACTGACGCCTCGCGGAACTAGACGCCGCGCCGCACGCGAAAGTCCACGTTGTCCCTCACCCACTTCCAGAATCGATCCTGGTTCGGAAGATCGGCGTCCGGCTTCATCTGGGCGCGCCAGCCCTTCATGACGTCGTGCTCCACGGCCCAGAAGCGCACCCGGTCGCGCTTCACCAGCTTGCGCCAGTTGTCGCCGACCTTGGGGCTCGCGTACACCAGGCGGACCGTGACGCTCTTCGAGAGGTAGTCGAGCGGACTGAGATCGATGCGCTGGTACGAAGCGGGCGTCCCCGACTTGATCGTCCCGTCGGGCACGTCGGGCACCCCGTCGCTGACCACCATCACGGTGATCGGCGCCAGCACGAGATTGCGCTCCTTCACGTGGCGCGAGACCTGCTGGAAGAAGACGTTGAAATCGGTGAGCGTGTCCGTGGGCGGAAACCACTTCCGGAGGTCCGCCTCGATCTGCTTGACGTCCTTGTTGTTGAACTCGTGGATCGGGTGGAAGGACTTCGGCTCCTGGTTGTCCTGCCCGCCGATGGCCGTCACGAACAGATCGCGCGGTTTCGAGAGGCCGCCGAGCTCGTGCATGTGGCCGTACAGGTAGTGGGCGACAAACGTGATGGCATCGTCGTAGGCCGGTCGGAACGATCCGCTGGTGTCGATGCCGACGAACAGCGTCGACCGCGGCCCCTTGTTCTCCTCCGTCTCCGCCGCCGAGGCCACCACGGCGATACTGAGCAGAGCGGCCACGACCAGGCGAGTGGCGAGGGAACGGCCCAGGTGCCTCATAGCGTGGCCGGCTTCCGCGGCGGCGTGTGCATGTGCAGAGTCTGCAAGATGTGCCAGGTCTGCGTGATCTCACTGCCGTCCTTGAAGGGCAGCGAGAAGACCTGACGGGAGGACACCAGGACCATGCCGAAGTTGACCGCGGCGGCCGCGAGCTGCAAGACCGGCAGCACCAGGTAGTCGAGGAGCTCGGCGCTCTTGGCGTGGAGCCATTCGATCTCCTGCTTGAGCTCGGCCACCGGCTGCCGCCACCACGCCGGCGTCGGCTTGCCGTTGGTGGGGCGCTGGTGCGGCGTCGTCCACCATCGGCCGCCGCGAGATGAAGGCGAGCATCGGCGGCGTTCCGAACTGGCCGAACAGGAACCACGTCATGCCGCGGATGCCGATCCAGCCGAACGACGACAGGGCGAGCGTGACCGTGAGGCCCAGCTTCATCCCCGTCTGACTGCGCGATCCACGGTGTCAGCGCGTCGATGAGCTCGCGGTAGAGGAAGATGACCTCGAAGAACATCACGAACAGCTCGACCACGACCATCTGGACGATGTACTTCCACTCCCGCTTCTTCACGGCGTCCATCAAGGTCTGCACGCACGCGAAGCTGCCCATGACGAGCAGCAGCAGGAAGAAGTACAGGATCGGGGCCGTGTAGCGCGCCGCCGACTCGCCGCCGACGAGGTCGGCGAGGAGCTCGGTCACGGTGGGCATCAGCGTGTAGGTGAAGATGGCGGCCTCGAGCACGCACCAGAAGATGAGCATCACGAACGCCACCCAGGGCACGCCCGGCGTGAAGTAGCTCTGCGTCATCCGGCCCGTCATCGTGAAGGGCATGAGCAGCGATCTGGCGGATGACCTCGAGCAGCGAGCTTCGACCACGAAGGTGGTGAAGGTCACCAGCCCATCCCAGCGCCACGCCGACGAAGCGGAACATGCCGATCCAGAACAGCCAGACGGCGCGGACGGCGTCCCACCACGTCAGCATCATCGTCGGGATGAACTGCACGCGCCCGGAGCGGAACGGCAGCGTGTAGATGGAGAGCTGCGTGCACCAGACCGCCGCGACCGCGAGCAAGCGCCGGGAAGACCAGGAAGAGGTACTTCGCGGCGATCGAGCCACCACGGGCCGGGGCGAAGAAGAAGTCCCACAGCGTGTGCTGCATCCGCGGGATCCACGCCAGCGGCGCAATCAGCAGATCCGCCAGCTGACGCCAGGGTTCGGGAATTCGCTGAAAGAGCTCAAACATTCGCGCCTCCTTGTGCCTGGGAGCATGGCGAACGAGCGCCTAGCGACTTAGCAAGCCTTCGGCCGCGCGCGTAAGATGGCGATTCCGTGACGATGACCACCTTTCGCCGGTGGCTGTTTGGCATCGCTGAGCGAAATTGGCACGCCCTGCGCAGGCACGAGACGCCGAGTCGTCGTTCGAGTGACTCGGCCTCGACCACGCCGCGGATCCCGGCGAGCCTGCGGCCGATCACAACCCGAAGGTGCTGAAGGATTCGTGCGAATCCGGGGAGCGGATCGCTCCATGAGAAGAGCAATTGGCGGGCTCCAGCCATTCCCACAGCCAGGACCACGCGCTCAGACGCCCCTGACGAAACAGTTCCCAGCAGGCGAACCGGTCGCCGCCGACGACGCAGTGGCGGCCCTCCTCATATGTCGTCACCGGGTCGACCGAGACGCCCAGCGCGTCCCAGTAGGCCATTTCGCAGAGGTCCACGCCGCACTCGGCGGCAAAGCCGATGAAGTACCAGGGTCGAGCGTTCACTTCGAGAAGCTTGAACTGCCCATCCCGATCGTCGCACTTGAACCCGCCTCGAACACGCCGCGGTACGACAGGTGCGCGAACAATCGGTCGAGGGATTCGATGGCTCCCCGAACGCGATCGAGCGGCACGCTGACCATGTAGGTGCTGTCGCCGAAGTCCGGGGGAACATGCGCAGACGTTGCCTGACGAAGCGCGCGATGGGACGTCCGATCCGGTCCACGAACCCTTCCACCATGTAGTGGCAGGTCGGCGGCCCCGGGATATATTCCTGTAGCATGACGTCGAGCCCCGCCGCCGGGCATCGAGCGCGAGGGCAATCGCCTCGGACGGCGTCTCGAAGTGCAAGCCCTTGGCGCCGTAACCACGACGGAAGGCCTGAGAATGGCGCGGCTTCAGGAACGCGTCTACAAAAGCATCGGCGCGGAGATCAGCCCAGTCGCCCTCGTTCTCGAACAACACCGTGCGAGGGTGCGGCACGTCGAGCTGGTCCAGGAGTCTCGCGAAGCGCCCCTTGTCGATGAGAGCGTCGAGGCTCTCCGCGGACGCGAGACTCGCCGGGAACCTCGCGGCGACTGTCGGATCGACCTGGGCCATCGCGAGGGCCCACTCATCGCTGCCAGGGATGACCACCATGCGGTCCACGGGCAGCTTCGCCAGAAACGCGGACAGCGTCGTGGGCGTGGGCTTGGTCTCCCCACTCTGCCGGCGCCGCGCGGTGCCACCTGGAGTACGACACAAAGCTGCCGTCGGTCCCGGTCGCAAAGAGCGGAATGCGCTTTCGGCCCAGGCTTCCGGACCGTGCTCAGCGTCAAGATCCAGGGACCGCCGATGATCAAGACAGGAACGCGAGGTATGAAATCGCGCACGGCTGCACTCCGGTGAGGCGCAAAGTCGACCGTCCCCACTATAGCTGGTTTCCGAGTAGTGGCCGGGCGGGATGAAGGGAAATGGTGGGACCTGAATGAGCCTACAGCATTTCGGCGGAGACACTGATCCTCGCGGCGCTCGTGATCTTCATCGGGTACACGATATTCGGCGCCACCGGCTTCGGCGCGTCGCCGATCACGATTCCCGTCCTCGCGCACGTGCTTCCGCTGACCTTGGTGCTCTCGCTGGCCGCGCTCCTCGACTTCGGCTCAGGTCTGGCTCGGGTTTCATACGCGCAAGCAGGCCAATATGCCGGAGCTGCTGACCCTCGTGCCGTTCACCGTGATAGGGCTCACCTTGGGCGTGACGCTCCTCGTCAACATGCCACGCGACGTGACCGTGCGGGCGCTCGGGTTGTTCGTGTGCGTGTACGCGCTCTACGTGATGCTTCGGCGCGCGCCGGTGCGACGACTGAGTCGGTGGTGGGCGGCGCCTGCCGGCGTGCTCGGAGGCATCGTCGGAAGCCTCTTCGGTATGGGTGGTCCGCCGTACGTCGTGTACATCTCCGGCCGAATCCCGGACCCGGCGGCCCAGCGCGCGACCATCTCCCAAATGGTGATCCTGAACGTCGGCCTGCGGGTCCTGGCCTTCGCTCTCGCCGGCCTGCTGCTCTCCCGTCCGCTCTGGATCGCGGCGATGGTCCTGCTGCCCGTGGCATGGGCTGGAGTGTGGGCCGGCAATCGAGCGCACGTGAGCGTCGCGCCGGCGACGATGGCCCGCACGATCGGCGCAGCGCTGTTCATCACCGGCGTCGCGCTGATCGTGCGAACGCTCTAGAGCGCGCCGCGCGTCACGTCACAGGCCGACGGTTGTCCGAATGCTCCCGATGTGCTCGTCAATGTGCGAGAGCAGGCCGAGATTGATGAGCTGCTCGGCCGTCATGGGCGGCGCATCGGTGAAGACGGTTCCGCTTTTCGCCAGCTGATCGTCGGACAAGCCGCGGAGCATTGCCGATGCCGTCGCGGCCCCTTCTGGAAGAGCGCGAGCGTCTCCGCGCGCGTGCAGTGGGCGTGCTCCACGGCGTGCTGCGCGTTCATCTGGTCCAGCATGGCCCGCGTGAAGTTGCCGCGTGGCGGCGCGCCGGCCACGAGACCTGTCACGATGCCGGCCACCGCCTCCAGTCCCCTCGCCAGATGATGCGCGGTCACGCCCACCGTCCACTTCTCCGCCGCCGTAACCTTCTGCCAGTCCGCGTCGCCGAGCTTCTGAAGCGTCGCCACGGCGTCCCGGGCCTTTCCCTCGAGACTGTGCGGCCAGTGCCCCTGTCTTCGCTCCCATGGATCTCTTCCTCCTCTTACCTATACGTCGAACGCGGCAGGACGAAATCGACACTCGGCAGACGGATAGGCAACGAGGGAGGACGCGCCTGGGGTGCTGTAGCTAGGCGCAGCCGCGGACCCGGGTCCATCTTCATGAGGGCCCGGCCGCCGATCGGGTACCACTCCGGCGCGATCGTGACCGCCTGGCCGACGACGTGGAGATCGCGCCAGCACTCGGCCAGGCGACTCTCGCGCCGGTACGACGTGCTGCCGCCGTGCCGGTACATCAAATCCATCGCCTCGCGAGCGCAGTCGGCGGCGTAGCACCGCGGCCAGCCGGCAACGAGCCCGCTGCTCGAGGGTGGTCTCCTCGCCGGCCGCGACGGTGTTCCAGAGCTCGGTGATCATCGCGCTGCGATGCGCGCGACCGGCGTTCAGGATCGCGTCGGCCCGACCGACCGCGTCCTGAACTTGAGGATTCTCGCAGAGCCGACCGGTCCGGCCGCGCGGCGTCTTCTCGCTCGGCCAGCTCGATCAGCGCGTCGATGCCCGCGCGGGCGATGCCGGTGATCACGGCGCAGTGATGGGGCCCGACCCAGGCCTGCGCGGGCAAGGCGTACGAGATCCCGGGCCAGCGCTGCCACTGGTTATCGAGCGGGATGCCGGCGTGGACCATCGTCCGCCGCTCCGGCAGGAAGACATCGTCGACCGTCCAGTCGAAGCTGCCGGTCGCCCGCATCCCGGCCACGTCCCAGCTGCCCTCGACGATCTGCGCTTCCGAACGCGCGAAGAGCCCGCGCCAGTAGGACCGAGCTGCCATCCGGGCTGCGGCGCGGCTGGTCGCCGTCGAAAATCTGGAAGCTTCCCAGCATCCAGGAGCTCTCCTGGCAGCCGGTGCCGAAGGGCCAGCGACCCGTGACTCGATAGCCACCGTCGACGGGCACGGCCCGGCCGCCGCCCATCACGGCGGTGCCGGCGATGACGGTGTCGGGCCCCGTGCGCGTAGATCTCGTGGACGCCCTCGTCCGGCAACCCGAGCGTGACGAGCTGGCCGATGCTGTTGTTGGCCACGTTCCAGCCGGCCGAGCCGGCGGCCTCGGCCAGCAGCTCCACGACGCGCACGTAGGTCAGCGGGTCGGCCTGCAGGCCGCCCAGTGCACGCGGGATCACGAGGCTGTAGAAGCCGGCGGCATGAAACTGCTCGACCAGCGCCTTCGGCAAGCGCTGCTCGCGCTCGATCTCGTCGTGATAGCCGCGGATGACCGGCTGCAGCGCGGCCGCCGCTCGCACCGGCGGCTGAGCGTCGATCTCGTCCGGCAGGCGTTGCTCTTCCGAAATCTGCCGCATGTGGAGCGGATGTTCCGCTGGCGGAGCGAAGGTGTCAAGAGGTACTGTCGCTGATCATCACCACCCAGGAGACCTGCCCATGTCGCGTTTGAACTTTGGCGCGTTCCTCGCTCCGCACCATCCCATCGGGGAGCATCCGATGCTGCAGTTCCGCCGCGATCTCGACCTCGTCGAGCACCTGGACAAGCTCGGGTACGAAGAATTCTGGTGCGGCGAGCACCATTCCGAGCGGCTGGGAGATGATCGGCTCGCCCGAGATGTTCCTGGCCGCGGCGGGCGAGCGCACGAAGCGCATCAAGCTCGCCACCGGCGTCGTCTCGCTGCCCTATCACCATCCCTTCAACGTGGCGCAGCGGATGGTGCAGCTCGACTACATGACCGGTGGACGGGTGATCTTCGGCTCCGGGCCGGGCGCCTTGGCCTCGGACGCTCACACGCTCGGGATCGATCCGATGCTGCTGCGCGACCGCCAGGACGAGGCCATCGGCGTCATCCGCCGCCTGATGCGCGGCGAGCGCCTGACCGTCAAGTCCGACTGGTTCACCCTGCAGGACGCCGCCCTGCAGCTGTTGCCGTTGCAGGAGGACATGCCCTTCGCGGTCGCCTCGCAGATCAGCCCGTCGGGCATGACCCTGGCCGGCAAGCACGGCATCGGCATCATCTCGATCGGCTCGCTGTCCGAGGAAGGTCTCAACGCGCTCCCGACGCAATGGGGCTTCGCGGAGGCCGCCGCCGCCGAGCACGGCCAGACCGTCGATCGCAAGAACTGGCGCGTGCTGATGAGCTGGCACATCGCCGAGACCCGCGATCAGGCGCGCGCCGAGGCCCGCGAGGGTCTGCTCCGGCACCACAACGAGTACATCACGGCGACCCTGCAACGGCCCGGCGCGCATCCCGTACAAGAGCGCCGACGAAGCCGTGGACAAGACCGCCTTCGTCCCCGGCGCCGTCGCCACGATCGGCACACCGGACGATCTCGTGGCGCGGATCAAGTCGGTGCTCGAGATCTCCGGCGGATTCGGGACGGTCGTCGGCTTCGTGCACGACTGGGCCAATCCGGAGAACACGAGACGGAGCTGGGACATGGTGGCGCGCTACGTGGTGCCGGAGATCAACGGCTATCTCGCCGGCCTGCGCACGTCTCGCGAATTCGTCGCCGACAACCGCGAGTATTTCAACCGCGCCCGCCAGGCCGTGATGGCGAAGATCACCGAGAATCCGGCCGCGGCCGCCGCGCTCAAGGTCACGAAGTCGCCGCTGCTCGCCGCTTCGTCCAGCAGCGTGCCGGATCTCGACACGTCACCCGACCGCTTCGCGTCGCGCTGATCTCCACTCGCGTAACGAGGCTAGGGCCGCCCCTCGCGGCGGCCCGGGCGGCGCGCTCCCGCAGCGAGTCTGTTGTTCCCGCCTGGTGGATTGCCCCTGCCCGATTCGGGCGTTCGCCTCATTGAGCCCTGAGGGCCCAACTGAAAAGTCGGGTGCGGCGGGGGTGCGCCAGTCAGACGCCGATTTAAACGCCAGGAGGGCCAGCGATGTCGAGCCAAGTCCGTGCGGCTGAACGCCGACCAGTCGACGCGCGCCGCAGATGATCGTCTTGGGCTCGTCCTCGCTCTGGCCGCGACCCCGCGGCCAGGCGACGCGGCGGTGCTCGAGGTCAAGCCGGGAGATGTCGCGTGCCTCAATCGCGGCGATCCACTGCACGGCGAATGCGAACGTACAAGTCAACACAATCCGTCTTCAATCCGGCACCTACACTGCTGCGCGCGTCGACAACGACACTGACGGTGCCAATGGTGAGTGGACCGACACGGTCGTATTGTAAAGTAGCGCCGCCGGCCATCAGGGCTTGGCCCCTCGAGTCGCTTTCGTTGTCGGCGATCCTGGGCGTGCCCACCTGCTGGAATAGCGGGCTGATGTAGTTGAGGGATCCGGACACGGTCGTATTGTGTAAAGACGAGCGCGCCGCCGGCCATCAGGGCTTGGCCCCTCAGGAGTCGCTTTCGTTGTCGGCGATCCTGGGGGCCACGGGTCGTGCCGCTCTTGAAGCGGAGCGGCTGGAGCTCAATGCGGGTGATACCGCGGTGCGTGTCTACCGGCCGATCAACCTGACACGGCGAACGGAAAGGCGCGCATCGGCGCCATCGAGGAGCACTAGTCGTTGCTCGGCGATTCTGGCGGGCGCGACGAACGGCCTCCACGGGCGCGACGCGGCGCCCAGCCGCGCAAATCTCGAACGCGGTCCGATGAGGCATAATGGCCGGCACATGACGATCGCGACCCTGCCGAAGACGCCTGGGCGTCTTCACGCGCCTGCTCGATCAAGCCGACCCCGCCGAGCGGTACCGGCTGGCGACCGAGCAGATCGTCCACGCCGAGCGGCTCGGATTCGATTCGGCCTGGATCGCCCAGCACCATTTCCACGAAGACGAGGGCGGCCTTCCGGCGCCGTTCGTCTTCCTCGCCCAGGTCGCGGCCCAGACATCGCGGATCCGCCTCGGGACCGGGATCGTGACCCTGCCGCTGGAGCTGCCGATCCGCGTCGCCGAGGACTCCGCGGTGCTCGACCTGATGTGCGGCGGCCGCCTCGAAGTCGGCGTGGGAGGCGGCGGCAATCTTTCCTCGTACGCGACGTTCGGTTTGAACAGCGCCGAGCGCACGACGCTTGCTCGTCGAGCACCTGCAAGTGTTGCGCGACGCCTGGGCGGGGCGGCCGCTCCCCGGCGGAAAGGATCAGATGTATCCGGTGAATCCGAGCCTGGTCGGGCGCGTCTGGCAGGCGACGTTCACGGTCGACGGAGCCAGGCGGGCCGGCGCAGCGGGCGACGGTCTCATGCTGTCGCGCACGCAGCCCAGGCCCGCCAGCGCACCCGATCTGTCGCTGCCCGAGATCCAGAACCCGATGATCGACGCCTACATGGAGGCGCTGCCCGCGGGCCGCGAGCCGCGCATCCTCGCGTCGCGCACCGTGTTCGTCGCCGACGACCACGACGAAGCGCTGCGTCTCGCCGACATCGGGCTGGGGCGGCATCGCGCGCGCCTGACCAGGCTGGGCCGCGCGACCGGAGATGGATCGCTGAACGGCATGATCGCCGCGATGGATGTTCATCTCGGCACGCCAGACGATGTGATCGCCTCGCTGAAAGCGGACAGCGTGCTCGCCCGGTCGACGGACCTCGCGGTGCAGGTGCATTCCATCGATCCGCCGCATCCCTTCATCCTCCGATCGATCGAGCTGGTCGCCGAGGTGGTGGCGCCGGCGCTCGGCTGGGGACGCGATGCTGCGCGGAGTCCGGCGTGTCGCGTGAGCACCCATGAATCGAGGACGATGAAGATGGCAGGAACAGACGCCGACATCATCGATGCGCTGGTCGGGATCACGCCCGGATCTTCCCTGGACGCGATCCGCGCCCGCCGACCGGAGGCGCGCGCTCACGCGCAGGCGACGTACCGCGCGCTGTTCACGCCCGACGCGCCGGGCAACATCAGCGCGCAGGAGCGCTTCGCGGTCGGTGACATTCGTCGCCGGCCTGCACGGCGCCACGGCGATTGCGGACCGCTACGCCGCGCGCCTCGTCGAGAGCGGAGCCTCGGCGGCGCTGAAGGAAGCGGTCGACGCGGCGGTCAAGGAGGCCAAGACCCACGGCCCCTATGGCAGCTACCCGGCCGGGCCGCTGAGCCGCGAAGATACCGCCGGTCCGGTCTATCGCGTGGCAGCAGCAACCCGCCGCGCACTCGGTCCACGCCTCGCCGCGGCATTCGAGCACGTGCACATGCTCGTCTTCCACCCGCGCGACGCCGCGCCGGCGGCGCTGCAGGCGCTGCTGGACGCCGGCTGGTCGACGACGGACATCGTGACGCTCTCCCAGATCGTCGCGTTCCTGTCCTTCCAGATCCGGGTGGTCACTGGATTGCGCACTCTGGCCGGCCGTCCCTGACGCGCGAGGTCCCGACATGAGCGAGAAGGTGCTGGTTCCCCCGATCACACGGTTCCGACCGCGTTCACCCGAGCGCAGCTCGACTGGCTCCCTGGCTCGAGCCGCTCGCCGTCGAGGCGATGACCGCGCGCCACCTGGCGAGCCTCGTGGACGCCGCGCGCGTGAAATCGCCGTACTTCCGCCTCCTGGCCCGCGATCCGGACGCGCTCGAGGCCAGGACGCGAACCGACAAGGACATCTTCTACAACCCCGACGCCGGCCTGCCGCGGGCTGAGCGCGAGCTGGCCGCCGCCGCGACGTCCCGCTTCAACGGGTGCCTCTACTGTGCCTCGGTGCACGCACGCCACGCCGCGACGTACTCGAAGCGCGAGGCCGACGTTCAGCGCCTGCTCGACGCGGGCGTCACCGCCGATCTCGGAGAGCGCTGGAATGCGATCGTCGCGGCCTCCGGTCGCCCTGACCGCGACGCCGAGCACGTTCGGGCCGGAGCACGTCGATCGCCTGCGCCGCGCGGGGCTCGACGATCTGGCGATCTCCGACGTCATCCACGCCGCGGCCTTCTTCAACTGGGCCAATCGCCTGATGCTCTCGCTCGGTGAGCCGGCGGCGACGGTCTAGCGCTGGTCCTTCAGTAGCCAGTCGATCGCGGCACTGCCGTCCCCCGCGTCCGGTCGCTGTACGTTCGACTGGTGCCGGCCGCTCGGTCGGGATTCGGCGCTCGATCGAGGTCGTCGAGGACTCGACCGGAGCCCTGGATTCGACGGCAGGGCGCGGACGGATGGCGAGCGCGGGCGGCGCCACCGCCGGTTGCGAAAGAATCGACCGCGTGGGAAATGACCTCGGAACTTCCGGAGCACGCCGCTCCTCCGGCACACGCCGTTCCGGAGTAAGTTTCTCCGCGACTGGAGCCAATCTCTCCGTGACTGGCAAGGACTCGCGAAGCGTCGACGTCGGTTCGCGAGTGGCCCATGCCGGCGCTGGAGACTCGGCCGGCGGATTGGCGTCACGCTCGACCGGAACGGCTGTGACGGCGGGTGGCGTGACGCGGCTCTGGAACTGCGAGACGATTCGATCGAACCCGCGACCCAGACGACCGCGGCGACGATGCCCGCGGTGACGACCGCCGCCGTCATACGAAGCGTGAACACCGGCCGGCGCTGGCGGACTCGTCGACGCGGATTGCCCCGCGCCTTCACCGAGCGCGGGCGAGACTCCGGTTCGGTGAGGACCGCCATCGCGCCCCAGATGTCATTCACCATCACGCTGATGTCTGGATAGCGATGCACCGGGTCGCGGCTTCGAGCGCCGTCGCGATGATCCGCTGGATGGTCGGCGACAGGGGCGGCGTCGCGGCGAACGGGCTGCCGGTCGGTCTGGCCTTGCCGGCGGTCAACAGCTGCCGGAGCAGCATCCCCAGCGCGTACACGTCGGTCGCCGCGGTCGTCTCACCGCGCTCGATCTGTTCGGGCGCGCGATAGGACGAGCGAGAACTCGTCGCGCAGGCGAAGCCCGATCGGCGTGCGGTACGCGGCCGCCAGCTCGACGCCGACGAGCCTGATCCGTTCGCCGTCGTTGACCATGAGCACCGAGTTCGGGCCCGAGCTGGCCGTGAACGAAGCCGGTTGTGATGAAGCGCCTCGAGCGCCTCGCCGATCCGGATGGCGACGCGCAGCGCGGTGGGCACGGCCAGCGCACCGCCGGCATCGAGCACGTCACGCAGGGTGGCGCCCTCGGCCCACTCGAGCGCGACGAAGAACTGGCCGGTCTCGGTCGTCGCCGTATTCGTAGACTCGCTGCACGCCCCGCAGGACGTGGGCCGCGGCCGCGAGCGCGCTCGCGTGATTCGCGCACCGCCGCCACGAACTCCGCGTCGCGGGCGAACTCGCCTCGCAGCACCTTCAGCGCGATCGATCGGCCGTGACGGATGTCCTCGGCGCTGAAGACGACGACTTCGCGGCTCGACCGACGCGACGGCGTTGACGCCGGTATCGCGACTTGATGACGGAACCGGCGAGGCCCGAACTCCGGCTGCCGCCGCAGACTGCGCCCGCCGCGCCGACCGTCACGTGGCTCGTCACGAGTGTTCTCAGGAGGATCGGTCCGAGGCTCGCGATGCGAGAATCGTCCTGCTCATACGTCCTCTCGCCGCTCGAGGGTCAGCCGTTGGAGGGCATCATCAAGACCATCGCGCGCTCCAGCGTCAAGAACGTAATGCGGATCGAGAAAACACTTGCCGAAATCGCCGACGATGTCCTAAACCTAAGCCAGCCAGAACACTCAACCCGATGTGCGTACCGAAGAGACGCTGACCGCAGGAGCTCCGCGAGATGCAGAAGCTCGTCGACATGGCGCGCCGCACCCTCGATATCGACCAGAAGGCGGCCGACGCGGCCCGTCACGACAATCCCCAAGACGCTGAGCGCCTCGCTCGACGTCACCGAATCGGAGATTTGCGCGCACTTCATCGCGCTGGCGCGACGAGCGCCGGGAAAGCTGCGAAGAGAGCCTGGCCAGGCTGCAGCTCGATCGCAAGGCGACGGCGGCGAAGATCGACGTCGCAGCAAACGCGCGATTCGTTCGCGCGGCCTGCTGACCCCCGTCGAGCCGAGTCTCGAGAAGCTCGAGATCAGACCACGCGACGGCGCTGTATCAGGCCAAGGAGAACGAGGCGCGCGCGCGTCAAGCATCTGCGCTGGTTCCAGCAGAAGCACGGCCTCGCACTACCGGGCCGCGTCGTATCCGACAATCGCCAGTTCTACCACTTCGCGATCGTGGCCGCCCTGGCGCTCGTCGAATGGATTTCGCTGGCGGCGTTCTACGCCGAAGGCAGCGACTTCGGTCTGTTGGGCGGCGTGCTGATCGCCATGACGCTCTCCATCGTCAACGTCAGTCTCGCGATTCTCTCGGGGAGCCTTCTTGCGGTACGTCAATCACCGAAGCCCGCGCCGGAAGGCGTCTCGCGTTGACCGGCGTTGCCGTGCTCTACACGTGCTTTCTCCTCGTGACGCTCGCCGCCGCGCACTACCGCGTCGCCACCAACGACGTCGCGCAGTCGCAGCCGGGGATGTCGACGCCGAGCGCGGCGTCGTTGCCGCCGCCTCAGGTCGCCCAGGACCTGGATCAATGGCGAGCCGCGCAGACTGGCGTGGCAGCGCTTCGCCAGCAACCCGGTCGGCTTCGACGACGTCTTTTCCTGGATCCTGGTCGTGCTCGCGGTCATCTTCGGGATCTTCGCCTCGTACAAGGGCGTACCGGCTCGACGACGCCGTACCCAGGCTATGGCGAGCTCGATCGAGAGCTCAACGCGAGGCGGACGAGCTCCGAGGCGGCAAGGCCGAGTACTGCCGCCTGGTGGACCAGGTCTTCGACCGCATCCTCCAGGAGCAGGCGCGCCTGCTCTCGGATGTGAAGTCGAACATCGAATACTATCAGCAGCTGATCAGCCGGAGCGTCGACGAGCGCCGAACGTTCGTGCACGACGCGGCGGAGATGCAGGACGCGTGCAACATCGTCCTGAAGCGCTACCGGCAGACGAACGCGCGCGTGCGCCAGTCGCCGGCGCCGTTCTATTTCAACAACAGCTTCACGTTCGACGGCCGCCTCGTCGCGGCCGCCCGAGGCCATCTCGGAAGAGCGAGGAGCGACTGTCGCAATCCTACGAGAGCGCCATCAAGGACTTCAGCGATATCGCCCGGCAGAACGACGCGACGGTCCAGAACCTGCGGACCGCCGAGATCCGGCGCCGCGACTACTATTTCAACAAGCTCGAGCGCGACATCCGGGAAAAGCTCATTCGCGAGGCCTGGGAAGTCAAGAGCTGACGCCGTGCCGTTGAGTCACCTGGATCGGCGGGGCATCTGGATTCTGAGCGGCATCGGCGCCTTCGCGGTCGTGTTGCTGGCCACCGTGGTCGGTGTCACGTGGAGCCGCCCCATCATCGGGGCCCGACAACTGTGTCTACCGGGACAAGCGATTCCTCAGTCGAGCGCCCGCCGATCAGACCGTGATCCTGGTCGACCAGTCGGAGGCCTTGACCGAGACTCATCGGCGATTCGCGCTGAATTTCATCAAGGACTACGTCGCCGACGACTCGAGATTCAGCCGTGCGCTCGCGCATCGCGTTGTTCACCGTTCAGCAAGGCGACGTTCGAATCTCGAACGGCCCGCGGCTGAGTCCGAGCTCCGACTTGTGCCGGCCGCCGTCACATGGCAACGACCTGTACGAGAACAGCCGGAAGATCACGAAGGACTTCTACCAGCGATTCCTGGTCCCGGTCACCGCCGCGCTCGACGAAAGCCTGACGACCGAGGTCGGCGAGCAGTCGCCCATCCTCGAGACGCTGCAGCTCATCTCGCGGTCGCAGGAAATCGGCGACGGAGGCCAAAAGACCCTCATCGTCGTCTCGGACATGCTCCAGCACACCGCGGCGTTCAATCAGTACGGGCCCCGCCGCGGCTACGAGGACTTTCTGCGATCGGGATTCGCCACCGACGTGAAGGCAGATTTCCGCGGACTGGAGCGTCATCGTGATCTATCTCCGGCGCTATCGCGATCGCCAGCTGCAGCAGGCCGCGCACATCGACTTCTGGCAGCGCTATTTCCACGAAGCGGGCGCCAAGATCACTCGCTGGGCCGGAGTCGACTGAGCACGTGACGCGCCTCGCCGCGAGTCTGGCTTCCACGTTCCTCGGCTTCATCGCCGCCGGGGTCGGCGTGATCGTGGCGTTCAGCTGGTGGTCCGGCGGCGCCTCGGGCGGGTCGCGGCATTGGACGATGACCGCCCTGGTCGTGGGGCTGATGGTGGTCTACGGAATCGTCCTCTGGATCAGGTCGAGGACGGCGTACGCCTCCGAGACCGACGGCGAGACGTTCTACTACCTCGGCTTCATCTACACGCTGGCGACCCTGGTCGCCACGTTTGCGCCGCTGCTCAGCTCGACGGAGCGACCGGACAGCCGACAGGTGCTGGGGTTCTTCGGTCTGGGCCTCATCACGACGTTCGTCGGGCTGGCCGGGCGCATCGTCTTCGCCCAGGCCTCGTCCGGCGCGCTCGCGAGCCCGAGAACGACGCCCGGCGACTGGGCGACGCGTATACGGAAGCCGCGCGCGCCATCGAGCGGAGCACGGTTCGAATCGTGCATGCCCAGCAGCGCGCCGAAGGACACCTGAGCGAGTCGTATTCGGGCGCGGTCGAGACGATTCGCATCCTGTCGGGCCGGGTCACGCAGCAGTTCGAAACGATGAGCGCTCAGGTGTTGAAGGACTTCGCCACGGTCATCGAGCGCGTCAGCGCCGACGCCGAATCGGCGTTGGCGCGAGGTCCGCGACCGCGCCGTCCGGGACATCGACGTCGCGTCTCGCCAGGCGGTGAAGACGCACGAGCATGGCCAAGGAGCAGGTCGAGCAGCCTCACGACCGGGACGGCCGGTGCGGTGCGCACCGTGACGGAGCAAGTCGGTTCAAGACGTGGCGCGGGTGGCGCGAGAATCGTCGGCCGAGCTGACCGAGTTCTTCCGTCACACGAGCGGCCACGTCGCCGCGACCCTGCAGCAATTCGAGACGCGTCTCGGGGCATTCCGATTGCCGCCGGAGGACATCGGCGAGAAGCTCGTCGTGGTCTTGACGGAGCTCGCCGAACGCGCCGATCTGCTGCGGCGAGCGACGACGAGCGTGGGCGCCGCGTACGGCGAGCTCGAAGCGACGCTTGGCCAGCGCCGTGGACGGCGCGCGAGACGGCAGCCGAGCGTTCAGCACCCTGGCCGTCTCCGGCAGATGCCGCCGCGTCGGCGGTGACGTCGGCGAAGACGAACGTCGAGCAATTCGCCACGCATCTGAGCCAGCTCGGCGGAGCTGGCGACGGGCCTCGAACAGCTGCCGCAGGAGGCGGCGACCATCATCGCCACCCTCGGCGACCTGCGCACGAACATCGGTGAAACCAACCGCGCATGGGCCGAGGTGGCCGGACGTCACCGAGGGCGCGAGCAAATCGATGGCGCGAGCCGGGGCGGCGTTGTCCGCGCTTCGAGCACGGGACACGCGCGGCGGAGCAGTCGGTCCTCAACTGGAGCGGCAGCTTGACGAAGGCCGGTGTCGGCCTGCAAGCGCTGACCGAGATCACGGAGCGGCGCCGTGCGGCTCGGCAAGGACGCCGTCGCCGCTCAGGTCCAGCTGTCCGCACAGATATCCGGGCCGCTGGCGGATCAACTGCGCAAGCACAGTGAGGCCGCCGGCGCTCTGGCGATCGTCTACAGGAAGACCTCCGCACGTCGGAAGAAGCGGTGAGGAAAGTCCATCATCACCTCATCGACGCCGTCGCGCTTCATTCTGAGCAAGGTCGAATACCGCCGGTGATCCGGAGGAGCCGACTCGCCCGGAATCGCGACATCGCGCTCACGACGCTCATCGATCTGCTCGTCCAGATCATCTTCGTGTTCGCGCCTCGTCCTGATTTCCGGCCGATGTGATGGGCAACGAGTCGCCCGAGCGAGGCTGGGTGACGCCCGAGGTCTGGAAAACGCTGATCAGCATCTTCGATATCGATCCTCGCAGCATCCGCGATACGAGCGCCCAGGTCGCGGAGATCAACCGCCAGCACGAGAAGCTCAAAGACGATCTGCTGGCCTGTGACGCGAGAATCGGCGCGTGCGACAAACAGGCGGGGAGAGGGCCGGGAAACGCTCCGTGCCGAAATTCGGCCGGCGTCGAAATGGTCGTGGCCGAGGCGACGATCGACCGCGACGGAAGGATCGTCGTGGCGCCGGGACGCGATGCGGCGGAGCTCCAGAACCAGCGACCGCTCGGCGCCGGCGCGATCGGCGTGCCGCTCTCCGTCGAGCAGTTCGGATCCTTGTTCCGGTCCTGGCGCGAGCATGGCCTGGCCCGTCAGCCGTCGTGCGCCTTCAAGGCCGAAGTCAGCTACGACGCACGCGCCCGAGCCGGCGACTACGAGCCGGCGCGACGGGCGATCGCGAGCTACTTCACCCTGTCAGCGCCGCCGAGGCGCTTCTGAGGCCTTGACCGCGTGGCGCGCGAAACGCTCCGGATCTCGCGTACCAGCTGTCGGCGCTCCTGAGCGAACTCGACGCCGCCATCCGAGCGCGGTCGCCGGAGCTCGGGAGGCAGGAGACCAGCCAGCGACTGGAGACCGCTCAACCCAACAGCGGGCTGCGCGAAGTGGTGCGGGCCACTCTCCGCTGGTTCTCCCGCCCGGCTGCGCGTCAGCCCACCGTCGGACGTACGCGCTCCGCGCGCGCGAGACCGCGAAGGTCCACGCGCAGTGGTCTCTAAGCACCGGGGCGTGCCTGCTCAGGCGGGCAGGATGACCGCCTTGCCCGTCGTCTGCGTGTCGAAGAGCTTGTAGGCTTCCTCCGCCTGCTCGAGCCTCCAGCGGTGCGTGAAGAGCTTCTCCACGTCCACGCTCCGGTCGGCGACGAACTCGGCGCACTCGGCCTGGCCTTGCTTCGAGAACGTCCAGGAGCCGACCAGCGTCACCTGCCGGCGCAGGAGATCCGGGCTCACGTCCAGGGTCACCTGGCCGCGCTCGCCGACGAAGCAGGCCGTGCCCCACGAGCGCACCGCGCGCACCGGCCGCGGCGCGGGCGTCCGGCGCCGAGGAGGCGTCGAGCGTCTTGTGCGCGCCTTCGCCGTGCGTCAGATCGCGGATCGCCGCCACCACGTCGCCCGCCTTGGGATCGATCACCTCGTGCGCGCCGAACGCCTGGGCGAGCTTGCGCCGCTCGGGCGCGACGTCGACGGCGATGACGCGCGCGCCCATGACGACGGCGAACTGCGTCGCCGACAGGCCCACCGGGCCCTGGCCGAAGATGGCGATCGTCTCGCCGCCCTGCAAGTTGATCCGCTTCAGCGCGCCCCAGGCCGTGCCGGTGCCGCACGAGATCGCCGCGCCGGTGACGAACGAGAGCGAGTCCGGCAGCGGCACCAGGGTCGACACCGGCACCTTCATGTACTTGCGCGTGGCCGCCGTGGCCGCCCGAGCCGTAGACCACCGTGCCCGCGAGGCACATCTGCGTCCAGCCCGCCCGGCAGTGCTTGCAGTTGCCGCAGCCGTCATAGTGGTGGTCCATCACGCGCTGGCCGACCCGCGCCTCCTTCTCGGTGACACCGGCGCCCACCGCGGCCACGACGCCGCAGGGCTCGTGGCCGGCGATCACTGCCGGCCTCCCGCTTGATGCCGCCGGTCACGGCCCCGCCCGGTTGGCCGGGGCGCGATAGTTGTGCAGGTCGCTGCCGCACATGCCCGAGGCCTTGATCTCGAGGATCACGTCCCTGGGGCCGGGTGTCGGATCGGGGAACTCTCTGAGCTTCGAGCTTTCGGTCTCCGAGGAACACAACGCCTTTCATGGTTCCCTCCGTGGCGACTATTCTGCCAGATTCCTTGACCGCCCGGGGACGGCGCACTACGCTCGCACAACGCGGCACCACAACCACTCCGGAGGATCGTCATGACGGTCTACGAAATGCGGACCTACACGCTTCACGTCGGCAAGATGGGCGAGGCGGTCAAGCTGTATACCGAGTTCGGCTACCCGGCGCTCCAGAAGGGCGGCCAGGACAAGAAGCTGATCGGCTACTTCAGGCCGACACGGGCATGATCAATCAGCTCGTCCATCTGTGGAAGTTCAACGACGATGCCGACCGTCGCGCGCACTGGGCGTCGGTGTTCGCGAACAAGGATTTCGTCGACGGCTTTGCCGTGAAGTTCCGTCCGTTGCTCGCTTCGCAAGAGGTCAAGCTGCTGACCGCGGCCCCGTGGGGCCCGCATCCCCTGAAGGCCGATCCGGCGTGGGATGATGGGCCTAGGCATGGGGACTGAGGTCAAGTACGCCAGAAGCGGAGAGGTTCACATCGCCTATCGTGTGTTTGGCGACGGCCCGCGCGATCTCGTGCTCATTCCGGGAACGCTCTCTCACGCCGAGCTGTACTGGGAGCTCCCATCAACCAGTATCTGCTGAAGCGGCTCACGTCCTTCGCCCGCGTCATCGTCTTCGACAAGCGGGGCCAGGGGCTCTCTGATCGTGTCGGCGAGCAGACTCTCGAGGAACGCATCGGCGACGTGCGCGCCGTGATGGACGCGGCCGGTTCGGCTCAGTGCGACGATCTTTGGCTGGTCAGAAGGCGGGCCGATGTCGCTGATGTTCTCGGCCACCTACCCCGATCGCACATCGGCCCTCGTGCTGTGCGGCAGTTTCGCGTGCACCACGGCGGAGCCGTGGCTCGTGAGCCAGGAGCAGTGGACCCAGTTCCTCCACCGGATCGAGAGCCACTGGGGTCAGGGCGTTCTCGTTCCCATCAACGCGCCGAGCCGCCGAGAACGATGCGGCGTTCGTTCAGTGGTTCGGCCGCCTGGAGCGGGCCTCGGCCAGCCCCGGCGCCATCCTCGCGCTGATGCGCGCCAACTATGGGATCGACGTCCGTCACGTTCTGCCGACGATCCAGGCGCCCACGTTGATCCTCCATCGCGCGTCAGGGGACAAGACGGTTCCCGTCGAAGCGGGCCGCTACCTGGCGCAGCACATCCCCGGCGCCCGGTATGTCGAGCTCCCGGGCGACGACCACCTGCTGCAGGCGTTCGATCAGGCGACTCTTGATCTGCTGATCGACGAGACCGAAGAATTCATCACCGGTGCACGAACCGTCCCCGAGCCGGATCGAGTGCTCGTCACCGTGATGTTCACCGACATCGTGAGCTCGACCGAACGGGCGGCCGCGGTTGGTGACCGCCGCTGGCGAGCGCTGCTGGACGACTATGTCGGCGCGGCTCGCAAGCAGCTCGAGCGGTTCCGCGGGCGAGAGATCGACGTGGCGGGCGACGGCCTGTTCGCGATCTTCGATGGGCCGGCCCGCGCGATCCGCTGCGCCTGCGCCATCCGCGACGCGGTCCATCACCTGGGCCTCGAGGTACGGGCGGGCGTGCACACCGGCGAATGCGAGGTCGCAGGACCCAAGGTCAGCGGCATCGCGGTGCATACCGGCGCCCGCATCGCCGCGGCGGCTCGGGCCGACGAGGTCCTGGCCTCGGGGACCGTGCGTGATCTCGTGGCCGGCTCCGGCATCCAGCTTCGCCGATCGTGGAAGCCACGTGCTCAAGGGCGTGCCGGGCGACTGGCGGCTCTTCGCGGTCACGTCGAGCTGACTGGCCATTGACCCGGCTGTCCAGTTGGCCGCGTCGCCCGTAAACGGGCCGTGTTACCGCCAGCTGCCTGTATGCCCGCTTCGTGGGCAGTCGAAGGCTCCTGCTCATTCCTCAAGCAGTCCGTCCCATCCCTATCGGCGTAAGTCCGCGGTACGCAACGCGAGCGCACACCGGCAGTGCGGCGGGCATGTCCCTTGCTTCTGCTCCGGAGCCACGCGCGCCGCTGCCGTCGCGCCCCTCGCGGTCAAGGATGCCCGCCAAACGCCGAGCGTCCGCACACAACCGAGGGGTGGCGATGGAGAGAATCGAAGGTCTCGTCGAGCGCGCGATCAAGCGCGCGGTCTTGGGCAGCCTGGAACCGGGGCGCCGGGAGTTTCTCGCCCGCGTCGGCGCTGCCACGGCGTCGGCCGCGCTCGCGTCGGTCTTTCCGATGTCCGCCGCCAAGACGCTCGCCCAGGACAAGCCCGGGCCGCTCGAGAAGAAGGACCTGAAGGTCGGCTTCATCCCGATCACCTGCGCGACGCCGATCATCATGGCGGAGCCCATGGGCTTCTACAAGAAGCACGGGCTCAACGTGCAGGTCTTCAAGGCATCGTGCTGGGCGATGATCCGCGATCTCTCCATCAACGGAGAGACCGACGCCACGCACATGCTGTCGCCGATGCCGCTGGCGATCTCGCATGGGCGTCGGCTCGCAGTCGGTGCCGTACGTGATGCCGGCGGTGGAGAACATCAACGGCCAGGCGATCACCCTCGCCAGCAAGCACAAGGGCGTGAAGACCGTCGCGGAGATGAAGGGCTTCAAGTTCGGCGTGCCGTTCGACTACTCCATGCACAACTTCCTGCTCCGCTACGTGCGTCGCCGAAGGCGGCCTCGATCCCGACAGGGACGTGCAGATCCGTGCGGTGCCGCCGCCGGAGATGGTCGCCAACCTTCGCGCGGGCAACCTCGACGGCTACCTCGGCCCCGACCCGTTCAACCAGCGCGCCGTCTTCGAAGAACGTCGGCTTCATCTGGATGCTGTCGAAGGACATCTGGCCGGGACATCCCGTGCTGCGCATTTGCCGCCAAGCAGCGAGTTCGCCGAGAAGCGCCCCAAACACGTTCAAGGCGCTCCTCGGTGGCGATCGTCGGACGCGACCGAGCACGCCCACGACAAGAAGCCAACCGCAAGGAGATCGCGGCGGCGATCGCACCGACGCAACTACCTGAACCAGCCGGTCGAGGTGCTCGAGCAGGTGCTGACCGGCGTCTACCCCGACGGTCTCGGCAATACGAAGACCGTGCCCGACCGCATCGACTTCGACCCGTTTCCGTATCACTCGATGGCGGTGTGGATCCTCACGCAGATGAAGCGCTGGGGCTACCTGAAGTCCGACGTGACGTACCAGACAGGTCGCCGCGGAGGTCTTCCTCGCCGCCGCGTGCCGCGACGCGATGCGCAGCGCTCGGCGACAAGCCGCCGGAAGCGGCCTCCATCAAGCACAGCTTCGTCATCGGCAAGACGAAGATCTTCGATCCGGACAAGGCCGACGACTACCTCAAGACGCTTCGCGATCCGGAAGACATGATGCGGCGCGACCGGCGCGCGCGCGCTGCTGATCTCGCTGCTGCTGGGCGCGATCTTCGTCGGCGCCTGGCAGGCGATCGTGGTGCGGCAGCCCAGAGGCAAAGGGCTGCCGGGTCCCGCCGCCGTGGCGCGTCGACGGCGTGGGAGATGGTGCGCCGATCCGTTCTACGACAACGGTCCGAACGACAAGGGGATCGGGCTGCAGCTGGGCGCGAGCCTGGGTCGGCTCATGGTGCGGCTACGTGGCGCGCTCGGCGGTCGCGATCATGCTCGGCGTCACGCTGGGCCTGTCGCCGGTCGCTCTACCGCGCCGGTCAATCCCTACATCCAGGTCGCTGAAGCCGGTCTCGCCGCTCGCCTGGATGCCGCTCTTCCTCTACACGCTGAAGGACTCGGGGCAGTCGGCGATCCTCGTGATCTTCATGTCGTCGCTCTGGCCCACGCTCGCCAACACGGCCTTCGGGGTCGCCTCGATCAAGCAGGACTACCTCAACGTCGCGCGCGATCCTGCAGCTCAGCTGGCTTCGCCGTCTGATCACGGTCGATCCTGCCCGCGGCGGCCCCGGCGATCGTCGCGGGCCTGCGCATCTCGATCGGCAGCGCGTGGATCGCGATCGTCGCCGCCGAGATGCTGATCGGCGGCACTGGCATCGGCTACTTCCTGTGGAACGAGTGGAACAACCTGCAGCTCACGAGCGTGATCTTCGCGATCCTCGCGATCGGACTGATCGGCGTGCTCCTCGACGCCGGTCTCGGGCGCCTGTCGCGCGCTGCTCGCGTACAGCGAATAGCATGGATTTCCTGGTCGTGGACCACGTCACGAAGAACTTCCCGGCCGCGTCCGGCTCCGGAGAGACGTGTGTGTTCCGCGACGTCGCGTTCACGATCGCCGAGGGCGAGTTCCTCACGATGGTAGGCCACTCGGGCTGCGGCAAGTCCACCCTGCTCAACATCATCGCCGGCCTCGAGCACGCGACGGCGGGCGGCGTCGTCCTGGGCGGCCGGGAGATCACCGGCACCGGGCATGGACCGCATGGTCGTCTTCCAGAACTTCTCGCTGATGCCGTGGATGACGGTGTTCGAGAACATCCGGCTCGCGGTGCGGGCGGCGTTCCCGGATGGACGCGCGCCCAGGTCAACGCGTGCGTGCAGCGCTGGATCGACGACGGTCGGGCTCGACGGCTCGGAATCGAAGCGCCCGGCGGCGCTCTCCGGCGGCATGCGGCAGCGCGTCGGGCTCGCGCGCGCGTTCGCGACCGAGCCCAAGGTGCTGCTGCTCGACGAGCCGTTCGCGCAGATCGACGCGCTCACCCGCGGCGTCATCCAGGACGAGCTGATGCGGATGTGGACGGAAAGCCGCAACACCGTCTTCATGGTGACCCACGACGTCGACGAGGCGATCCTGCTCTCCGACCGCATCGCGCTGATGACGAGCGGGCCCGGCGCGCGTCTCGCCGAGCTCGTGGAGGTCAAGCTCGCGCGCCCGCGGCGCGCGCGGTGAATTGATCGACGACCCGGAGTATCTGCGACTCCGGACTCACGTCCTCCGCTTCCTCGTCGAAGGAAGCGGACAAGGAAGGCCCTCATGGATAAAACGGCGGCGTTGGAGGCGATCCGGGCGGCGCGCACGGCGCGCGGCATCAGCTACGAGGATCTCGGCAAGGCGATCGGCACGAAGGACCCGACCTACATCGCGGCGGCGCTCCACGGCCAGCACCGGCTGAACGCCGACGAAGCGAAGACGCTCGCCGCGACGATCGGCGTGAGCGTCGAGACGGCCATGGTGACGACGCAGATGCCGCTGCGCACCGATTTCCCGCTCACGACCGACCCGTTCAAGTACCGGCTCATGGAGCTGGTCGGCGTCTACGGCGATGCGCTGCGCGAGCGCGTGCAACGAGCTGTTCGGCGATGGGATCCTCTCGGCGATCGACTGCACCGTGAAGCTCGAGAAGAAGGGCGAGCGCGGCGTGCTGACGATCGACGCGAAGTTTTTACATTACAAGGAATTCTGAGCCGGACCTGGCGCCTCGGCCTCGGCTACTCTGTTACCGCGAACCCCTCGCGTCGACTCCAAGCCTGGGGGAAGAGAGGACGGAGTGCCATGGCATATTGGCTCCTGAAGTCCGAGCCCGACGAGTGGTCGTGGGCCCAGCAGATCGCGGAAGGGCGCGACGGGGCGGAGTGGACCGGCATCCGCAACTTCTCGGCCCGCAATAACCTGCGCGCCATGAAGAAAGGCGAGCAGGCGTTCTTCTACCACACCGGCAAGGAGCGCGCGATCGTCGGCATCGTCAAGGTGACGACCGAGGCGCATCCCGATTCGACCGACTCGGCCTGGGTCGCCGTCAACGTCGCCGCGGTGAAAAAGCTCCCGACGCCGGTCAGCCTCGACCAGATCAAGGCAGACAAACGCCTCAAGGGCATGCCGCTGGTTCGGCTCAGGCGCCTGTCGGTTCAGCCGGTCTCAGATGCCGAGTGGCGAATCATCTGCCAGATGGGCGGACTCGACTCCTAAACGCCGTCGAGCGACGGCTTCATTTTCAGGATCGCGTCGATGTGGCCGCGCGGAGAGAGGCCCGAGCCCATCGTGTTCACCGACAGATGGGTCGCGCCGAGGTCGCGCCACTCCCGGGCTCGCTTCGCCCACTCGGTCGGGCCGCCGATCCCGTAGGTGAAGCGTCCCTCGATTCCGACGGCAGAGAGCGGGCGGCCCGCCTCCTTCATGTACGCGCGCACGCGATCGAGCGTGTGGCTCGCCTCGTCACCGGGCTGAAACTGGGGGAACCAGCCGTCGGAGATCTGGGCCACCCGCTTGAGCACGGGCTCGGCCATGCCGCCCATCCACACCGGTATGGGCCGCTGGACGGGCAGAGGGTTGATGCCGGCCCGGTCGAGGTGATGATACGAGCCTTTGAAGGTCACCACCGGCTCGGTCCAGAGCTTCCGCATGACCGCGATCTGCTCGCCGACGCGGCGGCCCCGCGTGTGGAAGTCCTCGTTCAGAGCCTCGTACTCGACGTGGTTCCAGCCGATGCCCACGCCGAGCCGCAGGCGCCCGCCGCGTGAGAACGTCGACCGCGGCGGCCTGCTTGGCCACCAGCGCAGTCTGGCGCTGGGGCAGGATGACGATGCCGGTGACGAGCTCGAGGCGCTGAGTGCAGGCGCCCAGATAACCGAACAGAACGAAGACCTCGTGGAATGGGCTCTGGTCGGTGTAGGGCGGGCGGCGCCCGAGCTTGTCGAAGCGCTCCAGCTTGGCGCCCAGCACGTGGTCGAACACGAGCAGATGATCGTAGCCGGCACTCTCGGCGGCCTGGGCATAGTCGCGGATCACCGCAGGGTCTGAGCCGATCTCCGTCTGGGGAAACACCACGCCGAGTCTCATATCGGGTTCTTCCTCCGTCGTTGGTTCGTGTCGATCCCCGCCATCAACGGCGGGCGACCAGCACGCTGATGGGATAGAGACAGTAGTAGTCGGGATCGTCAAGGACGAAGGTCGCCGACTCTGCCTCGCAAGGGCGGAGCGTCGCTTCCACTCGTCGGGGGTCAGGCGATCGCGCAGGCGCGGCCCCCAGTTGCGCTCGAAGACGACGCGCTGGATGTAGTCGCGCGCGGCGGGGGAAGCGGCGCCCGGCGCTCCAGCAGGTACGTCCGGAAGCTCTCTACCGACAGTCCGGCCGCGCGGAGCGAGGCGAGCGTGCGCTGGCGGCGCTCCTCGAAGGAGAACTCGCCGCCCTCGTGACGACTCCACTCCATCTCCGCCTGGCGAAGACGACGCTCGAGGGCGGGATGGCCGGGCAGGAAAGCTCCGTGCAGGAGCTGCGACTCCTTCACGACGATCCGGCCGCCCGGGCGGACGACGCGCGCAAACTCACCCAGCGCCCGGCCCGTTTCCTGGATGTGGTGGAGCACGTCGCCGCACCAGACCCAATCAAACGTCGCGTCGGGCGCCTCGAGCTTGGTGGCGTCACCCTCGCGGAACTCGAGACGCGAGGCGAATGGCCCGTGGCCAACCAGCGCGCGCGCCGCTTCCACACGCTCCGTCGATGGCTCGATACCCACGACGCGCCCTTTGACCCGATTGCCTCGGCAAGCCAGACGGCGAAGAGCCCGCGCGCCGCAACCGACGTCGAGGCCGCGGGAGCCCTCGGGCAAGCCGAGGTCGGCGATGAGGACGCGCGCCTCGGGCTCCTGGAAAAGGTTCATGCGCTCCAGCGACTTGGTGAAGGGCTCCGGTCTCGGGCTGGGTCATCAGGGCTCCCGTCTCGCCGACAAGCGTCGCGTCTTCGGCGTTCGTCTTGGCCGCGGCCTCGGCGAGCAGCGCGTACTTGGCCAGGGTGCGCTCGGCGAGTGCCGTAGGCCAGCGGTGATCGTCGACGATTCTCAAGAACTCGTCGAGGACCCGGGGAAAGTGTGTCTCGTGGCCCCCGTCGAGCGAGGGCGGCACGCTCACCTCGTACGTGTCCGAGCCGGCGGGCACGACCTCGACGCCGGGGAGCTCCGCCTGCCATGTCGCGATCGTGTCGCGCAACGCGCGCACGACTTCGGCGGCATCGGCGCGAGGCTCGACGAACACTCTGCGGCGGTGGCCCGTGCGAGCGCTCTGCTCCAGGTGAATGTCGGCGCGACGTCCCGTGAACGACGTTGCGGGAGGCGTCTCCCCACCCGGCGACGGCGAGAGGTTCCAGCGCGTCGCGGCGCTCGCGGTGACGCGACCGATCCGGTACACGAGCTCGGCGTTGCATCGATAGCTCAGCGCGTCGCCGTCGACGAAGGGCTGGAGCTCCCTCGGAAACCCTGCCTCTCCGGTGATCCGCCGAAACGCCTCCGCCGGCACTCGCGTCGACCACGCACGGGCCGAGAGGAGCGCCGGTGTCGCCGTGTCGCCGTCCACGAGCCACTGCGCCTGGTCCACGACGTGGGTCGGAATGTCGACCGGGCCGCTTCCCTGCACACGCACGTCGAAGAACCACCACGGACGTCTGAGGGGGCGCCATCGACGAGCTTCTCCAGACAGTGCACGCTCTCCTGCTCGATAGCCGCCCCATCACGCGCGGAAGTCGCCGAAGAGCGCGGGAGCACCGACGAGCCGCTTGACCAGTTTGGCCGTCAGGTCGTGACGCCCCGTCATGATCTCCGCGGCCAGCGGCCAGCCCTCGAGGCTCGCCCGCACGTGCTCGAGGTCGGCCGGCTCCACGAGCCACGGCTTGTCGGCGAGCACGTGGAAGCCGGATTCGTGCAGCCGTCGTATCGTGCGCGCCTTGCCCCCGTTCTTGCCCGCGAGGACCACCACGTCGCCGCGCCGCTCGTCGACGAGCCGCTCGAGCGGGTCGTCGGACGTCGTCACGACGGGACGCCAGCGCGTGGGGCGCTCGAGCGCCGGTTGAAGCGCTCGACGAGGGCGAGGAAGTCGCGCAGCTCGGCGCCCTCGCGCGCGTAGACGAACACCTCGTCGGCCACGCGCGCCTGCGGCACGCGCAGGGTCAGCGCGGCGTGGAAGTGCCCCGGGTCGAGGAAGAGCAGCGTGTGCATGGTGTCGCGATGGTACCGCACCTGTGGGTCCCCCGACCGTCCTCGACGAGGACCACGAGCCGCTTTCCGCCGTGACGACCCCGGTCGTATGCTGGAACTGTCGGAGGGGGAGGAAGAAGATTTGACGGTGATTGACCGGTTGAACGAGCTCCTCGAGGCCGAGCGGGCGGGGGTCGACGCGCTTTCCCGTCTGTTCCCCGAGGCCCTCAGCCCCGAGATGCAGAAGCTCTTCGAGGAGGTGAGAAACGACGAGGCCTGGTCCTGCGCCGGGCTCGTCCGTTCTATCAAGACGATGGGCGGGACCATCTCGGAGAAGAAGGGAGACTTCGCGGACAAGGTGATGCGTGAGCCTACCCTCGCCGCCCGCCTTCGGTTTCTGAACCGCGGGACAAGGATGGGTCGTCAAACGACTGGATAGTCTTCTCGGCGAGACTCTCCCGGCGTCGGTCAGCGAGTTTTCTCGGAGAGATGAAGACGCGCCACATCACCAACATCGAGGCCTGCGAGCGGCTGGCGGAGTCTCTCAAAGCGGCATGATCGCGGACGAGCTGAAATCCTGGAGGAAGGCCGAGCGCGAGCGGCTGATCGCGGCGCGTGAGAGTCTCGACGCGGCGACGCTCGCGCTCTTCCGCCAGCGCATCGACGCCCACCTCTGGCGCTCGTTTCCAGGCCTCGCGGCCGCGAGGCTCGCCTTCTGCTGGCCGATCCGGGGCGAATACGACGCGCGTCGCCTCGCCCAGCGGCTGCGAGAGCGCGGCGCGGTGACCGCCCTGCCGGTGGTCGTCGCGCCCCGGCAGCCGCTCGTCTTCCGCGAATGGCATCCCGGCGTGACCCTGGCCTCCGGCCCGCTCGGCATTCCGTATCCGGTCGGCTCGGATCCCGTCGTTCCGACCGCCGCGCTGGTGCCGATGATCGGGTGGGACGAAGCCGGCTACCGCCTCGGCTACGGGGGCGGCTTCTTCGACCGCACCCTGGCGAGCCTGGCGAAGAAGCCCGTCGGTCATCGGCGTCAGCTACGAGCTGGCCAAGATCAAGACCATCCGGCCTCAGAGCTGGGATATCCCGATGGACTGGGTCGTGACCGAGCGCGGAACCTACCGGCGAGATCCAGAAGGCTTGGTCTTTCTTGGCGAACACATCGCCGGCGAGCCCGGCGCGCTCGCCTCCCCGTCTGCTACGCTGCCGAGGTCGATCCCGGGCATTTCAGCGAGGGGAAGGAATAGCTCCGCGAGCGGGAGAGCGCGTGATGAGTGAGGGGTGGCGAGGTGCTCGTTTCATTTCGGCTACGAGCCACGGGCAAAGTGTTGGGATGTTCCGTCGTGCTGCCGGCCGATGCCGATCCCCATCTTGTACGGAGAAGCGATCTCATCGCGCACCTCGCACGCGCGGCCGGTGTGGCGCCGGAAGAGATCGAGCTGCTGGATTTGTGGTCCAAGACACACGAGCTCGCAGAATGAAAGCCGGCTCAGTCGCGCCGCTCCGGCGCCAGACCCGCGATGAGCGCCGTCAGCTCGAGAGGGTCGACAGGCTTGGCGATGTGTGTGTGAAAGCCAGCCTCGAGCGCGAGGACTCGGTCCTCCGACCGAGCATACGCCGTCAGTGCGAGGGCGCGGACCTGGCCGCCCTCTTCGGAAGCCGAGCGCCCGGACCTTACGGATCAGGACGTATCCGTCGTCGCCGGGCATCCCGATATCGCTGACGAGCACATCCGGCCGCCAGCGTCGCAGCACGTCAAGTGCTTCGTCGGCGGACGCCGCCACGGTGACGTCCGCTCCGGCCTGCCCGAGAATCTGCGCAAGGAGGTCCCGCGCATCGGCGTCGTCGTCCACGACCAGGATCCGTCGGCGGGCGAGGTTGATCAGACGGGAGGACGCGGTGTCGAGTCGCCGATACGCGGCGGCGGGTTTCTGAGCCGAGGCGACATCCTCTCGCGGAGCGGGAGCTCGACCACCAGCGTGGCTCCTCGGCCTTCCCCGTCGCTCTCGGCCCGCACGCTGCCTTCGTGGAGTTTCACGATATGGCAGACGATCGCGAGGCCGAGCCCCAGGCCGCCGTGCTGTCTCGTCCGCTCATCCTGTCGGAAGCGGTCGAAGATGTGCGGGAGAAGCTCGGGGCTGATGCCCCGACCGGTGTCGCGGACCGTGAGGCGTGCGTGCGAGCCGGCCCGTTCTAGACGAAGGTCGATGCGTCCGCGGCTGGGAGTGAACTTGATCGCATTCGCGAGGAGGGTTCCACACCACCTGCTGGAGGCGGCCGGGGTCGCCTGCGATCGACTCCGGCCGATGGATCGAGCACGGCTTTGAGGCCGATGCTCTTCGCGTCCGCGAGACCCTGGACGGACTCGATGGCCGACTCGATGACGGCGACCAGGTCGACCGGACCGACCTCGAGGCGGAGCTTGCCGGCCACGATCCCGGACACGTCCAGGAGGTCGTCGATGAGCTGCGCCAGGAGCTTCGTGTTTCGCTCGATCACGGGGAGCGCGCGAGCGGATGTGGCGTCGTCGAGCATGCCGGTGGTGAGAAGCCGAACCCAGCCGAGCATGGCGGTCAGCGGCGTGCGCAGCTCGTGCGAGACGACGGCCGAGGAACCGGTCCTTGGCCTGGTCGGCGTCACGGAGCTCGCGCCGCGACTCCTCGAGGTCATGGAGCACCTGTTCATAGGCCCGCATGTCGCGGAGGATACCGATCGCTCCGATGACGTTGCCGTCGGCATCCCGCAGCGCCGACGCATTCAGCGTCGTCGAGATGACCTCTCCGGACGCGCTCCGCGGGTGGAGCGGGACGTTTCGGCTCACGCCGTGCTCGACCACTTCCTGAGGGCGGCGACGAACTCCCGCGTCTCGTCGGCCGCGAGAAACCTGGACACGGACTGCTCGACGACTTCGTCCTGCCGGAAGCCGAAAAGGTGTGATACGGCGTCATTGGCCTGCAGAATCTTGCCCTTCGAGGTCGGACACGAAGACGGGATCCGGCGCGTTCTTGATGAGACTCTCGGCGTACGCGCGCGCTTTGTCGAGCTCTCGCATGTCGCGCAGGATGCCGATGGCGCCGATCACCTTACCGTCCGTGTCTCTCAACGCCGAGGCGTTCAGTGTGGTCGGGATCACGTCGCCGGATGCGCTGCGCGGGTGGAGCCGGGCGTTGCGCGTCACCCCGCAGTCCACGACCTCGCGGAGCGCGACCATGAACTCCCACGTCTCCTCCGGCGAGATGATGCGGGACAGCGATTGCTCGATCAGCTCGTCCGGCCGGAAGCCGAGGAGAGAGAACACGGCGTCGTTGGCCTGGTGGATCTTGCCCTCGAGATCCGACACAAACACCGGGTCCGGGGCGTTCTTGATGAGGCTCTCGGCGTAGGCGCGGGCCTGGTCGAGCTCTCGCATGTCGCGCAGGATGCCGATCGCGCCGATGATGTTGCCATCCGTGTCTCGCAGGGCCGAGGCGTTGAGCGTGGTCGGGATCATCTCGCCCGACGCGCTACGCGGCTGGAGCCGGACGTTGCGGGTGACGTCCCGCTCCACGACCTCGCGGAGGGCCACCACGAACTCCCGCGCCTCGTCCTGACCGAGGAACCGGGAGATGGACTGCTCGAGAACCTCGTCGCGGCGCAGACCAAGCAGGCGGGAGACGGCGTCGTTCGCCTCGAGGATCTTGCCCTCCAGATCGCAGACGAACACCGGATCCGGAGCATTCGCGATGATGATGTCCGCCGCGAGCGTCGGTCTCGCCGTGTGCGAAGCGGGGGTGAGACGATCTCTGGCATGACGGTTCCCCTTCGGCCGGTCGTTCACCTCAGACAGGCGCATAGCGGCTGGCATCGCAGGTCGACACGCGGTCCATTTGAAGCTTGATTCTTCAGATCGCAGGATGAGCCGTCTATCGGGTGTTTGCCTGCAAGGATCGGTCGTAAAACGTTGACCTACCCGAGCCGTCGTGCCGATCAGGTCAGCGAGTCGGACTCCGGCGCAGCGGCCGGAACGCGTGCTGGAATACTTCATCCGCTACGCGGCGGCCCAGGGCGATGCCGTCTGTCTTGTCGAACGCCCAGTGGATCCCGAGATAGATCCGGCTCTGGCCGTTCTCCTCCTCGGCCTGCGGACAGCGACGCGAAGCTGCGCGGAATGAGCGGCCGCACGTGCGCCCTCGTTGTCCTCGGGTCACACCGTTGAGCTCGTCCGACACGAAGGTGAACGCGATGTCGATCGGTCCGGTAGAACCGGCGCAACATCTGGAAAAGGGCGCCTCCGAATCCGGCGTGGCCGGACGGATAAGCCGGGAACGGCGGCGTGAAGTTCGGCCCGTCGAGATTGCTGGCCGGCGCGCCGAGCGGCGTGAACGTCGGATCTCCCGGGGTCGCCGCATTGCCGTCGCCCCGACCGGTGGGGCCACTGCCTTGGTCGGACTCGCGGATGCCGGTGATGGGCCGCCAGAATCCGTAGTGGTATTTCGACTCCCAGATCGCGATGCCGGCGTCGGCCATCGCCACGTTCACCAGCGCCAGCAGCCGCGCCAGCTCGACGAGATCCGGAGCGCATCTGGTCGGCGATGTGGACGGTGATCTGGTTGTAGAGCCGCGGCGGCGCACAGAGGCTCGGGGTTCCATCGTAGGCCCAGTAGATGCCCGTCTCGGTCTGTTCCGGGGTGCGCTCCGTCGGAGTCGCGATGCCATCGCCACCCAGGCGCTTACGGCTTCGTCGAACGCGGCCGCGTATTCCTCGGTTCCCAACCCGGGAGGTGCGGGACCCTGAACTGATCGGCTGATGCCAGCACGAACGGTCTGACCTCCGCCCCAGCGCGCGCCGAGTGCGAGTGGGATCCGGCTGATCGGATCCTGACGCCACTGCCCCGGCCGATTGCCCGTGGACGAAGTCACACCGATGCGGGGCTCCGCATGCTGCGAGCCATCGCCGGCGCGCTGAGCCAGAATGGCCGCGGCCGCCTGCTGCCCGAGGACGATCCCCTTGGCCCGGTCGCTGCGCTCGGGGATTCGGCTGAGGTCCTCGTCGAGCTGCTCGTCCAGGCTCGCGCGCTGCGAGGAAAGAGCTCGACCAGCGTATCGTGCGCGGCCTGGGCGATGGCGGCCCTGATGGACGTACCATCGCGCGCCAGAGGCGAAACCGGTGTAGCTCTGATAGCCGCCGACGATCGCGTTCACCGCATCGAGAGATAGCGATGTGAACGATCGCCATCGCGCAGCTCGAGCGCCCGGGGCCCAGGTTCTCGCCGAAGGACTCGTTGCTCGCCGGGCGCCACCGGTGTGTGGTCGATCCCACTGGCGTCAACGGCGATCCGCGTTCCAGTGGTGCACCATGTCCTCATGCGGCTAAGGGCGGTCGTATGTGTCTCGGTCCCGGACGTTGGCGGAAGCGCAGGCCCAGCTTGTCGGCGCAGGCCACCGTCGGATCCATCTGCCCCCGCGGAGTTTGACGGCTGGAGTGAGCATGGCGAAGCCTGGACCGGCCAGCTTCGCCGCAGCCTTCAAGAACGCGCGTCGTTCCATCGCACGCCCTCCCTACGCTGAGAACGCGTCACGCACCGTAGGGCCGGATTCGGCCGCCCGTGGGACGGTGATGGAGGAAGCGAACCGCACCGGTCAGATCGAGCGTGACGGTGCGGGCGGCGGACCGTTACTCGCCGTAGACGATCGTCGTGTGCACTTCGGCGTAGATCCCCAGGATGCTCATCGTCTCGAAATCGACGTGATGAATCCGGGTGATGCCGCCGTTGCTCGCGGCGGCCGAGATGCTTGCGTCTCCCGTCGCAAACATTACGATCCCGAAGGCGTCCGCTCTTCCCGTTTTGGGGCTGGTCGTGGCCGGGCCTGCTGAAACCGGTCCTTTCATGTTGAAGGTGACCGGGGCGAACACGGGCCCGTTACCTACGGCACAGCCTGTCATCAACGCCGCGCAAGACAACGCGAGTACCAGACTCTTCACCATGGACTTTTCTCCTTCTGGTGCCGTTGGACTATGGAGCCAGATTGTTCAGGCTGGGCGGGTGGCTGTCCATCAGGTGATTACCTATAGGGATCACTCGGCGATGCTGATCATCGGGCGATACCACGCCGGAATGACGGTATGGTGGACACATGGCACCCCGCGGCTCCAGTTCATCGGGCTCATCGCCCTCATGTTGTGTGTGGGCGGAATGTCGGCCACGCCCGCGCCCGCTGCGCCGGAGGCTCGGGCGGCCCCGCCCGAGTTGGTCAGCGAGTTACGCCCAGTCGTCGACCAGGCGAGGCAGCGCTTCGAGGCGCGTGACCTTGCCGGTGTGCTCGCGCACGTGTCGGAGCAGTATCGCAGCGGCGGGTTGACCAAGGCCGATGTGCGCCAGCAGCTCCTCGCCATCTTCTCGCTCTACGAAGTTCTTCGCGCGCGGGTGAGAATCGATAACGTGCAGGTCGCCGACGGGGTGGTGTGGAGTCTACACGAGCGGTGAAGTGACCGGCCGCCTGCCGTTGATGGGCTGGGTCAGCGTCCTCACCTGGCAGAACGAGCCCGAGGTAGCGCGGCGCGAAGCGGCGGGCTGGCGGCTCTTCGGTTTTCAGAACTGGATCGCGGACGAACGTCCTGTCAGTAGCCGTTGGCCCAGTCGACGACGTTGGTCAGAGGCCGTCCGTCCAGATAGGCGCGCAGATTGTCGCAGAAGAGATCGATCCCCCGATGCTGACGCGTGTCGGTGCCGCCGGAGATGTGCGGGGTGATGAGGACACGCTCGTCGTCCCAGAGGCGCCGATCGGGTTCGTGCTCGAACTCGCCGACGTAGACATCGAGGGCCACACCCCGCAGCTGTCCCGCCGCGAGAGCCGCGATCAATGCCTCTTCGTCGATGATTTCGCCCCGCGCGACGTTCACGAGGATGGTGCCCGGCTTCATGGCGGCGAAGGCGTCCCGCCCGATCAGCTTGGTCGTCTCCGGCGTCCACTGACAGCAGACCACGACCGCGTCGCTCTCCGCGAGTAGCGCATGGAGACGCTCGGGGGTTCCAGGCGGCTGAATCCGGCGGGCAGTGCCTTATCGAGCGCGACCCGGCGTCGCGTGCCGATCACCCGCATGCCGGCGCTCGCGCACAAGCTGCCCACCTCCTGGCCGATGCCGCCGGCACCCACGATGCACACGGTCTTACCCTGCAGCAGCAGAGGACCGTAGGTCCGATGGTCGAAGCGATGCCGCTGCCGATCGCGGGCGGCATGATGCAAGCCCCTGGCGAAGTAGAGGAGGCCGGCCAGCGCGAACTCGGCCATCGGGCGGGTATTGCCATAGCCGCGCGAGGTCGTGACGACGACATCGCTGCCCCAGAGATCTCCGCGTAGCAGGTTGCTCGCCCCGGCCGGGAGCTGATGGAACCAGCGCAGGTGTGGCGCGCGAGCGCGAAGATCCAGCGGAAACGGAAAGCCGCCGAGCACGATCTCGGCGCCGGCCAGCAGCCGGTCGCGTTCCTGGCGAGAATGGCTCGGCGCTGAACGCTGACCGACGTAGCGCTGCACCGTCCACGGCGGCCAGGTCTCGCGGAGCTCGACGTCGAACCAGCCCCGGGCATCGACGACATGCAGGCCTCGGTCGACCGCCGCTATCCGACTTAGCGCGTCGTCGGGTGCCGGCACGATCACCAGGACTTCTCTGGTCGGCGTCATGACCGTTCGGCCGTACGTGGAGCCGGCCGAGAACGTGTGCCTCGCTAGGCGGGCACGAGCGCGCCGGGGCCGCTGCCGATGAGGTCGGCGCGGCCCGCCTCGCGGAGCGCCTCGCGGGCGAGCGGCCACTGCTCGGGGCTCCAGTAGAGCAGCAGCGACTTCTGCAGCTTCTTGCTCGCGCAGGCCCGTGGCCGTGTAGACCGGTTGCATGGTGAGCGGGTCGATGCCCGTGTGGTACATGCAGCGTCGCCATGGCCATCGGCGTGGGAATGAAGTCCTGCACCTGGCGCGGCCGCCGGCCGTTCTTCTTGAGCCAGAGCGCGAGCTCCACCATGTCCTCCAGCGTCGAGCCGGGATGGCCGCTGATGAAGTAGGGGATGTCGTACTGCTCCTTGCCGGCGTCCTTGCTGGCGCAGGCGAACATCTGCTGGAAGCGCTCGTAGCTCTCGATGCCCGGCTTCTTCATCTTCTCGAGCACGCGCGGGCTGACGTGCTCGGGCGCGACCGAGAGCTGCCCGCCGACGTGGTGCGCGGGCCAGCTCCTCGACGTACTCGGGCGAGCGCTCGGCGAGGTCGTAGCGGACGCCGCTGGCGATGAAGACGTGCTTGACGCCGTCCTCCTTGCGCACGCGCTGCATGAGGTCGATCAGCGGGCCGTGGTCCGTCTCGAGGTTCTCGCAGACGCCCGGATGCACGCAGGACAGCCGCCGGCACTTCGACTCGATCTCCGGGCTCTTGCAGGCGCAGCCGGTACATGTTCGCGGTCGGCCCGCCGAGGTCGGTGATCGTCCCGCGGAAGTCGCCCATGGCGGCGCAGCGCGCGGATCTCGCGCAGCACGCTCTCCGGCCGAGCGGTTCTGGATGACGCGCCCCTCGTGCTCGGTGATCGAGCAGAACGTGCAGCCGCCGAAGCAGCCCCGCATGAGGACGAGCGAGTGCTTCACCGTCTCGTAGCCGGGAATCCGCTCGGTGTACATCGGGTGCGGCACGCGCGTGAACGGCAGATCGTAGAGCTCGTCCATCGACGACGCCGCCGCCGCCGCTCCCGGCGCCGTCCTCCAGCGGAAACGCCGGCGGGTTGAAGTACACGCCGCGCTCGGCCGTGGCGCTGCAGCGAGCGGCGCGCGCGTTGCCGGGGTTGGTCTCGAGCTGGAAGGCGCGCGACATCAGCGCGAAGGCGCGCTTGTCGGCGACGACCGCTTCGTACGACGGCAGGACCACCGTCTTGCCGATCGGCCACCATCCGGGCCGGGTCGGCCTCGTGGCGTTTCATCTCGCGCGTCGTTGATGGGCAGCGCGGTGCCGCGCACGTCGCGAATCTCGCCGATGCGCTCGCCGCGGCGTCAGCCGGTCGGCCACTTCCCAGACGGGCCGCTCGCCCATGCCGAACACGAGGAGGTCGGCCTTGGCGTCGAGCAGCATCGAGCGGCGCACCGTGTCGCTCCAGTAGTCGTAGTGGGCGATGCGCCGCAGCGAGGCCTCGATGCCGCCGAGCACGATCGGCACGTCGGGGTACGCCTCGCGGCAGCGCTGGGCGTAGACGACGGTGGCGCGATCGGGGCGGCAGCCGGTGCGGCCGCCCGGGCTGTACTGATCCTCGGAGCGGTTCTTCTTCTGCGCGGTGAGGCGGTTGAGCATCGAGTCGAGGTTGCCGGCGGACACGCCGAAGAACAGGCGCGGCCGGCCGAGCGCACGGAACGGCTCGGCGCGTGCGCCAGTCGGGCTGCGCGATCACGCCCACCTTGAAGCCGCGCCCCTCCAGGAACCGGGCGATCAGCACCGGGCCGAAGGCCGGGTGGTCCACGTAGGCGTCGCCGCTGACGATGATGATGTCGAGCTGATCCCAGCCGCGGGCGTCGAGATCGGCTCGAGAGGTCGGCAGGAACCGTGGGCTGGCCGCGCCAACTGCGTCCATTTGCGCATGATACCGCGCGCTGGCGAGGAATCGAGTTCGGGGCTGTAGCTGGTAAACTCCCGTGCGGAGGGCAACCATGAGTCGAATTCTGGCGATGCTGCTCGTGATCGTCTTGCTCGTCGCGAGCGTGCCGTCCGCCGCCCACGCCGGAGGACATGGGCCGGGGCGTGGACTGGTCGGCCTGGCCGCGTTCGCGCTCTTCGCGCCGTTCATCATTGCGGGCGAAGTCCTGGCTCATACGGTTCCCAGGGTCCTCGTCGCGCCGGCGCCCGCTTACTATCCACCCGCACCTGTCTATCAGGCGCCCCCGGTCTACTACTCGCCTCCGCCCGTCTACTCGGCGCCGGCGGCCTACGCTCGCCCGGCCAATGCCGCGCCGGTATCGACGCAGCCAAGGGTGATCCTGTATCCGCACGGCCGATACGTCCTCCAGGGCGATGGTGTCGTCACGGCCTACAGATGGGTGTGGATTCCGAATCCGCCGCTCGGCCCCCCGCCCCTTCCGCCGGCCTGACCTTGACAGCGGGATCGCCATAAGGCTCGACGTCCGTCCGCCGGGGTGCGCCATGGCTGAACCGCCGCGCAGCAAGCACTTCTCGATGATCCGCACCTTTCAACTGGCGGACTTCTTCACCATCGCCAACGGCTTCTGCGGCATGCTCGCAATCTTCGAGGCGATGACGTTTCTCAGCACACGCGCCGCGTGGCACCTGTATCTCGCGGCCGTGCTCGTCCCGGTGGCGCTGATCTTCGACGTGCTCGATGGACGGATCGCGCGAGGGCGCCACGCGGCGTCGGCACTCGGGCGCGAGCTGGACTCGCTCGCGGATGTGGTGTCGTTCGGCGTCGCTCCAGCGTCGATTGCCTTTGCCGCCGGCGTCAACACGCCCCTGGATCAGGTGATTCTCCTGTACTTCGTCGGGTGTGGGGTGAGCCGATTGGCGCGCTACAACATCACGGCGGAGAAGCCTGTCGACGCGGACGGGCCGCGTGGAATACTTCGAGGGCACACCGATCCCCACGAGCATCGTCCCGCTCGGGGTCTTGATGCTGGCGTTCTACGGTGGCTCGTTGTACCGGGTGAGCCTGCCGGGCGTCGAATGGCATGCCGTCGCCCTGCTCTTTCTCGTGTCCGGCTCGCTGATGATCAGCAAGACCTTGCGGATTCCCAAGCCGTAGATTCCGGGGGCGCCTCGTGCTCCGTGCGAGCACGCGACGGTGCTGCGATGCGGCGAGTCGTTCAGCGCCGCCGGAGATGGGAGGTCGACCGGCGCCAGTTGACGGGCTCGGATCGGTCGACCACGTTCATGGCGGCGAGCGTCTTTTCCCCCTGCGCCACCGCGGCGCTGTGGATGGGAATCGGTCGCGAGATTCGGCGACCGTCTCGCCCGCGTAGTTGACGATCCGCCAACGCCAGGAGACGTCCCTCGAGTCATTCGAGTCATTGACCGCGGCGACCTGCATATGGACCGCCTCCTTGCGAGCGGCGGCGTGCCTGCCGGGTGCCGCCCTGTTCGCGCTTTTGGCGCGCCGTGATATCAGGCTGCCGGGGCGCGTGTCACCGTCAACGTCTGACCGCAGACAGAACAGCGCCCGTGCCCGCGATCCATCGGTGACGCGTTACCGTCCAGCGCATACTGCACGTCGAGTCGGCCAGCACGCAGCTCGACGGCAAGGCAGCCGTCACAAAAAGGGCTGCCCATTCGCTTGTCGCAGGAATTCGTCGAGGGCACTCCGCAAGCCGTTTCTAGACCCCGCCACCAACGCCTCCTGCGCGGCACGGAAGCATATCAGAATTCCGTCAGGCCTCTCATAATTTATATGTGAGATATATGATATATATTGTTGAGGAGGAGATCGGCCCAATGTTCGAGAGCGAGACGCGGGTCCTCATCATCCTGCCCCGTGAATTGGTCGATCGTGCCCGAGGTGTAGCCGGCCGGGCGACGACATCCATGAAGCTGCCAGTGAGTCTGCAGATCGTGATCAGAGCGCTGATCGAGGAGGGCCTGAAGCGGCCCACGAATCCTGACCTCCTGGCCAACGTGGGCCGCCAGGCCGAGACGGTCCGCCGGATTCAGCCGAGGCGCGCCGGCGGCCGATGGCGCCGCAGCGCCTCACACGCCGGGCGAGCCGGCAGCGATCGAGAGCCGGTTCATGAGCCCCGCGTGGGTCGTGCCGTGCGTCACCATCGCGCTGACGCCAGGTCGCCGTCATCGCGACGTCGATCTACCTGCACCGGGCGCTGGCGCACCGGGCCTCTCGCATCTGCACCCGATCGCCGACCTGGCGTTCCGGGTCACCCTGTGGTTGACGACCGGACAGTCGCGGCAGCAATGGGTGCGCGGTTCATCGCAAGCACACACCTTCACCGATCGTCCGGGAGACCCTCACAGCCCGCGCCCTGCTCGGCTTCTGGCGCGTCCAGCTCTTCAACGTCGCCTACTACATGCGGGAGGCGAGAAACGCCAACACGCTGGAGACGTTCGCTCCGGATCTCCGGCCGGACCGGCTCGATCGCCTGCTGTTCACGCGCGGGTATCCTCGGCGTCGGGATCGGGCTGAGCCTGCTCTGTCTGCTCATCGGGCTCTGGGCCGGCCTCATCGCCGGAGGCCTGCACGCGATCCTCTATGTCTTCGTGATGGCGCCGCTCATCAATGCGCCTGGCCACTGGCGCGGCACCAAGAACTTCGACAACACCGCCTTCAACTGGCGGCTGCTGGCCTGGATTACCGGAGGCGAGAGTCTTCACAACAACCATCACGCCCACCCGCGATCCGCGAAGTTCAGCTTGCGCCGGTCGGAGTTCGATCCCTCGTGGCCGATCATCCGGTCACTGGCGGCGGCGGGTCTGCTCGTCATCTCCGGGCCGCCGGTCGCGTGAGCCCGAGTCACCGGTGCGCCGCGATTGATCGAACGGGCTGCGACGGCGACCGAGCGCCAGCACTGCCGGATTTTGCGTGGCCCGACTTCGATCGCTGGCAAGCCGCCTTTGCCGCTGCGCGGATCTTTCCACCTCGGTGGAGAGGGCCTCCACCGAGCCCCTCCGGCCCACACGCCGGAAGCGGAGGCGTACCGGCTCCGCAAACAAGGCCTGCTTGCCGAGTGGCTCGATATGCTCGCCCGCCGGTCCAATGTGCACGCGCACTTCGCGCGTCAAGGGATTCGCGCCCGTGTCGCGCGCCAGGACATGCGCCTCCCGTGCCCCGCGTGCGACCCCTTCAATACGCGCGAGGTGGGGGCCGAGCTCGAGGCCACGCCGCCCTTTCATCCGGGCTGCCGCTGCGTGCTCGTGGCGATACCCATGGCGCGCGTCGGCCGGCGCCGGCGCTCGTACGTGCGCCCTCGACCGCGAAATCGACTGAGCGCGCAGAGAGCACCGCGGTCCTCGCCAGCCCTAGAATATATATGTTTTATCTTTATATAATTTATGGTACTGTTCACGTAACCTGACGTTGTTCCTTCCGGCGCACCCGTGCTTCGCCAGGCCATGACTCCAGCGCCCTCCACGTGTCTCTGGAGCGCATGAACTCACAGCGTGGAAGCAGCAAGTGGAAGTAGCAAAGGAGATGCCCCATGGCGCAAAAACTGTTCATCGGCGGTCTCGCGTTCTCACATCGACGGAGCGGCTTCGCGAGGTGCTTCGCAGCGGCCGGGCAGGTCGAATCCGCAGCCGTTGTGACCGATCGTGACACCGGTCGCTCGCGCGGTTTCGGTTTCGTCGAGATGGCGACGGCGGAAGAGGCCGACAAGGCGATCCAGCAGTTCCACGGCAAAGACCTCGACGGCCGGCAACTGAAGGTGGAGAAGGCCTCGCCCGGCGGCGCTCGTAGCGGCGGCGGAAGTTCGCGGGGGCTTCGGCGCATCCTCGCGCGGCGGGCGCTGGTAGCGTAGCGCGGCTCCTCGACCATGGCGAAGTGTCAGACCTGTGGAGGCGAGCTTCCCGACGCTTCACAGCGATTTTGCGGGGATGACCGGTGTCAGCGCGTGTTCATGCGACCCAGCTGGGCCGCCGACGATCCCCGACGGTGGAGCAATCCGGCGGCAGGCAGCTTACGCCGCACGAAGAAGTCTTACTTCGACAACCGAAGAGGGTGTTACATGCAACCTGCAAGCACCGTGGTTCAAACCCGCTGCCTGGGGTGTGGTCGGTCGGCTCCATCGGCGACCATGATCATCGGCTTTTCAGCTGGTTGGGCTGGACCCTCGGCAGCACGCGCAGAGCGCATGGCGGCAGAACGAGCCAACGCCGCCGTAGTCGTCGCGCTCACGCCCTCCTGCGTCGCGAGATTTCATGCAGCAGCCGGGCGCGGCCGTCAAAGCTCGCAGAATTTCAGAAGATCGAGTCGTGGAAACAGCGGGAGTTCATCGAAGCAGGTGGATGGGCCACTCCAGCGAGGCGACAAGATCGCCTAACACGGGACTCAGCGACCGCGTGCGCCGAGGAGCTCGCGAAGACCAAGGCGTAGCGTCTGGTAGGCCGCCCATCTAGGGCGGCCGACGACGCGTCCCTCACGCGTCTCTATCGGTGGACGGAGGCTTTATGGCCACGCACTCGAAAACCAGGAACGCGGTCCAACGACTTCGACGACTCGCGAGGCGACGCCGCGTGGCCGAGTTGAAGGCTCGCCGTGGCGCATCTGCGCCCTCTTCCAGCGAAGCGCCCTCAACGCCGCGATACCCCGCTGATTGGCGGAAGCCTCACGCACGAGACGGGTGTTCCCGAGCCGATGCTGGGCGTCCATGGCGACCAGTGTCATGGCCTGATCGGCTCGAGGAACTCAGGAGGCCGAAATGGACCGAGGGGCAGCGATGCTGGCCGTTCTCATGGAAATCTACGAAGGCGGTAAAGACCTGATCCCGGATTGGGAGCTGAAGGAGCAAGCGGAAAGCGCGCTGGCGGCAGGCGGCACCGAGGGCCTCAGGCGCTACTACGAAGCGTGTCTGGGCTCGTTGGAGTCACGAGATCAAGACGACCCTCGAACGCGATCGACGAAAGACTCTCGAGTCGGAGCGCCATCGCTTCATGGCGATCTACCTGGGCGCCGCCCGATGACTAGCATCACGATCCTGCTTCGTAGTTCCTCGGCGAACGCGCGCTCGCGCGGCTCGGGCATTTCGGGATTCGTCAGGCACAACACCCGATTGATCGCCGGGTAGCGACAGGGCGCGCCCATTTCGTCCCCAGACGCGCAAGTCCCGCATTCGGCCCAATATCCCGGGCAATTGACGAGTGTGAGTGGCCGGCTCTGCCCTTGGCATTGTTGTTGCCCTTCCTCTCGCGTTGCAGGCGGCACGGTCTCCGGCATGGGTCGGGGCTCTCGGGCGTGCGCTGCAATAGACTCTCGGTTTCGCAGAGGAGGAAGGGCGATGAACGGAGACTCGGCGAACGATCGGTCTCCAGCGTTTTCGTCGTGCTCGTTGTGTTGGGAACGGGCTGGGCTCTCGAGAAGAAGGCGTCCAGCAATTCTCAGAGGCAAGGCGGAGCCGCGGTCACTGAGCCCGCGAAGGCGAGCGAGCCCTCAGACGAGTCCCCGACGTGAAGCCGGCCGCGACGGACTCGAACCAGGAGTACGACCGGTCGGATCTCGTCCTCAGCCAGGGGTAGGTCGTCGGGCGCCGCTCCAGCGCCGGGCTCGCCTTCGAGGTGCCCGGCGCTGGAGCGGCGCCGATCAGCGCAGCGGTGGCTAGGCCCTTCCCTGACGCTCGGCTGGTCACGGGTGCGTGTGTGCCTTGAGGAAGCGCCGCGCGTGCTCCACGACCTCGTCGATGTGCTCCGGCGAATCCTTCCAGGGATAGATGGTCACCTCGGCCTTCGGGGCGAGGCTGGCCACCTCCATCGCGACCTTGTACGGGTGCGCGGGCACGTCGTCGGGCGCGATCAGCAGCGGCGTCTGGATGGAGCGCACGAAATCGCGCGACACGGTGAACACGAAGTCGGCGCGGTTGGTGTACATGCTGGTGAGGAAGTCATGGACCATGTCCATCGTGACGTCGGGGCGCTTCGCGCACAGCGCCGGCCCCAGCCCTTGATGTTGTTCTGGTAGAACAGGTCCGGGAGCTCGGGCCGGAAGCCGCTGGGCTGCATCATCGCGGCCGCGACGACGCGCTCCGGCGCCCGCCGAATCAGGTTGTGAATCATCGGCCCGCCGATGCAGAAGCCCATGACCAGGAACTCCCGGATGCCGAGGTGGTCCATCAGCCCGAGCTGGTCGTCGGTGTAGGCGTCCCAGGGGCGGTCGATCTCCAGCGGGCCGCTGGACTGGCCGGGGTTGGCGTTGCGCAGGTCAGCGCAGATACAGCGGAAGTCGTCCTTGTACCGCTCCATCGGGTTGAAGGGCGAGGCGGTCTGCCAGGATGAGAGGGCTGAATTGAGCCCGCCGCCCGGGATGAGCAGCAGGGGGAAGCCGGAACCGACCTCCTTCGTAGTGGATGCGGACGGGACCTCTTTCGTAGAACGGCATGGCGACTTCTCCTCCCTCACGCGAGTCGCGGGTTTCGTGGACAGCAAAGACGCTCAAACTTCTGCCCGCCGGCGGCCGAGTCAAGCGCGCCATATGAGGACAGCACCTCGAGCGACTCGACGGCTAACGCAAGGTGATCGTCGGCACGACCGACATCCCGGGCACCAGAAGGTGTCCGGCGTTTTCCCGGAGCGAGCACGATCTTGACGGGAATTCGCTGCACGATCTTCACATAGTTCCCCGTCGCGTTTTCCGGCGGCAACAGCGAAGAAGACCGCCCCGAGCCGCCCTGGATCGAGTCAACCCGCGCCTCGGAACAGCTTGGACGGATAGCTGTATGCGACTTCGACGGTGGCCGATTGACCCGGCCGGACCCGCGCTGAGCTCCGTCTCCCTGAAGTTGGCAATGATCCCGCTGATCGCCGAGATCGCACCACCGGAGCAGCGGCTGCCCTGGTGGCACGACTTGTCCGATTTCGACGGCCTTCTTCGTCACCCGGCCCGTGGTGGCGCGCGCGGATGTCCGTGTATTCGGCATCGAGGCTGCGCCTGCTGAAGATTGCGCGAGCGCGAGCGCGGGCGCCCGCGCGCCGCTCGACCTGGGCCTGACGCACCCGAACTTGCTGGCGCTGACTCTGCGCGTTCGCCATGGTCGCGCGTGACTGGACCACGCCGCTCGCCCGCCTGGGCGACCGTGGCGTTGTTGCGAGCGGATCGCCGACGCGGCTGCTCTCGCGTCGTCCTGCGCCTGGGCAAGCCGCTGACGTGCCACGTCGAGCATGGCCGCTGCGCTCCTGAACGACGCGTCCGCGTGGTCCAGATCTTGCCGGGCCGTCAGCTCCTGCTTGAAGAGCTGCCGGGCTCGGTCGAGATCGAGCTTAGCCGGTCGTGGTCCGACTCGGCCGCCTGCACGGCCGCCTGAGCGGCCCTGACCGCTGATCGCTTGGCCGAAAGATCGTTGCGCCGCTGCTCCGAGATCGTGCTCGGTGATCTGGCGGGCGTGCCCGGTCGCGGCCAGAGAGGCGTTGGCCTCCTCGAGCAGGCTTCGCGTCGACTCATCGGTGAGCGGCACGCTGACGACAGCGTTCTGGAGGTCGCCTCGCGCCGCCTCCACGGCGGCCGGGCCGTGAACCACGACGACCTCGTGAGTCGCGCGGGTCGAGGCGCACCGAAGGTCGCCGGCCTTCACGTCCCTGGTTGTCGTTCGCGAGGACCTCCACCACGGTCCCCGAGATGCGCGGGCTCACCGCGGCGATGTGGCCGCTCATGAATGCGTCATCCGTCGAGACGTGGAGCGTGCTGTAGTGCCAGAGGTAGGCGCCGTAGCCGACGACCGCGAGGAAGCCCAGGACCGCGGCGCTCAGCGCGAGCCGGCGCGCGTGCGCGAGGTTCGCCGGTGCGACGGAAGTCGCCACGCCTGAAGCTCCCGGGTCCAGCGCGACCCATTCTCGGATCCGACCTCCGGACTGGCCACTCCCGGCCGGGGCTCGCCGGATATCCGGTCCCTCCGCGCTCATCGCCCGGTCCCGCCGCTTCGCCTCACGCCGCGCAGGAGCACCTGCACCAGCGCATCGCCCTCGGTGAGCAGATTCAGATTCTTCTCGCGCAAGCCAGCGCCGGATCAGCGCGTGGATCAGAGCCGGCGAGGCGCGACGGCCGTCGCCTCGGCGGCGCGAGCGCGAAGGCGTCCTCGCGCATCCCGCGGCGGAAGACCGTGGCCAGCGCGCCGAGATACTGCTCGTACTTCGCGTCCGATCTGCTCGCCGAACCGCTGACGCACGGCGAAGTCGTAGCCCGTCCACCCGGATAGATAGAAGTGCAGGACGTCGGCGTTGTCCCTGGAGAATTCGAGCTGCGCGCGCACGACTGCGCTGGAGCTGGGTGACGGCATCGCCGGGCTCGGCCATCTCCTCCCGGACGCGCTCGATCAGCATCGTCCACGAAGTCTTCGAGCATCCGGTAGAGGATGGCTTCCTTCCGACGCGAAGAGCTGATAGGGCGTGCCGAGCGCCAGCTCAGAGGCGGCCGCGATCTGCACCATCGTGGTGCGCTGGTAGCCCCGGCGCGCGAAGAGCTGACGGGCCGCCCCGATCACTTCGGCCTGGCGGGTCAGCGCGCTCGCGCGCGCCGGCGCCCGCGCGCCGGGCTGTCCCCGGCCATCACGGCGTCTTTGTAGCCACCGTTCAGATATTATAATGGCGTTGCAGAGTCGTCGTCCATCCCGAAGGAGCTCGCGTGGCCACCACCCCTCTGGCCGACGGCGAATGGCCGGCCGCAGTTCAATCCGTGGCTGATCGCCGTGTTCGAGTCACTGCTCGGCACGTTCATGGAAGTGCTCGATACTTCGGTGGCGAACGTCTCACTTCCCACATCGGCGGCGCGCTTCTCTGGCGACGCCGGAAGAAGCGACGTGGGTGCTGACGAGCTATCTGGTGTCCAACGCCATCATCCTGCCCACCACCGCGCATGGCTGAGCTCGGCGTTCGGGCAGCGCTTCCTGCTCGCCTGCACATCGCGCTCTTCACGGTCATCGTCCGGCGGTGTGCAGCGCCGCCAGCGAGGCCTGGGCATTGCTCATCGTCGCGCGCGTCCTGCAGGGTGTGGGTGGGGGGCACTCTGCAGCCGATCGCCCAGGCCATCCTGATGGAGAGCTTTCCGCCCGCCCGGCGCGGCGGTGGCGATGGCGACGTTCTCGATGGGCGTCATCGTCGCGCGCCGATCCTGGGACCCACCCTCGGGGGCTGGATCACCGATCAGTACTCCTGGCGCTGGATCTTCTACATCAATCTGCCCATCGGCATTCTCGCGGCGCTCATGGTGTACAGCTTCATCGAAGACCCGCCCTATCTCGAGCGCACGTACCTGCGACGCCTGGACTACATCGGGTTCGCCTTCATGTCGGTAGGGCTGGGCGCGCTCCAGATCATGCTCGACAAGGGCCAGGAGGCCGACTGGTTCCACTCGTCGTGGATCCGCACCCTCGCCGTCACCGCCGGGGTCGCCCTGGCGGCCTTCGTGATTCGGGAGCTGACCACGGACGAGCCGATCGTCAGCTTCCGCGTGCTGGCCGATCGAAACTTCGCGGTCGGCACGATCCTGATCACCATGCTCGGTCTCGTGATCTACGGCACCACGGCGATGCTCCCGCTCTTCCTGCAAACGCTTCTCGGCTATTCGGCCTTCGACAGCGGACTGGCGGTGAGCCGCGCGCGGCATGGGGGCCATGATCTCCGCCGTGACGGTCGGCCGGCTGATCGGCATCGTGGACAGCCGCCTGCTCATCGCCGCCGGGTTCCGGAGCCCTGGCGTTCTCGGGCTGGATGTTCAGCCGCATGACCCTGGACATCGCCATGCCGAACATCGTGTTCGCCACGGTGCTGAACGGCTTCGCCAGCGGGCTGATCTTCCGTCCCGTTGTCGACCACCGTGATGGCCTACCCTGCCCCGCGAGCGAATGGGGCAGGCGACCGGCATCTACGACCTCATGCGCAACATCGGGGCGGGCATCGGCATCTCGCTGATGACGACGTTCCTCGCCCGGAGCACGCGAGGCCCACCAGGCAGTGCTCGTGACGCACCCGACGCCGTACGACCCGCGCTATCAGGGAATGGCTGCAGGGCGCGGCACGCCTCGGCGCTCGCCGCGCGCGGCAGTGTGTTCACCGCGCCGATGCAGGCGCTAGCCCTTCTCTACCGGGTGGTCTTGCGCCAGGCCACGCTGCTCGCGTTTCTCGACAACTTCCAGATGATCAGCGTCGCCGCGGTGGTCTGCCTGCCTCTGGTGCTCCTCTTCCGCCGGAGCCGCGTTTCCGTCAGACGCTGAGGGGTCGTTCAGTAACGCGACCCCGTAGCCTTTCCGGCTAGGCACAACGGTGGTCGGTGCTGTTGTCGGCGGGCTGGACTGTGTTTCGCTGGTGCGAGGCGGTCCCTTATCTTCCGATCGCAGCTCCATCGCCTGCTGGGACAGCTGCACTTCGCTCCGCAGCTGGTCCAGGTTCGCGTTGTGGTGGCGCGCGATGTCTGCCGCCACCCGCGCCGCCCTTGAATTCAGCCACGACGTGATCGATGGTCGGCCCCGGCGGTTTGCATGAGGAGATTGGCGATGAGAAGGTCGCCCCAGTCGAGGCCGGTCCGGGCCCGCTGCGTTCGTAATACCTCGACCGACATTGCGAGCTTGCGCGAGACATGACCGGCCACGATCCGCTCACCGTCCGGTCCGGTCCGCACTTTCTCGATGGCGGCCGCGAGCTCTTCGAGGGTGGGCGGATCAGCCCCAGGTGAACCCGACCGCAAGGAACAGGGTGATCGCCACCAAGCTCGACGCCGCCCATCTGAGTTGGATCATCGCCGTTCTCCCGCCTGACTCGACGGCAGGCGACCGGAGCGTATCACTTTGAAGTGCTCGTAGCCACTGCGCCGCGCGTGTGTCTTCATGCGAAGACTCCAGTCGATGTGGGCAGTTCGCGCTTAAGGCGCTGATGAGCATCACGCTTCAGTGGGCGGCCAAGTGGGACAAAGTCCCTATTGCGGACCATAGGGGCGGGAGAAGACTTGATCAAGGCGGGTTCAGTGGCAGGATGCCCCCAACAGCGCCGTCGGCCGCTGACGGCTGGGGAGGAGGCCATAGCATGCGACACCGGGTCATCCATCTCATCAACCCCAAGACGGATTCGTTGACGACAAGGCCCCAGTACCTGAATCGAGCGCTTTACTCGCCGCTCGCGGGGTTGCTCGCCGTGGCCGGTGCCATTCCGCGCGACCGGTACGAGGTGGTGCTCACCGACGAGAATATCGAGTCGATAGATTTCGACATCGAAGCCGACCTCGTCGGCATCTCGGCGATGACGTGCTACGTGAATCGCGGCTACGAGATCGCGGATGCATTCAGGGCCCGCGGAATACCGGTCGTGATGGGCGGCGTGCACCCGAGCTTCATGCCGCGGGAGGCGCTGCAGCACTGCGACGCGGTGGTGATAGGCGAGGTGGAGCTGGTGCTCGCCAAAGTGCTTGACGACCTCGAGCGCGGCGAGATGCGCGGTATCTACAAATCTGACCGGCTGTTCCCGATGGAACACCTGCCGCTGCCCCGGTACGACCTCCTCAAGAAGCATCGCTACGTCAACCGCACGTTCGTGCAGACTTCCCGAGGGTGTCATCAGGGGTGCACGTTCTGCGCCGAACCCTTGATGAACGGCCTCAAGTTCCGCTACCGGCCTGTGGAAGAGGTCGTTCGCGAGGTCGAGATGTGCGGCTCGCGGATGATCGCGCTCAACGACGCGGACTTCTTCGGCACGAAGGAGCGTCCCGAAGGAGGTCATGCGCGCCCTCAAGGGGCGGGGCATTCGCTGGCAGGCCGGCGTGACCTCGAAGCTGGCCCAGGACGACTCGATGCTCGAGCTGGCAGCCGAAAGCGGCTGCACCATGTTGAGCATCGGCTTCGAGGTCGATCACCCGCTCCGTCCCTGACGAGCGTGCACAAGCACGTCAACCGGCCCGAGACATTCGCGTCCCTCGTCGAGAAGGTGCATTCCTACGGCATCATGGTGTTCGGGCTCTTCATGTTCGGCTTCGACGGGGATGACCCATCCGTGTTCGGGACGACGGCGCGGTTCAACATCGAAGCCGACTACGACGCCTGTGCATACTCCGCCCTCACTCCGTACCCCGGGACGCTCACGTGGTACGAGATGAAGAAGGCCGATCGCATCGTGTCCTACGACTGGTCGAAGTACGACCAGGCGAACGTGGTCTTCAGGCCGGCACAGATGACGGCGGACGAGCTCCGGCTCGGTCACGACGCGGCGTACGACACCTTCTACGCCCCTCATCCATGGTCCGGCGCTTCCCGTTCCGCGGCGGGCGTAGCCGGTTCCAGTGGTCGATCTACAATCTCTTCATGAAGAGGGGCGCGGCGACCGATCGCAAGGACACGCTCCCCGAGCCGACGGCCGCGCCCGACATGGCGCCGATGCCACCTATCCTTCCCCTCAAGCGGGAATGGCGCGAAGCGGTCCTCGGGCGTCGGGCGCCCCGGGCCTGCGGCGCTCAGCTGAGTACGAGGATCGTCGAGGGCAACGGACCTCAGCTGGGCGCAGCGCCCTGCGTGTTGACGTACAGAGCGTAGAGCGACTGGCTGCCGCACATGAACAACCGGTTACGCTTGGGGCCGCCGAACGCGATGTTCGCGCACACCTCGGGCAGCCGAATGCGCCCGATGAGCTTACCCTCCGGGGTCCACACGGTCACGCCGCTGTAGCCGAGACCGCGCCCGCCCGGATTGCCGTTGCTCGACACCCAGACGTTGCCGTCGATGTCGCAGCGCGCGCCGTCCGGGCCGCACTTGATGCCGTCGACCATGAAGTCGCTGAAGAGCTTCTGGTTCGACAGCTTGTTGTCCGCGCCGACGTCGAACACGTGCATGTCTCGCTTGCCGCCCGGGCCCTTGTCTCCAGGGCCGGGGCCGGTGCTGATGACGTAGAGCTTCTTGTAGTCGGGCGAGAAGGTCAGGCCGTTCGGGTTCGGGCAGCTGGTCTTCGCTGACCACCTGGTCGAGGCGACCGCTCGGATCGACGCGATACACGGCCGTGGGCAGCTCGCGCTTGAGGTTCGCGACCTCGGGCGGCTGTCCGAGCCGATGCTTGAGCCGCCCGTCGGATTGCTCGGCCCGCCGGGCGCGTCGGGCGTGCCTTCGTAGAGCTGGCCGCCGTACGGCGGATCGGTGAACCAGTAGCTCCCGTCGGGATGCGGCACGATGTCGTTCGGTGAGTTGAGCCGCTTGCCCTGGTACGAGTCGGCGATGATCGTGATCGACGCCGTCGTGCTCGTACCGGACGACGCGCCGGGTCAGGTGCTCGCAGGAGAGCTGGCGGCCCTGGAAGTCGAACGTGTTGCCGTTGCTGTTGTTCGACGGCGTGCGGAACACCTTCACGCTGCCGTCGTCCTCGAGCCACCGCGAGCTGCCGGTTGTTCGGGATGTCGCTCCAGACGAGATAGCGGCCCTGCCCGCACCACGCCGGCCCCTCCGACCAGAGCGCGCCCGTCCACAGCCGCTTGATCGGCGTGTTGCCCTGCCGGAGGCGATTGAACGCCGGGTCGATCGTGATCACGTCGGGATCGACGTACGTGGTCGGGTTGCCGTCCGGCGACCAGTCACGCGGCGGCGTCGGTGATCGTGCTCGACGGCTCGGCGGGTTGCCGGCCGGTGGCGCCTGGGCCCTCACGATGATGGGGGCGAGCGCCGTGGTCCCCGCGAGCGCCCCTGCCGCGCCGACGAATCTTCGCCGCGTGATCAGGCTGCCGTTGTCCAATGGCGGTCCTCCTTGACCGGCGAGACGTGCGCCGCTGCTTCGCGCGCTCCCGTTCCACGACGAAAACGGTATCAGAGTGATTTGGCGAGTCGCGCAAGGAATAGTGCTGCTCCTCGCCGCAGCGTTCTGAGGTATTGTGCGGGCCGGGATCTCATTCGAAAGGGAGGACAACGCATGCGTCGCTTCGCGCTTCTCGCCGCTCCTGCTCGCTCGGGCTCGCGGCGCCCGCGGCCGCCGAGTATCCGGAGCGGGCGCTGACGATCGTCGTGGCCTATCCGGCCGGCGGCATGGTGGACATCGCGGCGCGCCCGATGGCCGAGTCGATGAAGAAGACGTTCACGAAGGGCGTCGCCGTCCTCAACCGACCGGGCGGCGGCGGTTCCGTCGGGATGGCGGAAGTCGCGCAGGCGAAACCCGACGGCTACACCGTCATCCTCGCGCCGAACTCGACCCTGGTGATCCATCCGCAGCTCAACGAGCTGCCGTACAAGACGCCGGACGACTACGAGCCCATCCTGAACACGATCACGTTCTACACGCTCCTCACCGTGAAGGCGGACGCGCCGTGGAAGACCATGCAGGAGTTCATGGCCGCGGCCAAGGCGAATCCCGGCAAGCTCCGCGTCGGCACGCCCGGTGAGGGGACGATCAGCCACCTGACGCTCGAGCGGTGGCAGATCCCCGGCGGCTTCAAGACCACCCACGTGCCGTTCTCCGGCTGGGGTGAGACGAGCCCCGCCCTGCTCGGCGGCCACATCGACGCCGCGATGGCGCAGCCCGGCGAGGTGAAGCCGCTCGTCGACGCGAAGAAGCTCCGCGTGCTGGCGGTCGCGAGCCCGCAGCGGCATCCGTTCTTCCCGGAGGCGCCGACGGGCAAGGAAGTGGGGCTCGGAGACGGGATCGGCACGTGGTTCGTGCTCACGGCTCCGAAGGGAACGCCGGGGCCCGCGCTGAAGGTCCTCCACGATTCCGCGAAGGCCGCGCTGGAAGAGCCGTCGTTCGTCGCGCTCATGAAGTCGCGCGGCGTCGACATCGACTACAAGAGCGGCGACAAGCTTCGCCAGGAGCTCGTGCGCGAGCAGAAGGAGTGGAACGACGTGCTCAAGCGCCTCGGGATGATCAAGAAGTAGGTGCTCGCGCGGGCCGTTCCACTCGTCCTGCTGGTCGCCGCCGGAGTCTATCTGACCCTGGCGCTCCGGCTGCCGTTCGGGGCGGCCGAGCGTCCGGGCGCGGGGTTCTATCCCGTCATCGTCGCCGTCTTCGCGCTCGTCGTCGCGCTGGCGGCGACGGCGAGCGCGTTCCGCGGCGCGCCGGGCGCCGACGGCGCGGCCGCCGCCAAGCTGGACGCCGCCTCCCGACGGCGCGTGGTGATCTCGGTGGTGGCGCTGGTCGCGTTCTGTCTCGTGCTGCCCTGGGTCGGCTATCCGGCGGCGGCGTTCGCGTTCGTTGCCGTCGTCCTCCGCTACCTCGGTGCCCGCTGGACGACGGCGCTGCTCACGGGCGCGCTGAGCGCCGCGGCCTCGTACGGACTCTTCGCCGTGCTCCTCGACGTCCCGCTCCCGCGCGGACCCTGGTGAGCTGACGGATGGGACCGCTCGAAGGCCTCGCCTACGGGTTTTCGGTCGCGCTGCTGCCCAGCAATCTGTTCGCGTGCTTCATCGGCGTCCTGGTCGGGACGATCGTCGGCGTGCTGCCCGGCATCGGGCCCGTCGGCGCCATGGCCCTCCTCTTGCCGTCCACCTTCGCGATGCATCCCGCCACCGCGCTGATCATGCTCGCCGGCATCTACTACGGCGCCATGTACGGCGGCTCGACCACGTCCATCCTCGTCAACGTCCCCGGCGAAGCCGGCTCGGTCGTCACGTTGCTCGACGGCTACCAGATGACGAAGAAAGGGCGGGCGGGCGCGGCCCTCACGATCGCCGCCGTCGGGTCGTTCTTCGCCGGCACCGTCGGGGTCGTCGGGATCATGCTGGCGGCGGGCTGGCTCGCCGACGTCGCCATTCAGTTCGGGCCCCCGGAATACTTCGCGATCACCCTCGGCGGCATCTGCTCCTCTCCCGCCTGTCGGGCGGCTCGATCCTCAATGCCTTCGTGATGGTCGCGCTCGGCCTGGCACTCGGCACCGTCGGGATGGACTCGATCTCGGCCCTGCGGCGGTTCACGTTCGGCTCCGTGCAGCTCGCGCAGGGCATCGAGCTCGTGCCCGTGATCATGGGCGTCTACGGCGTGGCGGAGGTGCTGCTCCTCGCGGAAGAGGGGATCGCGAAGACGCAGATCGCCAGCGTGAAGCTCCGCGAGCTCCTTCCCACGCGCGAAGAATGGCGGCGCTCGACGATGCCGATCGCGCGCGGCTCCGTCGTCGGCTTCCTCACCGGACTCGTACCCGGCCCCGCCGCGGTGCTGTCGACGTTCATCTCGTACACCGTCGAAAAGAAAATGTCGAAGACGCCCGAGAAGTTCGGCACCGGCATGATCGAGGGCGTGGCGGGGCCGGAAGCCGCCAACAACGGCGCCACCGCCGGCGCGATGGTGCCGCTCCTCTCGCTCGGCATCCCCTTCTCGCCCGCGACGGCCATCCTGCTCGGCGCCCTGGTGGTCCACGGCCTGCAGCCCGGGCCGCTCATGATCAGCCAGCGGCCGGAGGTCTTCTGGGGCTTCGTCGCGAGCATGTACATCGGCAATCTCATGTTGCTGATCCTGAACCTGCCCCTGGTCGGTCGTCTTCGTGACCGTGCTGCGCCTGCCGCAACACATCCTCGCGACGCTCGTGCTGCTGCTCTGTCTCGTCGGCGCCTTCAGCCTGAGCAACAGCTTCCTGGACCTGTGGGTGCTCGTCATCTTCGGCGTGTTCGGCTACGCGTTGCGAAAGCTCCGCGTGGACCCGTCGCCGATGGTGGTGGCGCTGGTGCTGGGCCCGATGATGGAGAAGACGCTGCGCCAGGCGCTCTTCCTCACGCGCGGCAGCGTCGTCGACCTCGTGGCGCGCCCCTGTCGGCGACGATCCTGATCCTCGCCGCCGCCGCGCTCTTCGCGCCGCCGCTGGTACGGCTCGTGCGCGGAGAGGCTTCGTCGGGGTCAGACGTGAGCCGATGACCGAACGATAGCGGCTCATCCCACCGCCCCGTACCGCTGACGGCGCCTATCCCCGATAGTGCGGATATAGTGCGGCGATGCGGGCAATTTTCGCGCGGCATCGTGAGGCTCTTCAGGTCGTCGTAGATGCTGACGTCCGCAAACCGGCCGCCTTGATGGGCACTGAGATGGCAAGCGCGACAGATGACGACAGCAATTGTCGGGGTGAGGGGGCCACCGAGCTTATGGGGAATGACGTGGTGGGCCTCGACACCTTCGCCGAACGCATGTTGCCGTGCAACCCGAGCGACCCAGCGCGGTGATCATGGTGCGGCAACTCGCACAATCGGCCCCTTTGGCGCTCCAGCGCTTTCTGTTGTACCGGCTTCGGGAAAGGCGCATGGGGATCCGTCATCTGCCGCCTCGCAATGAGTACCTCACTTCTTGATCGGCTCAAACACGGGGAGGCTGAGATCCACCTCCCGACGACAGTTTTCACACTCGTTCCTCCCCTGACTCGCTATAGAGTCCTGTTACTTTTCAGCAAACCGCTTTCCGTCGAGGTTGTAGTTCGAGAACTGGCGCAAGTCCTCCGGCTTCCACGCGACAGTCCTGGCGACCGTCGTTCCCGGAACCACATAGCTCAAATTCACCTGCCAGACCTGACGGTTCTTATCCAGGAAGAGGACCAGCGCCGCAAAGTCACTTCTCCGCAGCTCCTGGCGCCATTCTCGAGGATGTCCGCGCGGGCCGCCCGGTGATCGGCTTGGTGAAAAACTGAATTTCGAGACCATCCGTATTCCCGAGCAGGGTGTGGGTAAGTGTGACAAACGCGCTTTCCGTCACGATCTTGCTGGCGCCGGATCTGAGGACTTTTGAGCCACTCACTTCCAATTCGAAGAGAGCCTTCGTTCGAAAATCCTGCGGGCGAACGACGGCGTCCGAATACGCGCCGGGCGCGTTCACGACACAGCAAAGGGCGGCCAGCGCAACAGCTGGAAGGACAGACCACGTTTCAGACCAATGAGGACGCATATCTGTAGGCCTCGCTTCGACGCCGCGTTCGTAAACATGGTCCCCGGAGCGACCATCCGCTCGGGACTGTACCGGGACCTGAACGCCAGGCGCATCATGCGATGGCGGTGCAACGCGTGCCCGAGGCAAAGGGCGCGAGAACGATTCCCCTGACGAGTCAAAGTGTCGACGATGGCACGAACGGCAGCCCGCCTGCCCGATGACAGCGAGCGCGGTGCAGGGCAGGACGATCACGCGCGCGCCAAGGGGTCGCCGAAGCTCAGCCTTCAGGGGACGCCTCCCTGCGCGCGGCGCGGAACTGTCGCGGGAGCTATCAGATGACGTCCTTGCCTTGAGATCCTCCAGGTCGCGCGCGCTCATGCCCAGCCACTCGGCATAGATCGTCGGCGTTGTGCTCGCCGAGCATCGGTGAGCGGTCCACCGTCGACGTGCGAGTCGGACATCTTCACCGGCCATCCGGGCAGGGTGAACTTGCCGCGCTTGGGATGATCGACGGTGACGATCATCTCGCGCTTCTGCAGCGCGGGATCCTGCGTGATCTCCATCGTGTCGTAGACGGCCCCGGCCGGGAACGCCCGCGTCGCCCAGGATCTGCATGACCTCGGCCTTGGTGCGGCTCTGGGTGAACTCGCTCAGGATGCGGTCCACCTCGTCGTGGTTGGCCCAGCGCTTCTCCGGCGAGTTGAAGCGCTCGTCGCCGATCAGGCTCGTCCCGGCCGATGGCCTTCAGCAGCCGGTCCCAGTGCCGGTTGCCGGCGCGGGTGGTGTAGATGAAGCAGTAGTCGTTGAGGCCTCCGCCCTTGCACTTGTAGAGGCCGCTGGGCGCGGTCGTGCCCGAGCGCGCTGCGGTTGCCCGAGCGCACCGCCGCCTTGCCGCTGGCGGCCTGGCGCGCGAAGGCGATGCGGCTGAAGTTGATCACGGCATCCTGCATGGCCACCTTGATGTGCTGGCCCCGGCCGGTGCGCTCGCGCTGGTGCAGCGCGGCCAGGATGCCGATGGCGCAGTGCAGCCCGGTGCCCGTGTCGCCGATGGTCGGTCCGGGCTTGAGCGGCTCGGTCTCCGTCGTGCCCGTCAGGCTCAGCGCTCCGCCCACGGACTGAGCGATCATGTCGAAGCTCACGTAGTTCTCGTAGGGGCCGTCGCCGAAGCCCTTGACCTGCGCGTAGATGATCCGGGGATTGATCTGCTGGACGACGTCGTAACCGAAGCCCAGCCGCTCGATGGCGCCGGGGGCGAAATTCTCGATCATGACGTCGGCCTTCTTCAGCATCTCCGTGAAGATCTCGCGACCGCGCGGCGTGCTGAGGTTCAGGGTGACGCTGCGCTTGTTGGCGTTGAGCAGCATGAAGTAGTGCGAATCCACCCCCGGCTTGTCGGTGGACGCGCCCGCGCCCCTGGTCGCCGCCCTCGGGGATTCTCGACCTTGATGACGTCGGCGCCCAGCCATGCGAGCGCCTCGGTGCACGAGGTTCCGGCCTCGAACTGGGTCAGATCGAGGACCTTCACGTCCTCTAGCGCGGTCTTCTGTGACATGGTGTGAGCTCTCCTGTTCGCGCGAGCGACGCGCTTTCTCCCTCACGCCGGCGCCGGGCGGAATCGGTCGCCGCCATCGACGCTCCGCGGTCGGTTCGTTACGCGAGGCCGATCCTATCACGACAGAACTGTCCGCAGATGTGGCGACGAACGTGGCCACGGCGCCGTGCGGCGCCGACGAGGGTCGGAGAGAAGCCCGGTTGCGTCCACAGGCTGGAGCCGACGCGCCGCGACCCGGACAGACGCGGATCGCGCTCCACGCCGACCCACCGCGTCCGGAGGACACGGCGACTCGGCCGACCGTTCCCGCGCCGGCGAAGGGATCGAGGAGGGGCCCGCGCTTGCCTGCTGCCGTCGAGGCACCGTCCGGATCACGGGCTCCGGAATCGCGTCCCAAATGCTGTCCGGGTGGGAGTCTCACGGCACGAGCGCAAGAAACAGGAACGCCGCGAACATCACCAGGTGGACCGCGCCCTGCATCATGTGTGTGCGCCCCGTGGCCAGGGTCACGGCGCCTCACGACGAACGTCAGGGCCAGCATGACAATGTCCTTCGGCCTCGTCGAGGCCGAGCTCGAGCGGAATGCCGAGCACGACCGAAGCCGCGGCGACCACGGGAATCGTGAGGCCGATGCTCGCCAGGGCAGAGCCGATAGCCAGGTTCATGCTGGTTTGGAGCCGGTTAGCGCGTGCGGCGCGCACGGCCGCCGACGTCTCCGGCATCAGCACCAACATAGCGATGGCGATGCCGATCAAGGTCTTCGGCGCGCCAGCCCGCGTCGACCGCCTGCTCGATCACGGGCGAGGAGGACCTTCGCCAACCCGACCACCGCAACGAGGGAGAGCAGGAGCAGCGCGAAGCTCGCCCGCGTTTGAGAGCGTGGACGGCGGCTCGGCGTGGATCTCCGGATTCGCGGGGTCGCTCTCGGGCAGGAAATAATCGCGGTGTCGCACAGTTTGCACGAACACGAACACGGCCCACAGGACGATGGAAGCCGTCGCAGCGAAGGCAAGCTGCGGGCCGCTATACGTCCCGCTCGGCGTGGTGGTCGTGAAGGCTCGGAAGCTGACGAGAGTGAGAGCGTGGCCATCGGAAACAGCGCGGCGTAGTGCCCCGACGCCCGCGCCCTCGACGCGAAATGACTGCGCACGCTGTGGCGCAGGCCGCCCACGAGCAGGCAGACGCCGACGCACACCGTTCAGGATGATCATCGCGCGCGGCGTAGATCGTGTCGCGCGGTAGAATGGGCCTGCTCCAGACCCGCCGACAATCACCATGCGGTAGAATGAGCGAGGCCTCGATCACCAGTGCCACGGCGACGGCCGGCAAATGAGCGTTCCGAAGGGCTCTTCCGACCCGGTGGGCTATGACCTCGGCGTGATGCACCGAAGCGGTCACGGCGCCGACGAAGAGCTGCCAGGCTCGACGCAGCGTTGACGACGCGATGCCGACGCCCAGCGACGAGGGCCGCGACGAGCAGCACTTGGATCGCGATGCCAGGGATCGCCCATGTCCGCGTCGGCATGTTCTGATACTCATTCTAGAGCGCCACGCGAACGCTTTGCCAGTTGGCGCGCGCTCGAGGCCATCGGCTGGTGCCTCCAAGTCAGGTTGCGGCCGGTGAGAACGTTCTAGTCCGCCAACGTCGATCCCCGGCCTCCGCCTGCGCCTGGCGGCACACGGTGCTGAGCGCAGCGGCTGTACGTACACGGGCTGTCGTCAACAACCCTCGGAGAGCACTCGCGCTGGCCACGATGATCTTCGTCCCGTCGGCCTTCTCGCAGAACACCGTGACGTCGGCGCGCGTCTGGCCGCCCTCGACGCGCCGGCCCGTGATGATCCCGCGCGTGGTGAAGGGCTCGTTCGGCCACAGCACGTTGGTGAACTTCACGTCCAGGCGGCCCGCCCAGGTAGAAGCCGCGGCCGAAATGCCGGGTCAGGAGCTCGGTGACGCACGAGAGCGTCATGCGGCCGCCGATCACCGTGTCCCCGAAGCCGAGCTCCTTCGAGGCGTCCTTGTCGTTGTGATAGTTCCGGCTGCGGTAGAAGAACTCGTCGCACATCGCGTCGGTGAACGTCTTGCGGAGCTCGACCGACAGCGGCTCCCCGGAGGGCTCGCCGCCTGCCGGCGCGCCTTCCTTGCTCGCCGGATCGCGCAGGGCGACCTCGCCGCTGGTCTGCTCGGCCAGGAAGCTCTGGTGATGGACGCTGCGCGCGATCAGCTGCCCGGCCTCGTCGCGCACCCACATCTCCTGCGCGACGACGTCGCGATCGCGCCGCCGGTAGCGATCGGCCACCCGCGCGCTGCAGCGCAGGACCTGTCCCACGCGCGTCGGCGCGTAGATCTCCCATTCCTGACGCCGCCACAGGTTGCCGAAGAGGTTGTCGAGGTACCAGCCCTTGAACTCGGCTGTCCGCCTGCTGGTAGACGATCACCGGAGCCACCGGTCCGCCGAAGGGCGACGCCGCCGTGTACCAGGGGTTCGGCTCGTCGAGCCCCTTGATGTAGTGCTGGACCATCTCGTCGGTGATCGGTGAGCTCGAGCGTCGCCGAGATCCTTGCCCGCGTACACGTCCGTCGTCGCCATGAGTGCGATCCTCCTGGTCATGTTCTTGCTGCTGCGTCCTCCTGATACCGCAAACGCACGACATCGGCAAGAAGCCTGGACCCTCTCCCAAGGGCTTATTGACGGGCCCCGAACCCCGGGCTAGTGTCGCCCCGCCATACGCCCCGCGCGTTTCAACGACGTGCGCCGGTCAGAGGAGGAGCAGCAATGCTAGCCTGACTACGAATTCGAAAAGCGGATCGCGTCCCGCCTTCTCGATGTATTGATTCGTGCCGGCTCTGATCGGCGTCATGGCGGCGCTGTGCTACGTCGTCTTTGCGCCGTTCCTGACGCTGATGGTCTGGGCGCTCATCCTGGCCGTCACGCTCTATCCGTTGCACCGATCGCTCGCCCGCAAGATCGGCGGAAGACAGGGCCTCGCCGCGACGATCGTGGTCGTCGGTGGCGGCCTGCTCATCGTCGACGCCGACCGCGCTACTGATGAATTCGTTCGGAAGCTCCGTTCACGATTTCGTCAGCGCCGTGCAGCACAACACCCTGGCAGATACCCGCACCGCCGAGCAGGGCATCAGAAGAATGGCCGATCGTCGGCAAGAAGATCCACGGCGTCTGGTCAAAGGCGCATACCGATCTTACCCGGCCTGGTCGAGAGCATGCAGCCGAAGATCGGCGAGCTGGCCAGGAAGGCGCTGTCGATCGTCGCGAGCATCGGCGTCGGAATGCTGCAGTTCATCGCGTCATTCATCGTCGCCGGCATCTTGATGGCGTACGGCGAAGCGGGCACGCGCGGTAGTCGAGCGATCTTCGAGCGCATCGCCGGCAGCGAACGAGGCGAGTACTTTGCCAGGCTCTCCACGGCGACCATCCGTGCCGTCGCTCAGGGAGTCATCGGCATCGCCTTCGTTCAGGCGATCCTCGTCGGCCTGGCGCTCCTTCGTCGCCGACGTCCCGTGGGCGGGTGTCCTGGCGGCTATCACGCCTCGTGTTGAGCGTTGCTCAGGTGCCGGCGCTGATCGTCATCCTGCCGGCGATCGGGTACATCTGGTCGAGCGGCAACTACAGGCAGCGGCGCGGCCATCGCGTACACGATCCTCTTGTTGCTCTCGGGGATGGCCGACAATGTCCTGAAGCCGCTGATGCTGGGTCGCGGCGTCGATGCCCCGATGCCGGTCATCCTGCTCGGGGCCCTGGGCGGCATGGCGACCGGCGGAATCCTGGGAATGTTCGTGGGCGCCACGCTCCTGGCGCTCGGCTATCAGATCTTCATGAGCTGGGTCGCCACCAATCCAGATTCGAGTGCGGCTGCCCCGCCTTCAGCCACCGCTACTCCCTCCTCGCTTGGCTAAGGGCTGGGCCAGAGCTTCGCCGTCAAGATGCTGTTGTCGGATAGTGTCGCCTCGACGCTCATGAGGCGATCGCCCGCGGGGTTCTTCAGCAGCGTTGCCACGCCGCGCCCCTTCTCGCCCTCTATGCGAAGGCGTCCGTCGCTGATCACCATCTTGCCCCTTCCGCGCAACGTGCCGATCAGCTGGGCGGACACGAAGTCGTACGAGCCGTCCTCCCGGATCGTCAGCACGATCTGTTCCGGCTCGAAGCTGGACCGGTACACTATTCCTTTCCAGGTGCCGGCAACGGATTTGACGTCGGACACCGCGACGGGGTGACCGGGCCGGCGCTGGCGCACCCGATCAGCGAGGCCGCGAATCCGACGGATGACGGTGGCGGTCAGAGCGGTCCACAGCGATCGAGCGCGATTGGATGTCATCGCTTCTCTCCTCTTGTCCGAATGAACAGCTGACTAGACCGTGACGTCAATTGAGCCGACCGATCTCTGATCACGAAGTGTAGCGCATCCCGGCCGGCACTGCTGCGGCGCGAGCCTGCCCTGCTCGTCCCTTGACGAACGAGCGCGCCACCATTATGTAGGAGCCTGGGCCATCGAATCGCGGGAGGAGCAAATGATGACTGACACTCCGACGCTTCGTCCGATCGACGGCACGTTCGCGGCTGAGGCGCTGGACATCGAGCTGGCGCGGCCGCTGGATGCGGGAGCCCTGGCCTGGATCGAACAAGCCTTCGCGGATCATCCCGTCCTGGTGTTCCGCGAGCAAAATTTGGGGCCGAGCGAGCTGGCGGCGTTCGGACGCTGCTTTGGCAAGCCGAAGCTTCACTCGCTGGTCGACTATCGTCACTCCGAGTACCCGAGGTGTCGTGGCTGACCAATGTCGACAAGGACGGCAACGTCGACTGGTTTGGCGTCAAGCGCGCAACCGATTGGCACACCGACTCGCCGTACGAAGACGAACCGCCGCGGCTGGCAATCCTGCATGCCAAGGAAGTCCCTTCCTCGAAGGGCGGGACGATGTTCGCCGACATGCGGGCCGCCTATGACGCGCTGTCCGGCGAGATGAAGCAACGGCTCGCCGGCATGGTCGGGCTGCACGGCCGCCACGATGGACCCGCCGGCGTCCGGCTGTACAAGGGCGACCCCGACCAGCGGATCGACAAGGCATATCCCGAAAAGGCGCGCCCGGCCGTCGTCACCCACCCGATGACCGGGCGGCCAATCCTCTTCGTCAATCCGCTGCACACACACGGCTTCCAGGGCATGCCTCGTGACGAGGCCTGGACGCTCATCGAGGAGCTCGCCGAGCATTCGACCCAGAACCGGTTCGTCTACTACCACCAATGGCGGGTTGGCGACCTGCTGATGTGGGACGAGCTCGCGACGATGCACCGCGGCGCCGGCGACTATCGACCCGATGAGCGTCGTATCTTGCTACGCACGATCGTCTACTCGAGCTAGGACCCCTGTGCCCGAGAGTGCCTAGGTTCCGGTGATGAGGGTTGAGAGCAGGCTCTGCGACACTGGCTTCACCAGGTGGGCGTCGAATCCTGCCTCCGTCGACCGCCGCCGATCCTCGGCCTGACCGTATCCGGTCACGGCGATAAGCACGGCCGACTTGCCGGCCGGGCCCGCGCGGACCGCGCGCGCGACCTCGTAGCCGTCCAACCCTGGCAGCCCCAGATCGATCAGTACCACTTCAGGCTGATGATTCAGCGCCAGCGCGACGCCCCGAGGACCGTCGGCCGCCGCGAGGCACGCGATGCCCGAGCGACTCCAGCAGCAGCCGTAGTGACTCGCGAGCGTCGTCGTTGTCCTCGACGATCAGAATAGTTCGGGCGCGATTCGAGGTGGGTAGGGTTGGGGCTGGGGGCGGCGTGCCGGTCGCCTCTACCGGAAGCCGCACGGTGAATTGCGCCCCACGCCCGCGGCCCTCGCTGGCGGCGGCGATCGATCCGCCGTGCATGTCCACCAGGCTCCGGCTGAGGGCGAGCCCGATGCCGAGCCCGCCGACGGACCGGTCCAGTGGCTGCTCGGCCTGGGCGAACAGATCGAAAACCCGGGGCAACATCTCGGGATCGATGCCGATCCCGCTATCGCTCACGCGAATGACGCCCTCCTGCCCTTCTCGCAGGACATCGACGTCCACCGAGCCGCCGCTGGGTGTGAATTTCACCGCGTTGTCCAGCAGGTTGGTGATGATCTGCGCCAGTCGGGTTGGGTCGGCATTCACGATCACCGACTCGACACGGAACGTCACCTGGCGCCCATCGGCTCGACCGCTTTCCCGCAGTGAGCGGACGCAGGCGCCGGCGACATCTCCCAGGTCGACGGGATGGCGGGTGAGCGCGATTTTCCCGGTAGTCGCCCGCGCCACGTCCAGCAGGTCGTCGACCAGACGCGTGAGGTGGTGGGTCTGGCGATGGATGATCTGTCGAAGCCGCACCGCTCTGTCCTCACCGACCGCTTCGTGGTCCAGCGCCGCGACGGCGTTGACGATCGCTCCGAGCGGGTTGCGCAGCTCATGAGACAGCGTGGCGAGGAATTCGTCCTTGGCACGATTGGCATCCGCCGCCTCGCGATAGAGCTGGGCGTTCTCGAGGAAGATACCCGCGAGGTCGCTGATACCCTGGACCAGACTGATTTCCCACTCCGTGACCGACCGCCGCGCCGTCCACCAGATCACGAAGAAGCCGCCGACCGGCCGGTCCTTGACGCGGATCGGGACGAAGAGGTCGGACTGGTGCGGGAAGTGCCGAAACGTCTCCGGATCGACGCGCGGGTCGCGGGGCATGTCGTCGGTCCACACCGCGCGCCGGTGAACCCACGCCTCCTCGATTGCCCGGTGGCCTTTGATCGGAATCGGAATCCGCCGAAATGCATCGAGCATGTCGGGGGCACGCGATAGCCGGCCGTTGGCCACAGGCTCTCGCGCGCCGCGTCGGCGAGGTAGGCGCCGACCATATCCGCACCGAGCGCCAGAGCGATTTCTCGCGCGACTCGCCGCATGGTTTCCGTAGGGTCCCGCGTCGCGCTCAACGCGCGACTCACGGCGAGCAGTGTCTCCGTCTCGCGCAAGCGCAGCTGCTCTCGCCGCTGCAGCTGTGCCCGCTCCTCCTCTGCCAGTTTGCGGCCGGCGATATCCCGCAGGATGGCGAGGTGACGACCGGCTACGAATCGCGCCGTCGCACTGTACTCGACGTGCCTCACCTCGCCGTCGGGGCGAATCACGCGCAGCTCTCCGGCCTGCTCGCCGGAGTGGAGAAACTCTGCCACGCCGTCTCGAGATTCACGTCGGGCTCGAGGAAGTCATCGAAGCAACGGCCGAGCAGATCGGGCGCGGACACGCCAAACAGTCGGCTGGCGGCAGGATTGACGTCAACGAACGTCCGCGCGTCGTCGACGACGATCACGGCGTCACGGGCGGCCGCGAGGAGCGCCTCGGACTGTTGCTGGCTGGACACCCAGACTAGAGCTACTGCCGCCCCCATCGACAGTCAAGGCGACTTAAGGCGTAAGCGCTACCTCCCTGCGGCGAGAGGCCCCGGAGGACGCGGCCGGGATGGGCGCCGGTGTGCTCCCCGTCGCGCAGCACCACCTGGCCGTTCACGATCGAGGCGTGGAAGCCGGTGGCCTTCTGGCGCAGGCGCCGGGCGCCGGCGGGCAGGTCGTTCACTACTTCGGGCATGTCCGGCGCCACGCGGTCGGGATCGAAGACGATCACGTCGGCGGCCAGCCCCTCGCGCAGCAGGCCGCGCTCGTGGAGGCCCCAGGCCGACGCCGGCTCGAAGCTCAGCATCCGCACGCCCTCCTCGAGGGTGAGCGCCTGGCGGCGGCGCACCCAGTAGGCGAGCACCTGCGTCTGCAGCGACGAGTCCATGATCTGCGAGACGTGCGCACCGGAATCGGAGAACGTCACCACCGAGCGCTGGTGCTTCATCATCTCCAGCACGTGGTCGAGGTTCTCGTTGAACAGCGGCTGGACGAAGAACACCTTGAGATCGCGCTCCAGCGCGACCTGGATCAGGGCCTCCACGGGATCGACGCCACGCTCGCGCGCGATCTCGGCGATCGACCGGTGCGGCCCGCACGGATCCTCCATCAGCATGATCCACTCGTAGTCCGGCTTCCGGGCCTCGGCGCCGACGGCGCGGCCATACTCGGCCTCGGCGGCCGCCTTCACCAGTCGCCGGCGCACCTCGGCGTCGCGCAGGAGCCCGCGCTGCTCGTCGAGCGGGCGCTCCCGGACCTCGCGCCACTCGGGCAGGCGATCGAAGGGCAGCCGCGTCTCGAACGAGAACACGACGGAGAGGGCGCGGCTGTGCACCTGGGCGAACATGCGCCCGCCGGCGCGCGCGGTCTCGTCGAGCAAGCGCGAAGTACGCGCGCCAGGCGTCCGGCATGAAGCGCGAGCTGAACATGCCCCACGTGACCGGCACGCCGGTCTCCACGGCGAGGTCGCGCAGCCGTTGCGAGGTAGTCGCGCTGGCGGTCGAGGTCGCGGCCCGTGTCCTCGCCGGCGATCTCGAAGATGCCGGCGCCGAGGTCGCCCATCACCCGCTACCAGCTCGCGCACCTCGCTCCACTCGGCAACGCGGCTGGCGACGGGCCGCCGGTCCGCTGTCTCGTGGTTGCGCGTGCGCGACGTCGTGAACCCCATCGCGCCTGCGGCCAGCGCGTCGGCCAGCTCGCGCTTCATCACCGCCAGGTCCTCGGCGGTGGCCGGCTCGGAGAAGGCGCGCTCGCCCATGGCGTAGGTGCGCAGCGCCGAGTGGCCGACGTAGCCCGCGTAGTTGATCCCCTTCGGCCAGCGTGCGACGGCGTCGAGATACTGCGCGTACGTCTCCCACGTCCACTCGATGCCCGCCTGCATCGCCTCGGCGGGGATGTCCTCGGCACGCTCGAGGTTGCGCACGACCAGGTGCTTCTCGCCGGGCCGGCAGGGCGCCAGCGTGAAGCCGCAGTTGCCCATGACGACGCTGGTCACGCCGTGCCAGCACGAGCACGTGCCGAGCGGATCCCACGCCACCTGCGCGTCCATGTGGGTGTGGCCGTCGATGAAGCCGGGCGCGACGACCCGATGGCGCGCGTCGACCTCCTCGCGGCCGCGCCCGTGGATGCGTGCCGATGCGCGCGATGCGATCCGCCACGGATGCCGACGTCGGCGCGGTAGCGCGGGAGCCCGGAGCCGTCCACCACGGTGCCGCCGCGGATCACGAGGTCGTACGTCATGTCTGGCTCTCCTACGCGGGTGCGAAGATGCCGGGCGTCGCCGACGGCGTGCCGGGGCCGACGGGGCTCTCGCGCGCGCGTGAACGCCGAGTCGCGTTGCAGCACGGGCACCACGCGATCCGCGAAGAGGCGCATGTTGAGCTCCGGCCTCCTCGTGCGGCATGCCGCCGAAGCCGAACTCGGTGACGAGATGGTCGACGCCGGTGAGCCGTCGCAGCTCGGCGACCTGCTGGATGCAGTCGTCGGGCGTACCCGTCACCTGGATCTTCACGTAGAACTCCGTCGCCTTCTTGCGGTAGCTCTCGTCCTTCATCTTCGAGTACGTCTTCGCCATCCCGCCGTAGAACTCGTAGCCCTTCACGCTCGCGAGGTGGCCGTCCGAGAAGTGGTAGTGCGTGTCGATCGAGTCCCACTTCCGCGCCAGGTAGCGCTCCGCGCGCTCCCGCGCCTCCGCGCGGCTCTCGTGCCACCGAGACGTTGGTGAGGATGATCGGCGGACGCGGCGCGTGACCGACGCTCAGCGAGAGCGCCTGGTAGCGCTGGATGTCCTCGGCGGCCTTCGGCCACTCGTTCTGCATGATGACGAGAATGCCGAAGCCGAGCTTGGCCATGATCTCCGCGGACTCCGGGCTCACCGACGACGCGTAGAAGCGGCGCTCGGGATGCGAGATCGGGCGCGGACGGATCGACGTGCGCGGGATCTTGAAGAACTCGCCCTCCCACTCGAACGAGTCGTTGGTGAGCGCCGTGACGACGATCTGCGCGGCCTCCACGAAGCGCGGCCGCGCCTCCTCCATCGGGATGCGGAAGCCGGCGTATTCGACGCTCGCCGCGCCGCGCCCGAAGCCGAACAGACAGCGGCCGCCCGACATCACGTCGAGCAGCGCGATCTGCTCGGCCACACGGATCGGATCGTGCCAGGGCAGCACGATGACGGCGGTGCCGAGGGTGATGCGCTTCGTGCGCCCGGCGTAGTAGCTGAGCAGCTGCGTCGGCGACGGAGACATGGCGTAGCCGGTGAAGTGGTGCTCGAGGGCGAAGAGCGAATCGAAGCCGAGCGGCTCGGCGAGATCGCCGAGCGCCATGTGCTCGGCGAACACGGCCGCGTCCGACAACCCTGGCTTCTGAGCATGTTGAGGGCGACGCCGACCTTCACGATGCGCCTCCTGCCGCCTGCGCGGCGCCGAGCCCGTAGAGCTCGGCCACGTTGTCGTGGAGCACGAGGTCGCGCTCCTCCTCGGTCAGGTGCGCGGCCTGCTTCGCCAGCACCTCCTGCGAGTTCGGCCACGTGGAATCGCTGTGCGGGAAGTCGTTCGCCCACATGAGCCGGCGGACGTTGCAGAGGTCCTTCACCTGGAAGGCCACCCAGTCGTCCTGGAACGTCGTGTAGACGTGCTCGCGGAAGTACTCGCTCGGCATCCGCGTGAGCGCGCTCGCCGGTGAGCCAGTAACGGTGCCGCTCGTACGCGTGGTCCATGCGGTACATGAAGTGCGGCACCCAGCCGGCGTCGGCCTCGACGCAGACGAGCTTGAGCTGCGGGTGGCGCTCGAACACGCCGCTGAAGATGAACATGCCGATGATGTCCTGGCAGCCGCGGATGATCGACATGAACGCGTTGAGCTTGGGCCCGCGCGTCTTGAACGTGTCGCTGCGAGCTCGTGAGGATGTGGAACGACAGCGGCAGCTTCAGATCGACGGCGGCCTCCCAGAACGGCGTCGTACATCGGATCGTCGTAGTCCGCGACCGCGGGTTCCCCGGCATCATCACGCCGCGCAGGCCGAGCGCCTTGATGCGCTGCAGATCGCGGATCCCGTCGTCGACCGAGCGCATCGCGGTCTGGCCGATGCCGAGCAGACGGTCCGGATGCGCCGAGGCGTACTCGCCGATCCAGCCGTTGTAGGCCGCGAAGCACGCGTGCTTGAAGTCGAAGTCCGGATGGTTGCACAGCATCATGCCGACCGTCGGGTACAGGATCTCCGCGGCCACGCCGTCGCGATCCTGATCGGCCAGCCGCGCGTGCGGATCCCAGCCGCCCCGATGGAGATCCTCGAACCGGATGCCGAACATCGGTCAGCTCCTCGGCACGCTTTCCGGCCGCGGCCACGAGGCCCATCGGAATCGGCTTCGAGAGCCCATCGATGACGAAGAGATCGCCGCGCTTGCGGATCATGCACGACGTGCGGCGCGCGGTCGCGGAACTTGCGCGTCGATCCGGTCGACGTAGGTGTTCGGCGGCTCGGTGATGTGCGAGTCGGCGGAGATGATCGGTTTCGCCATGGGTTGGTCCCGGACGACAGGATACCGAGAGCCGCCTCTCAACTCAATGACGGGGGTCGATAGCCCGGCACGGCGGGAAGAAGCACAAAAATGGGGGCATGGGTGATCGCAAGCACCCATGCCCCACTTTGACCGCTACTGCGACTGCGGCGATCTAGAAGGACAGCCTCACACGTGCCGAGGCATAGTAACCGTCACGCGCGTCACGCTTCACTGCATTGCCGTTCAGCTGCTCGGTCATGTCCAGCGCCGACTGCCGGCGAACAGATAGTAGCCGGCCAGGTCGAACGCGGCGTTCGGCGCGAAGCGCCAGGTGAACCCGCCGTTGACCTCGGTGCCGATGTAGTTGGAGTCACCCTTCGCGAAGCTGTTGCTGTTGACCGCGACCCTCGATGTGCAGCCCGTCGCACTCGTCGCGACGGTCAGAGCCGGGCAACCCGTGTCGGTATCGACCTTTTCGGCCGACCACGTCGGGGCCACCACGCCGTAGACAGACCACGCCGGCGTGATGCTGTAGGTCGCCCGAAGGGCGAACTGTGCCCGGCCGTAGCGGTCGTAGCCGATGTTCGTGTCCATGCCCTGGCTGGCACCACCGCCGCCGTTGAAGTAGTCGACGCCGAGGCCGAGGATGCCGAGCCAGCCGCCGCTCCAGTAGCCGGTGTCCAGGTCGAGCGGCTCGTAGTACCGCTTGCTCAGCGACAGGTTGTCGCGAGCCTTGTTACCGCTGCTGTACGCCCCGCGGAACTCCAGGAGCAGCGGACCCAGCTGATAGCTAGCGATGATGTCGAACAGCCACGCCGAGGCGTCACCCGTGACCTTGCCGACCGAACCGTTGGTCCGTTGGGCCTGGGTGTCGTAGCCGACCCCACTGATAGGAGATCGTGGGATCGAGACCGAACGGCCTGACGCGCCAGCGCGCGTCCAGACCGACCGTGTAGCGATCTTCCGTGTTGGCTGCAGTCGCCAGCAGGCGCTGCCGCCACCGGTCGCGCCCGCAGCGTTCATCGATGCCGCCGACGGTGCGCACGTTGGTCGTGCTGCGCGCGAGCCGCGCGGCTGGACGTCAAGCCGTCTGCGTGGAACCACGAGAACATCGGCTTCAGATCCAGCCCCTTGAACGGCGTGAACTCGGGGCTGACGATGAACGCGTAGTCCTCACCGCGATTCGTTCTGGTCGTGGCGGTGCGCCCGGTTGCCGCCCGCCAGCTGATCCTCGACGATCACGAAAGCGAAGTGGTTCTTGATGTCCGGCGTGAACGTGGAGTACAGGTCCAGGCCGGCGAAGTCACCGTTCGCGTAGTACACCTTGTAGTTGGCGATGGTGCCGAACGGCTGACCGCCCGCGCGGGCCACCGTCAAGAACGGGATGAACGGCATGAGGCTGTCTTTGCCGGTCAGGTCGAACTCGGTGTAGATCCACTTCGACCTCGAACAGCCCGGCGACGTCCGTGTTGAGGTCCAGGCCCGCCGCCCGCAGGTGCCGCCTTTGCAACCTCCCGCGAAGCCGCAAGCCGCGCCCGTGTTGTTACCGGGAAGCCGCCGTCGTTCGAGCCGGTCTGGCCGTAGTTCAGGTCGATCTCGACGCCGAGCACGGCCTTGGTGCGACCGACCGCGAACTCGAAGTCCGGACGGAAACGAGTCCGCGCATACCATTCCCGATCGTTGTCACGACTGTAGTTGCCGTCATAGAAGTTCCGGCCCGCCGTCGTCATCTGGTCGAAGGTGCCGGTGATCGTCACCTTCGGCGCCGGCGGCGCGCGTCTGCGCGAAGGCCGGCAGCGCCGGTATCGCGAGGACGATCAGGGCGAGTACTACGGTGACTAACGCTCTCCTCATTACCGCCTCCTCATGTGGTGGTGAGAAGCATCGAAAGCCTGCGCCAGCACTCAACGCCGACATCACCAACAACTCCCAGCGCGATCGAGGATCGGAGCGATGCCGAGGACCGGGCTTGAGCGAACTTCACAAACAGCGGGAGTCTAGCAAGCGGAACCTTAAGGACTAATTAGGCAAAGCTTAAGAAAACAAAAGATTTGATGTGATGGTTACGGGCGCCGACTGGCGCCCGTGGAGCCAGTTTCAAGAAGAATTAAGTCAAGCTTAATGCGAACTTTAGTGTCTTCACCTTAAGCTCGCGGCGTGGCCGATCGATTGGCGAGCGCTGACACGCCGTTTACCGTGAGCCTGTCGATGACGCTCGGCGACTTCATCGACGTCCTTCAGCACAATGGCTACGCCGCCCTGGCTCGGCGGGTCACGCCCCAAGACCTCAGCCCGTCGCACCAGCGCCCGAGCCAATCCGACCCCGCGCCGAACAGCCGTGCCGCGCCCGGCGGTCCATTTCCCTCTGGAGCTGACGCCGCCGAGTCCGATCAATCTGCCATCGATCCCGCGGGACGGTCGAGGGCGGCCGGCGTCATTGACGAATGCCCGGGCTCGCAAGATCATCGCGGCGGCCTGCGACGGGGCGAGCGTCCCCGCCTGTGCCGCAGCCGGCGGGGTGACCCCGAACACCCTGAAAAGCTGGCTCAGGCGTAAGGATCACCCGGCCTTCACGATCTTTCAGGGGCACTACGCCGACGCGGTGACCTACGCGACGCTCGCCACCCTGAAGGTCATCGCGGATGGAGTCGCCTCGGACCCGAAGCATGCCGTTCGAATTTCTCGCCAGCCGTTACACCGAGAATTGGAGTATGCTGCTGCGCTGAGTTCAGTCGGCCCCTAAACGGACCGAACGCGGCGGCGGCGCCTCGGTGTCCTGTCACGGACAGCGAGGATGGATGTCGCAGCGGAGTGCGCATGCGCGTTCTCTTGATCGAGGACGATTCCAAGACAGCGAAGCACTCGCCAGAGGACTGCAAGCAAGAAGGCTTCGCGGTCGATCTCGCCACGACAGAGCGAGGCCGGAGATGAACAGGCCTTCCTGAACGAGTACGACCTCATCCTGCTCGACTGGCTCGTGCCCGGCAACGACGGCATCGCCGTCTGTAGGGGCGCTTCGGGCGCGCGATCCGGCCACGCCGATCTTGATGATCGGTGCCCGTCCTAGCGTGGCCGACCGGGTCAGCGGCCTCAAGACCGGTGCCGACGACTTCCTGACCAGACCGTTCGCCTTCGCCGAGCTGGTGGCGCGAATGAGAGCGCTGCTCCGCCGATCTCGTTGGGCCAAGCCGGCCGTCCTCCGCGTGACCGATTTGACGCTCGACCCGGCGAATCGCTGCGTGACCCGCGCCGGGGTCCCCATCGGCTTGACCTCCAAGGAGTACACGATCCTCGAGCTGCTCATGCAGAACGCGGGCGAGGTGGTCAGTCGGACGCGGCTGGTGGAGAGCGTGTGGACGAATCTCCGAAGTGCTCAACAACGTGGTGGACGTTCACGTATGCAATCTGCGAAAGAAGATCGATCGCGAACCGGGCTCATCTCTGATCCAAACCGTTCGAGGGTTCGGCTTTCGCTTGGGCCCGCCGCAATCGGCCTACAATGAAGTAACCCGGCGCCCTTGAGCTATGGGACGCGGGCAGCCTGAGCAGGAGCGGCAGGCCGATCCGCCGTAGCCGCGGCCGCACGCTGGCGCTCGTACCAGCGGGACATCAGCTCCATCGCAAGCCACGCCGCCGAGCAGCCGACCAGGAGCGATACCCGTCCCGGCCCCCAGCCCCATCGGTCCACGATCCAGGCGAACACCGTCGGGGAAGCGGCATTCACCACGAGCACGGGCGTGGCGATCAGCGCCGAGCACGGCGCCATACCCCTGACGCCGAATAGCGCGAGCGGAACCGCGCCGCGGACAATCGTGATCACGCCCTGCGACGCGCCCATGAGCAAGCGTGAACGCGACGACCAGCGGCAGGCTGCCGGTGCCCGCCAGCAGCAGGGCCAGCGCGGGAGGCAGGATGCCGATCGCAATGCGGCCTACGGTGATCGCGCGCAAGTTCCGCGCGAAGACGATCTCGACGACCCGCCCACCGAACTGCGCCACGCCCTTCAGGGAGGCGATCCAGACCGCGGCCGCGGTCGCCAAACCCGCGGCCTCCAGCAAGGGGACGAGCTGCACCGAAATCACACCGAACACGAACCCGTTCAGCGACATGATGAGCGCGAAGAGCGCGATGGCGATCGACCGGGTCGTGCCCTCCAGCGGAGGCCCGTCGGCCGACTCGACCGGGCCGCCGGCCCGCCTAGCGCTTCGGTCCGACTCGCGTCGCGCGAGACCTAACCAGTGCAGCGGCAAGCAGACCGCCAGGTTGATGAGCGCGAACACGACCAGGGTCTGCCGCCAGCCCAGCTGTTCGTTGAGCGCCTGGCCGACCAGCCAGAACACTGACGAGGCGAACGCTCCGAACAACGTCAGGTAGGAAATCGCCTTCCGCCCGCGCGACGGCGCGATCTGCACGAGCGCGGCGAACGCCGCGTCGTACAGGCACAACCGCATCCCGACGCCCAGGAACGCCCAGACCACCAGGTAGGCGGCTTCGTGGCGCACCTGCGACAGCGCGAAGAGACCGGTGGAGACAAGCGCGGTGCCGAGCGTCATCACGGCGCGCCCGCCGTGGCGGTCGATCGCACGGCCGACGGCATTCGAGACGACGCCCATCGCGAGCAGCGCGACGGTAAAACCGAGGAAGACGAAGCCGCGGCTCCAGCCGGTGTCTCGACTGATCGGGCCCGCGAGGACGCCGAGGCAGTAGTAGCTGGTCCCCCAGGCCGTGATCTGCGTGATGCCGAGCGCCACCACCGCGCCCACCATGGGGTCGCTGAAGCGCGTGAGCCATGCGGCGCGCTGGTTCGCGTGTGGTGCGGCGCTCATCGCATATCCCTCTACCGGCCGCTCATACGAGCTTCGCGCTGAAGGGCGGCGCGGTGACGCGCCGCGCCGCCTCGCACTACGACGAGCAGCTGCTCGTGCCCCCGCAGCACGAGCTCGCACCGACCACCGCCAGGCTCGACCGCGCCGGCACCCCGACCTCCTCGCCCTCGAGGTCATAGTTGAGGTGGTACACCTCCCACTCGACGCCGTCCGGATCCTTCACCCAGAACTTGTCCTGGTTGGCGTGGCAGCAGTCGACCCCCATCTCTTCCGTCACGGGGAGTCCGGCGGCCTTGACCCGGGCCAGCTGCGACGTCACGGTCTCGACCGAGTCGACCTGAACACCGACGTGGTCGATGGTCCCCGCGCCGATCGGGCCACCCGTAGACAGCGCGAGGTTGACGGGCGCCCATTCGGGCAGGAACTTGACGTAGCCTTGCTTCACCTTCACCGGGTCCCCGCCCAGGAACTTCTCGTAGAAGTCGCGGCTCTTGGTGAGGTCCGACACGTGCATGTGGAGATGGACCTTTGCGCTCATGGCTCCCCCTAGCAGCACGCGGTGAGCAGGCGCACCAAGGCAGTGACCCGCTCCCGCTGCACCGAATAGTAGATGTATCGCTCTTCCTTCCGGCTCTCGACCAGGCCGGCCCGACGCAGGATGTCGAGATGGTGGGACAGCGTCGGCCCTGGGATCTCGACAGCCTCCTGGATCTCTCCCACGGACATCTCCCGGCCGCGCCTTCACCAGCAGGAAGAAAATCTGCAGACGGCTGAGATGGGCGAGCGCCTTGAATGCCTCGACGTGCGTCTCGTCGGCCGACAACCGCGCCACCGGCAAGCGGGCTATCGTCTTCATATTTCGAAGTCTATGGAAGTATCGAATACTTGTCAAGGACCGCGACGCCGACCTGTTGGCCTTCTTGAAAACGTAGCGCTGCGGCCGCGGCGCCGGCCGTGGAGCAAAGCGCAGGCGAGCTCACCGAGGGTCTCGAGGCCCTTTTCGATCCGCGCATGCCAGGCCGAGCCGCAGCTGAGTCGTAGGCAGTTCGCGTAACGGTCGCTCGCCGAAAACACGTCGCCCGGCACGAAGCACACCCTTCTTCAACGCCGCCTCGAAGAGCTCGCGGCTCGCAAGCGGCTTCGGGAGCTGCAGCCACAGCACGAAGCCGCCGTCCGGCCGGCTCACTCTCGTGCCCCGCGGGAACACCCGGTCGATGGTGCGAATCATCCGGTCGATGTTCTCTCTGAACGTACGTCGAACCCGGCGCAGATGACTGTCGTATCCGCCGCTAGAAAGGAATTCGGCCAGCGCCGCCTGCGGCAACGCGGGGCCGCACAGGGTAAGGGCGAACTTGTTCTCGAGGATGCTTTCCATGTGGCGCCCGGTCGCGATCCAGCCGACGCGATACCCTGGGGCGATCGTCTTGGAAAAGGAGCTGCAGTAGATCGTGATGCCATGCGAATCCAGAGCCATGAACGGCTTCGGACGTTCTTCACCGAAATAGATATCGCCATAGATGTCGTCTTCGATCAGCGGGATCCGGCGCTTCGCGAGCAACTCCAGGACGGCCTTCTTCTTCTCGTCGGACATGGTGCAGCCCAGTGGGTTGTTGAAGCTCGATGACAGCAGACACGCTTTGACCGACGGCGCTCGAGCGCTCTTCGCAGGGCCGCGAGATCGACGCCGCTGCTCGCGTCGGTCGGCAATTCCAGCACTCTCAGATCGAGCGCCTGGAGCACCTGCAGAAAGCCGAAGTACGTCGGCGACTCGATGGCGATCGTATCGCCGGGCCGTGAGACGACCTTCAGGGCCAGGACCAGGGCCTCGGTGCAACCGCAAGTGATGGCGATGTCTTCCGGTGAAAGCGCTTGTCCCCAGCGCAGCGCGCGGCGGGCGATCTCGCGGCGCAGCCGTGGATCCCCTTTGGGGACCGTGTACGTGTTGTACTCGCCACCCTCGACGCGCGCGGCCCGCGCCAGGAAGCGATCCAGCCGCCCCGCCGCGAGGAGCTCGGCGTCGGGAATCGCGCAGCCCAACGGGACCAGGTCGGGATCCGCGGCGTACTCGAGGAGTTTCGGGATGACACCAGAGACGGCCACCGAGGTGGGTCTCCCAGGCGGTCGCGAGATCGCCGGCGTCTCCAGGAGAACGGGGGCGCCCTTCGCCACATAAAAGCCCGACTGCGGTCGCGCCTGCAAGATCCCGCGATCCTCGAGCGCCCGGTAGGCCTGGAGCGCGGTCGACAGACTGACGCCACGTTGCTTGGTGATCTGCCGGAGCGAGGGCGCGCGCGTGCCCGGGATCAGCGTGCCGTTGTCGACGAGATCGGTGATGAACCGCGCGGTCGCCTCGTACCGATATGCCGGCGCTACCCGACCCGGTCGTCCGCCGCCGATCGTTTTTGAGCTCATGGCCCGCTCATGCTCGCACGGCCCCGATCACGAGACAACAACTGTTATGGTTCTACATTGAGTGATCTGTAACTGTTTTTCTGGATACCGTTCTGCTAGATTCCGATCGTGGCGTCAACCTGGGTCGACCTAGCCGCGAAGAGGAGCTCGCGATGAACACGCTCGCCTTCCAGCAAGTGGATGTCTTCACCGCCGTGCCGTTCAAGGGCAATCCCGTCGCCGTCGTGCTCGATGGCGACGAGCTATCGAGCGCGCAGATGCAGTCGATCGCCGCCTGGACCAACCTGTCGGAAACGACGTTCGTCTGCACGCCGACGGACCAGCGGGCCGACTACCGCCTGCGCATCTTCACGCCCAGGCGCGAGCTCCCCTTCGCCGGGCATCCGACGATCGGATCGGCCCACGCCGTGCTACGCCATGGCCTCAAACCCCGGACCGCCGGCAGCCTGGTGCAGGAGTGCGCAAAGGGGCTCGTCGACATCAAGATCGACGGCGATCGCCTGCTCCTTGCGCTGCCCGAGCCACATTTCCGCGAGCCAACCCCGCAGCAGGTTGCCGCGGTTGCCGAGGGGCTCGGCGTCATGACGGCGCAGATTCAGCGCGCGGCGATCATCGACGTCGGACCGGTGTGGTTCACCGTCCAGCTCGCGAGCGGCGACGTCGTCAGCGCGCTCGCGCCCGATATGACCAAGCTCGCGACCTTGAGCCCGATCGGCATGACGGGAGTCAACGTGTTCGGCCTGTATCCCCGGGGCGGAAGCGCCGATATCGAGGTGCGCTCGTTCGCGCCGCGCGAAGGGGTTCCCGAGGATCCGGTGTGCGGGAGCGGCAACGGGTGCGTGGCGGCGCTCGTGCGCCGCGACGGCGTGTTGAAGACGCCGACGTATGTCGCCAGTCAGGGCCGGTGCCTCGGCCGTGACGGTCAGGTCACCGTCGAGTTCGACGGCACCACGATCTGGCTTGGTGGCCACGCGGTCACCTGCGTGGACGGTGTGCTGCAACCCTGACTTGCAGAGGAGTCGAGATGGCGCGGTTCCCTCAGAATGACATCATCTCGCTGATCGGAGAGATACCTCGCTACGATCTGGGCGAGAGCATCGGCCCAGATCTTCGGCTCAGCGATGTGCTCGATCCCTTGGCGCAGCCGAGTTTCGGTGAGATCGCGCTTGGCTACGGCACGGCTCAAGGCGATCCGCGGCTCCGCGCGCTCATCGCCCACGCTCACGATGTGACTCCCGATGATGTCGTCCTGACTGTGGGCGGGATGCACGCCTTGTTTCTCATCGCCTTCGTGCTCTGCAATCGTGGTGACGAGGCAGTGACGGTCTCGCCCATGTTCCCGCTCGCTCGCAACACTCTGGAAGCGGTCGGGCGCTCAGATCCGAACCGTATCGCTGTCGTTCGATCGGGGCTACCAGCTCGATGCCGCCGACATCGGCCGACACTTGTCAGAGCGAACCAAGCTGGTGAGCTTGGCGTCACCGCAGAATCCGTCAGAGTCGCCAGCTCATTGAAGGTTGTCCGCGACATCGTGTCGTTGATGGAGAAGCGATGTCCCGAAGCATACCTGGCGCTGGACGAGACCTATCGCGAAGCAGCCTATGGCGATGACGCGGTGGCGCCCAGTGCGGTCGCACTGAGCCCGCGGGTGATTTCCTGTGCTTCGTTGTCCAAGTGCCATGGCGCCCCGGCTTACGGCTCGGATGGGCGATCACGCGCGACGCCGCACTCAAACAACAACTGGTCGTCGGCAAGTTCAACACCGTGATCTCGTGCTCCCCTGTCGACGAGGCGTTGGCGCTGCACGTCCTCGAGCGGCGCGATCACATCCTCGGAGAACGGCGCCAGCGACTGGCCGAGGCCCTCACGCTCACTGGCAGGCTGGGTACGCGAGAATGACGCCTTCGTCGAATGGGTCCGGCCTGACGCCGGGGCCATTTGTTGCGTGCGCTTGAAGCCGTCGGTCTTTGACGATCGCGACGTCGACCACTTCTACGACCGCCTCGCACGAGAGGGCGTCAGGGTCGCGAGAGGTGTCTGGTTCGGCGATGAAGCGCGGGTGTTTCGTCTGGGCTTTGGCCTTCTCTCCAAGGCCGATCTCGAGGCCGCACTCGCGCGTCTCTCGGCAGTGATCACGACCGCGCGATCAGATGCTCGTCGCCCACGTTCCAGCCGACGGTGACCGTCGCGCCCTCGCGGACCGCGTCGGGCTGCGCGCCCGCGATACGGATGCGCACGGTGTGACCTCCGGCGTCGCCGATGATGAGTACGCTGTCGCCGTAGTTGACGATCACGCCAATCTTGACCGCCAGGCGGTTCGGAAGCGTCGCGCCGTCGCGGACCAGCTGAAGACGCTCGGGGCGCAGGAGCACGTCGGCGGGCGCGCCCGCGAGGCGCCGGCAAGCGCCCGCATCCGCCTGAATGGGCCCGAGGCCGTTGAGCTCCACGCGCCCCGGCGCGGCAGAGTCGACGCGACCGGTGAAGAAGTTGCTGTCGCCGATGAACTCGCCCACGAATCGAGTGCGCGGGCGGTGATACACCTCGAGCGGCGGCGCCGTCTGTTCGAGCGTGCCGTGGCTGAAGACCGCGATGCGGTCGGACATCGTCATCGCCTCGGTCTGGTCGTGCGTCACGTACACCATCGTGATGCCGACCTCCCGGTGGATGCGCTTGAGCTCGACCTGCATCTGCTCGCGCAGATTCTTGTCCAGGGCGCCGAGCGGCTCGTCCAGCAGGAGCACGTCCGGGATTGAAGACGAGGGCGCGCGCGAGGGCGACGCGCTGCTGCTGGCCGCCGGACATCTCGCGCGGATGCTTGTCGGCGAACCGGCGCAGCCCGACAAGATCGAGGATCTCGCGAACGCGCTCGGCCTGCTGCGCGCGCGGAAACGCGCGCATGCGGAGCGGAAAGGCGACGTTGCGCTCGACCGTCATGTGCGGGAACAGCGCGTAGTTCTGGAAGACCACGCCGATGTTGCGCTCGTACGGCTTGCGGCGCGTCAGATCCTCGCCGCTGAGCTCGATGGCGCCGCTGGTCGGCTCCTCGAAGCCCGCGATCATCATCAGCGTCGTTGTTCTTGCCCGAGCCGCTCGGGCCGAGCAGCGTGAGGAACTCGCCCTTCGCGATGTCGAGGCTGATCCCGTCGACGGCGTTGACGCGGCCGTCGTAGGACTTCACCGAGACGGTCGAGCTTCAGGTAGGCCAGTGTCAGGCTCCGGCGCGCGGCACGATGAGCGCGTCCACGACGACGCAGCCCGCGCCCGTTTCCCTCACCACGATCGGGTTCACGTCGAGCTCCCCCACGCTCTCGCGCTCCGCCCACGCGAGGTCGCCGATCGCCTCGAGTGTGCGGGCGAGCGCGCCGACGTCGCCGGGCGGCCGACCGCGGAAGCCGCCGAGCAGGGCCGCGACTCGGGTCTCGGCGATCATCCCCTCCGCGTCGCCGGCGCGCAGGGGCAACGGGCGCAGCGCGACGTCGTCCAGCGCCTCGATCAGCACGCCCCCGGCGCCGAACGCCAGAACCAGGCCGAAGTCGGGGTCGCGGCTGACCCCGGCGAAGACCTCGAGGATCCCATGCGCCATCTCCTGGATCAGGTACCCGGCGACGTCGTTTCGCCGGCCGAGATCATCGACACGGCGCGAGAACCGATGCCACGCGGCGCGCAAGCTCGGTCTCGTCACGGAGCCCGACTTCGACGAGACCGACATCCGACCGGTGCGGAATCGCGTCGGACACGACCTTCAGCGCGACCGGATAGCCGATGGTTTTCGCGGCGTCGCGCGCACTATCGAGCGACGCCACGAGCTGCTCACGTACGACAGCGACGCCGAGCGCCGCGAGCAGGCGCTTGGCGTCGTGCTCGTGGATGGTCGGCCGCGCGCGACCTTTCAGCATCGCCTGGATCGCGCCTCCCCGCCGCGCGCGGGCGCGGCGCCGCCAGGGGCTCACTCCAGCGCGCAAGCCGATCCACCGCCCCGAGGCCCGCGCGCGTGCCGCCGATCACCGCGATCCCTGCTCGCGCAGGAACGTCGCGACGTCGCGGCGGAAGACGCCCGAGCGCGTCGTCATCAGATAGAACGGCTTCGCCGACTGCCGCGCGCCCTCCGCGAGGGTCTTGCCGTAGTCCAACGCCCGCGCGGGCGAGCCCATCGGCTGGTCGTCGAAGCCGTCGGTGCAGAACGCGATCGCGTCGTAGCCGGGATCGCTTCCGAGCACCCGAAGCCCGTGCGGGAAGTTCGTGCGCGAAGTCGCCGTTGCCCCACGCATCCAGCGGGTTGCCGTCGCCGGTGATGCGCCCGACGACGCGCTCGACCTCCGCGCGCGAGGCGGGCGCCAACGGCGGCAGCTGAAGGTTCGCCGTGCCGGCCAGGTCGAGGATCAGCTCCGCCTGCCCGCCCGACGCCGTCATCACCGCGATGCGCCGCCCGCGCGGCCAGCGCTCGGCCTGGCAGGCCGCGATCACTTCCGTCAGCTCGTCCATGTCGGCCGACCTCGATGGCGCGATGCGCGCGCAGCATCGCCGAGAAGACGCGCGCCTCGCCCGCCAGACCGCCGGTGTGACGTGCTGATCGCGCGCCGGGTCCGGTCGCTGCGCCCAACCTTGAGGACGACGACGGGCTTGCCGCGGTCGGCCGCGCGATCCAGCGCGGCCACGAATCGCTCCGGCTCGCGCACCGTCTCGAGGAACATCGCGATCACGCGGGTCGCCGGGTCGTCGACGAGATACTCGAGGAAGTCGACGGCCGCCACGACCGCCTCGTTGCCGGACGAGATCACCTGGCTCCAGCCGAAGCGCCGGCAATCCGTCAGGAGCCCGATGCAGATCGACCCGCTCTGCGAAATCAGCCCCACGTTGCCGGCGAGCCGGGTCGGATCGTGCAGCGCCTGGATGTACACGAGGCTCGGCACGTGGGGACTGATCACACCCATGCAGTTCGGCCCGCACAGCGCGATCGACGCCTCGCGGCAGATCGCCGCGATCGCCTCCTGCCGCGCGCGGCCCTCGGCGTCCGCCTCCGCGAATCCGCCGTCGAAGATCACGGCCGCGCCGACGCCGCGATCGGCCGCGGGCTGCATCTGCTCGAGCACACGCGCGTGATTCACGCAGAACGCCAGCACGTCGACGTCGCGCGGCAGGTCGGCCACCGAGGCGTAGCAGCGGCGGCCGAGCAGACTCTCGTACCTCGGATTGATCGGATAGACATCGCCGCGAAAGCCGATGCCGTCGAGCGCTTCGACGAGGGTCCGGCCGACCGACGGGCGCTCGGAGGCACCGACGATCGCGATCGAACGGGGACGCAGCAGCCGGTCAAGCGACATGGGGGCTCCTTCTGCGCAGGAACATCGCGAACAGCACGCCGAGGACGACGGCGCTCACGAGCAAGCGTCGACACGACGGCGATGACGGGATCGGACTCGAGACGGATCGATTCGTACATCTTCTTGGGAAGCGTGACGGCGCCGCGGCCCCCGATGAAGAGCGACACGACCGCCTCGTTGAACGACGAGAGAAACGCGAACAGCGCGCCGACGAGCATGCCCGGGCGCAGCACCGGCAGCGTGACGTGCACGAACGTCCGGAGCGGGCCGGCGCCCGAGCTCATGGCCGCCCGCTCCAGGTTTTGATCGAAGCCCTTGAGCGTCGCGGAGATGACCAGGAAGGCGACGGGCACCGCGAGCATCCCGTGCGCGATCATCACGCCGAGAAGCGTGCCGGTGAGCTTCGCCCGTCCGAGGAACCCGTAGTAGGCGAGCGCGCTGACGACGTGCGGCACGATGAGCGGCGCCATGATCAGCAGATTCACGAGCGTCTTGCCGCGGAACCGGTAGCGCACGTAGCCGAAGGCCGCGGGCACGACGAGCAGCATCGTGAACGTCATCGCGCCGAACGCGATGACGAAGCTGTTCAGGGTCGGCTCGAGCCACTCCTCGCTGGTGAAGTACTTTGCGTAATAGCCGAGCCAGTATCCCGGCGGCGGGAACGCGAACGAGATCGCCGTGCTGAAGGACATCGGCACGACGACGAGAATCGGCGCCAGCAGGAAGATCGCGCCGAGGGCCGCCAGGATGACCGGCAGCATCGCGCGCTCAGCCCCACAGCCGGTCGAGGCCGGCGTAGTGGTTGTAGATCGCGAGGACGGCGCAGGTCGCGACGAGGAGCACGACGGCGACGGCCGAGGCGAAGCCAAACGCGAGCAGCTCCTCGATCTGCTGGTTGATGAGCTGCGAGATCATCATGTCACGCGGCGTGCCCAGCAGCACCGGCGTCACGAAAAAGCCGAGGCAGCGTGACGAACACGAGCAGGCTGCCGTTGACGACGCCGGGCAGGCTCAGCGGCAGGAACACCTCGCGGAACGCCGCGGCGGGACGCGCGCCGAGGCTCGCCGCCGCCTTCAGGTGGCTTCGCGTCGATCTTCCTCATCGCCGCGTAGAGCGCCAGGACCATATACGGCAGCAGGATGTGCGTCATCCCCAGGGTCGAGCTGAACGTGCTGAAGAGGAGCTGCGGCGATTTGCCGAGCCCGAGCGCGCCGTAGGCCGCCGCCACGGGCCCCTTGCTGCCGAGGATCACGAGCCACGCGTAGGTGCGGACCAGGAAGCCGGTCCAGAAGCTCATCGCGACGACCGTGAGCAGCAGCGTCGACACCCAGCCGGCGCGCCGCGCCATCACGTACGCGAACGGATAGCCGATGACGAGGCACAGCGCGGTGACGATCAGCGAGGTCACGAACGTGTTGACCATCACGCGGGTGTAGACGGGCACCGTGAAGATGCGCTGATAGTGCGCGATCGACAGCCGGGGATCGGTGAGGCTCAGCAGCAGCACGTACGCGATGGGCACCACGAAGAGCAGCACGAGCGCGAGGCACGACGGTGCGATCGAGGAGCCACGCGGTCGCGTTCCCTGCTCGCGCCGCCGACAGCCGACTGCCGGACGGAGTGCCGCGCCGCTCAGCTCGCCAGCCACTGCGTGAAGCGTTCCTGATCTTGGCGGTCTGGTCCGCCTCGGCGACGGTGTCCGGTTTGATCGCGACCTTCGACGTTCTCGGGATACGTCGGAAGCTGTCGCGACACCTCGGCTGAGATGTGCTTGAACGCTTCGGGGTTCGTCGGGCCGTAGTACAGCTTGTTCGCGAAGTCGGCCTGCGGCTTCGGCTGGACGGCGAACTGGAGAAACTCCCAGGCGAGCTTCCGGTTCGGCGCGCCTTTCGCCACGCCCCACATCGTCGTCGTGATGGTGGCGCCGTGCCACACGAGCTCGACCGGATGGCCCTGCTGCTGGAGCTCGCTGGCGCGCGCGTTCCACATCACGATCAGGTCGACTTCACCGTCGCGGAGGAGCTGCTGCGACTGGTTGCCCTGCGTCCACCAGACCTTGACGTGCGGCTTGATCTGGTCGAGCTTGCGGAAGGCGCGGTCGACGTCCAGCGGGAACACCTTGTCGACCGGCACGCCGTCGGCGACGAGCGCGAACTGCACCGTGCGGACCGCGTTGTTGAGCATCGAGCGGTTGCCGGGGAACTTCTTGACGTCCCAGAAGTCGGCCCAGGTCTTCGGTCCGCCCTGCGGGAACTTGTCCTTGCGGTAGGCGAGGTTCGTCCCGAGCGCGCAGTAGGCGAGACCGTTGGCGTACACGGCGTTCGGGAAGAGCTTCTCCTTCTGCACGACCGTCCAGTCGACCGGCTCCACCAGGCCTTCGCGCTCGGCGCGGAGGAGGTCGGCCTGGGTGATCGACGGTGACGTCCCACTCGTAGTTGCCGCTCTGCACCTGGGCCTTCAGCTTGGCGTACGACACGGGAGCGACCGTGCGCACGCGGATGCCCGTCTGCTCGGTGAACGGCTTGAAGAAGGCGGCTTCCTCCGCGGCCGTCCAGCTGCCGCCCCACGTGTTGACGTAGATCGTGCGCGTTTGCGCGATCGTGCGGTCGGTGACGATCAGCGGTCCGGCGGACGCCGCCGTTGCGGTGGCAGCGAATCCTTCGAGGAACGTGCGACGTCGCATGGTAACCCTCCGTGGCCTTCTCACCTCGACGGTGGCCGAGATTCTATCGCAGG
>ERZ1370068.3875-contig-2972_pt1 | contig 113988 bp, 135 predicted proteins | sample MGYA00561227_ERZ1370068 | MGnify/ENA primary metagenome ERZ1370068 (study PRJEB38410, sample SAMEA6850437) | metagenome | study: Metagenomic assessment of the ecological functions of the soil: analysis of the soil microbiota associated with the...
TTGTAACTTCGTTCAATGCGTATTGCTAAGATCCCACCTTTCGGGTGCATCGCGATGAGGAATCCGCCCAAACGATCATCTCGGGAATGGGCGAGTTGCACCTTGAAATCTATATCGAGAGGATGAAACGGAATATGCCTGCGAGGTCGTGGCCGGTCGTGCCCCAGTGGCTTACCGCGAAACGATCACCCAAAGACCGATTTCCGTGTATCAACACAAGAAGCAGACCGGAGGTTCCGGTCAATACGCCAAGATCGGCGGCTATTTCGAGCCTCTACCGGCCGATGCGGTGGAGGCTGCTATGAATTCGTGGATGAGATCGTGGGCGGCAGAATCCCTCGAGAATTCATCCCCTCCTGCGACAAGGATTTCAAGAGCAGATCAAGAAGGGTCTTTGATTGGGGCTCCCGTGGTCGGGTTTAGGCGGTCATCAACGACGGGGCCTACCATGCCGTCGACTCCTCCGACATGGCCTTTAAGATCTGCGCTCATGACGGCCGTGTGAATACTACGACAAATGCAAACCGATTATCCTTGAGCCCATCATGAAACTTCAAACCCAAGCACCCGAGGAGTTCCAAGGCTCGGTGGTGGGCCAGATCAACCAACGCCGGGGCGTAATCCTTTCTACCGGCACCTCCTCCGGCTATGTTCAGGTAGATGCGGAGGTTCCCCTCTCTGAGATGTTTGATATTCGACGGACCTTCGTAGCTGCACCCAAGGCAAGGGCGAGTTCACCATGGAATTCTTGAAATATGCCCCCGTTCGTAATGTGCAGGAAGAATTGGTGAGAAGTATCAAGAGAAAACGCGCCGCGGAGAACAAATAAGTTGTCAGTTATCGGCTGTCAGTTGTCAGGTGTCTTTGAAATCAACTTCTAGAAACTGAGAGCTGAGAGCCGTCAGCGATAACTGGAAAAAATGAACCGTTCTTCGATTCTGCCTTTCGAGAATTAAACTTTCTTCAATCACGCTTAAAGGTGCGGCGCCAATCGGCTTGGACCCTTCAATCGTCGCTCGCGAGCGCCTTCACCCAAGGGTTGAAGGAAAACGATTTTCTTCCCCGACGTCTTTCGAATCTAAAGCGTGAAGAACAATATCGCTTTGAAAAGTTGATCGATCAGCTGAATGGAATCGTCACCTCCTTATTTCAGCCGCCACTTTTATCGCCTTCAGCTCGGCGGAAGACGTTCAAACGGTGATGAATATCCGCAAGACGATACAATACATCAAAAATGCCTACTCCTCCGAACCGGCCTTGATCGACACCTTGGCCCGTTTGAATACGATTTTTCAGGCCCCACTCCCCCCAAAGCAAGACTAGCCATGTGGCGTGCTTAAGGTGTAAGTTATAAGGTATAAGGCTTAAGGATTAGAAAACCGAGACCTTATAACATACTACCTACGCCTTACCCCTTAAACCAGGAGACCGTCATGACTTACATCGTTACCGAGCATTGCGTGAAATGCAAAATACACCGACTGCGCCGAGGTCTGCCCCGTGGAGGCCTTCCATGAGGGTCCCGAAATGCTCTATATCAACCCGAGTACCTGCATCGATTGCAACCTCTGCGTCGCCTCCCGCCCCGTCGAGGCCATCTACTCGGAACACGAACTGCCGGAACGCTATAAAGACTGGACCCGGGTGAATGCAGAGGAATGCGAAAAATACCCCACGACCTCCACCAAAAAGACCCCCTCCCCGGCGCCCTCACCTCTTGCGCAATGGAAGGAGATCGATGCGCAGAAATTCAGAACAAAACCCTAATATACTAACTCTCGACCCTTCGATGGTTCGATCAGAACTCACCACAGGCTCCGTTCCAGAGTTTCCCACTCTTCTTAGCCGGGACATGGTGAGGCCCTCGAACCATAAGGTGAATCACCCCGGTGAAGACAAAAAATTGAAATTAACGGTTTAAAACATCAGTTCTACTTCTGGGAAACCCTCGTAAGCCCAAGCTCTTCTCTTTCACGGCTGGCTCGACAGGGGCCAGCTTTCATTTTTGTGCGAGGCACCCTTAAAGAGCAATATTTTTGCATCGCGCCCGATTGGCGGGGATACGGTAAAAGCGAGCACACGAAAAGCACCCTCGGCTATTTCTTCTACGAATATGTGGCGGATGCCCATGCGATCTTTCAACATTTTCACCCCATGAGCCTGTTTCCATCCTCATCGGCCTCATTCTGGGCGGCGCCATCTTAGGAATTTATGCGGGGGCCTTCCCCGAGCGAGTCGGCCGCTTCATCAACGTGGAGGGTTTTGCCTTTAAAGACAACCCTCCCGAACGCGGACCTGAAAAACTAAGGCACTGGATCAGAGCACCTGGCCGCCAAGCGATTCCAAGTTTTTAAGGACCTCCACCATTTCGCAAGACGCCTCACCCCAAAACAATCCCCGTCTGCCATTGAACGGCCCGTTTTTCGCGAAATACCTCACCCGGCGTGTTCGCGGCGGGGTGACCATGGCCGCCGATCCGGACCCATATCTTGGCCGAACCCACCGTTTTTTCTAAAGGCCCTCTTCTTCGTTTTTGGGAAAGTATTCGGGCGAAATGCCTCCTGATCACCGCCGAGCTCACGAATATGAATGATTGGGTGCGGGTGAAGAATTTAAAAAAGAGATGAGGGAGCGCCTTGCCCACTTCCCTAAAGGAAGCCAAAAAGTGGAAATGAAAGAATGCGGCCATATGGTGCACCATGAAAACCGGAAGAGCTGGCGGAACTAGTGGCTCGTTTTCTGGAATAAAGTCTTAACGGTTTCCCCTCCTCCGATACCTAGAATTCTCCCTGGGCAATCAGGCCGTCTCCATTGCTGTCCATCTGATTGAACGACGCGGCTTCCATTCCATTCTTCGAAAGTAATTGATCCGTCATGATTCGCATCAAGCTCCGAAAAGAGAGCGAGGAGTTTTGAAGTTTCTTCACGAAAATGGCATGCTGCCTTCTTGAGAAGGCGATTCGAGTGCTTGGGCGATCCTCCATCCCTTTTCTTTAAAATCCCCACGTTTTTTATCTTGGCTTCGACGAATAGGCCCATCGTGAGACTGAGGATCAAAAGAATGAAAGCGGCCAAAGGCCCTCGATGCAAAACCATAAGCTCCTCCCCTCATATTTTTCAAAAAGGAGTTTCGATTGAAAGTTCCACGATAAAATTTAATGCTAGGAAGGATCTAAAACCATCGGGGCAAGGCCTGGTTTTCAGCTGGGGGATTGCCTCAGCGGGCATGGGTGGATCCCATAAAATCCGATTTGAAAAAAATAGAGGTCAGAATTCCTTACTGGAGGCGCAGGGAGCTTCATCACCGATGACTTCGCGGGGGTGGAGTTCAAAAGGATGGAAGGAGAGATGGCCTCGATCCAGAGGCTGATACTCTTGAAGAAGCAAAGGAACGATGGGAATGGCCGACTCGGATAAATATCTCCCTCTTTGAGATAGGCTTTCTTTTCGTTGTCATAGATATCTTTACACCCAAATTCCTTTTGGGCCCGGTAGTATTCTTTTTCCGTCGGCGGCCGAAACGGTGGATGGGTTGCCGTAATTCGAACGTAGCCCTTACAAGCGTATTGAATACCGGTTCCATCGCGGATTTCAATCCAATTCCTTGAGCCAGGTCATTGTGATTGCTGGTTTGACCGCAGAAATTGACGGGAAAAATATCAGAATAATGGGGCACTCCCTGATCTGCTCATTATGCTGGTTAATGCTGGGCTTGAACTCTTCAGAGGCGCTCGTCTTGTATTCCAGCGAACTTGAGGCCCCGGATTTTGTAAAAATACGGGCAATTGAGGATTTCCGGCCTGATCGGGAAAACAATGGAGATCCTTCTCCTCGGCCAAGTAGGGGGCCGCTGTGAAATGATGATCCACCGGAGGAGAATCCGTGTGGAGAATCGTGTAGGGAGAACCCACCATTTACCAAGGCGACGTAGGGATCCACCACGGTTCCCCCTGATGGGTTGCGGTCGGTTGATTCGGAGGATTTGAATTTTGAGTTCCACCGTTAGCTTCGGGTTCGGCGGCGGATCAATCGAATCAGTGGTATCGAGCGATGAGGAGGAGTTGGAAGCCAAGGTAAAAGCCGCAACGGTTGACGAAGAGCTCGTTGAATTTCCTGTGCCGCTACTTCCGCCTGCAGGGGTGTGGGAGTGGGGGGTAGGAGCCGGTCCGGAGGGGAGATCTCCCGACGGGGAACCCGTTCCCCGTTCCCCGTGCCTGATCCGCTATTTCCCGTATTGGAGCTGTTACCGGTTCCGGAAGAGCCTGTGACGCCCGAGCTTCCTTTGCCGTTGTCGGCGATCGCTATCCCATTCCCGGGAAGGCCGAGAGGGGCGAGGGAGTAGGAGTCACCCGGCGCGATATTCGGCGGTAGAATGAGGGAGGTAGAGGGTCGAACCGGAGGAACCGAATTCGACGCACCGTTCCCTTCCCGTCCCCGTCGTGGAGCCGGTACTCGGAGGGGTGAATAGAGGGGACTCACCGTTCCGGGCAGCGGAGTGGCTAGATTGTTGATCAGGGGCGAGGAACCTCCGGAAGAAGCTCCTTCCGATCTTCCCTGTTTTAAATTCGTGTTGGAAATCGGGGATAGAATGGGAAGGTTGGCGGCGAGAGATCTCGGACCCCGTGTGGAATTGGGGATTGAAGCGCCCGCGACTTCGGCGGCTGGCGCGAACGGGAATGGCGGCTTGATCTGGTACTTGCCCTGGATCATCAGGATGTCGAAAAAAGTTCAGCGCCGCGGATTTGATCGCGATGACGGCCTCGCCTGGCGCAGCCACCGGATCGGGCACATCCGCCAGCACGAGGTCGTCGGGTTGGCAATATTGCGAGCAGAGAATGGCTTTCATGGACACACCTGATCTTCGGACGCGCATGGGCTGAAAGCTTCATGCCGGATTTGACGGCGGGCGGACAATACAATGCGGAGGATCAAACTATGTTTGAAAAGGGCCTGCTCAAGCAAAAGCGCATCCTGATCACCGGCGGCGGTTCCGGGCTTGGCGCCGCGATGGGCCGCCGGTTCGCCGAACTCGGCGCCGAACTGATCATCTGCGGGCGACGGCTGGAATTGCTGGAGGAGGTCGCGGCCAGCAACGCGCAACGAATTCGGGGCCAAGGTCGCCGGCCGTCAGATGCGACATCCGCGATGGCGCCGCGGTCGATGCCATGATGGATCAGCTGATCTGGCAGGAAGCGCCGATCGACGTGCTGCGTCAACAATGCCGCCGCAACCTTCATCGCGCAGACCGAGCATCTGTCATTCCGCGCCGCGGACGCGATCCTCGCGCCCACTCTGCACGGCACGATGTATTGCACGCTCGCCGCCGGCAAGCGCTGGATCGAGCGGCAAGCACCGAGGCGTGGTGCTGAGCATCCTGTCGACCTCCGACCATCACCGGCCGCGCCTTCACCGTGCCCTCGGCGATGGCGAAGTCGGCAGTGCTTGGCGATGACCAAAGAGCCTCGCAGTGGAATGGGGACCAAAGGGCATCCGCACCGTCGCGATCGCGCCCGGCGCGTTCCCGACCCCGGCGCCACCGGGCCAGCTCCGGCCCGAGGGCCGCGACGAGAGCTGGGCGCATCGCAATCCGCTCGGCCGCGCATGGCGATCACGGCGAACTCGCCAATCTCGCGAGCTTCCTGATTTCCGATGCAGGCCGGCTACATCAATGGCGAGATGGTGGTGCAGGACGGCGGCTCGCATCTGCGCAGTTCCGGCGCCGAGGACCTGCTGCAATGGACCGAAGCGCAGTGGGAGAAGCAGCGGCGCGCGCGCGCCAAAGAACTGAACGGCCGAGGCCGTTGACGCTGCTGGCGCGCAGAGCGCTCGCGCTCGGCGCCGTAACTGCCTTCCCAAACAGGCGTTTCCCGGCTAATCCATCGTGCTCGATGACCGGCTCGGGCGGGCCATCTTCCAGGTCACAATGATGGGGAACCAGTCGGCCGTGCGGCAGATACTGACATCTCTGATTGCAAGCGTGGTGCTTTGCGGGACGGTGACGTTCGCGCAGGCGCAAACGGCTGCAAAGGCGCGACCGACGCGGCCAAGCCAGCTGCGGCGGCCAAGACCGGTGACGCCGGCTGCCAGCCTGCGACTGGCAGCCAAGCCGCGCCGCTGCGGCTGCTGCGGCGGCCGGCGGCGCGGAACCGACGTTGATCGGCCAGTTCGGCACCTGGGGCGCCTACACCGCGACGCCCGAACGGCAAGAAGGTCTGCTTCGCGCTGGCAAAGCCGTCGTCGTCGAAGACCAATCCGCCGAATCGCCCGCGCGATCCGGCCTATGCCTTCGTCTCGACCCGTCCGGCGGAAAAGGTCGTCAACGAAGTCTCGATCATGATCGGCTACACGCTGAAGCCGGGTTCAGAATCGACGCTCGAGGTCGGCGGCGCGATCGTACGCGATGTACACCCAGGGCGACGGGCTCTGGATCAAGAACGCCGCCGAGGAAGAGCGGATGGTCGAAGCCATGCGCAAATCCGCCGACGTCACCGTCAAGGGCGTCTCCGCCGAAGGGCACCGAGACCACCGATACCTTCTCGCTGAAGGGCCTGTCGCAGGCGCTCGACCGGCTGGCGCAGGACTGCAGAGCGCTGAACGCCTAATTCAGCCCGAAACCGCTGCATTTCGTGCCTTTCCAGCTCGGCGCTGGAAGGCCTATTTGATGGTCCATGACCGACACGCCTGACCAACGCCGATCGCCGCCGGCGCTAGTCGCGCCGCTGGAAGAAGATCCGCTCGAAACCTATGTGCCGCCGGCAAAGCCGTCGCTGATCGGGCTGTCGCGCGCGGAGATCGCCGACCGCGCTCGGCGACGATCGGCGTTGCCGCCGGCGCAGCGCAAGATGCGCACGCAGCAGCTCTGGCACTGGATGTATGTTCGCGGCGCCAAGAGCTTCGCGCGAGATGACCAACGTCTCGAAGGAGATGCGCGCGCGAGCTCGAGCAGCATTTCACGCGTCGACCGGCCCGAGGTGGTCGCCGAGCAGATTTCCGATCGACGGCACGCGCAAATGGCTGTTGCGGCTGCCGAGCGGCGAGCACGCTGGCGAGCGGCCGCACGAGGTCGAGTGCGTCTACATCCCCGAGACCGACCGCGGCACGCTCTGCGTCTCCTCAGCCAGGTCGGCTGCACGCTCAACTGCTCGTTCTGCCACACCGGCACGCAGCGGCTGGTGCGCAACCTCACCGCCGGCGAGATCGTCGGCCAGGTGATGGTGGCGCGCGACCGGCTCGGCGACTGACTGGGCGCGACGCGCGCCAGGACCGGCCGACCGAGGCGACCGCCTCGTCACCAACATCGTGATGATGGGCATGGGCGAGCCGCTCTACAATTTCGAGGCGGTGCGCGATGCGCTGCTGATCGTCGCCGACGGCGAAGGCATCGGCATCTCCAGCCGCCGCATCACGCTGTCGACCTCGGGCGTGGTGCCGAACATCGCGCGCGCCGGCGAGGAGATCGGCGTCATGCTGGCGATCTCGCTGCATGCGGTGCGCGACGAGCTGCGCAACGAGCTGGTGCCGCTCAACCGCAAATATCCGATCGCGCGAATTGCTGCGAGGCCTGCCGCAACTATCCCGGCGTCTCGAACGCGCGGCGCATCACCTTCGAATATGTGATGCTCAAGGGCGTCAACGATTCGCTCGACGACGCCAAAGCTGCTGGTGCAGCTGCTCAAGGGCATTCCGGCCAAGATCAATCTGATCCCGTTCAACCCGTGGCCGGGCACGCGCTACGAATGCTCGGACTGGGAGCAGATCGAGAAATTCTCCGAGATACATCTTCAACGCCGGCTATTCCTCGCCGGTGCGCACGCCGCGCGGCCGCGACATCCTCGCCGCCTGCGGCCAGCTCAAGAGCGCAGACCGAAAAGCTCTCCGCGCGCGAGCGCCAGGCGCTGCGCGCCATGGCGATGACGGATTGAGCGATGATCGGCTGCGACCTCGTCCGTCATTGCGAGGCGAAGCACGAAGCAATCCACACCGCCGCTTCGCGGCTATGGATTGCTTCGCTGCGCTCTGCAATGACGGTGAGGGTTGATCATGGCGCTGATCGGCCGCCTCTTCGTCATCTTCTTCGCCTTCCTCGCCGCCTGCCTGGTGGCGGGCATGATCGTGGTCGGCGCGGTGCTGTTATCCCGAATTCACCGATCTCGGCAACGGCGCCGATCGATCAGAGCGCGCTCAATGTCGTGCTCGGCTTCGGCTTCATCTTCATCTCCGGCTTTGCGCTGTTGCCGGCGCTGATCGTGGTGCTGATCACCGAAGCCTTCTATGTCCGGGGCGTGCTCGCCTATGCGGTCGGCGGCGCGCTGGTCGGCGCGGCCTGCTATCTCGGCCTGATCCCGTTCGATCCCGACACGCTGCAGTTTCGACGGCATCGTCCGCCGCCATCTCGAAATCATGACCGGCGCGGGCATCGTCGCCGGCCTCGATCTACTGGATGATCGCGGGCCGCAACGCCGGCGCCTGGCGCGAACCGCCGCGTCCCCTGCGGCAGCCGCCGCCGCTGCCGTCAGCATTCGCGGCCGCAGCCGTGACAGACCGGTCATTCCGTCATTGCGATGGCGAGCGGAGACATCCTCCTATCCCAGAGGGGCGACATGCATCGCTTCGACCTGCCTCGGTGGAGGCGACGTGAATGCGGGCTTTCCATCCCCAATCGCCTCGGCTAAACCGCGCGCCATGAACCGGACCGGACTTTTCATCGCGCTGGCGCTGGCGCTCGTGATCGGATTGCTGTTCGGGATTTTTCCCGAGCTCGATCTGAAGCTGGCGGCGCTGTTCTACGATGCCGCGGCGCAAATCGTTTCCGCTGAAACTCAACGCGCTCGCCGCCTTCGCGCGCGATGCGGCGATGTGGATCGCCTGGGCGTTCGCGCTGCCGTCGATCGCGGCGCTGGTCGTGAAGCTGGTGCGGCCGGACCGGCCGATGCTGGTCTCCGGCCGCGCGCGTCGTCTTCCTGCTGGTGACGCTGCTGCTCTCGGCCGGCGTGCTCACCAACCTCACCTTCAAGAGCTATTGGGGCCGGCCGCGGCCGGTGGTGGTGACGCAGTTCAACGGCGACCAGGAATTTCGTGCCGTGGTGGGATCCGCGCGGCAGCTGCGGGCGCAACTGCTCGTTCTTCTCCGGCGAGGGCGCCACCGCGTTCTGGACCTATGCGCCCGCGGCGCTGACGCCGCCGGCAATGGCGGCCGCTGGCCTATGCCGCGGCGACCCTGTTCGGCATCACCACCAGCGCGCTGCGGATGGCGTTCGGCGGACACTTCTTCACCGACGTCGCCGCGCGCGGGGATCGTCACCTTCCTGGTGATCTGGCTCGCCTACGCCCTGATCTACCGCTGGCCGCTGACACGGCTGTCCGACGCGCAGGTCGATGCCGCGCTGACGCGGCTGGCCTGGCCCGGCTACCGGCTGACCCGGCGCTGGCGCAGGCGGCGATCCGTGAGCCACGGCCAGCTGCGCGGACTGAGTCGCGATCTGAGCGACATGGTCATCGCCATGCCGGCCGCCATTAAACGCGTGCCCAGCGGCACGAAATTTGATATTCGCGCACTCAAGCAGCAAGCGACATCAGCAATTTCGACCGATTGGAAGCTCCATGAGTACGATCCTGAAAAGCCTGCCCAAAGGCGAAAAAGTCGGCATCGCTTTCTCGGGCGGTCTCGACACCAGCGCGGCGCTGCTGTGGATGAAGCAAAAGGGCGCCCGCGTCTTTGCCTACACCGCCAACCTCGGCCAGCCTGACGAGGCCGACTACGACGAGATTCCGCGCAAGGCGCTGGAGTTCGGCGCCGAAAACGCCCGGCTGGTGGATTGCCGCACGCAACTGGTCGCACGAAGGCATTGCCGCCATCCAGTCCGGCGCCTTCCACGTCTCGACCGGCGGCATCGCCGTACTTCAACACCACGCCGCTCGGCCGCGCCGTGACCGGCACGATGCTGGTCGTCGGCGATGAAGGAGGACGGCGTCAACATCTGGGGCGACGGCTCCACCTTCAAGGGCAACGATATCGAGCGCTTCTACCGCTACGGCCTGCTGACCAATCCGAGCCTGCGGATCTACAAGCCCTGGCTCGACCAGCAGTTCATCGACGAGCTGGGCGGCCGCGCGGAAATGTCGGCGTTCATGACCGCCAATGGCTTCGCCTACAAGATGAGCGCCGAAAAGGCGTACTCGACCGACAGCAACATCCTCGGCGCCACCCACGAGGCCAAGGATCTCGAGCACCTCGACAGCGGCATCAAGATCGTCAATCCGATCATGGGCGTGCCGTTCTGGCGCGACGACGTGCAGCGTCAAGGCCGAGAACGGTCGCCGTGCGTTTCGAGGAGGGCCAGCCGGTCGCGCTGAACGGCCAGACGTTCGCCGATCCGGTCGCGCTGTTCCTCGAGGCCAACGCCATCGGCGGCCGGCACGGCCTCGGCATGAGCGACCAGATCGAGAACCGGATCATCGAGGCGAAGAGCCGCGGCATCTACGAAGCGCCCGGCATGGCGCTGCTGCACATCGCCTACGAGCGCCTGGTCACCGGCATCCACAACGAAGACACCATCGAGCAATACCGCGATCAGCGGCCTGCGCCTCGGCCGACTGCTCTACCAGGGCCGCTGGTTCGATTCGCAGGCCCTGATGCTGCGCGAAACCGCCCAGCGCTGGGTGGCGCGCGCCGTCACCGGCGAGGTGACGCTCGAGCTGCGCCGCGGCAACGACTACTCGATCCTCGAACACCGAGAGCCCCAACCTGACCTATCAGCCGGAGCGGCTGACGCATGGAGAAGGTGGACGATGCGGCGTTCACGCCAGCCGGACCGCATCGGCCAGCTGACCATGCGCAACCTCGACATTGCCGATACCCGCGCCAAGCTGAATCTCTACGGAGAGACAGGCTTGCTATCGATCGGGGAAGGCTCCCAAATCTTCAGACTGGATAGCGACAAGAGCTGAACTGCGCGGGCGCGCCCTCGGGCAGCGCAAGAAAAAGCTCGGGCTGCATGGCCTGCGGTAGTGCCGTTTGCTTCTGCCAGCGCCGCCGCGCGAGCACGAATGGCAGGGACGACGTTGACTACGTCGCAAAGTTCCGCGACGCCGGCTACCAGGTGGCGAAGACCGCGGGCGAGCTCAACGCCGTCGCCGCCAAATCGGATACGCGCCAATTGCTCGGCCTGTTCGCCGCTGGGCAACATGGATGGCGCGCTGGACCGGAAATTCCTCAAGGGCGGCGGCGTCAAGAAATTTCCCGAGCAGCCCGACCTGACCGAGCAGGTGCAGGCGGCGCTGAACGTCCTGTCGAGGAACGATGCCGGCTTCTTCATGATGGTGGAATCCGGCATGATCGACAAATACGCGCATCTGCTCGACATGGAGCGCGCGGTCTGACGACACGATCATGCTCGACAATGCGGTGCGCTCAGGCGCGCGAATGGGCTGCCGGGTCCGCGGCGACGACACTCCTGATCCTGGTGCTGGCGGACCACAACCATCCCCAACAGTCTTGTCGCGCACCGTCAATGACGACATATGAGCACGCGCGCCCGAGGCGTGGCGTTGCAGCGAAGGCGCGTCGGCGTTCTATGAGAAGGCCGGCTTCCCAATTATCCGGCGCCCGATGCCGAGGGCTACCCGTCGCGCGTGGATGTCAGCCGGCGGCTGGCCATCTTCTCGGCCAGCCTGCCGGATCATTACGAGACCTTCCGGCCCAAAGTCTCGACAACCCCAATGAACCGACCGTGAAGGGCGACGACGCCGGGACCTTCAAGGCCAACGACAAGTACAAGGATGTGCCCGGCGCCGTGCTGCGGCCCGGCAATCTGCCGGCGATGATGGGCGCCAGCGTGCATTCGGGCGAGGACGTCATCCTGACCGCGATGAGGCCGGGCAGCGAGCGGGTGCACGGCTCGATGGACAACACCGAGGTCTTCCGCGCGTCATCGCCGATGCGCTGGGGCTGGCTGCGGGGCAGTAGTGGCTCCAGCCCTGGCAATGACGACCTTGAACATGACGCAGCCTGAACAACAATGGCCGGGATCGCTCCCGGCCATTGTCATTTTCGCAAGATCGCCTCTTTACACGCGGCGGCGCGGTGCCGGGCGGAGGCGGCGGCAGACGCACACGGTGCCGCCGTTCAGAAGCGGAGTGATGCGCGCGGACGGTGACGCGGCGGTTGATGCGGCTCGGACCGTCGGTCTGCTCCTTCAGGTACTGCTCGCCGTAGCCTTGCGAGGTCAGGTTTTCCGCCGGCACGTTGAACTGCTGGGTCAGTAGCGCCGCGCGGCCGATTCTGGCGCGGCGGTCCGACAGCGACAGATTGTCGACCTCTGCTGCCGACGGCGTCGGTGTGGCCCTCGATCAAGAACACTTCGCGCGGATTGGCCTGCGATCGCGCGGTTGGAGCCCATCCGCGATCACCTGCAGCCGCACCGCCTGGTCGGGCGGGATCTCCCAGGATCCGGTCTCGAACGTGATGGTGTTGACGTCGATGCTCGGCATCCGCTGGCGCACCGTCGGGCTGAAGCGGATCTCGTCGAGCGTATAGCGCCGTTCGATCCGGTCCACCGGCGGCGCCATCATCGTCTCGTATATCAGCTCCGGCGGCGCCACCTCGGCATCGACGATGTAGCGATCATAGGGGATGCGCACCACCGGCGGCGGCAAGGCGACACAGAAGCCGCCGACCGCGCGCGGATCCGCGATAGGTGTTGTCGATGATGATGACCTCGCGGCCGCGGGATCCCGGCGAATCCGGCGCATCAGCTGGCCATCGCGCCCGACCACGGTGATGACCTCGCTGCCGTCGGGACGGATCACGACGGTGCGGATTTCGCCGCCGGACCGTCTGGGTCCGGATGTCGCGCGCGCCATAGCGGAAACGGTCGACTTCACTGTGGCGCACATAGGCCTGCCCGCTCGGATCGCGGATGATGATCGGCCGGGCTCGGTGATCACGGTGCGGCCGCCCTGCTGGACCTCGCGCCGCTCGGCACGAAAATCCTCCAGCCGGCGCGGTCCCACCGCTGCTGCGCCAGGAGCAATCGGTGTCAGCGCGGCGGCGGGCGGTGGCGGTACTGGCAACGGCGTGGTCACCGTGGGAGCGCGCTGGAATGCGGAGCGAAACGGTGGGGGGTGCATTTTGCGCCCGATCCGGGCGGCGGCGCCGCGTTCGGCGTACCGGGGACGGCCGTCGGAGCGGTTGGCGCAGCTCCTCCACCGGGTGGGACGCCGGGGCGTGCCTGCGGTGAGGCGGGAGCCGCCGTCAGACGCCAGCGCGGCCGGAGGCGCACCGGGACGTGGTGGTGGCGTCGTCTGGCGCCGGGCCTCCTGCCGCCGGTGGCGGCGTGGTCGCTGATGGTGCAGTCGTCGCTGCCGGTGCCGTGGTCGGTGGTGCCGTCTGGGTCTGCGGCGCAGGCGTTGCAGCCGGGCGCTCCGGGCGGCTGCCTGGCACCGGGTGGCACGCCCTTCTGACCCGCGCCAGGCGAGGGCGTCGGTGTCGTCGGTGCTGTAGGGCACGGAAGGCGCCGACGGCTGGCGCGGGCGGAGTTGGCGATGAGGTCGGTGCGGGCGTGAGCTGCCGTCGGCGCTGGGCGCGCGCAGGCGGCGCTGCGGTTGGAGCGGTCGGTGTCGGTGTCGGTGCAGCGGGCGCGGCCGTCGGCGCCGGCGTACGCGGAGGCGGCGCAGCCATGGGCGGCGGTGGCGGTGCCGGACGCGCGGGGCGGCGCGGCGGCCGGTGGGGGCGGCGTCGGACGCGCAGGAGCCGCAGCGGGCGGCGGAGGCGGAGGTGTCGGTCGAGGCGGCGGGGCTGCAGCCGGCGGCGGTGGCGGGGCTGGGCGCGGCGGCGGGGCAGCGGCCGGCAGCGGCGGTGGCGCGGGCGCGGCGGCGGCGCGGCGGTCGGGCGGCGGCGCTGGGGTGGGACGCGGCGGCGGAGCTGCTGCAGGCGGAGGCGCCGCCGGGCGTGCCGGCGCTGCGGCCGGCGGCGCGCCCTTCGGCGGCTGCTCGGGCTTTTCCGTCGGGACCGAGCTCCTGCGGCGCTTGCGCGACGACGATCGACGCAGTCTGCGCATGCGATGCAGAACTGGCGAGCTGCATCACCGTCAGGCGCGGTCGTGGCAAGCAGCACGAGACGAAGGTTTATCATGGTGGGAGGTCCCCGGAAAGGTTCTTGGCGAAGGGATGAAGAATCGCCGGAGCCGAGCTCTCGGCTGGTCGATCAACGGCTAGTCGTTAGGCAGCGCATTGTGGCGGGTGAGAAAACAGAAACGCTATTTATTTCGTTGCTGCAACGGGTTGCATGCGCATTTGTTCAGGACGCATTCAGGATCAAACTTGCCACCCGCAACTTTAACATAGTTCCTTCATTGCTCCCGGTCCGTCGCGGGATTGGGCGTGAGCGGTCCGCTCGGCCCGCGTCCCGGAATCTCCTCAGGCATCTTGCCGGGAAGCTCGTCAGGCCGCGGCGGCTCGCCGGGTTCACGCATCGGCGGCGGCGCTCTCCGGGTTTGGATTGCCTGGCGGATTCCCGGCGGCGGCTCGGTCGGCGTGCCCGGCGTTGCCGGCGGGATTTCGGGAGGTTCGATCGGCATCTACATCGTCACCTTGCGATTCTCGCCGAGATTTGGAGCGATAACGGCGCGCCCGCAGCGATGTTCCTGCCGGGCGACGGTGGAACTCACGCCGGCTTGTGGCAGACCGCCTCGATGTTATGGCCGTCGGGATCGAGCACGAACGCGCCGTAGTAATTGGGGTGATAATGCGCGCGGATCCCGGGCGGGCCGTTGTCGCGTCCGCCGGCCGCGATCGCAGCCCGATAGAACGCATCGACGGTCGCGCGATCCTTGGCCACGATCGCGACATGGAGCGGCTTGTCGAGGCCGCCCTCGCCGCCGATCCAGAAATCCGGCTTGCCATCGGTGCCGAAACCGGCGGCCGGATCATGGCCGCTCTGCTGCGTCACCTCCATCACGAGCCCGTAGTCGAGCGGCGCCAATGCTTTCAGATAGAAATCCTTCGAGCGTTGATAGTCGGAAACCGGGAAACCGATATGGTCGATCATCAAACCCTCCTTGCGGATGCGCTGGATCCGACCCTCAGTCGCGCAGCAACAGCGTGTTGCTGCGCGTCCTGCCGCGCTCGACGTAACCTCGCGCCCGCATGTCCGCAATGCAGTCCTCGAGCCATTCGTTCTTCGACAGATGCTCGATCACCACCGCGCGCGGCCACAGCGCTTGCGGCGCTTCGGCGAAGAAGCCGGTGAGGACGCGATCCTCAAAGCCTTCGACGTCGATCTTCAGGGCGTCGACCTTGGTCACGCCGGCTTCCTCGAGAATGCGCTGCAGCCGCAGTGAAGGCACCTTGATGGCAGCGGCCGGACGCTTCGCCCGTTACGACATGGCTGGCGCCGAGATTGTCGCCGTCGGTCTCGATCATCAACTCGCCGTCGCTCGCAGCCGGCAGCCGCGCAACTAAGACTCACTTGGCCGAAGCCGGACGCAGCGCTGTTGAAGGCTGAGCCGCGCATGGGTGACCGGGTGCGGCTCGATCGCGATCACCTTGCCGGTAGCGCCGACATGGCGCGCCAGCACCAGCGCGTAGGTGCCGACATTGGCGCCGACATCGATGAGCACACCGCCCACAGGCACATGCGCGCGCAGAAACTCAAGCTCTTCGAGATTGTAATCGGGATTGAACAGGGCGCCGCGCTCGGTCGCGCTCGCCTGATGATAGAAGCGGAACGGCGGCGCCCTGATACGGCACGTCGAGCGGACCGGCGCGCAACAGGTTGACCAGCCGCGACAGCATCGGCCGGAACGCGCCGCGCTTCAGCCGCGAGCGTTGCGCCAAGGCGGATGATCGCGGCCTGCGCGGCATTAGGTGCGAACGCGCCGAACGGCGCAGGCGATGGATCGTTGTCGGGGATCAAGCTGTGACGTCCTTGGATAAAAAGCGGCGCATGCATAGCCGGTTTTGCGGACGCCTCAACCGTTCGCCGGCGCTGCAAGGGCCCGACGCGGGCGCGTGAGGGCGATGTCGGTGACGTCGCCCGCTTCGCCTTCCGCCGTCGCCCAATTCTGCGCAATACGCGCGGCTGCTCGATCGAATAGGGCTTTTGCAGAAGCTCGAAGCCGTGGCTGCGCTTGCTACGACAGTTGCCTGGCTGCAGCCGCTGGTCAGCACCAATCGCCAGACCGAATTTGCGGCGGCGGACGCGGGTTTAAATCTGCCGCTCGACCATCTTCAGCTTGAGCTCGGCGATCGCCTCGGAAGGGTTGAGGCCCTTCGGGCAGGCCTTGGCGCAGTTCATGATGGTGTGGCAGCGGTAGAGCCGGAACGGGTCCTCGAGATTGTCGAGCCGTTCGCCGGTGGCTTCGTCGCGGGAATCCGTGACCCAGCGCGTTCGCCTGCAGCAGCGCGGCGGGGCCGAGGAAGCGTTCGCTGTTCCACCAGTAGCTCGGGCAGGAGGTCGAGCAGCAGGCGCACAGGATGCACTCGTAGAGGCCGTCGAGCTTCTCGCGGTCCTCGTGGCTCTGCTTCCATTCCTTCTGCGGCGTCGGCGTGGTGGTCTTCAGCCACGGCTCGATCGAGGCGTATTGCGCGTAGAAATTGGTGAGATCGGGCACCAGGTCCTTCACGACCGGCTGGTGCGGCAGCGGGTTGACCTTGACCGCGCCGCCCGATGTCACGTCGTGCATCGACTTGGTGCAGGCCAGCGTGTTCTGGCCGTCGATGTTCATGGCGCAGGAGCCGCAGACGCCTTCGCGGCAGGAGCGGCGGAAGGTCAGCGTCGGATCGATGTGGTTCTTGATCCAGATCAGGCCGTCCAGCACCATCGGCCCGCAATCATTGGTGTCGACGTGATAGGTGTCGACGCTCGGATTCTTGCCGTCGTCCGGATTCCAGCGATACACCCTGAACTCGCGCGTCTCGGTCGCGCCCGCCGGCTTCGGCCAGGTCTTGCCGCCGGTGATCCTGGAGTTCTTCGGAAGCGCGAATTCAACCATAGCTTGCAAGCCTTCGCTGGTATCAATACACCCGCGCCTTCGGCGGGATGTACTGCACGTCGTTGGTCATCGTGTAGTCGTGCACCGGGCGATAATCGATCGTGGTGTTGCCGCGCTCGTCGATCCACGCCAGCGTATGCTTCATCCAGTTCTTGTCGTCGCGCGTCGGAAAATCCTCGCGCGCATGCGCGCCGCGGCTCTCGGTGCGGTTCGCCGCCGAATCCATCGTGACGACCGCCTGCACGATCAGATTGTCGAATTCCAGCGTCTCGATCAGGTCGGAATTCCACACCAGCGAGCGGTCGGACACCGGCGACGTCGCCGATGCCGCCATGCACCTTGTGGATCAGGTTCTGGCCTTCGTGCAGGACCTCGCCGGTGCGGAACACCGCGCAATTGTTCTGCATCACATGCTGCATGCTGTCGCGCAGCTTTGCGGTCGGCGTGCCGCCGGAGGCATGGCGATAATGGTCGAGCCGGCCGAGCGCCAGGTCGGCGGAATCCTGCCGGCAGTTCCGGCTGCTTGCCGTTCGGCGTCAGCTTTTCCGCGCAGCCGCAGCGCCGCGGCGCGGCCGAACACGACGAGGTCGATCAGCGAGTTGGAGCCGAGGCGGTTGGCGCCGTGCACGGAGACGCAGGCCGCTTCGCCGATCGCCATCAGGCCGGGCACGACGGCATTGTCGTCGCCGTTCTTCTTGGTCAGCACTTCGGCGTGATAATTGGTCGGGAATGCCGCCCATGTTGTAGTGCACGGTCGGCACGATCGGGATCGGCTCGCGGGTGACGTCGACATTGGCGAAGATCTTCGCCGATTCGGAAATGCCGGGCAGCCGTTCCTGCAGCACCTTCGGATCGAGATGGTCGAGGTGCAGGAAGATGTGATCCTTCTTCTTGCCGACGCCGCGGCCTTCGCGGATCTCGATCGTCATCGCGCGCGAGACCACGTCGCGCGAGGCGAGGTCCTTGGCGGATGGCGCGTAGCGCTCCATGAAGCGCTCGCCCTCGGAATTGACGAGATAGCCGCCTTCGCCGCGGGCGCCCTCGGTGACGAGGCAGCCCGAGCCGTAGATGCCGGTCGGGTGGAACTGGACGAATTCCATGTCCTGCAGCGGCAGGCCGGCGCGCAGCACCATGCGCGCCGCCGTCGCCGGTGCAGGTATGCGCCGAGGTGCAGGAGGCGTAGGCGCGGCCGTAGCCGCCGGTGGCCAGGATCGTGGTCTGCGCCCGGAAACGATGCAGCGTGCCGTCGTCGAGCTTGAGCGCGATCACGCCGCGGCAGACGCCCTGGTCGTCCATGATCAGGTCGATGGCGAAGAACTCGATGTAGAATTCGGCCGAGTGGCGCAGCGCCTGGCCGTACATCGTGTGCAGCATGGCGTGGCCGGTGCGGTCGGCGGCGGCGCAGGTGCGCTGCGCCTGGCCCTTGCCGTAGTCGATCGTCATGCCGCCGAACGGGCGCTGATAGATCTTGCCGTCCTCGGTGCGCGAGAACGGCACGCCCCAATGCTCGAGCTCGTAGACGGCTTCCGGCGCGTTGCGCACCATGTATTCGATGGCGTCCTGGTCGCCGAGCCAGTCCGACCCCTTGACGGTGTCGTACATGTGCCAGCGCCAGTCGTCCGGGTGCATGTTGCCGAGCGACGCGGAAATGCCGCCCTGCGCTGCGACCGTATGCGAGCGGGTCGGAAACACCTTTGTGATGCAGGCGGTGCGCAGGCCGGCCTCCGAGCAGCCGACCACGGCGCGCAGGCCCGCGCCGCCGGCGCCGACCACGACGACGTCGTAGGTGTGATCCTCGATCGGATAGGTCTTGCCGTTGGTGGCCGGGCCACTGCCGTTGGTGGCCTTGCCGTTGCCTTCAGCGGCCATGCGGCTCATACTCCCGATGACAATTTGAGGATCGCGTAGATCGAGGCCAGCGCCACCGCGATGCAGAAGAAGTTGTTGGCCATGACGCTGGCGAGCTTGAGCTTCTCGTTATGCACGTAGTCCTCGATCACGACCTGCATGCCGATCTTCATGTGCCAGGCGCTGGCGATGATGAAGAGCAGCAGGATGATCGCGATCGGCAGCGAGCCGAGGATTTGCGCGGCACCAGCCTGGTTGCGGCCGATCAGCATCAGGATCACCACGATGACGGGCACGATCAGCAGCGTCATCGCCACCGCCGGTGATGCGCTGGCGCCAGAAATCGGTGGTGCCGGAATGCGAGGCGCCGAGATTGCGGACGCGGGCGAGCGGCGTGCGCATCGGAGGTGAGAACCGTGGCGCGCTCATCGTCCGCCTCCGATCGTGTAGGCGGCGATCCAGACCAGCACGGTGAGCGCAATGCCGCCGATCAGCGCGCCCCAGGTCAGCGCCTCGCGCTCGTTGGCCTTGAAGCCGTAGCCGAGGTCCCAGACGAAATGGCGGATACCGCTGCAGCAGATGATGCATCAGCGCCCATGTGTAGCCGAACACGATCAGCTTGCCGATGATGCTGCCGGTGAAGGCCTGCACGTTGGCATAGGCGCCGGGGCCCGAGGCCGCCGCGATCAGCCACCATGCCAGCAGCAACGTGCCGAAATAGAGCGCTACTCCCGTGGCGCGGTGGACGATGGAAAGCGCCATCGTCAGGGTCCAGCGATAGGTTTGCAAATGGGGCGAAAGCGGTCGTTCGATCCTGGCGGTCATCGGCGGCTTTTAGGTTTTGCGGGACCGCGGCCGGCCCATTGGGGATACGCGGTAGATGAATTCTATTTACGAACTGGAAACAGCCAGCGCAACGACCAAATGCCGCCCAAATAGAATTCCGATTCATTACTAGATCGCTGCTGAAACAAGCCTGATTAGCGGGACTTGGTATACCACGGTCGCGCCATGCGATTGAAAGACCGAATCGATATTCTGTCATTGCGCAGGCGACGCCTGGGCGCTGAACGGGTCGGCAATGCGCCATCGCTCCACGAGATAATCGACGAAAGCCCGCGCCTTTGCCGAGGCGAGCCGCGAGGGCTGAAACAGGAGGTTGAGCGCCGTCGGCGGGGGCTCGAAATCGACGAGGATGCGCTGCAGGCGTCCTGCGGCAATGTCGGGCTCAACTTGCCAGGACGGCACGCGCACGATTCCGGCGCCGCCTTTCGCGGCGGATACCAGGGCATCGAGGCTATTCACCCAGAGCCGACCGGTGATGCGGATCTTGCGTTCAGACTTCGCACTCTCCTGAAGCGCCATTCCGCGCTGCCTGGCGCAGTCGGAGAACACCAGGCAATCGTGGCGGCTCAGATCGGACGGCAGGTTCGGGATACCACGGCGCTCGAGATAGGCCGGCGTCAGCGCAATGGATCATCCGGAGGTCGGCGATCTTGCGCGCGACGATTTGCGAGTCCGGCAGGTGCCCGACGCGAAAGGCGAGATGAACGTCCTCCTCGACCATATCGATGGCTCGGTCGACGAGCAGCAGATCCACGGTCAGCGCCGGATAGCGGCGCAAGAACTCCGGAAGCAATGGCGCCAGCAGCAGACGCCCCATCAGGGCAGGCGCGCTAACGCGGATCCGGCCCGATGGCGCGTTACGGCCGCGCGACAGCATCGTCTCGACGTCCCTGCAGTTCACCAAGGATCGATTTGGCGCGCTCATAGAGGATGCGCCCATCGTCGGTGAGCGCGAGCTGGCGCGTGGTCCGCACCAATAATGGCGGTCCCGAAATGCTGCTCCAGCGCTGAAATCTGCCGGCTGACCGACGTCAACGAGCTTGGAAGCGATCGTGCGGCGGCAGACAGGCTGCCGCGCATCCACCACCCGCACAAAGGTTGCCATGGCGGCGAACTGGTCCACGGTGCATCCTTCCGCTTTTCGCAAGAGACCCTACGGATAGGGAGTAATACCCCCATATTACAGAAGGGTCTAGCCTGCCAGCCTGGCTGGTTTGAAGGCGTGCAATGATGACAGTGGGACTTGATGGCACCGAGCTCGTCGAGCTGGCACTGATGCTGGTGGCGGTGGGCGCACTGTCCGGGTTTTTCGCCGGCCTGTTCGGCATCGGCGGCGGCGCGATCCTGGTGCCGGTGTTTTACGAATGCTTTCGGCTTGCCGGCGTGCCGCTGGAAGTGCGGATGCCGCTCTGCATCGGCACCTCGCTCGCCATCATCATTCCGACCTCGATCAGCTCGTTTCGCGCCCACTACCGCCGCGGCGCGGTCGATATGGCGGATCCTCAGGCGCTGGTGGCTGCCGGTCGTGCTCGGCGTCGTCGCCGGCAGCGTCACCGCGCGCCTTGCGCCGGAACGGCTGTTCAAGATCGTGTTCGTGATGGTGGCCTGGTCGGCGGCGACGCGGCTGTTGCTCGCGCGCGAGAGCTGGAAATTCGGCGACGACGTGCCCAAGGGATTTGCTGATGCGCCTCTACGGCTTCTTTGTCGGCCTGCTGTCGACGCTGATGGGCGTCGGCGGCGGCCTGTTCGCGAACCTGCTGATGACGTTCTATGGCCGGCCGATCCATCAGGCGGTCGCGACCTCCTCGGCGCTGGCGGTGCTGATCTCGATCCCCGGCGCCCTCGGCTATGTCTATGCCGGCTGGCCTGCGGCCGTGCGGTTTCCCGACGTCACCGCGCTGCAGCCGCCGTTCGCGCTCAGCTATGTCTCGCTGATCGGCGCGCTGCTGGTGATGCCGATGACGCTGGTCACGGCCCCGCTCGGCGTCAGGGCCGCGCATGCGCTGTCGAAGCGCGCGCTGGAAATGGCGTTTGGCGCCTACCTCTTCATCGTCGGCGGCCGGTTTGTGATCAGCCTGCTGAATGGGCAATAGAAGTTGTGGGCGCAAAGCCGACGCGAACCCTGGAGACGTTTCGGGGCTACGCAGCGCGGAGAGCTACTTCGCGTAAATATTGGCGTAGGTATCCCGCAAGATATTCTTCTGCACCTTGCCCATGGCGTTGCGCGGCAAATCATCGACGATGAAGACGCGCTTCGGCATCTTGAATTTCGCCAGCCGGCCCTCGAGCGCCTTCAGCACGGCGGCTTCGTCGACCATCGGCGCCGGGCTGGCGCAACCACGACCGCGGTGACGCCTTCGCCGAAATCGGCATGCGGCACGCCGATCACGGCGGATCTCGACCACGCCCGGCATGGCGTCGATCTCGCTTTCGATTTCCTTCGGATAGACATTGAAGCCGCCGGAGATCACCAGATCCTTGCCGCGGCCGAGGATGTGGACATAGCCCTTGTCGTCGATCTTGCCGAGATCGCCGGTGATGAAGAATCCGTCGTCGCGGAATTCGGCCTTGGTCTTCTCCGGCATCCGCCAATAGCCCTTGAAGACGTTGGGGCCCTTGACCTCGATCATGCCGATGGTCTCGCGCGCCAAGATCCTTGCCGGTTTCGGGATCGGTGACGCGCACGGAGACGCCGGGCAGGGATGGCCGACGGCGCCGGGCACGCGCTCGCCGTCATAGGGGTTGGACGTGTTCATGTTGGTCTCGGTCATGCCGTAGCGCTCGAGCACGGCGTGGCCGGTGCGTGCAAACCATTCGCGATGGGTCTCGGCGAGCAGCGGCGCCGAGCCGGAAACGAACAGCCGCATGTGGCTCGGTGGTCTCCTTGCGTCAGCGCCGGGCTATGCAGCAGCCGCGTATAGAACGTCGGCACGCCCATCAGCACGGTCGAGCGCGCCATCAGCTTGATGATCAGGTCGGGATCGAATTTCGGCAGGAAGATCATCGAGGCGCGCGCGAACAGCGTGACGTTGCTCGCCACGAACAGGCCGTGGGTGTGATAGATCGGCAGCGCGTGGATCAGCACGTCGTCTTTGGTGAAGCGCCAGTAGTCGACCAGCGTCAGCGAGTTCGAGGCCAGATTGTCGTGGCGTCAGCATCGCGCCCTTGGAACGGCCGGTGGTGCCTGAGGTGTAGAGGATCGCGGCGAGGTCGTCATTGCCGCGCGCGACCGTCGCGAATTCCGGTTTTGCCTTGTCGGCGGCTTCCGTCAGCGAGCCCTTGCCGTCGGCACCGAGCGTCTTCGCACCTTGGCGCCGACCTTGGCCGCGATCGCGCCGATGCCTTCGGCCTTCGACGGATCGCACACCACCAGCGACGGCTCGGCATCGCCGATGAAGTATTCGAGCTCGTTCAGCGTGTAGGCGGTGTTGAGCGGCAGATAGACCGCGCCCGGCGCGCACGGTGGCGAGATAGAGCACGAGGCCCGAGCACCGACTTTTCGGTTTGCGCCGCGACGCGGTCGCCCGGCTTGACGCCGCGCGCCACCAGCACGTTCGCCATCTGGCCGGCACGCGCGATCAGGTCGGCATAGCTGATGCGGCGTGCCGTCGAGCTGTTCGATCGCGAGCTTCGAGGGATCGTCGAGGCCGTCGAACAGGCGGGAAAACAGGTTGGCGTTGGCGGCTCGTGTTCATGCAACATTCCCTCAGGGGGCGATTAGGCCGGAAAATCGCCGGCTGGATTAGCAAAAACGCCCTTCACAAAGCAACGGAGACAGTTTGCATGACCAATAACGGGAAACGCGTGGCCTGGGTGACGGGCGGCGGCAGCGGAATCGGCGAGTCCGGGGCGGAATTTCTGGCGGCGGACGGTTGGACGGTGGTCGTTTCGGGGCGCCGCAAGGAAGAACTGGACCGGGTGGTTGCCAACATCGCAGGAAAGGGCGGCAAGGCCGAGGCGATCCCGCTCGATGTCAGCGACAAGGAGGCCGTCAACAAGGCTGCCGGGCAGATCGTCGCAAGCACGGCCGCATCGATCTGCTCGTCAACAGCGCCGGCATCAACGTGCCGAAGCGCAGCTGGGCCGAGATGGAGCTGGAGGGCTGGGACAAGCTCGTCGAGATCAACCTCAACGGCGTGCTCTATTGCATGCGCGCGGTGCTGCCGGCGATGCGCGAAGCAGAAGGACGGCTGCATCATCAATGTCGCCTCCTGGGCCGGTCGTCACGTCTCGAAAATGCCGGGCCCGGCCTACACCACCACAAAGCATGCGGTGCTGGCGCTGACCCATTCCTTCAACATGGACGAATGCGTCAACGGCCTGCGCGCCTGCTGCCTGTCGCCGGGCGAGGTCGCGACGCCGATCCTGAAATTGCGGCCGGTGGTGCCGAGCGAAGCCGAGCAGGCAAAGATGCTGCAGCCGGAAGATTGCGGCCGCACCATCGCCTTCGTCGCCAGCATGCCGCCGCGGGTCTGCATCAACGAGATCCTGATCAGCCCGACGCATAATCGCGGTTTCATCCAGACGCCGGCGAGCAGGGATTAGTCCGCACCTCACTCCAAACGTCGTTCCGGTGTTCGCCGGGACGACGAGGAGACAGCGCACGGCCTCCCCACAATTAGTTTCAGCCATCACGATAAATTATTCCGCGAAACCGCCCGCAAAACCTCCCGTAGCTCGGCCAACGACGACGCAGCCAAACACAGAACCGGCCAGCGCCGTTGTTGCCTCTTCATCGACCGGCGGAGTCCGCCGGTCACCTCAATTCAATCGGGAGACTGAATCCATGTCGAAGCGTATTGCACTATCTCGCCGCCGCGGCCTTCAGCGCGCTGGCGCTCACCGCGCACCGTCACCGCGCCCGCCAGCGCCGAGGAAAGACCGTGATGGTCGGCGGCGCGGCGATGTTCCCTCCAAGAACATCATCCAGAACGCCGTCAACTCCAAGGATCACACCACCCTGGTCGCCGCGGTGAAGGCCGCCGGCCTGGTCGAAACGCTGGAAGGCAAGGGCCCGTTCACGGTGTTCGCGCCGACCAACACGGCGTTCGGCAAAGTTGCCGGCCGGCACCGTCGACACGCTGGTGAAGCCGGAGAACAAGGCGACGCTGACCAAGATCCTCACCTATCACGTCGTGCCCGGCAGGCTCGAAGCCTCCAACCTGACCGACGGCAAGAAGCTCAAGACCGCCGAGGGCGAAGAGCTGACCGTCAAGCACCAGGACGGCAAGGTCTGGATCATCGACGCCAAGGGCGGCACCTCGATGGTGACGATCTCGAACGTCAACCAGTCGAACGGCGTGATCCATGTGGTCGACACCGTGCTGATGCCGGCGTCATAACCACCGCGCGCGCCTGATTCAGTCCCCGAACAGGAGCGCGCGAGACCGGCGAGCCGGGGCAGACCCGGCTCGCTTTTTGTGACCACGATGCCGTTGCGTGCATCGAAGCTGATAGCGCGACAATGGCAGTAACGCCGAGCCCGGTTCCGTGGCGTATAAACCGGTATCGATTCAGCGGCGAACAGCAGGAAGCAGCCATGTCGAGCCTTGCAGTCAGCGACGAGCACGCAGCCCCGTCACCACGGCGAAGGTGATCCAGCCGGCCTGGGTGCGGATCGCTGCACTGGATCAACGCGTTTGCGATGATCCTGATGATCATGTCGGGCTGGCAGATCTACAACGCCTCGCCGCTGTTCGACTTCCGCTTCTCGAGCATCGATCACGCTCGGCGGCTGGCTCGGCGGCGCGCTGCTCTGGCATTTCGCCGCGATGTGGCTGCTTGATGGTCAACGGCCTGATCTATCTCGCGCTCGGCCTTGCCACCGGCCGCTTCCGCAAGAAGCTGCTGCCGATCACGCCGGCGAGGCGTGATCGCCGATACCAAGGCGGCGCTGACCGGCAAGCTCGCGCATGACGATCTGACCAAGCTACAATTACGTGCAGAAGCTGCTCTATGCCGGCATCATCGTCGTCGGCATCGTGATCGTGCTGTCGGGCCTGTCGATCTGGAAGCCGGTGCAGTTGCAATATCTGACGGCGCTGTTCGGCGGCTATGACGTCGCGCGCTACGTCCATTTCATCTGCATGGCGCTGATCGTGCGCCTTCCTGGTGGTTCACGTCGCGCTGGCGCTGCTGGTGCCGAAGAGCCTGCGCGCCATGATCATCGGCCGCTGATAGAGGAGATATCACCATGCGCCGCATGCGTTCCCTCCTGATCCCCGGCGTCGACAAGAAACTGCTGGTCAGGGACGCCGTGAAGACCGATGCCGGATCTGACGCGCCGGCGTTTCATCTGCCGGCGGCGCCAGCCTCGGCGCGCTGACGCTGCTGACCGGCTGCGACGTGGTCGACAGTTCCTCGGCCGAGGAGATGCTGAAGCAGGTCTCGAAATTCAACGACGGCGTGCAGGCGCTGGATGTTCAATCCCAACGCGCTGGCGCCGACCTTTCCGGAAAGCGCGATCACAAAGCCGTTTCCGTTCAACGCCTATTACGATCTCGACGAGGCGCCCGAGGTCGACGGCAAGAGCTGGAAGCTCGAGGTGCGCGGCCTGGTCGACAACAAGAAGCCGTGGACGCTGGAGGAGCTCTACAAGCTGCCGCAGGTCAAGCAGGTCACGCGCCATATCTGCGTCGAGGGCTGGAGCGCGATCGGCAGCTGGACCGGCACGCCGTTGCGCGATTTCCTCAAGATCGTCGGCGCCGACACGCGCGCCAAATATGTCTGGTTCCAGTGCGCCGACAAGGACGGCTACAACTCGCCGCTCGACATGCGCACCGCGCTGCATCCGCAGACCCAGATGACCTTCAAGTTCGCCGACGAGATCCTGCCGCGCGCCTACGGTTTCCCGATGAAGATCCGCGTGCCGACTAAACTCGGCTTCAAGAACCCGAAATACGTGATGTCGATGGAAGTCACCAACGACTACAAGGGCGGCTTCTGGGAAGACCAGGGGTATAATTCGTTCAGCGGCAGCTGAACGCGCGCGCAGGATTGTCCTGGTCACTCATGCCGCATCCGGCGCCGAGTAACCCCGTGAGAAAGCGGCGGTCGGCAGTGACGGACGTCATGATCTCGTCGCGATGAGGAAGGTGGCTCGGCGAATGGCAAATCGATGATAGCTCACCGGCGGTCGAACTCAGTTGCGCCTGGTGCCGCGAGGTTCAGGCCGATCTGACGGCGGCTCAAGCTTCCGCTGAAACGCCGACAGCATGCGCGCCGAGCGCCAGCATCGCCGCCGAGACATTCAGCGCGAATGACAGGCTGCCCATCGCGTCGGTGATCGGCGCCGACCACGAGCGGGCCGATGCGTCTGGCCGATGCCGAATGAAATCGTCATCGCCGCGATTCCTGTCGGCCAGGCCGGCCGGCGGATAGTTGAAGCGCACGAAGGCGGTGGTCGATCCCACCACCGCGAAGAACGCGACGCCGAACACCAGCGCCGAAATCGCCAGCAACAGCGGCGAATGCCCGAAGATCGGCAGCGCCGGCGCCGAGCGCGTTGACGCCGAGAATGATCGTGGTGGCGAGGCCGCCGCGGTCGAGCGCCAGCACGCGCCGCCACACCCATGGCGTCACGAAAGCGCTCAGGCCGATCAGGCTCCAGAACGCGCTCTGCGCCGCCGCGCCGCCGCCGGCGTCGCGGACATAGGCGATCATGAAGGTCATGTAGGCGATGTAGCCGGCGCCGAACAGGAAATAGCCGGCGAGATAGATCAGGACCGGCCGAATCGCGAATTTGGCGCGCCACGTCGTCGCTGACGGCTGGCGCCGCGATCGAAGCGCGCAGCCAGCAGCGGTATCGTCATGATGACCGACAGCAGCGTCATCGCCCACCAGACGATCCACCACGAGCCGGGCCCGAAAGCCTGCAGCACGAATGGCGCGACCAGGCCGGACGACAGAATGCCGAGTCCCGGGCCCGGCATAAAACAGGCTCAGCAGAGAACTGTCGCGCGCTCGGGCTGCGATTGCGCGATCGTCGCCGCCAGCGCGCCGCCGCCGACAAATCCGGCCGCCGCGCCGAGACCCGCCAGCAGCCGCGCAGAAGCTCAGGACGAAGAAATTGCCTGAGACGGCGCACAGCGCCAGCGACAGCACGCAGGCCAGCGTTCCCCAGCGCACCGTGGCCGCCAGCCCGAAGCGGCTGGATCAGTCCGCGAGGCGAACAGCGCGCCGACGAGATAGCCTGCGGCGTTGATGGTGTTCATGAAGCCGGCGGCGGAATACGACCAGCCGAGCGCAGTCGCGCATGTCGGGCAGCACCAGCGCATAGGCGAAGCGGCCGATGCCGAGACCGACCGTCGGCGCCAGCGACAGAATGAGGATCAGCCGCGCGGGATGCGCGGTAGGACGATGACAGAAGTCGGGGCTGTGCAAGGAATTACTCCGGCAGAGCGCCGCATATTGGCAGGCCCGGCGGCGGTTGCACAGGCGCCGGGCAGCAATGGTGTCTTGCCAATCGCGCACAGCGCCGCTTTAGCACTCCGCGCGGAATTTCCTCACGCGTCATGCCCGGGCGGTCGACCGCGCTGGCATTCGATCGCATAAGACGCTCTGCTCGGGTCCGAGCCCCGGCGTCATGGCGAAATCGATGAAGGCAAACAGACCAATGGCGACCCACAAGCTCCTGCTTCTCCCCGGCGACGGCATCGGCCCCGAAGTGATGGCGGAGGTGCAGACGCCTGATCGACTGGCTGAACGCGCAGGGCATCGGCATCGTTCGAGACCGAGCAGGGGCTGGTCGGCGGCTGCGGCCTATGACGCGCACAAGGTCGTCGATCACCGACGCCGACCATGGCCAAGGCGCACGGCCGCCGACGCCGTGATCTTCGGCGCGGTCGGCGGGCCGAAATGGGACAGCGTGCCCTACGAGGTGCGGCCCGGAAGCCGGCCTGCTGCGGCTGCGCAAGGATCTCGGCGCTGTTCGCCAACCTGCGGCCCGCGGTGTGCTATCCGGCGCTGGCGGACGCCTCCAGCCTGAAGCGCGAGGTGGTCGAGGGCCTCGACATCATGATCGTGCGCGAGCTCACCGGCGGCGTCTATTTCGGCGAGCCGAAGACCATCACCGATCTCGGCAACGGCCAGAAGCGCGCCATCGACACCCAGGTCTACGACACCTACGAGATCGAGCGCATCGCGCCGCGTCGCCTTCGATCTGGCGCGCAAGCGCCGCAACAAGGTGACCTCGATGGAAAAGCGCAACGTCATGAAGTCGGGCGTGCTGTGGAACGAGGTCGTGACGCAGGTGCATGCGCGCGAATACAAGGACGTGCACGCTCGAGCATCAGCTCGCCGATTCCGGCGGCATGCAGCTGGTGCGAATGCGCCAAAGCAGTTCGACGTCATCGTCACCGACAATCTGTTCGGCGACATGCTGTCGGACATCGCGGCGATGCTGACCGGCTCGCTCGGCATGCTGCCGTCGGCCTCGCTCGGCGAGATCGATGCCAAGACCAAGAAGCGCAAGGCGCTGTACGAGCCGGTGCACGGCTCGGCGCCCGATATCGCCGGCAAGGGCATCGCCAATCCGATCGCGATGATCGCCTCGTTCGGCATGGCGCTGCGCTATTCCTTCGACATGGGCGCGCTGGCCGACAAGCTCGATGCGGCGATCGCGGCGGTGCTCGCCAGCGGTCTGCGCACCGCGGATATCAAGTCCGAGGGCACGACCGCCGGTGAGCACCACGCAGATGGGCGAAGCGATCCTGAAGGAATTGCAGAAGCTGCACGCGTAGGGGCGTGTAGAGCTATCCGCTATCGTCGTCCCGGCCTTGAGCCGGGACGACTCTGAAAGCCCTGAGCCTCAATACAGCGGGAACCTGGTCGGCTCGCCGCCCAGATCGGATGGCGGGTTTAGCGGCTGGCGGTCGATCGGGCGATTCTTGTTCTCGCGCGCGAAACCAGGGTACCCGATCGCCGGCGGGAACGCGTAGTCCATGAACTTGCGCTCGCCGGGCAGCACCTCGGTACCGGCATCGAGCCAGGACCGGGTGGTAATGTAGACGCGGGTATTCGGGCCCTGCTGGTAGGAACGGTTGGGACCGCTGGGTGCCGTAATAGGGGCGGCCGTTGTTGTCATATTGCTGCTGGCGCTTGGTTTGCGCGCTCGCCGGGGTCGCGACAAAACCGGCCGTGACGACGGCTGCGGCAGCAAACAATACCGCGAGCCTGGTCGCAGCAGGGAATTTCGGGGTCATCGCATCCTCGGTCGTTACACCTTCGGGCCGGCGGACCGCCATTGATCCGGTCATGGCGCACCCCCGGCGCGGGCGTTCATCGCCGGTCATCCAATCCGCTGATAGCACCGGTGCGGATGGCGCTGCGCAGCCGGATCGCTTGAGTTCGGCGCCATGACGATAGATTTCGAGCTCGGCCACGGGCGTGCGGTCGAGCGTCGGCCCAGCGGAAGAGATATCTAGCGGCCGCCTAAAGTGCCGGAGGATCTCGTAAGTCTCTGTCTTATCGTTTGAATCATGCTGGCTGATGGTGAAGGCGCTGCGCCCAGCGGGAAGCAGGTGTCCGATCAGTTGTGGCGGGCAAACCGGTCCGCTAGCGCGATGTCCGGGATGGCAAGCAGCGCCGGCGCTCCCGCATAGGCGATCAGGCGCGCTGCGGTGCCGCACGACTTCGTCGGCAAAGCTCGTCAGCGCCGGATGAAGCCCGGTCGTATAAGGGGCTGGCTCAGCCTGAAACGAACGCATCAAATGTCGAAACGCCGGAGCTATGCTCGCGTCTAACGTTGTCTTAACGGCGTTTCTCGCATAGAAGCGCTGCCTCTTCCCTTTCCGCCTGAGCGGGCGAGGGACGAGCATTTTTCTTCGGAGAGTGAACGATGGGTTACAAAGTCGCGGTGGTCGGCGCGACCGGCAATGTCGGGCGCGAAATGCTCAACATTCTCGACGAGCGCAAATTCCCCGCCGACGAGGTGGTGGCGCTGGCCTCGCGCCGCAGCATCGGGCGTCGAGGTCTCGTATGGCGACCGGACGCTCAAGGTCAAGGCGCTCGAGCACTACGATTTCTCCGACGTCGACATCTGCCTGATGTCGGCGGGCGGCGCGGTGTCGAAGGAATGGTCGCCGAAGATCGCGCCGCCGGCGCGGTCGTGATCGACAACTCGTCGGCCTGGCGCATGGATCCCGACGTGCCGCTGATCGTGCCGGAGGTGAATGCGGACGCGGTCGCGGGCTTCCGCAAGAAGAACATCATCGCCAATCCGAACTGCTCGACCGCGCAGCTCGTGGTCGCGCTGAAGCCGCTGCACGACAAGGCCACGATCAAGCGCGTCGTGGTCGCGACCTATCAATCGGTGTCGGGCGCCGGCAAGGATGCGATGGACGAGCTGTTCTCGCAGACCAAGGCGGTCTACACCAACGAGCGAGCTGATCAACAAGAAATTCCCCAAGCGCATCGCCTTCAACGTGATCCCGCAGATCGACGTGTTCATGGAGGACGGCTACACCAAGGAAGAGTGGAAGATGATGATGGAGACCAAGAAGATTCTCGATCCCAAGATCAAGCTCACCGCCACCTGCGTGCGCGTGCCGGTGTTCGTCGGCCATTCGGAGGCCGTCAACATCGAGTTCGAGAATCCGATCACGCGCCGACGAGGCGCGCGACATCCTGCGCAACGCGCCGGGCTGCCTCGTGATCGACAAGCGCGAGCCCGGCGGCTACGTCACGCCGTACGAGGCGGCCGGCGAGGACGCGACCTATATCAGCCGCATCCGCGAGGACGCCACGGTCGAGAACGGCCTGCGTGCTGTGGTGCGTCTCGGACAATCTGCGCAAGGGCGCGGCGCTCAACGCGATCCAGATCGCCGAGTGCCTGATCAACCGCAAGCTGATCAGCGCGAAGAAAAAGGCGGCGTAACGGGCCGTCGTAGCAGCGGGCGGCCATGGCTGGCAAGCAGCGAATGGCAATTCTTCCATTCGCTATTGCACCATTCGCTATTCGCCCAGCAACTCCTCGCATGCCGCGAAACTCCTTCGCCGCCTGATCGAGCACGAACAGCGAGCCCTCGGCGACGCCGAAATAGGCGCCGTGCAGATCCATCTCGCCGCGCTCGCACGCGCGCGCGCACGAACGGAAACGTCATCAGGTTTTCGAGGACTCGGAACACCGCGGCCTTCTCGATCCGGATGGTGAAATCCTGCATGGTCTCGCGGTCGCGCTGCTCGACCACTTCGCCCGGCTTGATGAACATCTGCCATCCAGCTTGCCGATGAAATCGCCCGGCGACAGCGGCTCGATCTTGTCGATGAAGGCGCGGATGCCGCCGCACTGGGCGTGGCCGAGCACCACGATGTGCTTCACGCGCAGCACGTTGACCGCATATTCCAGCGCCGCCGAGACGCCGTGGGCGCCGCTGTCGGGCTGATAGACCGGCACCAGATTGGCGACGTTGCGCACCACGAACAGTTCGCCGGGGCCGGCGTCGAAGATCACTTCCGGCGAGACGCGGGAATCGCAGCAGCCGATCACCATCACCGCGGGCGACTGGCCGCGCTCGGACAGTTCGCGGTAGCGCGACTGCTCGGTCGGCAGCCGCTGCGACGTAAAGGTCCGGTAGCCGTCGAGCAGATGTTGCGGGAATGAGTGCCATGGCCTGTCTGCCTCAACCATATGGCCGATGACGGGAACAAGGCTTTCGGACCACGGGCTTGAAATGATAGGGCGTGGGGTTCGAACCGACCTCAGAGGAAACTCAGCCCATGATCCGTCCGCGCCGCAGCCTGCTGTTCATGCCCGGATCGAACGCGCGGGCGCTGGAAAAGGCGCGCAACCTGCCCGCCGACGGCATCATCCTCGACCTCGAGGATTCGGTGGCGCCGGACGCCAAGGCGCTGGCCCGCGACCAGATCGCCAAGGCGGTCGCGGCCGGCGGGTTCGGCAAGCGCGAGGTGCTGATCCGCGTCAACAGCCTCGATACGCCGTGGTGGGTCGACGACGTCACCATGGCCGGCAAGGCCCAGCCCGACGGCATCCTGGTTCCCAAGATCTCCAGCGTGGCAGATCTCAACGCCATCGCCAATCGCCTGAGCGACATCAACGCCGACATGCTCGATCCGGGTCTGGGCCATGATCGAAACCGCGCGCGCGGTGCTGGACGCCGACAAGCTGCGCCGCGGCGTCGAAGGATTCTGAGACGCGGCTCGCGGGCTTCGTGTTCGGGCCGAACGATATTTCGCGGGAGACGCGGATCCGGATGCAGCCGGGCCGCGCGGCGATGATCCCGATGATCACGCATTGCATCCTGGCGACGCGCGCGCACGGCCTCGAAATCCTCGACGGGCCCTACAGCGACATCAGCAATATCGACGGCTTTGCCGCGCGAATGCGCGCAGGGCCGCGATCTCGGCTTCGACGGCAAGACGCTGATCCATCCGAGCCAGATCGAGGCCTGCAACGCGATCTTCACGCCGCCGGCGGAAGAGGTCGCGCAGGCGCGCAAGATCATCGCGGCGTTCGAGCGGCCGGAAAACGCATCGCGCGGCGCGATCCAGCTCGACGGGCGGATGGTGCGAGCGGCTGCACGCCGATATGGCGCGAGCGCACGATCGCGATCGCGGATGCGATCGCGGCGATGGGACATTAGTTCCGCTTCAGGCTCAGGATGTAATTCGCGAGATCATCGGCCTGGTCGGGCGCGATGACGAGGTTGGGCATGCTGCGGTGGCTGGTCTTGAAGAACACTTTCAATGACAGCGCCGTGGTCGATGGCCGGTTGGCGATGGCAGCGAAATCCGGGTGCGGCCGTCTGCGCCGGCGGTCGCTGGCCTCGATGGCGTGACAATCCTTGCACCAGGCCTGCGGCCAGGCGATGCCCGGCTGAGGCGCTGTCCGAAGGCGGCGGCGCCCCGCTCGCATTGTGCAGGCGCACGAACAGCATGCGCCGCGAGTGACGAGCGGCGGCCAGACGCACGTGCATCCAGGTGGCGCGCGGCGAGATATTCATGTTTCCGTCGCGGGAGCGCCCGCGTGGTCCTAATGACTGGAGCGGCTGGCCGAGGCCGTCGATCGTGTGAGCGTTGGCGCAATATTCCTGATAATGCGCGGCGGAGGTGCCGGCGGCGAGATCGCGGTCGCATTGGCGCTTGTGGCTGCACAGCGCGCAGACGCGCTCCATGTCGCGCAGCACGAGAGGCTCGGTACGCGCCAGATCGTCCTGGTCGATGCCGAGCGCCTGCCAGCATCTTCGGCAGTTCATCGGCGGCATGCGGCCCCTGACGGACCAGCGCCTCCAGATCGGCGGAAGACATCCGCAAATCGCCCGCGATCCGGCCGAAATTGGCGGCGTCCATCTCGCGCATTTCGCTCAGCTCGCGCCGGTGCTTCAGCCAGTCGCCGAAGATGTCGATCACGATAGCTCGACGACGGGATAGGGCTTGTCCTGAGCGGTCATGGAACACCTCCTTGGTCGTGCACTGGCCGAGTTTGAGCCAGATGGCGCAAACCGTCGTTGCGCTAGATCAAATAGGAGTCGGACGCTTGGCGTTGCGTACTGATCCAACGGCGAGAGGAGAGGCGCGGCGGCTAAATGCCAGAACCGTCTCCGCTCGCCCACGGCATAGAGGCTGCCGGGAACGGGCGGCTGGCCGCCGCGGCCCTTTGGCGAAATGTGCAGCCCGATGATATCGGGATCGGCGAGCAGCGCCGAAAAATCCGTCGGCTCGAAGAACAGTTTCGGCTCGGCATGCACCGCATAGAACGATTGCTTCGGCAGCGCGTGCTGCAATTCGCCCGCGCGGCGCGCGCAGCGCGGTCGAGCGCGGCCGGGCCGTAGATCGCGACGCGGATGTCGGAGAGGCGGCTGCGATCCGCCGCGCAACTGGCGCAGCATGAAGGTCAGGCGATGGCGCAGCGCCAGCCAGTCCGGCGTCAGTTCCTCCTGCTCCATCAGATCCTCGAACGCCGGCACGATCGGATCGTCCGGCGGCAGATACAGCACCGAGTTGCCGAGCTGGCGCCGGCGCTCCCAGGCGAAATAGGGTTTTGCCGGATCGATCTCGACCGGCTTCAGCAGCAGCACGTCGGCGTCGAGCCACAGGCCGGCGCTGCTCCGCCATCAGCCGCATGCGGAAGAAATCGCTGAACTGCAGAATGGTCCAGTCGCGCCAGCTGCCATCCGGCTGCGGCGGGCGCAGCCGTTCCGGAAAACGAATGCGGCAGGATCGCCTCGGCCTCGGCGTTGCCGACGCCGTCGGGCAGGCCCGGCAAGCGGATCGAAACTGTAGACGGTGACCTTGTGGCCCGCGGCGACCTGCGATCGCAGGCAGGTCTGCCGCAGCGCGATCGAGCGGGCCATGCCAGAAGGTGACGACGTCAGGCCGCATGCGCGTCGCCTCCGCATTAGCAAAGAGCCTCGACTTCGGGTCGAGGGCTCTCGTAGGACTCGAGATAACGCGATCAGGCCCAGGCGCGCTCTTGCTTCGCCTTCGCCTCGTAGTCGTCGATCGACGACTTCTTCTCCATGGTCAGGCCGATGTCGTCGAGGCCGTTGATCAGGCAGTGCTTGCGGAACGGATCGATCTCGAACTTCACCATGCCGCCGTCGGGGCCGCGGATCTCCTGGTTGGCGAGATCGATGGTCAGCGTCGCGTTGGCGCCGCGCTCGGCGTCGTCGAACAGCTTGTCGAGGTCTTCCTGGGTGACGCGGATCGGCAGAATGCCGTTCTTGAAGCAGTTGTTGTAGAAGATGTCGCCGAACGAGGTCGAGATCACGCAGCGGATGCCGAAATCCAGCAGCGCCCAGGGCGCGTGCTCGCGGCTCGAGCCGCAGCCGAAATTGTCGCCGGCGACCAGCACCTTGGCGTTGCGATAGGCCGGCTTGTTGAGGACGAAGTCCGGGTTCTCGCTGCCGTCATCCTTGTAGCGCTGCTCCGAGAACAGGCCCTTGCCGAGGCCGGTGCGCTTGATGGTCTTCAGGTACTGCTTCGGGATGATCATGTCGGTGTCGACATTGATGATCTTCAGGGGCGCCGCGACGCCTTCCAGTGTGGTGAACTTGTCCATCGATCGCACTTCCCGGTTGAAATGTGGGACAGGAGCCGTTGATTTATCGCGAATATGGCCCCGGTCAAAGGCCAATTTGCGCAATCTAGCCTGCGACTGACGCCTCGATCGCCTCCATATCGGCGTCCGACAGGCCGAAATGGTGGCCGATCTCGTGGATCAGGACGTGGCGGACGATGTGGCCCAGCGTTTCCTCGTGCTCGGCCCAGTAATCGAGGATCGGCCGGCGGTAGAGCCAGACCATGTTGGGCAGGCGGGCGATGTCGTCATTGCTGCTGGTGCGGCAGGCCGACGCCCTGGAACAGGCCGAGCAGGTCGAATTCGCTCTCGCGCCTCCATCTCGTCGAGCACCTCGTCGGTCGGAAAATCGTCGACGCGGATGATCACGCCCTCGCACAGGGTTCGAAAGCCCTTCGGCAGGCGCTCGAACACCTCATGCGCCATGGCTTCCATTTCGGCGAGCGAGGGGCTTTTGCTTCGGTCCACATCAGGACGTATTTAGCGTGTGTGCATGGCTGGGCGCATCCTGGTTTTGCGAGTTGACCTTGGCGCGCCAATCGGGGACCGTACGGGCGATATCAGGCGTGGGTGGACTTCAATGAAGCGGATTGTGACGGTCTGCAATATGGGCTGCTTTTGCCGGGCTCTGTGCTCCCCGGTACGATGGCGCAGGCGCAGACGGCATCGCCGGAGCTGCGGGTCGCTGCGGCGCCGCAGGCGACGGTCACGGATGTGTCCGCGCAGCGCCGGCGGCCGTTGCGGCGCGTGCCGATCTATCGGCAGGAGGAATGGGCGCCCGACGTCTACCCGCGCTACAACCCCGGTCCCAACGCCGTGCGCGATTGCACCGCGACTTACGTGCAGGAATACCGGCCGAGCGGCACGGTGATCACCCCGCGCATGAACTGCTACTGGCGGCCCGGCTAGAGTCTTATCGGTTCAGCCTCCCGAAAGCTCAGCGCCTGCGCACGACGCCGATCAAGCCTGCGCCGACGATGATTGCCGACAAGCCATAGACGAGAACGGCCATCACGCGTCTGGGTGAGAGGCTCGCGCGTCCCCATGCCGGCGCCGGGGCCTTGCGACGCCAGCGCGGCGCTGCTCCACGACGCGGCCGCGGTAATTGAAGTCACCACCGGCGCTGCGCGCGATGTCGAGGTGGAGTGCATGCGAAATGAGTGTCATGGAAATCTCCATAACGAAGGCGCTGTCGAAGATACGGCGCCAGTCTACACGCGGGTTTGATGCGCGTGAAAATTTTAAGCGGCGGCGCGTGCTGTCCGCGTTCATCTTCGTGGCGCATTCATTCAGGACCCATTCAAGTCGCTGGCGTCAGTTTGCGATGCATGCGCGTTGCGGCGAGCGATCGTCGGCGCGGACGTGACACCGCGACCCAAGGAGAGCATTCATGCAGTTCACGAGAATTCTGGGGCTCGCCGCCGTTGGCGCATTGCTCGCGCTCGCAGCGCCGGCCGAGCGCGCCAATGCGCTGTCGCTCAGCAATCCCGGCGCCGCCGCGGCGGTTCAGGACGGATGCCAGGCTGGCGACGACGGAAGTGCACTGGCGGCATCACGCCATCACCGCTATCATCGTTGGCACCGCTGGCATCATCGCCATCACCATCGTCACTGGCACCGCTGGTGAGTGCGACAGCTTAGCACAGACGATCGAACAGGCCCGCTTCATTGCGGGCCTGTTTCGATTCGAAGCGCTGCCTTGAAACTGGCGAGATTGCTGCCCGTTATATCTGATCATCTGGATCAGCGAGGAGTCCGTCATGAAGGAGTTTGATCGGGGCAGCCCTTGTCGCCGGCGCGCTCGTGGTTGCCGGCGCCGGCTGCGATCAGTCCGGTCGCCGCAGCGCCGCAGGCGAAGGCGCAAAGCGCCGGCACATCCGACGCGACCGATTTCAGCGCGCGAACCGCTACTGTCACGGCGCTACCATCGTCACTACGGCTATTCTCGCCCGTACTACCGTCACCTATTACGATCGGCCCGTCTACTATCGGCCGTATCCTTATTCATTCACCGGCGCCGTTCACCTTCGGCATCGGGTTTGGTCCAGTCTGGTGGTGAGCGTGCACAGCTTCGGTCAACCGCAAATCTCTTTTGCGTTTTCGTTTGCGCGTTCATCTTTGCGGTCGGCGCATTCATGGCGCGTTCACGTGCCTGTCTCTAACGCTCACGTTGGGAGCGATCGCGAAGTGAACGCGACGGGGACCAGCCGCACAGCGGCTGCAGGCGCGCCGTCGCCGGTTAGGGAGGTTCATCCATGGCGATATCCGATCCCGGACGCGGCCTTGTCCGCCGTCTGGGCGTAACGGCTGCGGCTCGTGTTTGCGTTCGCGGCGGCATCACAACAGCGCGCCGAGGCGCTCTCGCTTGCAGAGTCCCGGCACGGCGCCTTCAGCAAAGTTTGCAACCGACGGGTTGACGACCGAAGTCCGGCATGGCGGCTGGCGGCGGCGGCGGTGGTCGCGGCGGTGGAGGCGGTGGCTTTCGCGGTGGCGGCGGCTGGTGGTTTCCGCGGCGGCGGCGTTTCATGGCGGTGGATTCAGAGGCGGCGGTGCTGCGTTCCACGGCGGCGGGTTCAGAGGCGGCGCGCGTGTTGCGATCCGTCGTGGCGGCTTTCGCGCCGCGCCGTGTCTTCATGGCGGCGGCTATCGCTACGGATATCGCCACGTCTATCACCGGCCGCACTTCCACCACCGGCATCACTTCCACCGGCGGTTCTATGGCGCCGGCCTATTACGGCTATCCGTATTACTATGGCTACCGGCACCGCTACTGCCGCGTGATCTGGACCTATTACGGGCCGCGCAAGATCTGCCGCTATCGTCCGTGGTATCGGCACCACTGGCGCCACTACGGATACTACGGCCCGCTATTGGTGAGAGCAGCTGAAATGAAACAGGCGCCCGATCGGGCGCCTGTTCTCGTCATGCGAGCGAATGCCGCTGCTCAATCCCAATCCTTGCCGCTGCCAGGGCTTGATCTTCCACGGCGTCAGCGTCTCCATCCGCCACTGTGCCCAGTGATCCGGCGGCCAGTGGCTGAGACGCGAGGTTTCCTTGGGCGCTGTCGGGCAGATCGACGATGCGCGGCATGGACCGGCGCCACGACTGGCTGCGTCGCCTCGCTGATCATATCGACGAATTCAGGCTTGTCCGCCACGGCCGGCTCCCTCGCGAAAAGCATCTTCGCAAGGTGACCAGTCTGCGCTCAGCGCCTTAACGCGGCGTTTCGAGAACGCCTCGCTATCTAGGCAAGGCAGGGTTAACGCCACTCCCGGATGTCGACAAAGTGCCCGGCGATCGCCGCCGCCGCCGCCATCGCCGGCGACACCAGATGGGTGCGGCCCTTGAAGCCCTGGCGGCCCTCGAAATTGCGGTTCGAGGTCGAGGCGCAGCGCTCTTCCGGCGACAGCTTGTCGGGGTTCATCGCGAGGCACATCGAGCAGCCCGGCTCGCGCCATTCGAAGCCGGCCTTGATGAAGATCTTGTCGAGGCCTTCGGCTTCCGCCTGCTCCTTCACGATGCCCGAGCCCGGCACGATCATCGCGTTGACGTGGCCGTTGACGGTCTTGCCCTCGGCGACCTTCGCCGCCGCGCGCAGATCCTCGATGCGGCCGTTGGTGCAGGAGCCGATGAAGACGCGGTCGAGCTTGATGTCGGTGATCTTCGTGCCCGCCGTCAGGCCCATGTATTTCAGCGCGCGATGCTTCGACGAGCCGCTTGGCTTCGTCGGCGATCTCGTCGGGATCCGGCACGCAGCCGGTGATCGACACCACGTCCTCGGGCGAGGTGCCCCAGGTCACGATCGGCGGCAGCTTTGCGGCATCCAGCCGGATCTCGTGGTCGAAATGCGCGCCGTCGTCGGAGCGCAGCGTTTCCCAGTAGCGCATCGCGGCGTCCCAGGCCTGCGCCCTTCGGCGACTTCGGGCGGCCCTTGAGGAATTCGAAGGCCTTCTCGTCCGGCGCGATCAGGCCGGCGCGGGCGCCGCCCTCGATCGACATGTTGCAGACCGTCATGCGGCCTTCCATCGACAGCGCGCGGATCGCGTCGCCGGCATATTCCAGCACATAGCCGGTGCCGCCGGCGGTGCCGATCTCGCCGATGATGGCCAGGATGATGTCCTTGCCGGTGACGCCGTCGGGCAATTTGCCGTCGACCACCGCGCGCATGTTCTTGGCCTTCTTCTGGATCAGCGTCTGCGTCGCCAGCACATGCTCGACCTCGGAGGTGCCGATGCCGTGCGCCAGCGCGCCGAACGCGCCATGGGTGGAGGTGTGGCTGTCGCCGCAGACGATGGTGGTGCCGGGCAGCGTGAAGCCCTGCTCGGGGCCGATCACGTGGACGATGCCCTGGCGCTTGTCGAACTCGTTGAAATATTCGATGCCGAATTCCTTGGCGTTCTCCGCCATCACGCGCATCTGCTCGATGCTCTCCGGATCGGGATTGGGCTTTGAGCGGTCGGTGGTCGGGATGTTGTGATCGACGACGGCCAGCGTCTTCTCCGGCGCGTGAACCTTGCGGCCGGTGGCGCGCAGGCCTTCGAACGCCTGCGGCGAGGTCACCTCGTGCACCAGATGGCGGTCGATATAGAGCAGGCAGGTGCCGTCCTCGGCTTCGTGCGACCAGATGGTCGTTCCAGATCTTGTCGTACAGCGTGGTCGGTTTGGACATGAGCGTAAGCTCCAAATGAAATTCTGTGTGAGCGGTCAAGCGCGGGTACGCGCGAGCAACGGACGTCAGCGCAGCATCAAGCTGCGCGCGTAAGCTCAGACGTCGCCGAGGTCGCGAACCGTCCGAAGAAGCGGCCGGGCAGGCCGCGAGCGATCGTCGATCACGATGGGTGCGGCGCGCTGGCACGCGATGCTGGTCCGATCTGGAACCATTCTAAGTTTCTAACACATGGCGCCAGCGCGATCGCGTATCAATCGATCGTCATGGCGAGCCGGCTGGCTGCCTGATAGGTATGCCGCAACAAAAAGCGCGGGGCAAAACCCGCGCTTTTCGTCACTCCCAGTGCGGGAGAATTACTCGCCGACGGCGGTCGCGCGCGGTCCTGCTTCTCGACGATGCGGGCCGACTTGCCGCGCAGGCTGCGCAGGTAATACAGCTTGGCGCGACGCACCTTGCCGCGGCGCACCACCTTGATCGAGTCGATCATCGGCGACATCACCGGGAACACGCGCTCGACGCCTTCGCCGTAGGAAATCTTGCGCACGGTGAAGCTCTCGTTGAGCCCGCCGCCGGAGCGGCCGATGCAGACGCCTTCATAGGCCTGCACGCGGGTGCGCTCGCCTTCGACCACCTTGACGTTGACGATCACGGTGTCGCCCGGGCCGAATTCCGGGATCGACTTGGTCGGCGGACAATTTGTCGAACTGCTCTTTTTCGAGCTGTTGAATGAGGTTCATTGAAATCTCCATCGGCGGCGCGCCCAGCCAGTCCAGGCGCGGGCTGCGCGAACGTCCATCTATCCTGCCATTGCGCGGATTTGGCGCTCGTATAAGGCAAAGGCGCGCGCTTGTCACCCGTCTGTCGTGCTTTTTGGGCGTTTTTCGGCCGGGCCGTTGAGCGGCCCACAAATCCGGCCGCCGCGCCCGGGTCAGGGCCTCGGCTTCAGCCTGCCGCCAGGCCGCGACCTTGGCATGGTCGCCGGAGATGAGGATTTCCGGGATCGCCGGCCCTCGAACTCCTGCGGGCGGAGTGTATTGGGGGTATTCCAGTAGTCCCTCGGAGAAGCTTTCATCCGTCGCCCGAGGCCTGTTTGCCCATCACGCCCGGCAACAGCCGTACGCAGGCGATCGATCAGGGCCATGGCCGCGATTTCACCGCCTGACAGCACGTAATCGCCGATCGAGACCTCCTCGAGGCTGCCGGGCTTCGATGACCCGCTGATCGACGCCCTCGAACCGGCCGCAGACGATCAGCGGGCCGGGCCCGGCGGCGAGTTCCGCGACCAGCGACTGGGTCAATGGCCGACCCCGCGGGCTCATCAGCAGGCGCGGCCGGCCCGGCGGCCGGCATCCGCGGCATCGATCGCCGCCGCCAGCACGTCGGCCCGCAGCACCATGCCCGGACCGCCGCCGGCCGGGGTGTCATCGACGCTGCGGTGGCGGTCGGTGGCGGAGTCCCGGATGTCGCGCGCCTCCAGCGCCCACAGGCCTGATGCCAGCGCCTTGCCCGCCAGGCTGACGCCGAGCGGCCCGGGAAACATCTCGGGAAACAGCGTGAGGACGGTGGCGCGCCAGGTCATATCAAACCCATCACGTGAGCGTCGGAGCGTCGTCGCCTTCGATTTCCTGCGGCAGTTCGATCACCGGCGGCCGCCGGCACCTCAGCCGACAGGCCCTGACTGACCCAGTGGTACGATGCCCTCAAGCCGGCACGAGCGATCAGGGTCCGGGCCAGCGGATTCCACGACCTGGGACTGGGTCAATAGCCTCGCGGGCTCATCAGCGGCGCGGTCGGATCGCGCGTCAAAGATCGGCGGTTATGAGTCCCGCGGCATCGATAGCCGCGCGGCGTCGGCGCGCAGCACCATGCCGGGGCGCCGGCCGGGTATCGTCGACGCTGCGATGACGGTCAGTGGCTGAATCCTGATGTCCCGCGCCTCAAGCCCAAAGGCCCGAGGCCAGCACCTTGCCCGCAGGCGAGCGCCGAGCGGACCCGGGAACATCTCCGGAAACAGCGTCAGCACGGTCGCCAGGTCTTTGTCTCGGCAGCCATGCTCAAGCGTCCGCTTTGCGTCGGATTCGTCGCCTCTCGAGCTCATCAGGCAATTCGATCACCACGCGCCATGCGCCCGCGAGATCGACGGATGGGCACGACGGCGTTGGTGAACGGCAGCAGCATCGTGGTGCCCTGCGGCGGCGCGATCTCGATGATGTCGCCGGCGCCGAGGTTGTGGATCGCGGTCGACGCGGCCGAGCGGTTCGTTCGCGGATGTGACCGACGGCGGAGCCTGATCGGAGTCGGCGTGGTAATATATCGTCATCGTCGATTGCGCCGGCAGTCAGCGCGCGCGATGTAGAGGCTCGACGCCGTTGGAGGCGTTCGGCCTCGTCGCGGCGCGACGCCCACTTCAGCGTCGCGGCCAGATGACCCTTGGCTTCGCGGGCGTGCGTGTCACTTTGCCTCAGAACTGGCGCGCGCCGTCCTTGGTCAGCAGCACGGTCCCGCAACGCTTCACCGCCAAGCGGGTCCTCGGTAAAGGAGGTCCACAGCTTCACCGCGCCGCTGCGCCATGCAGGGCGCCGATCCGGACGACGCAAACTTGCGAAGGCGGGCATCAGCTGCGCCTCATCGCTTCGAGGAACTGTGCGCGCAAGGGCGCGCTCGCTCCAGCGATAACGGCGAAGCCGTTATGCAATGAGATAGCGGTAGCTCGCTCATGCTGAGGAGCGCGGCGGTCGCCGTGCGTCTCAATGGGACGGGGCCGAGTATCGTCGAGCCGCACCGCCGACTTGGCGGCAGCTTCGGCCTGCGCGCCTTGCGCTCCTGGCACGGCCTTTCCGGGTTGCTGCGCGGGGCGCGCTTGGCGACCGGCGGCATCGAGGAAACGCGACATCGCGTCGACGGCGGCTGCGCACGCTTGGCGAGGCAGGCCGCCGACCTATGTCCGTATGTCGAGCTTCCGCCGACGAAATGCTTCGTTGTCTTTCAGGCGGCAGCGGATTGAAATGAGCCCGAGGCGCTTTCCGATCGACGCTGGCCGTCGCGCGGGAAAGCGCAGAGTCGGCGACGACGACGTGATAGACCGGGCGCTTCGCGGGTGCCTGCGCGGGCGAGGCGGATAACGACTGACGTTGAGTTCTCCTGGTGCTGCGTTGGATCTGTTCGTTTGTTTTATTTGGCTCAAATGTTCGGGCCCGCGCCAAGGAATCGGTATGGCAGTAGAGTGAGTGGATCGCGACTCACTTCTTCTTTACAATCCGGGAAACCGCCGAGGGCCGGCAGCGATCCGGCTTGTTGGCAAGCAAAGGCCCCGTCAGCCCAGGCGGGTGGAGCAGAGCCGGTACGCGGAGCCCGGCAGGGAAGGTCCTTCGGCAGCGCGGGCATGCCAGCGACCCGCACCGCCGGCATCTTCTCGGCGAGCGCTGCCATCTCTTCCGGGCGGCATGCCGCGCCACCAAAGCCCATCGCCTGCGATGCCGGCCATCGGGCCGCGCTTGCGCGGAGCCATGCGCCTTCATCATGTCGGCCATGTTCCGCGGTGCATTTTGAGGAGCTTGTTGACGTCCTCGACGCCTGACGCCGGAACCGGCCGGCGATGCGCTCTTTCGGCTGGCTTTGAGGATATCAGGATCGCTCGCTGCCGCGTCATCAGATCGCCACCCACGGCGCCAGCGATTTTGTCGTCGAGCCCGCACTTGGCGATCTGGTTCTTCATCTTGGCGATGCCGGGCATCAGTGCCCATCGATCCGCTGATGCCGCCACGTACGGCCATCGCGGCGGCAGTTGTATCGCGCATGTCGGCAAGATCGAACTGGCGCTGCGCATCTTCTCGGCGACGCGCGCGGCCTTCTCGGCGTCGATGTTGGCGGCGGCGCCTTCCGCCAGCGACACCGCGGCTGCGCCATGCCGAGATCCGGCCGGCGGTGCAGCTCGGATGCAAATCGCTCGGCGCGTCGGTCTTTTCGCCGGTGCCGATCCAGCCCGATCGGCTTGCCGGTGACCGCGCGCATCGACAGCGCAGCGCCGCCGCGGCCGCGTCGCCGTCGACGCACGCGTCAGCACGATGCCGGTCAGCCCGACGCGCTCGATCGAAGGAGCTGCGAGGTTGACCGCGCGATCTGTGCCGGTCAGCAGGTCCGCGACCAGCAGCAGCTTCGTGCCGGATTGGCTGGTCGTTTTGATCTCTCGGCGGCGCCGCCATCATCTCTTCGTCGAGCGTGGTACGCCGCGGCGGTGTCCGAGCTGCTCGCCGTGCCGCAGCCGCCAGAGCTTTGCGGCTTCCAGCGCGCGCCTGGCGATCTGCGCGGGCTTCTGGCCGGCGACGATCATGCAGGCAGTGTCGGGGTATGTCGAGGTCGCGCCCCAGCGCGGCGAGGCGTTCGATCGCCGCCGGGCGGTCGAATGTCGAGCAGGCCATCAGCACCTTGCGGCTTGTCGCGCTGGGTCAGGCGGCGGGCGAGTTTGGCGGTGGTGGTGGTTGTGCCTGGAGCCACCTGACCGGCCGACCATCATGATCGCGACCAGCGCTAACGTTGGTCGTGGTCACAGCCCTCAGGAACAAACGTGGCGATCGGTTAAATCGTGGATGATCTACCACCATCTGGCAAAGGTGTTCGCAGGCTTACGACTGCGGTGGCGCCGTCGCCTGCTATGCCGGTTTCACGGTGAAACTACGTGTGACTGACGTCGAGCGCGACGTCGATGACGCGGCGCACTGCACTCGCATCGCGGCGTCCAACGTCGGCTTCGGTCAGCGACCACGCCGCATCGGCCGATCGAATGCCTGCAGCTTTCGAACACCAGTTGTCGAGCGCGGGTTTCTTCTGTTGCCTGCCGGGAGCAGGCGCAGCCTGCGTCGAAGAGGTGGATTAGCTGGGACGCGCTTCGCGTCTCGGGTGGTCTTTGCGCTTCCTAACCTCGCGCCCGTTTGCGGACGCGGTGTCGCTCAACTTGCTGCCGTCATACCCCGCGAAAGCGGGGTATCCAGTGTCTTCAAGCTTCGCGGCTCAATCGCGACGCTCTGGGCTACTGAATCACCTTCATGGTGTTCAGTTACCCGTGTCCTCACTTACCCAGGCTAGAACGACATTCCAACAGCGGGGCGCATCGCGCGAATGACCTCCAGTCCTGGGGCCGACAGCGGGTCAAAGGCATCTCTCGATGATCGGCGCGGTTAAGCCTCGCAGCCCCTAAAGTCAAGGAAACTCACTGGCAAGTAGTTTTCAAACAGACTTGTGAATCAGCTTACCCTGCCGAAGCAGGGTTTAGGGCCAATCAGGACGCAAAAAAATCACCGCATAAATCGTCACCTTCAAGAGTTTTTCTCCCGGGCTGCTCGCAGGTGCGGCCGCCGTAAAGTAACGCGCCCGGCAGCTTACTGGTTTACAGAACGAAAGCCTGTTCCCAGGGCGCCGTCGACCACTCGCTGGCGGGCACTGCGACCCCGACGGCGTGCCGCCGAAGTCGCTCGAAAGTCCTGCGCTTCCAGTTCAGCCCCGGCAGTGATGGCGGCAAGCTGGCCTGTGGCCGACTCAGAAACCACACGCCGACCGCACCTCCTCGGCGCGTCACCGCGCAGGTCCGATTAATGGTGTCACAGCCGCCTCTTAGCTGTCCGAACATCAGGCGCAATTTTATCTGATCGATCCGATGTGGTCGGCGCGCGCGGTCCGCTGGGCCGGCCCGAAGCGTTCGCGATCCGGGCATTGCGTTCGACGGGCTGCCGCCGATCGATGTCTGCGCTGGTGTCATGCGGCCGTTACGACCATCTCGACGTCGCGACGCTGTCACGACTCGCCGCGAAATTCTCGCCGCGCGGGTGATCACGCCGCTCGGCAATGCTGATCGTCCACCTTCGCCGCGCCGACGATGCGGATGGCGATTCAAGCGCCGAAGCGTTCGCAAACCGGCAGGATCGCGTCGAACTCGGCACCGGCGGCAGCGGTCACGACGCTGGTGCCGTTTCGCGGCACTGGTCGGCGCGCGGATCGCTCTGACCACGCAGCGCAGGCGCTGTGGGCGAGTTTTACGTGCACTGGAAGACGCCGGCGGGCAAGCTCACCACATCGTCTGCGATTCCGGCTACGGCGAGGGCGGGCACTTTCCGCCGCGTGGCCGAGCAGCATGGCCCGCTGCGGCTGGCGATCCTGCCGATCGGCGCCACGAGGCGCGCTGGTTCGTGAGGGACCAGCACGCCAGATCCGGCGGACGCGGTGAAGGCGCTCGGCCGATTGCGGCGCCGCGCTGGCGCTGGCGCATCACCACGGCACGTTTCAGCTGTTTGACCGATGAGGCAATCGACGCGCCGGTGATGGCCGCACGGGTGCAGGCGCCTCGAGGAGAGCGAACGGTGCCGCGCGGGCGGTTTGCGGCGCTGAAGCCCGGGGCAGGTGGTGGAGGCTCATAGACGCGAGTTGCTTCTGTCCTCATGCTGAGAGAGGCGCGTTTATGGCGCCGTCTCAGCGCGAGGGCCCGTCGCCGTCGCTTCGAGACGCGCGCTATGCGCGCGCTCCTCAGGATGAGGTCGGTACGTGCGCGGCTGAAACTACCGCGCACCGGCTGTATCACGCCCAGGGCACGCTGACCGACGACCGGAAGCGTCTCTTCGCCTTGGGCCACCGGCGCAGCCGGCGGCCAGCGCCGGCGCCATCTTGCCGCGATAGGGGATCCCGGCGCGGGGGCGCCGTCAGCTTCGGAAAATGCTGGCAGGGGCGCGCCGGGCGCGGCACGCCTGACCGGCTTCGCGTAGAATCTCCCGCCGCTGCGGCGGGCGTCGGCGATCGCCGCAATTCTCGCGGGCCTCGTCGAGCTAGCTTTGCGGACGCCTGCGATTTACCGTGAAGTGATGCCGCCGATGTCGTTGGCGCCGGCGCCCACCAGCTATCGTCGATCACGCTGTGCCACGCTGTTGACGTCGCGGAGGCGGACGGTACGACGCGGATTGCTGGCGCGGTAGCCTGTTATCGGCGATCAGGGCGGGCTGACGGTTCGGCGCGTATTGCTGGCGGCAGCGACAGCCGCGAGAGTCTGGCAAATCACTCTTCGTCGATGCCGGCGCCCTTCAGCGCCTGCAGCACCTGCCCATCGCCGCGTTGTTGGCATCGAGGCCTCGCGCTGCGGTCTTGCCGAGCGTCACGCCGCCGTCGATCCGCGCCTGATCCGGCGGCACCGACAAATTAGCTTCGCCGGTGACGGAAATCGCAGGCGGCGGCACGGTCTGCGCCAATGCGGGCGCAGCCAGCAGCGTGGCAGTAACGACGGCGTAAGCGGCGCGCGATAGCTCTGCCCGCGCGCCCATGGAGCGTTGATCACCAGCTTGTCCTCCGCCGTCTTCAGCGGATCGGTGATATGTTCCTCGATGAGAGGTGTCTTTGGCTTCTAGTTTCTTGTCGTCGAGGTGGTTGGTGATCGGCCTCGTAGGTGTTGTCCATGTTGTCGTAGGAGCCGCGATGGACGAACTTTAACAGCCTTGCCCGTCGGGCGAGTTGCCCATGCTCGTAATCTGCCGAGGTTTTGCGGATCCTGGTCGACCGGACGGTTTCGGCAAGGGAAGGTGAAGCCGGTATCGTCGGTGGAGGTGTAGACGATCATCGAATTAGCCGCGTGGCCTTGATGCCCTGCTTGTCGAGCAGGCGGCCAGCGCCTTGAACGATTCGATCAGGGTATCGAACGCCGCAGTCCCAGATTGGCCGTGCCCTTCATCACACGACTTTTTTGGCGCCAGCGTGAACTCTTCGCCGAAGGGTCGGCGGTCTGAACCGTGGCGGCAGCGGCGGCACGGGGCGGCGCCGGCGTCTGGGCGGTCGCTGGCCGGAGGCGGGGCCGCGGGAGCAGGCTACGGGCTGAGCGGCCGCGGGGAGCCGCGGGCGGCCGGCGTTGTCGCCGCCGGGCAGGCGTCGACGCCGACGAGGCCAGGCGGCCGGTGTCGCGGCACGGTGCAGGCGATTGCGCCGGTCGCAGCGCGGCCCCAACCGCGCGCATTATCGGGACCAGCGCGGCGAGGCGGCCACAGGCGGAAGAGTGCTGATACGGTTCATTTCAGAGTAGCTCCTACATCCACACCCAAGACGGCGCGCCGCCATGTCCAGTTCACGCCCGCCAAGAATGGTTTCATTCCGCTAACACGCAAGGTCTGCTTTCGTCCATGACAGATACGTCATGCGGCCCGCTCAGCCGAAGTACTAGGCAATCCGCATCATTCGCCATATAAGACAGGCAGAAATTGGGAAATTCCAGTGAAGGCGCGCTCGCCAATCACGCATTCGCCAAGATGAACGGTATCGGCAACGAAATCGTCGTGGTGGATTTGCGCGATTCAAGGCCGGCCGTGGTGACGGCGGAGGAAGGCGTGCCGTGGCTCTCGCCGCAGGGCGTGCCCTATGACCAGCTGATGATGGTGCTGCAGCCGCCGCGGCTGCAGGGCACCGAGGCCTTCATCCGCATCTACAACAGTGACGGCTCGGACGCCGGCGCCTGCGGCAACGGCATGCGCTGCGTGGTGCGGCGGCTGTTCGAGAAGACCGGCCAGACCGCTGTGACGTTCGAGACCCGCGCCGGCCTGCTGAATTGCTGGCGGGGCCGTCGGCGCCGATCTCTACACCGTCGACATGGGGCGCGCCGAAGTTCGGCTGGCAGGATATTCCGCTGGCGGAAGAATTTCGCGACACCCGCTACATCGAAGTTGCAGGTCGGGCCGATCGATGCGCCGGTGCTGCATTCGCCGTCGGTGGTCAACGATGGGCAATCCGCACGCGATCTTCTGGGTCGACGACGTCAACGCCTATGACCTCGAGCGCTTCGGGCCGCTGCTGGAAAATCATCCGATCTTTCCCGAGCGCGCGCCAACATCACGCTCGCCCATATCGTCGATCGCGATCACATCACGATCCGCACCTGGGAGCGCGGCGCCGGACTGACCAGGGCCTGCGGCTCGGCGGCCTGCGCGACCGCGGTCGCGGCGGCGCGGCTGAAGCGCGCCAGTCGCATCGGTCGAGATCGCGCTGCCCGGCGGCAAGCTTGTCGATCGAATGGCGCGAGCGCGACGACCACGTGCTGATGACCGGGCACCGCCGATTTCGAATATGAAGGCCGCTTCGATCCGGCGCTGTTCGCCAACGTCGCTTGAGAAGATGAGCGTCGACGTCCTCACCTTTCGGCTGCCGCCTCAACGCCTTCTGAATCCGAAGTGATCGCCCGCGAGGCGGAGCGCGCAGGCTTCTCCGACACTGTCGTCATCAATAGCTGCGCGGTCACCAACGAGGCGGTGGCGCAGGCGCGGCAATCGATCCGGCGGCTGAAGCGCGAGCGGCCGGATGTGCGCATCGTCGTCACCGGCTGCGCGGCGCAGACCCAGCCGGAAATGTTTGCCGACATGGCCGAGGTCGATCGCGTCGTCGGCAATGACGACAAAGATGCGGAGCGAGGCCTGGCGCGACGCGCGCGCGCGCGTTCGACTACAGGCTTTGGCGTCGGGACAAGCGAGAAGATCGCGGTCGCCGACATCATGGCGGTCACGCGAGATGGCGCCGCATCTGCTGGAAGGTTTCAAGGCCGGCCTGCCGCGGGTGTTCGTGCAGGTGCAGAACGGCTGCGACCACCGCTGCACCTTCTGCATCATCCCCTACGGCCGCGGCAATTCGCGCTCGGTGCCGATGGGCGCGGTGGTGGAGCAGGTCCGCGCGCTGGTCGAGCGCGGCCATGCCGAGATCGTGCTGACCGGCGTGGATCTGACGAGCTACGGCGCCGATCTGCCGGGCGCGCCAAAACTCGGGCAACTGACCAAACAGATCTTGCGGCATGTGCCGGAACTGAAGCGCCTGCGGATTTCGTCGATCGATTCCATCGAGGCGGACCGCGATCTGCTCGATGTCATCGCCGAGTGACGAACGGCTGATGCCGCATCTGCATCTGTCGCTGCAGTCCGGCGACGATCTCATTCTGAAGCGGATGAAGCGCCGGCATTCGCGCCGCGACGCGATCGAATTTCTGCGCCGCAGGTGCGGCGGCTGCGGCCGGACATCACGCTCGGCGCCGACATCATCGCGGGCTTTCCGACCGAGACCGAAGAGATGTTCGCGCGCTCTGCAGGATCTGGTGGAGGAGTGCGATCTCACCTTCCTGCACGTGTTTCCCTATTCGCCGCGGCCGGGCACGCCGGCCGCGCGGATGCCGCAGGTCGCGGGCGGCGCGATCAAGGAACGCGCGAAGCGATTGCGGGCGGTGGGCGAGGCGGCGTTGCGGAAGCGGCTGGCATCGGAGATCGGTGCGACGCGTCAGGTGCTGATCGAGCTGCAAGCAGGGACGGACGGAGCATTTCCTGCCGGTCGGCGATATCAGGCGAAACGCCGGGCGCGGTGCTGGCGCTGACGATCGCCGGACATGATGGCGCGGCGCGAGCTGCCGGCATGATTCGCGGTAAGACTTGCCGTCTGTCGCTGTCATGCCCGGCTTGACCGGGCGATCCAGGTACGCGCGGCTTGACTCGATTACCGCCGTCTCTGACGTGCTGGATCATCGTTCGGGACGTGCAGCGCTGCGATGAGCCTCGCACGTTCAGCCCGCGGACGACCCTGATCCGGCTCGCCGCCGCTTCGTCCATGGCGATGCAAGCATCGGCGTTCTCTAAGTACGGCGGCCGACGACCCATACCACCTTCTCCCGAGTGGAGTCAAGCACCCCGCGCTACTCCCCGTTCCACCCACGCCTGACCGCTCCCGCATATGCTCCGGCGCCGGCGCTACCACGCGCACCGGCTCCTTGTTCTTCGAAATCGGAATCACGATCTCGCGGGAATGCAGATGCAGGCGCGGCTCGCCGAAGCGCGGGCCGTTGCCGTAGATATTGTCGCCGACGATCGGCCAGCCCGTGGCCGACGTGTGCACGCGCAATTGATGGGTGCGGCCGGTGACCGGTTCCAGCGCCGAGCCAGGCGAGGCCATCGCCGCGGCCGCAGCACCTTCCAGTTTGTGACGGCCTTTTGACCGTCCGGATCCGGCTTCTGCCACCAGCCGCGCTCGACGTTGAGCCGCCCGAGCGGCATGTCGATGGTGCCTTCATCCTCGGCAGGTCCGCCTTCGACCACGGCCCAATAGGTCTTGCCGATCTTGCCATGCTTGAACAACAGGCCGAGCGAGGCGGTGGCCTTGCGATGGCGTCCCAGCACGAGGCAGCCGGAGGTATCCTTGTCGAGCCGGTGGGCCAGCACCGGCGGCCGCGGCAGGCCGAATCGCAAGCGCGTCGAAGGAGGCTTCCAGATTGGCGCCGCCCTTGGGGCCGCGATGCACCGGCAGGCCGGCCGGCTTGTCGATCACCAGCATCAGCCCGTCGCGATGGAGCACGCGGGCCTGGATTTCGTCGGCGGTCAATCCGGGAACATCGATCGGTCTGGTCGTGACTTTCGCTCATGGCGCGAAACCGCTAACACATCCCCAACATGAGCGATACCACTCCCGGAAACCCCAAGCTGAGCTGGTGGCGGCGGCTTTCGAGCGGCCTGAAGCGAACCTCGAGTTCGCTCGGGACCGGCCGTTGCCGACCTCGTCACCAAGCGCAAGCTCGACCGCGCCATGCTCGACGATATCGAGGATGTGCTGCTGCGCGCCGATCTCGGCACCGAAGTCGCGGTGCGCATCGCGGACGCCGTCGGCGCCGGCCGCTACGACAAGGCGATCTCGGCCGATGACGTCAAAGCGGTGGTCGCGACCGAGGTCGAGAAGGTGCTGGCGCCGGTGGCGAAGCCGCTCGAGATCGACGCGACGCAAAAGCCGTTCGTCATCCTCGTGGTCGGCGTCAACGGCTCCGGCAAGACCACCACCATCGGCAAGCTCGCGCGCGAAATTCAGCGCCGAAGGCCGCAAGGTGATGCTGGCGGCCGGCGACACGTTCCGCGCCGCCGCGATCGAGCAGCTGAAGGTCTGGGGCGAGCGCACCAAATCGCCGGTCATCGCCGGCGCGCAGGGCTCGGATTCGGCGAGCCTCGCCTTCAACGCGCTGACCGCGGCGAAGGAACAGAAGCTCGACGTGCTGCTGGTCGACACCGCCGGCCGGCTGCAGAACAAGGCCGAGCTGATGAACGAACTCGAAAAGGTCGTTCGCGTCATCAAGAAGGTCGATGCCATCGGCGCCGCATGCGGTGCTGCTGGTGCTCGATGCCACGGTGGGACAAAATGCGCTGTCGCAGGTCGAGGCGTTTCATCGTACCGCTGGCGTCACCGGCCTCGTGATGACCAAGCTCGACGGCACCGCGCGCGGCGGCATCCTGGTGGCGCTGGCGGAGAAGTATCAAGCTGCCGGTGCACTTCATCGGCGTCGGCGAAGGCGTCGACGATCTCGCGCCGTTCACCGCGCGGGATTTCGCGCAGGCGATTGCAGGGATTGAAAGCTGATATGGACAAGAACCAGCACCGCATCCGCTGTTCAAGCTTGCGACCGAACTCGGTCCGCTGATCGTCTTCTTCATCGCCAACGCCAAATTCAATCTGTTCGTCGCCACCGGCGCCTTCATGGTGGCGATCGTCGGCGGCGATGATCGCGTCCTATGTGGTGACGCGGCATGTGCCGATGATGGCGATCGTCACCGGCGTCATCGTCATCGTGTTCGGCACGCTGACGCTGGTGCTGCATGACGAGACCTTCATCAAGGTGAAGCCGACCATCATCTATGGCCTGTTCGCCGCGATCCTCGGCGGCGGTCTGTTGTTCGGCCGCTCCTTCATCGCCATCATGTTCGACCAGATGTTCAACCTGACGCCGCAGGGCTGGCGCATCCTCACCATGCGCTGGGCGCTGTTCTTCTTCGCGATGGCGATCCTGAACGAGATCATCTGGCGTACCCAGAGCACCGATTTCTGGGTCGGCTTCAAGGCGTTCGGCGTGATTCCGCTGACGATGATGCTTTGCGATCGACCCAGATGCCGCTGATCAAGCGCTACCATCTGGAGCCGGCCTCGCTGGAGGCCAGCGAGGCGGACGCGGGCGATGTGAGCGAAGGGGTCGAGGCTCTGCCTCCGCGATCAGCGGTGACCGCATCTTGCAGCGCGAAGGACGCAGCGCCGACGCGATTGCTCGATGACGCTACGAGACAGACGCTCAGCTCTTCTGCTTGGCGATGATCTTGTCCTTGATCTTGTCGTAGGTTGCCTGCGGGACGATGTTCTTCTGCACCAGCTCGTCCTTGCCCTTGTAGGGGCGGCCCTTGATGATCGCGGCCGAATAGGCCTTGCCGATGCCGGGCAGCGCGTCGAGCTGTTCGGCGGTGGCGGAATTGATGTCGAGCAGCTCGGCCTTCGGGGCCGGCGCCATCTTCGACTCCGGTAGCCGCCTTCGGCGCGGGAGCCATCTTGCTGTCGGATTTGGCCGCGGGTTGCGTGGTCTGGGCCATCGACGGCGTCGCCGTCAGCAGGCCGAGCGTGAGCGCGGTGGCGAGAAGAGAAGCGAGCGTGAAATGACGCATAGAAGTGTCCCTCCAGGACGGTTTAAGTAACGCCATCAAGCTAGCTTCGAATTCGTGGCGGCGCCATGGCCGCGAAATGAACGGCAGATAAAAGCCGAAAATTATTTCCAGCGCCTTCTCGAATCTCGGCCTTGAGCACGCTGTCGAAATTGGCCGGGTGTCACCGGCCCGACCATCTTGTAGACGATGGTGCCGTCGCGGCCGACCACGAAGGTCTCGGGCACGCCATAGACGCCCCATTCGATCGAGGCGCGGCCGTTGCCGTCGACGCCGACGATGCCGAACGGATTGCCGTAGCGGCCGAGGAAGCGGCGGGCGTTGTCGGGCGCGTCCTTGTAGTTGATGCCGACGATCTGCAGCCGCTTGTCCTGGCCAGCTCGGTCAGCAGCGGCGCCTCGTCGTGGCATGGCACGCACCAGGACGCCCAGACATTGACGACGCTGACCTTGCCCTTGAAGGCGGCCGGATCGAGCCCGGGCACCTGCGCGCCGTTGCTGACAAGACCTTCGCAGCGCCGGCAGCGCGGTTTGCGGCGCCGGGCGGCCGATCAGGGCGGACGGAATTTTCGAGGGATCGCCGCCATGCAGCCGCAGCAGGAACAGCCCGGCGAGTGCGATGAAGCCGATCAGCGGCAGCGCCACCAGCCAGCGCCGGCTGCGCGGCGGTGCGTCCGGATGTCGCAGGCTCGCTCATCAGATATCCGCCGCGCTGCGGCCGGAGCGCCGGACCACGCCGCCGGCCTCGAGTTCGCGCAGGCGCTCCTTCTGGCGGCGATAATCGATGGCGATCCAGACAATCAGGATCAGCACCACGGCCGTCACCAGCGCGTAGGACGTCACGATGAAGGAGGCGTAGGGACCGAGCGACATCGCGTCACGCCGCCTGCTGGCTGGCTTGCATCATCTGCAAGCTGCGCACGCGGCGGCGCAGGATCTCGTTGCGCATCGCCGCCAGATGCAGCGTGACGAACAGCAGCGAAAATCCGACCGCCATCACCAGCAGCGGAATCAGGAAGGCGCGGTCGAGCGAAGGGCCGCCCATCCGCATCACCGAGGCCGGCTGATGCAGCGTGTTCCACCAGTCGACCGAGAATTTGATGATCGGCAGATTGATCGCGCCGACCAGCGTCAGGATCGCGGCGGCGCCGCGCGCCGCGCGCGAGGGATCGTCCACCGCGCGCCACAGCGCGATCAGGCCGAGATACATCAGGAACAGGATCAGCACCGAGGTCAGCCGCGCATCCCATTCCCAATAGGTGCCCCACATCGGCCGGCCCCACAGCGAGCCCGTGACCAGCGCCAGGAAGGTGAAGGCAGCGCCGATCGGCGCGGCGGCTTTGGCCGCGACATCGGCAAGCGGATGCCGCCACACCAGCGTGCCCAGCGCGGCCAGGCTCATCACGCCCCACACGAACATCGACAGCCACGCGTTCGGCACGTGGATGAACATGATCTTGACGGTGGCGCCCTGCTGGTAGTCGTCGGGCGCCATCGCCGACTGATAGAGGCCGATCAGCGAGCAGGATCGCGGTCGCGCCCGCCAGCCACGGCAGCACGCGCGCCGTCAGCGACAGGAATTTGGTGGGGTTGGCGAGGTCGATCAGCGTCATGGCATCCCTGATAGTCGTCAGCGGCGGGGCAGGCAATGCGGCTTGTTTGGTTTCACCTCGGCTCCGCGAGAGTTGATCGGCGTCAATTATCGTCAGTCCAGCCCGTGCCGCAGGCTGGCGGCGGCCGCGAACGGTCCGATCACGAAACTGACCAGCGAGAGCGCGCACAGGATCGAAAACGGCGTTCCAAACGACAGCGGCCCGATATCGCGGCCTGCGAGGCCGCGACGCCGAAGATCAGCACCGGGATCGACAGCGGCAGCACCAGCACCGCCAGCAACAGCCCGCCGCGATGCAGCGTCACGGCCAGCGCCGCGCCGATCATGCCGGTGAAGGTCAGCGCCGGCGTGCCCGCCAGCAGCGTCAGCGCCACCGCCGAGGTCGCGGCGGCGTCGAGATTGAGCAGCAGCCCGAGCACGGGCGTCGCCACGATCAGCGGCAGTCCGGCGGCGAGCCAGTGCGCCAGCGCTTTGGCGGCGCAGGCCAGTTCCAGCGGCGTCCGGCCCATCACGATCAGGTCGAGCGAGCCGTCCTCGTGGTCGGCCGTGAACAGGCGGTCGAGCGTGAGCAGGCTCGCCAAGCAGCGCGCCGAGCCAGAGGATCGCGGGTCCGAGCCGCGTCAGCAGCGCCAGATCGGGCCCGACCGCGAACGGCATCAGCACCGTGACGGTGAGGAAGAACAGCACGCCGATCAGCGCACCGCCGCCGACCCGCAGCGCGATCCTGATGTCGCGTCGAATCAGCGCGGCGAGGGCGGTCATGCCGCGCCCCCATCCGCAGTTCCCTCGTTTCGATCCCGAGCGGGGCAGTGGGTGGCGGCGATGATGATGCCGCCGCCGGCGAGATGGTCGCGCATCAGGCCGGCGAACAGGTCCTGCCCGGCGGTATCGAGCGCCGAGGTCGGTTCGTCCAGCAGCCAGACCGGCCGGCGCACCGCGAGCAGCCGGCGCGATCGACAGCCGCCGCCGCTGGCCGGCCGACAGATACGCCGCCGGCAGATGCGTGGCATGGTCGAGCCCCACCGCGGCGAGGCTTTCGCCGCTGTCGCCAGCCTCGCCGCCGAGAAAATCCCGCCAGAACGACAGGTTTTCCAGTCACGCTCAGCGCCGGCTTCAGCGCGTCGCGATGGCCGAGATAATGGGCCTGTTCGGGCAGCGTCAGCTCGGCCTCGCCGCCTTCAAGGCTCGATCGATCCGCCTGCCGGCACCAGCAGGCCCGCGATCAGCGCGCAGCAGCGAGGTTTTGCCGGATCCGTTGGGGCCGATAACGGCCAGCGCCTCGCCCGAGGCGGCCTCGAAATCGAGGCCGGAAAACACCTCGCGGCCGCCCCGCACACATCTGATGTTGGCGTCCTGAGAGCCGCATCTTGCCTCGTTCACAGCCCTCTGAAATCTTATGGGTACCGCATCAGAATTTGTGGGTCGCGCAATGCTGCAGCACGATTGTCGGTGTGGCGGCGCTTCTAGAAAGATTCTATAAGCCCGGAACTTGATGCAGCACACAATCGGCGGCCGCAAGCCGGTAGGCCAGCCTCGCTGACGGTGTTTAAATACCCTTGCCGGGTATAACTGAGAATTGGGATTTCCTGCACATGACCTCGCTCGACAGCTTCAAATGCCGCAAGACCCTCAAGGTCGGTGGCAAGACCTACGTTTATTACAGCCTGCCCGCCGCCGAGAAGAACGGTCTGAAGGGAATTTCCAAGCTGCCCTATTCGATGAAGGTGCTGCTGGAAAACCTGCTGCGCAACGAGGACGACCGCACGGTCAAGAAGGACGACATCGTCGCGGTGTCGAAATGGCTGAGGAAGCGCAAGCTCGAGCACGAAGTCGCGTTCCGCCCGGCGCGCGTGCTGATGCAGGATTTCACCGGCGTGCCGGCGGTGGTCGATCTCGCGGCGATGCGCAACGCGATGCAGGCGCTCGGCGGCGATGCCGAGAAGATCAATCCGCTGGTGCCGGTCGATCTCGTCATCGACCACTCCGTGATCGTGAACTTCTTCGGCGACAACAAGGCGTTCGGCAAGAACGTGGTCGAGGAATACAAGCAGAACCAGGAACGCTACGAGTTCCTGAAGTGGGGCCAGAAGGCGTTTTCGAATTTCTCCGTGGTGCCGCCCGGCACCGGCATCTGCCACCAGGTCAATCTCGAATATCTCGCGCAGACGGTGTGGACCAAGAAGGAGAAGATGACGGTCGGCAAGAAGACCGGCACCTTCGAGGTCGCCTATCCGGATCTGCTGGTCGGCACCGACTCGCACACCACCATGGTCAACGGCCTTGCCGTGCTCGGCTGGGGCGTCGGCGGCATCGAGGCGGAAGCCTGCATGCTCGGCCAGCCGCTGTCGATGCTGCTGCCGGAAGTGGTCGGCTTCAAGCTCAAGGGCCAGTTGAAGGAAGGCGTCACCGCGACCGACCTGGTGCTGACGGTGACGCAGATGCTGCGCAAGCAGGGCGTGGTCGGAAAGTTCGTCGAGTTCTTCGGCCCCGGCCTCGACTATCTCTCGGTCGCGGACAAGGCGACCATCGGCAACATGGCGCCGGAATATGGCGCGACCTGCGGCTTCTTCCCGGTCGACGCCGCGACCATCGATTATCTCAAGACCTCCGGCCGCAAGGCGGACCGCGTCGCGCTGGTGATCGGCCTACGCCAAGGCGCAGGGCCTGTTCCGCACCGCCAAGTCGGCCGATCCGGTGTTCACGGAAACGCTGACGCTCGATCTCGCCGACGTGGTGCCGTCGATGGCCGGACCGAAGCGCCCCGAAGGCCGCGTCGCGCTGCCCGCCGTTGCCACCGGCTTCGCCACGGCGCTGGCCAGCGAATACAAGAAGGCCGACGGACGCCTCGCAAGCGCTACGCCGGTCGAGGGCCGCAATTTCGATCTCGGCCATGGCGACGTCGTGATCGCGGCGATCACCTCCTGCACCAACACCTCCAACCCGAGCGTGCTGATCGGCGCCGGCCTGCTGGCGCGCAACGCCGCCGCCAAGGGCTTGAAGGCCAAGCCGTGGGTGAAGACCTCGCTGGCGCCGGGCAGCCAGGTGGTCGCGGAATATCTCGCCAATTCCGGCCTGCAGGCCGATCTCGACAAGGTCGGCTTCAACCTGGTCGGCTTCGGCTGCACCACCTGCATCGGCAATTCCGGTCCGCTGCCGGAGGAGATTTCGAAGTCGATCAACGACAACGGCATCGTCGCCGCCGCCGTGCTGTCGGGTAACCGCAATTTCGAAGGCCGCGTCAGCCCGGACGTGCAGGCGAACTATCTGGCCTCGCCGCCGCTGGTCGTGGCCTATGCGCTGGCGGGCACCGTGACCAAGGATCTCGCGGTCGAGCCGATCGGCGAGGGCAAGGACGGCAAGCCGGTGTACCTGAAGGACATCTGGCCGACCACCAAGGAAATCAACGCCTTCATGAAGAAGTTCGTCACCGCGACGATCTTCAAGAAGACGCTACGCCGACGTGTTCAAGGGCGATACCAACTGGCGCAAGATCAAGACGGTCGAGAGCGAGACCTATCGCTGGAACATGAGTTCGACCTATGTGCAGAACCCGCCCTACTTCGAAGGCATGAAGAAGCAGCCGGATCCGATCGCCGACGTGGTCGATGCGCGGATTCTGGCGATGTTCGGCGACAAGATCACCACCGACCACATCTCGCCGGCCGGCTCGATCAAGCTGACCTCGCCGGCCGGAAAATTCCTCAGCGAGCATCAGGTGCGTCCCGCCGACTTCAACCAGTACGGCACGCGGCGCGGCAACCACGAGATCATGATGCGCGGCACCTTCGCCAACATCCGCATCAAGAACTTCATGCTGAAGGGCGCCGACGGCAATATTCCGGAAGGCGGCCTGACCAAGCACTGGCCCGACGGCGAGCAGATGTCGATCTACGATGCGGCGATGAAGTACCAGGCGGAGCGCGTGCCGCTGGTGGTGTTCGCCGGCGCCGAATACGGCAACGGCTCGTCGCGCGACTGGGCCGCCAAGGGCACGCGGCTGCTCGGCGTCCGCGCCGTGATCTGCCAGAGCTTCGAGCGCATCCATCGCTCCAACCTGGTCGGCATGGGCGTGCTGCCGCTCACCTTCGAGGACGGCACGTCGTGGACGTCGCTCGGGCTGAAGGGCGACGAGAAGGTCACGATCCGCGGCCTGCAGGGCGATCTGAAGCCGCGCCAGACGCTGACGGCGGAGATCGTCTCCGGCGATGGCTCGCTGCAGCGGGTCCCGCTGCTCTGCCGCATCGATACGCTCGACGAGCTCGAATACTACCGGAACGGCGGCATTCTGCATTATGTGCTGCGCAAACTCGCGGCCTAACGCGGATTTGTGATCGATGCCTCACTGCGAAGTGAGTAGCGACCAGGAAGAAGGCGGCCTATGAAAAGGCCGCTTTCTTGCGCGTTTGGGGCACGCTTTTCAGGGATCAGATCATGCCCCGTACAAATACGGATGGAAATCGTCACGACCGGTTCGCAGCATGACAGCGATGATGGCCTATAATTGTATTTCGCGGTGGTCCGGTGCGCTCGGCGTCTGCGCGATCATCGCCATCATCCGCCCCGCTCATGCCGATCCGCGCGCCGTGGTCGAACTGTTCACCTCGCAAGGCTGTTCGTCCTGTCCGCCGGCCGACAAGATCATCGGCGAGCTCGCCAGGGATCCCAACGTGATCGCGCTGAGCATGCCGATCGACTATTGGGATTATCTCGGCTGGAAGGACACGCTGGCGGACTCGCGTTTCAGCGCGCGTCAGAAAGCCTATTCGCATATGCGCGGCGATCGCGACGTCTACACGCCGCAGGTGGTCGTCAACGGTTCGGCGCATGTGATCGGCAGCGATCGCGCCGGCATCGAAGGCGCGATCACGGATACCGAGCAAGGCCGATGGCGTGATGTCGGTGCCGGTGACGATGACGCTTGTCCGGCAAGCAGATCAACGTGTCGGTCGCCGCGAGCAAGGCGCCGACGCGCGGCGCATGGCGAGGTCTGGATCTGCTCGATCTCGAAGGCGGTGCCGATTTCGATCGGGCGCGGCGAGAATCGCGGCCGCGAAGTCACCTACTACAATGTGGTGCGCAATCTCGCTGAAGGTCGGCGACTGGAACGGCAGCTCCGGAAGCTGGACCGTTCCGCTGGAAAACATTTCCGCGCGAAGGCGTCGATGCCGCGGTCGTCTATGTCCAGGACGGCAACCGCGACAAGCCGGGCCCGATGCTGGGCGCAGCCTACACGTCGTTGCGCTGAGAACCGCATGCATTCCGATGCGCGCTTGCGCGAGCCTGGATCGCGCGCCGCGATCTGCCGGCAAGCTGATTCTGGATCCGGCTTCGTCGTTCACGAGCGCGCCGAATGACGCGTGTGTTGATGGCAGCCCCAAAACGAAAAAGGACCAACTTTCGTTGGCCCAGTGTCGGGATTAACTCCCCTGCGAACAGGCCCGATCCCGACGGCCCCGGGGGCTGGGGGCTGAGGAATCCGGAACCGAAAGGACCGGGCCAACGCAGGATCTGTCTTTCGCAACTCAGCGGGGCGGGCGGTGGGCGGAAGTGGGGCAGCAATATGATTCTGCTAACGATCCCGTGACTCGATATTTCCGCGATATTGGACAATCCGTCGCGGCCGGATCGTCGGTCGGCGAAGCGGCCCCTTGCGGTGCTCCTGCCGGTTAGCGCAATCATGTCATCGGGATGACAGGAGGCGCTCGCATGAGCTCGATATCGGAGGACACCGATCCAAGCGAGAATCGCGCAGTGGCGCGCCCGCCGCTGCGAGCCAGTCGCCAAATCGCGTGACGTTCAATCGTCTCGAACTCAATCGTATCCTCAATCTGTACGGCCGCATGGTCGCCGACGGCGAGTGGCGCGACTATGCCATCGACTTTCTGAAAGACCGCGCGGTGTTCTCGGTGTTCCGCCGCGCCTCCGAAGTTCCGATCTATCGCATCGAGAAGGATCCGCGGCTCGCGCGCAAGCAGGGCATGTACAGCGTGATCTCGGCGACCGGGCTGATCCTGCGCCGCGGCCACGAACTCGAGCGCGTGCTGCTGGTGATCGATCGCAAGCTGGCGCTGGTTTGAGCGAGCGCTGCCGTAGGTGGGCAAAGGCGCGCTTGCGCCGTGCCCGCCATCATTTCCTGAACGCGGCTCGCTGGTGGGCACGCGTCGCTTTGCCCGACCCTGCGAATTTACGACTATGCCGTCGGCACCGTCGCCGCGCCTTCACCGAGCGCGCGCTGCATCATCACGGTGTCGAGCCAGCGGCCGAATTTGAGGCCGACATTGGGATGCGTCCCGATCATCTGGAATCCGGTTTTGGTGTGGACGCCGATCGAGCCGGCATTGGCGGAATCGCCGATCACCGCGATCATCTGGCGGTAGCCGCGCGCCTCGCATTCGGCGATCAGCCGCTGCATCAGCAGCAGGCCGATGCCGCGGCGGTGGATCGACGGGCTGCAGATAGACCGAATTCTCCACCGTGAAGCGATAGGCCGGCCGCGGCCGGTACGGGCCCGGCATAGGCATAGCCGATCACGCGGCCTTCGAGCGACGCGACGAGATACGGAAAGCCGCCGTCCATCAGCGCCCTGAAGCGCCGGGTCATCTCGGCGAGGTCGGGCGGGATCAGTTCGAACGTCGCGGTGCCGTAGCGCACCGCGTGCTCGTAGATTTCGGTGACGGAGGGGAGGTCGGCCTCGGTGGCGGGCCTGATTTCTGGCGTGGACATGGCAGGGCAGATTATTTTTGCCGGCCGCAAAGAAAAGCCCCGGCCGTGAGGCCGGGGCTTCAACTCGCTGCGGCTTCGGCTGGCAGCGCGCTAGTCGCGCTGGCCGAGCAGCTGCAGCAGCAGCGTGAACAGGTTGATGAAGTTCAGGTAGAGCGACAGTGCACCGGTGATCGCCGCACGCTCCGCAACCTCGCCGCCCTGCGAGGCATAGCCGTAGATGTAGTCGTTCTTCAGCCGCTGGGTATCCCAGGCGGTGAGGCCCGCGAACACCAGCACGCCGACCACCGAGACGATGAACTGCAGCATCGAGCTCGCCAGGAACAGGTTGACCAGGCTCGCGATGATGATGCCGATCAGGCCCATGAACAGGAACGATCCCATGCCGCTCATGTCACGCTTGGTGGTGTAGCCGTAGAGGCTCAGCGCGCCGAAGGTCGCCGCGGTGATGAAGAACACCCGCACGATCGAGGTGTGCGTATACACCAGGAAGATCGACGACAGCGAAATGCCCATCAGCGCCGAGAACACCCAGAACAGCATCTGGGCGGTCGCGGGCTGCAGCCGGTTGATGCCGGCCGAGATCACGAACACCATCACCAGCGGCGCGAGGATGAACAGCCACTTCAGCGGGCTGACATACATCGCGTAGCCGAACGGCGTCAGGAACTGCGTTGCCGAACTTGGCGGCGCGCCGGCCGACGGATCGGTGGTCACCGCCGCCATATAGACGCCGAGCGCGGCGAGGCCGGTGATGGCCAGGCCGATGCTCATGTAGTTGTAGATGCGCAGCATGTAGGCGCGCAGACCGGCGTCGACGGTCGCGGCGTCAACGCGCCCGGCGGCCCGGCCGAAAGGAGAAGCATAGTTACGGTCTAGGTCCGACATGGTCGAATTCCCGTTGGTTGCCCGGCGGAGCGCAAGGGTTTTGCGGCGCCGGTTAGAAATCTATCCCAGATGCCGCGATTTGCCGACATTAATTTCGCGTCATGCAAACCGGCCATCTGACCCAGGCTGGTATGTGGGAAACTAACACATTCGCCGCAAGCTTCCACGCGCGGCTGAATGTCGCTCTAATCAGTCGATTTCCAGGCAAAAGCAGCGTTAACCCTGCCTTGCCGCCGCTACAAATTGTCACAAATTCCGCAACACGCGTGGCCGGCTTCTGGTTCAGGGCCAGCAACGTGCCGGCGAGCCCGAGGCCGACCGTGACGATCAGCGCGGCGGCGACCACGCCGGCGGCGCTGCCGGCCTGCCAGATGAAGCTCAGCGTCATCAGCCGGGTCACGATCAGCCAGGCCGCGACCGAGCCCGCGATCACGCCGAACACCGCGGTGGCAAAGCCGATCATCAGATATTCCAGCGCATAGGCGCCGAGCAGCCGCGCCCGGGTCGCGCCCAGCGTCTTGAGGATCACCGCGTCATAGACCCGGTGGCGGTGGCCGGCGGCGAGCGCCCCGCCCAGCACCAGGATGGCCGAGATCAGCGTCACCGCGCTGGCGCCGCGGATCGCCAGCACGAGGTTGGTGACGACGGTGCCGATGGTTTCCAGCGCCTCGCGGACCCGCACGCTCGTCACCATCGGGAAGGCGTCGGCCACCTGCTTGATGATCCGGGCGTCGCCGGCCGGCGTCCGGATGGGCCTCGGTCAGGGTCGCGACATGGCTGTGCGGCGCGCCCTTGAAGGCGTTGGGCGAGAACACCAGCACGAAATTGATGCCGAGGCCCTGCCAGTCGATGTTGCGCAGATTGGCTGATCCTGGCCGGGATGTCGCGGCCGAGCACGTTGACGACGATCTCGTCGCCGATCTTGAGCTTCAGCCCGTCGGCGATCTTCTTCTCCATCGAGACCAGCGGCGGGCCGTTATAGTCCGCGCTCCACCATTCGCCCTCGACGATCTTCGAGCCCTTGGGGATTTCGCCGGTATAGGTCAGGCCGCGGTCGCTCTGCAGCACCCATTCGGAATCCTGCGACGGCTTGAGCTCGTCGGCCTTGACGCCGCGGGCGCGCGACGATGCGCCCGCGCAGCATCGGCACGTCCTCCACCGTCGATTGCGGCGCCGCTTGTCTTGAGGAAGGCGCCGAAGCGGTCGGCATCCGGCGGTCGGAATGTCGATGAAATAGAACGAGGGCGCGCGATCCGGCAGCGCCGCCAGGAACTGCCGGCGCAGATTGCCGTCGATCTGGGTGATGGTGACGAGCACCGCGAGCCCGAGGCCGAGCGACATCACGACCGAGGGCGTCAGCGCGCCGGGCCGGTAGATGTTGGCGATCGCCAGCCGCAGCATGGTGATGCGGCTGCGGGGCAGGCGGCGCGCCAGCGCCATCAGGCCGGCGGCGACGCCGCGCAGCAGCGCGAACACCGCGACCGAGGAGGCGACGAACACGGCCGCGACCCGCTTGTCATAGGCAAGGCCGATCGCGACCGCGATCAGCAGCGCGATCACCACGGCCATCAGCGCGAGGTAGCTCCAGCGCGGGCGATGCCATTCGCGGGCGACCTCCTCGCGAAACAGCGCCGCGACCGGCACGTCGTGCACCCGGCCGAGCGGCCATAAGTCCGAAGGCGAGCGCGGTGAGCAGGCCGTAGATGAACGACAGCGCCAGTTCGTCCGCGTGCAGGGCCGGGATCACCGGCAGCGGCAGCAGCTTGCCGAACAGGCCGACGATGACGAACGGCAGCGCCGCGCCGGCGGCGAGCCCGATCACCGAGCCGATCCCGGCGAGCACGATCACCTGCGTCAGGTAGATCGTGAAGACGTCGCGGCCGGTGGCGCCGAGCGCCTTGAACGAGGCGATGACGTCGCGGCGGCGATCGATATGGCTCTTGACGGCGTTGGCGACGCCGACGCCGCCGACCAGAAGCGCGGCGAGGCCGACCAGCGTCAGGAACTGCGTGAAGCGGTTGATGGTGCGTTCGAGCTGCGGCGAGGCGTTGCCGCGGCTGCGGATTTCCCAGCCGGCCTCCGGCAGCGCGCTTCGCGCGTCGTCGATCAACTGCGGTCGCGGCGCGATCGTCGGCCGCATTGTCCGGCAGCTTTACGCCGGTAGATCCAGCGCACCAGGCTGCCGGGCTGCAACAACCCGGTGGCGCGCAAGGCTCGCCTCGCTGACCAGAAAGCGCGGGCCGAGGCCGACATTGCCGGCGAGCTTGTCCGGCTCGGCGCCGACCACGCTGCGGATCTGGAAGCGTGGCGTTGCCGATGCTGACGCGGTCGCCGAGCTTGAGATCGAGCCGCGCCAGCAGAGTGGAGATCGACCGCCGCGCCGAACGCGCCGTCGCGCTCGGCCAGCAGATCGGCCATCGGCATTTTGGGATCGAGCGTCAACTCGCCGAGCATCGGGTAGTTGCCGTCCACCGCCTTGAGCTCGACCAGCGCCAGCTTGCCGTCGCCGCTGCGGGCCATGACGCGCAGCGCGGCCGCGACCGAAACCTCGCCGCGCGCGCGCAGGAAGGCGATTTCCTCGGGCTTGGCTTCGCGCTGGATCAGCGAGAACGCGACGTCGCCGCCGAGCAACGTGCGGCCCTCGCGCGTCAGACCCTCGCTGAGGCTCGCCGCCACCGAGCCGACGCCGGCAATCGCCATCACGCCGAGCGCGATGCAGGCGATGAAGACGTAAAAGCCGCGCAGGCCGCCGCGCAGCTCGCGCAGCGCGTAGCGCAGCGCCAGCGACGACGCGCGGCTGCGTCGGCGCGGCTTCGGATAGCGATGGTCATGACGGAATGTCCGTCGATCCGGCCCGAGCGCAGCCGCACCACGCGGTCGCAGCGTTGCGCCAGCGAGGTGTCGTGCGTCACCAGCACCAGCGTCATGCCGCGCTCGGCGTGCTTGGTGAACAGCAGATCGACGATCTGCTTGCCGGTGGCCTCGTCGAGATTGCCGGTCGGCTCGTCCGCGACCAGGATCGCGGGATCGGGCGCCAGCGCGCGGGCGAGCGCCACGCGCTGCTGCTCGCCGCCGGACAGTTGCGTCGGATAATGATGCAGGCGATCGCCGAGCCCGACGGACGTCAATTCCTGCGCCGCGCGCTGCGCCGCGTCGGGATTGCCGGCGAGCTCCAGCGGCACCGCGACGTTTTCCAGCGCCGTCATGGTCGGGATCAGATGAAACGACTGGAACACGATGCCGACCTGGCGGCCGCGGAAGCGGGCCAGCGCGTCCTCGTCGAGGGCATTGAACGGCGTGCCGTTGACCACCACCTCTCCGCTGTCAGGACGTTCCAACCCCGCCATCACCATCAGCAAGGTCGATTTGCCCGAGCCTGACGGCCCGATCAGGCCGATCGCTTCGCCCGATGCCACACGAAGGCTGATATCTTTCAGGATATGAACGCGTGCGGCGCCCGTGCCGAGCGAGAGGTTGACGTTGGAAATGGCAATGGTGTCCGGCTCGAGGCCGGTCAGTGAAGAGGGTTCGATGAGACTGTCCATGGCTCGGTCATATGGCACTTCCGCCACTCGGGGTCGAGGGCCGGATATCGGATGTTCGTGCACATACTCGTGTTGATTATGGCTTTGATGACGGCCGGACCGGCTTTTGCGCGCAAACCCGGCCGCCGCGCCGAAAGCCGGTCAAGATGGTCGTGCTGGGCGATTCCTTGAGCGCCGGCCTTGGCCTGTCGGCCACGGCGGCGTTTCCGGCGCGCTTGCAAAAGCCTTGAGACGACAAGGGGATAAAGGTCGATATGATCAATGCCGGGGTGTCCGGCGACACCGCTCTCGGCGGCCGCGACCGGCTCGACTGGTCGATCCCCGAGGGAACCGAGGCCGTGATCCTCGAACTCGGCGCCAACGATGCCTTGCGCGGCATCGATCCCGCCGTCACCCGCGCCGCGCTGACCGATATCCTGACGCGGCTGAAGGCGCGCAAGATCGCGGTGCTGCTGTGCGGGATGCTGGCGCCGCCGAATTACGGCAGCGACTATGCGGCCCGCTTCAACGCGATCTATCCGGAGCTTTCGAAATCCTTCGGCGTGCCGCTCTATCCGTTCTTCCTGGAGGGCGTCGCCGCCGACGCCAAGCTCAATCAGGCCGACGGGATGCATCCGACCGCGGAGGGCGTCGATATCATCGTGAAGAATATTCTGCCCATGGTGGAGGCATTTCTCGGCACGATCTCCGGGCAACGGAGTTGAAAAAGCGGCAAGCAGATAACCTTACCGATGGTTTTCCCGTAGCTTTCCGGTCTGCTAACGCCGCATGCTTCGCAGAGTCATATAAGTCGGGTAGAAATTAGTGATCGGTGATTCGTCACCGGGTTTGCTGTCAGGACGTGAGTCTCTCAAGCTGACGCCTACGCATCGAGGATTTTGCGATGCCGCGTTTGTTTACTGGACTGGAAATTCCGGCCGAGATCGGCCAGAGCCTTTCAATTTGCGTGGCGGCCTTCCCGGCGCACGCTGGATCGATCCCGAAAATTATCACGTCACCTTGCGCTTCATCGGCGATATCGACGGCATGTCGGCGAACGAAATCGCCTCGATGCTGTTTCGGATCAACCGCAAGCCGTTCGAGGTCAAGGTGCAGGGCCTGCAGAGCTTTGGCGGCAGGAAGCCGCGCGCGGTGGTCGCGTCCGTCGAGCCGAGCCGGCCGCTGATCGAACTGCAGGCCGAACTCGAGCGGCTGATGCAGCGGCTCGGGCTCGATCCCGAGGGGCGCAAATTCACCCCGCATGTGACGCTGGCGCGGCTGCACGACGCCTCGAGCCAGGATGTCGCCGATTATCTTTCGGTGCGCGGCTATTTCCCGAGCCGCACGTTCATGGCCTCGCGCTTCGTGCTGTTCTCCTCGCGCGCCTCCACCGGCGGCGGGCCCTATGTGGTCGAGGATTCCTACGCGCTGAGCGCGTGAGGCTTAGCGCGCGCACTCGCGCTGCATCATCCGCGAAGCGGATGATCCAGTATCAGAGGCGCTGAGATAGACCGGCGGAGCCGGGCGTACTGGATACCGCTCGCGGGTATGACGAGCTGCTTGCATACCCCCAGCACCAATTCGCGGCTTGCAATTTTCGCACGCTTAAGGCCGTAAGGTGGGCCATGCTGTCGACCCAGCCCACCTCGTTCCGCGCCCATTATCAGGCGCTGGTTTCCTCCGGCGCGATCGAGGCCGATCCCGCGCAGGCCGACGCCGCCGAGGCGTTCGCCGCGCTTGAAGAGCGGCTGTCGAGCTACAAGCCGGCTGCGCAAGCAAAGCCTGCTTGGCCGGCTGTTCGGCGACAAGGACGAGCCGCCGCCGCGCGGGCTTTACGTCCATGGCGAGGTCGGCCGCGGCAAGACCATGCTGATGGATCTGTTCTTTCAGCACGAGCCCGGTCGAGCACAAGCGCCGCGCCCATTTCCACGAATTCATGGCCGAGGTGCATGAGCGGATCTACGGCTATCGCCAGAACATCGCGCGCGGCGAGATCGCCGACGGCGACGTGATCGAGCTGACGGCCAACGCGATCTTCGACGAGGCGTGGCTGTTGTGCTTCGACGAATTCCACGTCACCGACATCGCCGACGCCATGATCCTGGGACGGCTGTTCTCAAAGCTGTTCGAGCTCGGCACCGTCGTGGTGGCGACCTCCAACGTCGCGCCCGAGGACCTCTACAAGGGCGGCCTCAACCGCGCGCTGTTCCTGCCCTTCATCGCGCAGATCGCAGATCACATGGACGTGCTGCGGCTCGATGCGCGCACTGATTTCCGGCTGGAAAAACTCGCCGGCGTGAAGATGTGGCTGGTGCCGCCGGATGACGAAGCCGGTGCCGCGCTCGACAAGGCCTGGGCCAGGATGACCGGCAATGCGCCCTGCAAGCCGCGCGATATTGCGATCAAGGGCCGCATCCTGCGCGTGCCCTGTTCGGCGCATGGCGTCGCGCGATTTGCGTTTGCCGATATCTGCGAAAAGCCGCTTGCCGCGTCGGATTATCTGCGGCTGGCGCACGACTATCACACCATCCTGATCGACCGCATTCCGGTGATGGATTATGCCGAGCGCAACGCCGCCAAGCGTTTCATCTCGCTGATCGATACGCTCTATGACAATGCCGTGAAGCTGATGGCCTCGGCCGAGGCCGATCCGGTGTCGCTGTATCTGGCGACCGAGGGCAATCGAGGCCAACGAGTTCAAGCGGACCTCGTCGCGGCTGATCGAAATGAGCTCGGAATCCTATCTGGCGCTGCCGCACGGCCGGAAGGATTCCGCGGCGAGCGGGTCGAGCACGGGACTGGTGGAGACGTGACGCTCACCGTCATTCCGGGGTGCGCGTCGCGAACCTCGCAACGATTGCGCAGTGGCGCATCCGGCGGAATGACGCGTGCTCTGGCATGCCGTGACCGAAATCAGAGGCAGGACCGACAATTGGGCACGCTCGCGACTTGAACCGGATCATTCGAAAGGGATAACCAGCCATCCAGCTTCACTATCCACCCTCCTCTTCGTCTCAGAAGGACAAATTTCCCATGGCGCGCGACAAGATTGCTTTGATTGGCTCCGGTCAGATCGGCGGAACGCTGGCTCACCTCGTCGGCCTGAAGGAGCTCGGCGACGTCGTGATGTTCGACATCGCGGAGGGCGTGCCGCAGGGCAAGGCGCTCGATATCGCGCAGTCCTCGCCGGTCGACGGCTTCGACGCGCATCTCACCGGCGCCAATTCCTATGAGGCGCTCGACAACGCCAAGGTCTGCATCGTCACCGCCGGCGTGCCGCGCAAGCCCGGCATGAGCCGCGACGATCTCCTGAGCATCAATCTCAAGGTCATGGAGCAGGTCGGCGCCGGCATCAAGAAGTACGCCCCCGACGCCTTCGTCATCTGCATCACCAACCCGCTGGATGCGATGGTGTGGGCGCTGCAGAAGGCCTCCGGCATGCCGCACAAGAAGGTGGTCGGCATGGCGGGCGTGCTCGACTCCTCGCGCTTCCGCTATTTCCTCGCCGACGAATTCAACGTCTCGGTCGAAGACGTCACCGCCTTCGTGCTCGGCGGCCACGGCGACACCATGGTGCCGCTGATGCGCTATTCCACCGTCGCCGGCATTCCGCTGCCCGATCTCGTCAAGATGGGCTGGACCTCGCAGGCGCGCATCGACGAGATCGTCGACCGCACCCGCAACGGCGGCGCCGAGATCGTCAACCTGCTGAAGACCGGTTCGGCGTTCTACGCGCCCGGCCGCTTCCGCGATCGCGATGGCCGAGAGCTATCTGAAGGACAAGAAGCGCGTGCTGCCCTGCGCCGCCTATCTCAACGGCGAATACGGCGTGAAGGACATGTATGTCGGCGTGCCCGTCGTCATCGGCTCGAAGGGCGTCGAGCGCATCGTCGAGATCGAGCTGGCCGGCAAGGACCGCGAAGCCTTCGACAAGTCGGTCGGCGCCGTTCAGGGCCTGGTCGACGCCTGCAAGAAGATCGCGCCCGATCTGCTCGGCCGTTGATTTCGTTCGGCTTTCGGCCGGCTTCGGGCCGGAAGCCTTTCGGGGTTGCAGTTCTATTGGTATATGGTATGCCAACTACCAATGACGGTGAACTGTAGAACTCGCCGCATCAGGGTTTTGGGGAGCGTCCAGATGAATATCCATGAATACCAGGCCAAGGCGCTGCTGCATGAATTCGGCGTGCCGATTTCGCGCGGTGTGCCGGTGCTTGAAGGCCTCGGATTCGGACGCCGCCGCCAAGACGCTTCCCGGCCCGATCTGGGTGGTGAAGAGCCAGATCCATGCCGGCGGCCGCGGCAAGGGCAAGTTCAAGGAAGCTTCCGCCGGCGACAAGGGCGGCGTCCGCATCGCCAAGTCGGTCGCCGAGGTCAACGAATTCGCCAAGCAGATGCTGGGCGCGACCCTGGTCACGATCCAGACCGGCGCGCACGGCAAGCAGGTCAACCGCCTCTACATCGAGGAAGGCTCCGACATCGACAAGGAGTTCTATCTCTCGATCCTGGTCGACCGCGAAACCTCCGAAGTGTCGTTCGTGGTCTCGACCGAAGGCGGCGTCAACATCGAGGACGTCGCGCACAACAACCCTGAGAAGATCGTGACCTTCTCGGTCGATCCGGCGACCGGCATCATGGGCCATCACGGCCGCACGGTGGCGAAGGCGCTCAATCTCTCCGGCGATCTCGCCAAGCAGGCCGAAAAGCTGGTGACGCAGCTCTATAACGCCTTCACCGCCAAGGACATGGCGATGCTGGAAATCAATCCGCTTGTCGTCACCAAGCAGGGCCAGTTGCGCGTGCTCGACGCCAAGGTGTCGTTCGACGACAACGCCATGTACCGCCATCCGGAAGTCGCCGCGCTGCGCGACGAGACCGAAGAGGACGCCAAGGAAATCGAGGCGTCGAAATACGATCTCAACTACGTCACGCTCGACGGCACCATCGGCTGCATGGTCAACGGCGCCGGGCTTGCCATGGCGACCATGGACATCATCAAGCTCTACGGCATGGAGCCCGCCAACTTCCTCGACGTCGGCGGCGGCGCCAGCAAGGAAAAGGTCGCGGCGGCCTTCAAGATCATCACCGCCGATCCGAACGTGAAGGGCATCCTGGTCAACATCTTCGGCGGCATCATGAAGTGCGACATCATCGCCGAAGGCGTGGTCGCCGCCGTCAAGGAAGTCGGCCTGAAGGTGCCGCTGGTGGTGCGGCTCGAAGGCACCAATGTCGACGCCGGCAAGAAGATCATCAGCGACATCCGGCCTCAACGTGGTGCCGGCCGACAATCTCGACGATGCCGCACAGAAAATCGTGAAAGCCGTCAAGGGAGGCTAGCGATGGCTGACCATCTCGCCGCACCGACACCGCTGGAAGAACACCGCAAGCTCGCGGTGTTTGCGGGCGAGTGGGCCGGCGAGGAAATGGTCTATCCGTCGCGCTGGACCGCGGGCGGTCCGGCGACCTCGCACGTGGTGGCGCGCATCGATCTCAACGGCTTCTATCTGATCCAGGACAGCCGTCCAGATGCGCGACGGCAAGGAGACCTTCGCCACCCATGGCGTGTTCACCTACGACCGCGAGGACCGGCATCTACAAATTGTTCTGGCACGATTCGCTCGGCTACTACTCGCCGGCGCCGGCCTCCGGCGGCTGGACCGGCAAGACGCTGATCCTGGTGCGCGGCTCGCTGCGCGGCAATGCGCGCCACGTCTACGAAGTCGTCGACGACAACAACTACACCATGAAGATCCAGTTCTCGCCCGATGCGGAAGGATGGGCCGACGTGCTCACCGGCGTCTACCGGCGGATCCACTAGAACCCCTTCCCGATCATCTCAGCGAAAGCAACATCAATCATGTCCGTTCTGATCGACAAGAACACCAAAGTCATCTGCCAGGGTTTTACCGGCAAGAACGGCACGTTCCATTCGGAAGCCGCGATCGCCTACGGCACCAAGATGGTCGGCGGCACCTCGCCGGGCAAAGGCGGCTCGACGCATCTCGGTCTGCCGGTGTTCGACACCGTCGCCGAAGCGCGCGAGAAGACCGGCGCCGATGCGTCGGTGATCTACGTGCCGCCGCCGGGTGCGGCGGATGCGATCTGCGAGGCGATCGATGCGGAAATCCCGCTGATCGTCTGCATCACCGAAGGCATTCCGGTGCTCGACATGGTGCGCGTGAAGCGCTCGTTGTCGGGATCGAAATCGCGGCTGATCGGGCCGAACTGCCCGGGCGTGATGACCGCGGGCGAGTGCAAGATCGGCATCATGCCGGCCAACATCTTCAAGCCCGGCAGCGTCGGCATCGTCTCCCGCTCGGGCACGCTGACCTATGAAGCCGTGTTCCAGACCACCCAGGAAGGCCTCGGCCAGACCACCGCGGTCGGCATCGGCGGCGACCCGGTCAAGGGCACCGAATTCATCGACGTGCTGGAAATGTTCCTCGGCCGACCCCAAGACCACCTCGATCATCATGATCGGCGAAATCGGCGGCTCCGCCGAGGAAGACGCCGCCCAGTTCATCAAGGACGAGGCCAAGCGCGGCCGCAAGAAGCCGATGGTCGGCTTCATCGCCGGCGTCACCGCCCCTCCCGGCCGCCGCATGGGCCATGCCGGCGCGATCATCTCCGGCGGCAAGGGCGACGCCGGTTCCAAGACCGCGGCGATGGAATCGGCCGGAATCACCGTCTCTCCGTCGCCGGCGCGGCTCGGACATACCCTTGCCGAAAAATTGAAGTCTTAATTCAATTCTTGGTTCTTTTCGGGCGCGAAGTTTCGCACTAAATAGGGTAAAGGTGCTTTACCCCGCTGGTCCGGTTTCCGGATCGGCGCATGCGCCGTTTTCCATGCGCAAACCGAAAATCACCAGGACGCCATCATGTCTCGCCAGGACGCGAACGCCGCATTTGCCCTCTCCTCATTTTTGCAGGGCACCAACGCCGCCTACATCGACGACCTCTACGCCCGCTACGAGCAGGACCCGGCCTCGGTCGACGCCGAATGGCAGGAATTCTTCAAGAGCCTGAAAGACACCCCGGCCGACGTCCAGAAGAACGCCGAGGGCGCCTCCTGGGGCCGCGACAACTGGCCGCTGACGCCGCGCGACGACCTGACCTCGGCGCTCGGACGGCAACTGGGCCACAGGTCGAGAAGGCGGTCGGCGCCAAGATCGCCGCCAAGGCGCAGGCCAAGGGCGCCGAACTGTCCGCCGCCGACGTCAACCAGGCGACGCGCGATTCGGTTCGCGCCCTGATGCTGATCCGCGCCTACCGCATGCGCGGTCATTTCCACGCCAAGCTCGATCCGCTCGGCATCGAGGCGCCGCGCGATCGCGAAGAACTCGATCCGCGCACCTATGGCTTCACCGAAGCCGATTTCGACCGCAAGATCTTCCTCGATCACGTGCTCGGCCTCGAATACGGCACGCTTGCGCGAAATCGTCGCGATCTGCGAGCGCACCTACTGCCAGACGCTCGGCGTCGAGTTCATGCACATCACCAACGCCGCGCAGAAGGCCTGGATCCAGGAGCGCATCGAGGGTCCGGACAAGGAAATCAGCTTCACCCGCGAGGGCCGCCGCGCGATCCTCAACAAGCTGATCGAGGCCGAAGGCTTTCGAGAAATTCTGCGACGTCAAATTCACCGGCACCAAGCGCTTCGGCCTCGACGGCGCCGAATCGCTGATCCCGGCGCTGGAGCAGATCATCAAGCGCGGCGGCAATCTCGGCGTGAAGGAGATCGTGCTCGGCATGCCGCATCGCGGCCGCCTCAACGTGCTGACCCAGGTGATGGGCAAGCCGCACCGCGCGCTGTTCCACGAATTCAAGGGCGGCTCGGCCAATCCGGACGCGGTCGAAGGCTCCGGCGACGTCAAGTATCATCTCGGCGCGTCGTCCGACCGCGAGTTCGACAGCAACCGGATCCATCTGTCGCTGACCGCCAACCCGTCGCATCTCGAGATCGTCGATCCCGTCGTGCTCGGCAAGGTGCGCGCCAAGCAGGACCAGCACGGCGATCCGCCGGACATGCGCATTTCCGTGCTGCCGCTGCTGATGCACGGCGACGCGGCGTTCGCCGGCCAGGGCGTGGTGGCGGAATGCTTCAGCCTGTCCGACCTGAAGGGCTACCGCACCGGCGGCTCGCTGCATTTCATCGTCAACAACCAGATCGGCTTCACCACCTATCCGCGCTACTCGCGCTCCTCGCCCTATCCGTCCGACGTGCGCGAAGATGATCGACGCGCCGATCTTCCATGTGAACGGCGACGATCCGGAAGCGGTGGTGTTCGCGGCCAAGGTCGCGATCGAGTTCCGGCAGAAGTTCCACAAGCCTGTCGTCATCGACATGTTCTGCTACCGCAGGCATGGCCACAACGAGGGCGACGAGCCGGCGTTCACCCAGCCGGTGATGTACAAGAGGATCGCGATCGCATCCCGGTCACGGTCGAGATCTATTCCAAGCGGCTGATCGCCGACGGCGTGATGACCGAGGGCGAGGTCGAGAAGGCCAAGGCCGACTGGCGCGCGCGGCTCGATGCCGAGCTCGAGGCCGGCTCTGGCTACAAGCCCAACAAGGCCGACTGGCTCGACGGCAAATGGGCCGGCTTCAAGTCCGCCGACCAGGAAGAGGATGCCGCGCCGCGGCGTCACCGGCGTCGATATCGCCATCCTCAAGGATATCGGCCGCAAGATCACCAAGGTGCCGGATGGCTTCCGCGTTCACCGCACCATCCAGCGTTTCCTGGAAAACCGCGCGCAAGGCGATCGACAACGGCGTCGGCATCGACTGGGCGACCGGCGAGGCGCTGGCGTTCTGCACGCTGCTGCAGGAAGGCCATCACGTCCGCCTGTCCGGACAGGACTCCGAGCGCGGCACCTTCTCGCAGCGCCATTCGGTGCTGATCGACCAGGAAGACGAGAGCCGCTACACGCCGTTCAACCATCTCGGCGGCGACCAGGGCCATTACGAGGTCATCAACTCGCTGCTGTCGGAAGAGGCGGTGCTCGGCTTCGAGTACGGCTATTCGCTGGCCGAGCCGAAGGCGCTGGCGATGTGGGAAGCGCAGTTCGGCGACTTCGCCAACGGCGCCCAGGTGCTGTTCGACCAGTTCATCTCCTCCGGCGAGCGCAAATGGCTGCGCATGTCCGGCCTCGTCTGCCTGCTGCCGCATGGCTATGAAGGGCAGGGGCCGGAGCATTCCTCGGCGCGGCTCGAGCGCTTCCTGCAGATGTGCGCCGAAGACAACATGCAGGTGGTCTATCCGACCACGCCGGCGAATTACTTCCACGTGCTGCGGCGGCAGCTGCATCGCGAGATCCGCAAGCCGCTGATCCTGATGACGCCGAAGTCGCTGCTGCGGCACAAGCGCGCGGTCTCGCGGCTGGATGAACTGGGCGCGGACGCCACCTTCCACCGCATCCTCTACGATGACGCGCAGATGCTGCCGGACGAGAAGATCAAGCTGGTGGCGGACGACAAGATCCGCCGCGTCGTGCTGTGCTCGGGCAAGGTCTATTACGATCTCTACGAGGAGCGCGAGAAGCGCGGCATCGACGACATCTACATCATGCGCGTCGAGCAGCTCTATCCGGTGCCGCTGAAGGCGCTGGTGCACGAACTCGGCCGCTTCAAGAACGCCGAAGTGGTCTGGTGCCAGGAAGAGCCGCGCAACATGGGTGCGTGGCACTTCATCGAGCCCTATCTCGAATGGGTGCTGAACCAGATCCACGCGCCGAACCGGCGTCCGCGTTACGCCGGCCGCGCCGCGTCGGCCGCCACCGCCACCGGTTTGATGTCGAAGCATCTGGCGCAGCTCAAGGCGCTGCTCGATGAGGCGCTGAGCTAGCGTAATTCTGCAGTCCGTCATGCCCGCGCGAAGGCGGGGCATCCAGTACGCCGCGCTGCTGATGTTCGACCACGACCGTCTCGGATTACTGGATCGTCCGCTCCAGTGCGCGATGCGCACAAGGCGGACGATGACAGCCAGGCTATGACGAACAGGTTGAGGAAACCAGACCATGACTGAAATTCGTGTTCCGACGCTCGGCGAATCCGTGACCGAGGCCACCATCGGCCGCTGGTTCAAGAAGGCCGGCGATGCCGTCGCGGTGGACGAGCCGCTGGTCGAGCTCGAGACCGACAAGGTCACGATCGAAGTGCCGGCGCCGTCCGCCGGCACGCTCGGCGAGATCGCCGCCAAGGACGGCGAGACCGTCGCGGTCGGCGCGCTGCTCGGCCAGATCAACGACGGCGCCGCGGAGCCGCCGCCAAGCCGGCCGCCGCGCCCGCCAAGGCTGCGGCCGCTGCGCCGCCTGCTCCGCCGCAGCCTGGCGCCGGCCGCGCCGAAGGCTGCCGCCGGCCGACGCGCCGCTGGCGCCGTCGGTTCGCAAGCTCTCCGCCGAAAGCGGCGTCGATGCCGCGACCGTGCCGGGCTCCGGCAAGGATGGCCGCGTCACCAAGGGCGACATGCTGGCCGCGATCGAGAAGGCGGCATCGGCGCCGACGCCGGTCAATCAGCCGGCCGCCGCCGTGCAGGTCCGCGCGCCGTCGCCCGCCGACGATGCCGCGCGCGAGGAGCGCGTGAAGATGACGCGGCTGCGCCAGACCATCGCGCGGCGCCTGAAGGACGTGCAGAACACCGCCGCGATGCTCACGACCTTCAACGAGGTCGACATGAGCCACATCATGGCGATGCGCGCGCAGTACAAGGACGTGTTCGAGAAGAAGCACGGCGTCAAGCTCGGCTTCATGGGCTTCTTCACCAAGGCCTGCGTGCAGGCGCTGAAGGAGATTCCGGCCGTCAATGCCGAGATCGACGGCACCGACCTGATCTACAAGAACTATTACCACATCGGCGTCGCCGTCGGCACCGACAAGGGCCTGGTCGTGCCGGTGGTGCGCGACTGCGACCACAAGTCGATCGCCGAGATCGAAAAGTCGATCGCCGATTTCGGCCGCCGCGCGCGCGACGGCCAGCTCAAGATCGAGGAGATGCAGGGCGGCACCTTCACCATCACCAATGGCGGCATCTACGGCTCGCTGATGTCGACGCCGATCCTGAACGCGCCGCAGTCCGGCATTCTCGGCATGCACAAGATCCAGGAGCGGCCGATGGCGGTCGGCGGCAAGATCGAGATCCGCCCGATGATGTATCTGGCGCTGTCCTACGATCACCGCGTCATCGACGGCAAGGAAGCGGTGACGTTCCTGGTCCGCGTCAAGGAGAGCCTGGAAGACCCGGCGCGGCTGGTGCTGGATCTCTGAGGCCGGCCTCGTCCGATGCCTGATGCTTCAGCCGATGTCGCGAGTCCGTGATCGTCGCGCGAGATTGTTGGGGGCTGACTTGACGGACAAGGTTGTTGTCATCACCGGCGGCAGCCGCGGCATCGGCCGCGCCACCGCGCTGGCTGCCGCGGCGCGCGGCTTTCGCGTCGTGGTCGGCTACGCCAGCAATCGAGGCGGCGGCGAACGAGGTCGTCTCCGCAATCGAGGCCAAGAACGGCAAGGCCATCGCGGTGAAATGCGATGTCGGCAGCGAGAGCCGACATCCTCGCGCTGTTCAAGGCGGCGGACGAGTTCGGCACGCTCGGCGCGCTCGTCAACAATGCCGGCATCGTCGGGCCGATCGGTCGCGCGTCGAGGACATGTCGGCCGAGCGCATCCAGCGCATGATGGCGGTCAACGTCACCGGCAGCATTCTGTGCGCGCGCGAGGCGGTGAAGCGGATGTCGACCGCGCAATGGCGGCCAGGGCGGCGTCATCGTCAATCTGTCGTCGGTCGCCGCGAAGCTCGGCTCGCCCAACACCTATGTCGATTATGCCGCCTCCAAGGGCGCGATCGATTCCTTCACGATCGGTCTCGGCCATGAAGTCGCCGGCGAAGGCATTCGCGTCGCGGCGATCCGGCCCGGGCTGATCGACACCGAAATCCACGCCTCCGGCGGCGAGCCCGATCGCGCGCATCGGCTCGCGCACATGGTGCCGATGAAGCGCGTCGGCACCGCGGATGAAATCGCCAACGCCATCGTCTGGCTGATGTCGGACGAGGCTTCCTACGTGACCAGCGCCATCCTTGATGTGTCGGGCGGGCGGTAATACCTGTCACGGAATCTCAGCTACAGGACTTCACTCATGGCCACTTACGATCTCGTCGTCATCGGCACCGGCCCCGGCGGATACGTCTGCGCGGTGCGCGCGGCGCAACTCGGCATGAAGGTCGCCGTGGTCGAGAAGAACCCGACGCTCGGCGGCACCTGCCTCAATGTCGGCTGCATGCCGTCGAAGGCGCTGCTGCATGCTTCCGAAATGTTCGAGGAGGCCGCGCATTCGTTTGCCAAGATGGGCGTCAGCGTTTCCGCGCCGAAGCTCGATCTGCCGTCGATGATGAATTTCAAGCAGCAGGGCATCGACGGCAACGTCAAGGGCGTCGAGTTCCTGATGAAGAAGAACAAGATCGACGTCATCAACGGCACAGGCAAGATTCTCGGCGCCGGCAAGGTCGAGGTGTCCGGCAGCGACGGCAAGGCGCAGACGGTCGAGACCAGGAACATCGTCATCGCCACCGGCTCGGACATCGCGCGGCTGAAGGGCATCGAGATCGACGAGAAGCGCATCGTGTCGTCGACCGGCGCGCTGTCGCTCGACAAGGTGCCGGCGAAACTGTTGATCGTCGGCGCCGGCGTGATCGGGCTCGAGCTCGGCTCGGTGTGGCACCGGCTCGGCGCCGAGGTCATGGTGGTCGAATTCCTCGACCGCATCCTGCCCGGCATGGACGGCGAAGTCGCCAAGCAATTCCAGCGCATCCTCGAGAAGCAGGGCTTTGCGTTCAAGCTCGGCGCCAAGGTCACCGCGCGTCGACACCTCGGGCAAGACGCTGTCGGCGACCGTCGAACCGGCGGCTGGCGGCGCGGCGGAGAAGCTCGAAGCCGACGTGGTGCTGGTCTGCATCGGCCGCGTGCCCTACACCGAAGGCCTTGGCCTGAAGGAAGCCGGCGTCGCGCTCGACAATCGCGGCCGCGTGCAGATCGATCCGCATTTTGCCACCACCGTGAAAGGCGTCTATGCGATCGGCGATGTCGTCGCGGGGCCGATGCTGGCGCACAAGGCCGAGGACGAAGGCGTGGCGGTTGCGGAAATCATCGCAGGCCAGGCCGGGCACGTGAACTACGACGTTATCCCAGGCGTCGTGTATACCACGCCGGAAGTGTCGTCCGTCGGCAAGACCGAGGAAGAACTGAAGCAGGCGGGCGTCGCCTATACCGTCAGGCAAATTCCCGTTCACCGCCAACGGCCGCTCCAAGGTCAACCAGACCACGGAAGGCTTTGTGAAGAGTTCTCGCAGATGCGAAGACTGATCGCGTGCTCGGCGTGCACATTGTCGGCCGCGAAGCCGGCGAAATGATCCACGAAGCCTGCGTTCTGATGGAATTCGGCGGTTCCGCCGAGGATCTGGCGCGCACCTGCCACGCCCATCCGACCCGCTCGGAGGCAATCAAGGAAGCCGCGCTTGCGGTCGGCAAGCGGGCCATCCATATGTGATCGACGCCCGATGCAGCCTGCTGGGGTTGAGACAACACGTCATGATGCGCCGCCTGCTTCAGCCGTTCTGGATCCTGCTTGCGATCATCTTTCTGATCGAGGCGTGGCTGTGGGACCACCTCGAGCCGATCGTCGCGCGCGTGGTGGCGCTGATCCCGCTGCGCGCGTTCAAGCAATGGCTTTCCGACCGCGTCGATACGCTGTCGCCGGCGATGACGCTGATCGTGTTCGCCGTGCCGGTCGATCCCGCTGTTTCCGCTCAAGCTGGTCGGGCTCTGGCTGCTCGCGCATGAATATTGGCTGAGCGCCGATCGTCACCATCGTTTTCGCGAAATTCCTCGGCGTCGGCGTCACCGCCTTCATCTTCGACGTGACGCGGCCAAAGCTCCTGGAGATGCGCGTGGTTCGAGGACGCTCTATGAATTCATCCTGGCGATGCGGGCGAAGGCGGCCGCGATGGTCGATCCGGTCAAGCAGCGCATCCTGGAAATCCTGCGCGGCGATGGCGACGGCTGGTCGTCGCGCATGCTGCGGCTGATCGCAGCGCTTCCGCAAAAGCGTGCACGAGGCGCGGTAATCACCTCCGCTCATCGTCGCCTCGGCTACGACCGGACCGTCCATTGCCGGGGATCGTCGGTGCTTGAATCGCGAGGCCGAGCATACCGGATGGTCCGCCTGAAGCGGCGCATCGACGAGCGGGAACTCGTGACGCGGTATCGACCCGTCAACTCAATGCAGATGCAACAGATGCGGTGCGTAGAGGCCGAGGGCGGTGATGGCGATTCCCGCCAGTGTCAGGATGCCCGACACCCAGGCCAGCGCAGCATCATGCCGGTGATGATGGTCGCGGACGCCAGCACGATGCCGATCTGGAAGGCGGCGGAGGCGATTTCGAAGTGATGGTATTTCGCCGTCGCATCGTCACGCTCATGCTCGGCATGCTTGGCGCGCGCGGCCAGTTGCTCGGAACCTTCGCCGGTCTCCGGCTCTGAGCGGTAGCGCGCCGCGGTCTTCTGCCAGTCCTCGATCTGCTTCTGCACCGCCGCCTTGGTGGCTTCGTCGCAGGCGACGCCCAGGCTTAATTTGGCCCGTTTCGGCACGCGGTCTGCACCACTGGTGCGGCGGATGCTCTTGGCCTGGAAGAACGCCCACAGGTTCGATGCCTCGACGTTCTTGCTGATCGGATCTGGTCTGCGCGCCCTTGCCGAGCGTCTCCGACAGCGCCAGAAACAGCGCGATCACGGCGATCAGCAACGCGATCTTCTTGTTGGAGCCCGAGGCATGCTCGGCGTGCTCCGCATGCTCCATGCTCTCATGTGCGCTCATGATTTCCCTGCTGATCAAGATCGGTGCCAACGATTGACCGAACGGCTTCGCCCGAGGCAAGATGACGGAACGCAGGAAGCTGAGTGATCGGAAGGACCGGTTGTCGAAGCAAAAGATAGAGCGAGAGTCGGGATCATCCGTCAGGCATCAGCGCGCGGATGCGCGCTGCGATAGACTTCAAGCAGCCGCTCGGTAGTCGATGCCGGTATAGATCTGCGTGGTCGAGAGCGAGGCGTGGCCGAGCAGTTCCTGGATCGCGCGCAGGTCGCCGCCGCGGCTGAGCAGGTGGGTCGCGAAACGAATGCCGCAGCGCGTGCGGCGTGGCGCTGTCGGGCAGGCCGAGCGCGCCGCGCAGCCGCTCCATGGTGAGCTGGATGATCCGCGGGCTGAGCGGGCCGCCGCGCGCGCCGACGAAGATCGGTCCTGCCGGCGGCAGTGGATGCGGGCACATCGCGACGTAATCCTGGATCAGCGCGAGCACGTTCTGCAGCACCGGCACCATCCGGGTCTTGTTGCCCTTGCCGGTCACGATCAGCACGTCGCCTTCGCCGGGCTTGCGGCACGTCGCGGCGTTTCAAGCCCGAGCGCCTCGGAGATGCGCAGGCCCGAACCGTAGAGCAGCGCCATCACGGCGGCGTCGCGCGCCCAGATCCAGGGATCGCGCGTCCTCGCCGGCGCGTTCGTCGGCGTCCGCAAAACGTTTGGCGGCCGCCATCTGGATCGGCTTCGGCAGGCTCTTTGCCGATCTTGGGCGCGCGGATCGCGGAGAGCGCGCCGACCTTGCCCTTGCCTTCGCGCTCGAGGAAGCGGCCGAACGAGCGCAAGCCCGCCAGCGCCCGCATCAGTGAGCGCCCGCCGATCTCGTCGGCGCGGCGCATCGCCATGAAGGCCCTGATGTCGCTGGCCTCCAGCGCCGCGAAACGCTTTGAGCGTCACCCGCGTGCCCCAGTGTTCGCAGAGAAAGACGAGACACTGGCGGAGGTCGCGGGCATAGGCTTCCGAGCGTCTTCGGCGACAGCCGCCGCTCGGCGCGCAGATGCGACAGCCAGCGCGTCATCTGAAGCGCGACGTCGTCGTCGGCGCAGTCAGAGCTCGATCTGGCTGAACGGCGGGAAGCTGGCTCGGCCATAAGGTCTGTCTTTGGACGCTGATGATTCCTGACATTATATCGCACCTCTTTCGTTTACCGTTCGCTAACTTGCCAGCGGCCGCAGCCGGACACTGGTTCCGACCGGCGCGTCCTGTTAGCGTCGGCCTTCAGCCTTGAGTTCGATTCTGCAATGGACCACGCCACCGCGCAACCAGCACCTCATCCGCATCATCGACGCGGCGTCGTCGATGTGCTGGTGCCGGTCGCGCTCAATCAGGCCTATTCCTACCGGGTGCCGCGCGGCATGGAGCTTGAAGCCCGGCGACGTCGTCTGCGTGCCGCTCGGCCCGCGCGAGGTGGTCGCGGTGGTGTGGGCGGAGAACGCCAATCCCGATCCGCGGCTGCATAACCGCCTCGAAGGACGTCGGCGAAAAGCTCGACGTGCCGCCGCTGAAAGCGGAACTGCGCAGCGCTCGTCGACTGGGTCGCCAACTACACGCTGTCCGCCGCGCGGCATGGTGCTGCGCATGACCTTGCGGATGGGCGAAAATCTCGGGCCCGAGCGGGTGCGCATGGGCGTGCGGCTGATCGGCGACGCGCCGCGGCGCATGACGCCGGCGCGGCGCCGGCTGATCGAGGTGCTGTCGGACGGCCTGCTGCACGGCAAATCCGACGCGGCGAAGGAAGCCGGCGTCAGCATCGGGCGTGATCGATGGCCTGGTCGATGAGGGCACGCTCGACGGTCGAGCCGATGCCGCCGCCGCTGCGCCGCCGCGCGCCCGATCCGTCGTTCGCCGAGCCTGAATTTTCCCGCCAGCAGCGCACCGCGGTGGACGCCATGCGCGCGCTGGCCGCCAACGGCAGCTTTCATGTCGCGCTGCTCGATGGCGTCACCGGCTCCGGCAAGACCGAAGTCTATTTCGAGGCGATTGCCGAAATCATCCGCCGCGGCAAGCAGTCGCTGATCCTGATGCCGGAGATCGCGCTGACCGGACAGTTCCTCGACCGCTTTGCGCAGCGTTTCGGCGTGCGTCCGCTGGAGTGGCATTCCGAACTGACCCCGCGCACCCGCGCAACGCAACTGGGCCGCGATCGCGGCGGGCGAAGCGCCGGTCGTGGTCGGCGCGCGCTCGGCGCTGTTTCTGCCCTATGCCAATCTCGGTCTGATCATCGTCGATGAGGAGCACGACCAGGCCTACAAGCAGGACGAGGGCGCGCATTACCATGCCCGCGACATGGCGGTGGTGCGCGCGCATATCGCCAAAATTCCGATCGTGCTGGCGTCCGGCGACGCCTTCGGTCGAGACCGAGGTCAATGCGCGCAAGGGCCGCTATCAGCGCGTGGCGCTGCCGTCGCGGTTCGGCGGCCAGCACATGCCGCATATCGAGGCGATCGATCTGCGGCGCGAAGCCGCCGGCGCGCGGCCGCTTCATCTCGCCGCGGCTCGCCGAGCAGATCCAGATCGCGATCGAGCGGCGCGAGCAGGCGCTGTTGTTCCTCAATCGCCGCGGCTATGCGCCGCTGACATTATGCCGGGCCTGCGGGCATCGTTTCGCCTGCACGATCTGCGACGCCTGGCTGGTCGATCACCGCTTTCGCCAGCGCCTGGTCTGCCACCATTGCGGCTTCTCGATGCCGCGTCCGCATATCTGTCCGCACTGCGCGGCGGAAGAATCGCTGGTCGCGGTCGGCCCCGGCGTCGAGCGCCTGCAGGAGGAGGCCGCCGCAGCTGTTTCCGGATGCGCGCACCATGGTGCTGTCGAGCGATCTGATCACCTCGATCGAGACCATGCGCAGCGAGCTGAACGAGATCGCGGAAGGCGCGTCGACATCATCATCGGCACGCAGCTGGTGGCGAAGGGCCACAATTTTCCGCGGCTCAATCTGGTCGGCGTGGTCGATGCCGATCTGGGCCTCGGCAATGGCGATCCGCGCGCCGCCGAGCGGACGTTTCAACTGCTCAACCAGGTGATCGGGCGCGCCGGGCGCGACCAGGGCCGCGGCGTCGGCTATCTGCAGACCCATCAGCCCGAACATCCCGTGATGAAGGCGCTGGTCGCCAGCGACCGCGAGGCGTTTTATGCCAGCGAGATCGAGGCCCGCGAGCGCACCGGCTATCCGCCGTTCGGCCGGCTCGCCAGCCTGATCATTTCCGCGGGCGACCGGCCCGACCGCGGAAAGCTTTGCGCGCAGGCTGGCGGCGATCGCGCCGATCGATGAGCGGATCCAGGTGCTGGGTCCCGCCGAGGCGCCGCTTGCGGTCATCAAGGGCCGCTATCGTTTCCGGCTACTGGTGAAGTCGCTGCGCAATGTCGATCTGTCGGAATATTTGCGCGAATGGCTGGCGGCCGGCCCCAAGACCAAAGGCAATCTCAAGCTCGAGGTCGACGTCGATCCGCAGAGCTTCTTGTAGAGTTCATGTCGATCAACAGCGGACCGCGATCGTCACCGGATGCGCGCGAAGCAGCCAGACCGGAATCCATGACTCCTGCGATGCGCAGTTGGATTCGGGCCTACGCCACATCGCGCGTCCAGGAATGACGGAGCGATGACAAAAAAGCCTGCCGTCATTGCGACGGCAGGCCTTTATTGAGTGCGCAGCAGGTTCCGCGAGCCATTACTCGACGCAACGCATGCCGAACTTGATGGAATCGGAAGCGGCGCTTCAAACGCGCGATTAGGCAGAGACGACCTCGGCGGTCACGTGGCCGACGCCGGCGCCGGTCAGGCCGATGGCACGGGCGGCACCCGTGGAGAGGTCGAGCACGCGGCCACTGGATGAACGGGACCACGGTCATTGATCGTGACGACGACGCTGCTGGCCGCGATGGGTCACCCGGAGCTTGGTGCCGAACGGCAGCGAGCGGTGGGCCGCGGTCATGGCGTTCTGGTTGAAGCGCTGGCCGGAGGCGGTCCGGCTGCCGGATTCATTGCCGTAATAGGAGGCCATGCCCGAGAAGCTGCGTCCGGACTGAGCGGCCGATCGAGGCATTGGCGTTGCCAGCCGAGACCGCCGCCGGCAGCTGCCTGGGCGTGTGCTGGCGTGATGTGGTGATGAGTATGGCGATGGTGCCTGGATTTGGCCGAGGCTTCGGTGATGCTGCCACCGACCAGGAGAGTTGCGGCGACAACGGCAAGCGCCGTACGCGACTGGGTTACAGTTCCCAGCGCCAGACTTCTTGAAATTCAGCATTAATATAGTCCCTCAGATAGTATTGCCACTTATGCGGCAAGTGGAACCCCCGTCCGCAGTTGCGTGAGCTGCCGTTTGGTGACGCAATGAGGCATGAATCTGGGCAGTAAATCGGAAATGTCCTCCGGCTGAAATATCTTGTTACCGGATGCAGACTAATCCAGTAGATATTCCGTAATCTTGCAGCTTAACAGAATTATTAACTAATCAATACTTACGAATTACTGTTGAATAAAGTCATCGTCTGCATCGACGAGGTTTCAGCAAGTAATGCGCAAATGGAAGCGACCTGAGCTTCAATCGTTCCGCGACGACGGATTCATGGCGCCCATGCATTTGCGACGGGAACAGATTGTCTCGCCGGCGGAGCGCTCGACCGACGAAGCCGGGCGGCACGATTCCGTCAGAGCCGGCAGAATCTCGCGTCGGAAGATCGTCAGCGCGGAGCGCGAAGACATCGTCGAGCAGTGCGACAAGGCATCGCCCGCGCGCGCCGTCATGTTGCACCTGCGCGCTTGCCATGTTAGCAAAGCCGCGATTTTAACGATCCCGGCACATCGCGTGCCGGTCGAAAATCGAAGTCCCGCTTGAATTCCAAGGGCTTGGATCGCTAGGCGCCGCTTCTGTGGCGACGGTTTTTCCCTTGCGAGTTTAACAGCTGAAAAGAGCGCGTCTGTGGCTGCAGAAGATCCGTCCGTTTCGGGAGTGTCCGGCCGTTATGCAACGGCCTTGTTCGAACTGGCGCGCGACGAGAAATCCGTCGACGCCGTCAAGGCCGACCTCGATAGGTTCGAGGCCATGCTGGACGACAGCGCCGATCTGAAGCGCCTGGTCCGCAGCCCGGTGTTCTCGGCCGACGCGCAGTCGAGGGCGCTCGCCGCGGTGCTCGACAAGGCCGAAATTACCGGCACCTCCGCCAAATTCCTCAAAGTCCTCACCGCCAATCGCCGGCTGTTCGCCGTCGCCGACGTGATCCGCGCCTTCCGCGCGCTGGTGGCGAAGTTCAAGGGCGAGGCGACCGCCGACGTCACCGTCGCCGAACAGCTCAATGACAAGAATCTCGACGCGCTGAAGACCGCACTGAAGTCGGTGACGGGCAAGGACGTCGCGCTCAACGTGAAAGTCGATCCCTCCATCATCGGCGGCCTTGTGGTCAAGCTCGGCAGCCGCATGGTGGATAGTTCGCTTCGCACCAAACTCAATTCGATCAAGCACGCGATGAAAGAGGCAGGCTGATGGACATCCGCGCCGCGGAAATTTCCGCGATCCTCAAGGACCAGATCAAGAATTTCGGCCAGGAGGCTGAGGTTACCGAAGTCGGACAGGTGCTGTCCGTCGGCGACGGCATCGCCCGCGTCTACGGCCTCGACAACGTCCAGGCCGGTGAAATGGTCGAGTTCGAGAACGGCACCCGCGGCATGGCGCTCAACCTCGAAACCGACAACGTCGGTATCGTGATCTTCGGCGCCGACCGCGAGATCAAGGAAGGCCAGACCGTCAAGCGCACCCGCGCCATCGTCGACACGCCGGTCGGCAAGGGCCTGCTCGGCCGCGTCGTCGACGCGCTCGGCAATCCGATCGACGGCAAGGGCCCGATCCAGGCCGACAAGCGCATGCGCGTCGACGTCAAGGCGCCCGGCATCATTCCGCGCAAGTCGGTGAACGAGCCGATGGCGACCGGCCTCAAGGCGATCGATGCGCTGATCCCGATCGGCCGCGGCCAGCGCGAGCTGATCATCGGCGACCGCCAGACCGGCAAGACCGCGATCGCGCTCGACACCATCCTGAACCAGAAGCCGCTCAACGCGCAGCCGGACGAGAACATCAAGCTGTATTGCGTCTATGTCGCGATCGGCCAGAAGCGCTCGACCGTCGCGCAGTTCGTCAAGGTGCTGGAAGAGCAGGGCGCGCTGGAATATTCGATCATCGTCGCCGCCACCGCGTCCGATCCGGCGCCGATGCAGTACATCGCGCCGTTCACCGGCTGCACCATGGGCGAATATTTCCGCGACAACGGCATGCACGCCGTCATCATCTATGACGATCTGTCGAAGCAGGCCGTCGCCTACCGCCAGATGTCGCTGCTGCTGCGCCGTCCGCCGGGCCGCGAAGCCTATCCGGGCGACGTGTTCTATCTGCATTCGCGCCTGCTCGAGCGCGCCGCCAAGCTCAACAAGGACCAGGGCTCGGGCTCGCTGACCGCGCTGCCGGTCATCGAAACCCAGGCCAACGACGTGTCGGCCTACATCCCGACCAACGTGATTTCGATTACCGACGGCCAGATCTTCCTGGAAACCGACCTGTTCTTCCAGGGCATCCGCCCGGCGGTGAACGTCGGTCTGTCGGTGTCGCGCGTCGGATCGTCGGCGCAGACCAAGGCGATGAAGAAGGTCGCCGGCAAGATCAAGGGCGAGCTCGCGCAGTACCGCGAAATGGCGGCGTTCGCGCAGTTCGGCTCCGACCTCGACGCCTCGACCCAGCGCCTGCTCAACCGCGGCTCGCGCCTGACCGAACTCCTGAAGCAGCCGCAGTTCTCGCCGCTGAAGATGGAAGAGCAGGTCTGCGTGATCTGGGCCGGCACCAACGGCTATCTCGACGCGCTTCCGCTCAACAAGGTGCGCGCCTTCGAGGACGGCCTGCTGTCGCTGCTGCGCGGCAAGAACGTCGACATCCTCAACGCGCATCCGTGACAGCCGCGATCTCTCCGACGATACTCGCCGCCAAGCTGAAGAGCGGTGGTCGAAGGCTTACGCCAAGACGTTTGCTTGATTGATTTGCCGATTGCGGCCCGGCAGCTGAGCGCCGGGCGCTGACGAAGAGAGGCTTGCGGTCGGATCTGAGGATCGGATCGCCGGGGTGAACTAAGAATGGCTTCACTGAAAGACATGCGGGTCCGCATCGCCTCCACCAAGGCGACGCAGAAGATCACCAAGGCCATGCAGATGGTCGCGGCCTCGAAGCTGCGCCGCGCGCAGACCGCCGCCGAAGCGGCGCGGCCCTATGCCGAAAAGATGGACGCGGTGATCTCCAACATCGCGAGCCGCCGCGGCGGTTCGCCCGGCGCGCCGGCGCTGCTGGCCGGCACCGGCAACGATCAGGTGCATCTGCTGCTGGTCTGCACCGGCGAGCGCGGCCTGTCCGGCGCGTTCAATTCCTCGATCGTGCGTCTGGCCCGCGAGCGCGCGCTGTCGCTGATGAACCAGGGCAAAGAGGTCAAGTTCTTCTGCGTCGGCCGCAAGGGCTACGAGCAGCTCCGCCGCACACTTCGAGAAGCAGATCGTCGAGCACGTCGACCTGCGCTCGGTGCGCCAGCTCGGCTTCGTCAATGCCGAGGACATCGCCAAGAAGGTCCTCGCGCGCTTCGAGGCCGGCGAGTTCGACGTCTGCACGCTGTTCTATTCGCGCTTCAAATCGGTGATCGCGCAGGTCCCGACCGCGCAGCAGATCATTCCGCTGGTGGTGGAAGCGCCGGCCGCGAATGCCGGCCCGGCGACGTCTTACGAATACGAGCCGGAAGAAGACGAGATCCTGACCGCGCCTGTTGCCGCGCAATCTCGCGGTGCAGATCTTCCGCGCGCTGCTGGAAAACAACGCCTCGTTCTACGGCGCGCAGATGAGCGCGATGGACAACGCCACCCGCAACGCCGGCGACATGATCCGCAAGCAGACCCTGATCTACAACCGAACCCGTCAGGCCATGATCACCAAGGAGCTGATTGAAATCATCTCCGGCGCCGAGGCGATGTAACGGCGACAGGCACGATCAAACTGACGGTTGTCTAGAGATACGAATTCGAAGGAGAGAGTTTTATGGCCACACCCGCCAACCAGACCGGACGCATCACGCAGGTCATCGGCGCCGTCGTCGACGTGCAGTTCGAAGGACATCTGCCCGCCATTCTGAACGCGATCGAGACCAAGAACGGCGGCAACCGCCTGGTGCTCGAAGTGGCGCAGCATCTCGGCAGATCCACGGTGCGCACCATCGCGATGGACACCACCGAAGGTCTGGTCCGCGGTCAGGAAGTCACCGACACCGGCAACCCGATCATGGTGCCGGTCGGCGCCGGCACGCTCGGCCGCATCATCAACGTGATCGGCGAGCCGATCGATGAAGCCGGTCCGGTGGTTTCGGAAGGCATGCGCGCGATCCATCAGGAAGCGCCGACCTATACCGACCAGTCCACCGAAGCTGAAATTCTCGTCACCGGCATCAAGGTCGTCGACCTGCTGGCGCCTTACGCCAAGGGCGGCAAGATCGGCCTGTTCGGCGGCGCCGGCGTCGGCAAGACCGTGCTGATTCAGGAACTGATCAACAACGTCGCCAAGGCGCATGGCGGCTATTCGGTGTTCGCCGGCGTCGGCGAGCGGACCCGCGAAGGCAACGACCTCTATCACGAGTTCATCGAGATCCAAGGTCAACGCCGACCCGCACAATCCCGATCCGAGCGTCAAGTCGAAATGCGCGCTGGTGTTCGGCCAGATGAACGAGCCGCCCGGGCGCCCGCGCCCGCGTCGGCCTCACCGGCCTGACCGTCGCCGAGCACTTCCGCGACCAGGGCCAGGACGTGCTGTTCTTCGTCGACAACATCTTCCGCTTCACGCAGGCCGGCTCCGAAGTGTCGGCGCTGCTCGGCCGTATTCCTTCGGCCGTGGGCTATCAGCCGACGCTCGCCACCGACATGGGCGCGCTGCAGGAGCGCATCACCACCACGCACAAGGGCTCGATCACCTCGGTGCAGGCGATCTACGTGCCGGCCGACGACTTGACCGACCCGGCGCCCGCGACCTCGTTCGCCCATCTGGACGCGACCACGGTGCTGAGCCGCGCGATCTCGGAAAAGGGCATCTATCCGGCGGTGGACCCGCTCGACTCGACCTCGCGCATGCTCTCGCCGCTCGTCGTCGGCGAGGAGCACTACGACGACCGCGCGCATGGTTCAGCAGGTGCTGCAGCAGCTACAAGTCGCTGCAGGACATCATCGCCATTCTCGGCATGGACGAGCTGTCGGAAGAGGACAAGATCGCGGTGGCCCGCGCCCGCAAGATCGAGCGCTTCCTGTCGCAGCCGTTCCACGTCGCCGAAGTCTTCACCGGCTCGCCCGGCAAGTTCGTCGACCTCGCCGACACCATCAAGGGCTTCCGCGCGACTCTGCGAAGGCAAGTACGATCACCTGCCGGAAGCCGGCCTTCTACATGGTCGGCACCATCGAAGAAGCCGTCGAGAAGGGCAAGAAGCTGGCCGCTGAAGCGGCGTAAGAGGGCGAATAGCGAATAGGGAGTGGCGAATAGCTCAAGAGCCATTCCCTCTCCTTCACTACTCGCCATTCGCCACTCGCCATTCGCAGGACTACTCCATGGCCACCTTCCACTTCGATCTCGTCTCGCCCGAAAAGCTCGCCTTCTCCGGCGAGGTCGATCAGGTCGACGTTCCCGGCGTGGAAGGCGATTTCGGCGTGCTCGCCGGACATGCGCCGGTCGTCGCCGCGATCCGGCCGGGCATCCTGACGATCATCGCCGGCGGCACGCATCAGAAGATCATCGTGCTCGGCGGTCTTGCCGAAATGTCGGAGAAGGGCCTCACCGTGCTGGCCGACGTCGCCACCTCGATGCAGGAGCTCGACCGGGCGCAGTTCGCCGACACGATTGCCGAGATGGAAGCGAAGCTCGCCGAGAAGGAAGGCTCCGAACTCGATCGCGCCATCGAGCGGCTCGATCACTTCAAGAGCATCCAGCAGGAGCTCAGCATCCACGGCGATGCACTAAGCCCCGGATTTCAGCGCGCGACAGCCCGGCCCGTACGGAAGTCCTAACCAGCATCCAGACGCTCGTCACTCTCACGGCGGTCGCTGCTTCTGATTGTTCGGCGATGACGTTCGCGTCGGTAGCCGACGGCGGCGCCGCTGGCGACGACGCTCTGCTCGCGCCGCGGCGCAGTATGCCGGACCTGGCGGGGGCTGGCTGTCGCCTGGCAAGCGAAGCCGGCGGTGACTTTGCGCGCTCGACATCGAATCGCGCGCAAGCGTGGACGAGGCAAGAGTAACGCTCCGTCGCTGCGAACTCGGCGAAATGCCGCGCGACGTCTGCGTACACTTCGCGCCGGAACGGCACGACGAGATCGGCGACGCGGTCGAGCCGCTCCCAGCGCCAGGAATCGAATTCGGCCGGCTGGCCGTTGCGCGGCGTCAGCGGGTCGATCTCGTCGTCGCGGCCGGTGAAGCGCAGCGCGAACCATTTCTGCCGCTGGCCGCGGAATTTGGCCAGGCGATGCGTCGGGCGGTCCGTCATAGGGCGGAAACTCGTAAGTCATCCAATCGGTCTCGCCGAGATAGTCGGCGCTGACCGCGCCGGTCTCTTCCCAGAGTTCGCGCATGACGGCATCGCGCGGGTTCTCGTCGGCGTCGATGCCGCCCTGCGGCATCTGCCATTCGAGGCCGGGAAGAATGATTTCCGGCCCGTCGTCCCGGAAGCGGCGGCCGATCAGCACCTGGCCCGAGCGCGTTGAACAGCGCGATCCCGACATTGGGGCGATAGGGTTTGTCGCTCGTGGCATGCTGCGAGGCCTCAGTGAGCTCGCCCGCGAGTCTGGAGAATTCCTTGACCACGCGCTCATAGACCGGCCGCTTGAACGGAACGATCAGGTTGGGGAGATTCTTCATCGGCTCCCAGCGCCAGTTCGACGAATTCGGCCTTGTGGCCGCCGCCGGGGCTTGCGACGTTGATCTCGGCTGTCCTTGCCGGTGAAGCGCACCGCGAACCATTTCTGCCGCTGGCCGCGATAGCGGCCCTTCCAGGCGCGGCCGGCGACGGTGCGTGGAATGTCGTAGATCAGCCAGTCCGGGACTTCGCCGAGCTTCTCCACCGAGCGGACGCTGGTTTCCTCGTAAAGCTCGCGCTTGGCGGCCTCCCAGGTGTCCTCGCCGGGATCGACGCCGCCTTGCGGCATCTGCCAGACGTGGGTCTCGTCGACATGCTCGATGCCGCCGGCGCGGCGGCCGATGAAGACCAGCCCGGCTGCGTTGATCAGCATCATGCCGACGCAGGTCCGGTAGGGCAGGTCCTCGTAGCGCGCCATTCCGTCACGACCTCTTGCATCAGTCACCGCAATCGGTCGGTCCGGCGCAGGTCCGGACAGTCCGAATCGCGCCATCAGCTTGATCTCTAGCCTGATTTTGATTTCAGCATCGCCGTTGTCAATGGCACAAGCATGATGCCGCGGCTGTCGAGCGTCTTGATCCAGGCGGCAAGCCGCTCGATCGAAATCGGCAGCGCCGAGGCGACGCCCGACGGCGAGCCCGCGTTCCTTGGCCAGCGTCTCCGAGCTTGACCAGCGTCCGGTCGATCTCGGCCGAGGTCGGCACCGCATCGATGGTGAAATCGGCCTTGGCGAAGGGCATCGCCTGGCCGCCGTCAGCGACGGCGCGGCGCTGCGCGGCGCCGAGCCGTCATCGAGATAGCCGAGGCCGCGCTTGGCCGCCTCGCGGATGATCGGCTGCATCACGGCGTCGGTGGCGATGAAGCGCGCGCCCATGAAATTGGCGATCCCGGCATAGCCCTGGAAGCGGCTGAGGTGCCAGTACAGGCGGTCGATGATTCTGCTCGGCGTCGAGCGTCGTGAGCAGGGTCTGCGGGCCGGGATCGTTGTCGGGATAGTCGAACGGCTCCATCGGAATCTGCAGCAGGATCTCGTGGCGCTGCGCACGCGCCCGCTCGGCGAGCTTGGCGGGATCGGCGCCGTAGGGCGTGAACGCCAGCGTCACCGCCGGCGGCAGTTTCATGATGGCGTCGGTGGTCTTGGCGGCGCCGACGCCGAGGCCGCCGACGACGATGGCGACCACCGGCATCTTGGCGGCCTTGGCGCGGTCGGCGTCGGCGGCATAGACCGTGAAGGGCTTCAGGCCGTCGGCAACCACCGGGATCATGCCGTAGCGGGATTTTCCAGCAGGCGCTGATCGATGCCGGCCATCGCATCGCCGGCGCGGCTTCGGCGTCGGCCTTGTCGGCGGTCGTCGCCGCCGATCACGACGTCCTGGCGCTTGCCGCTGGAGCCGTCGATGATGGTGACGGTCTTGTTGCTCGCCGGCGTGGCGCCTGCCTGGCGCGGATTTCGCCGCCGGTCGGCCGGGTGCGGCCGTGAGGCGGCTGCGGCAGCTTTTCGCCGCGCGGCGTCTGGCGCAGCGCGATGCGGGCGACCGGCTCGCCGCCGAGCGGATTGTCGTTGAAGAGGGCGACGCCGAGGAAGGCGACCAGGAACAGGCCGAGCAGCACGGCCAGCGCCTGCATCGCCGTGAACGGCAGCCGGAACCGGCGCTTCTGGCGCTCCGTCTTCTGTCCGAGCGGCGTGCTCAGATCGTCGGCCGTTTCTGCCATGGACCTCCCCGAATCAACCGGGGCCGACGATACCACGGCGGGGCAGGGCCAGCGCGCAGATCCGCCAGCGGTCAGACTCGACGCGGCGATCCGCGGAGCAGGCTCCAGACCGCAAGCAAAAGGGCGGCCCGAAGGCCGCCCTTTTCGCGAAATCCTGTCAGTTGGAGCTCGATCAGTTCGCGGCCTTGTTGGCCGGCTTGTCGACCGCCGCCTTGTCGCCGGTCGGCCGGTGCCGCGGTCGCGGTCGACTTGATGCCATGCAGCAGGTCGGCGGCCGTCTTCAGCGCCTTGTCGTCCTTGGCGTCCGGCGGCACGTAGGATTGCGAGCCGGTCTTCTCGTCGCCGTCCGATCTTCAGATGGCCGCGCAGCGAGGCCTCGCCCTTGGTGTCGGTGCGCGACTTCAGCTCGTCCGGCACGTCCTGCAGCACCTCGATGTCGGGCACGATGCCCTTGGCCTGGATCGACTTGCCCGACGGCGTGAAGTAGCGCGCCGTGGTGAGCGCGCAGCGCGCCGTTGCCGCTGCCGAGCGGGATGATGGTCTGCACCGAGCCCTTGCCGAACGAGCGCGTGCCGACCAGCGTCGCGCGCTTGTGGTCCTGCAGCGCGCCGGCGACGATTTCCGACGCCGAGGCCGAGCCGCCATTGATCAGCACGATCACCGGCTTGCCCTTGGTCAGGTCGCCCGGCATGGGCGGCGCGGCGCTGGGTTTCCTCGGCATTGCGGCCGCGGGTCGAGACGATCTCGCCGCGCTCGAGGAAGGCGTCGGACACGGTGACCGCTTCCTCCAGCAAGCCGCCGGGATTGTTGCGCAGGTCGATGATGAAGCCCTTCAGCTTGTCGCCGATCTGGTTCGAGCAGGTTGCCGATCTCGCGCTTCAGGCCTTCGGTGGTCTGCTCGTTGAAGGTGGTGATGCGGATATAGCCGATGTCGTCGCTCTCGACGCGCGCGCGCACCGAGCGGACGCGGATGTTGTCGCGCACCAGCGTGACGTCGATCGGATTGTCCTGGCCCTTGCGGATGATCTTCAGCCGGATCTTGGTGTTGACCGGCCCGCGCATCTTCTCGACCGCCTGGTTGAGGGTGAGGCCCTGCACCGCTTCGTCGTCGAGATTGGTGATGATGTCGTTGGCCATGATGCCGGCCTTCGACGCCGGGCGTGTCGTCGATCGGCGAGACCACCTTGATCAGGCCGTCTTCCATCGTGACCTCGATGCCGAGCCCGCCGAATTCGCCGCGGGTCTGCACCTGCATGTCGCGGAAGCTCTTGGCGTCCATGTAGCTCGAATGCGGATCGAGGCCGGCCAGCATGCCGCTGATCGCGGATCTCGACCAGCTTGCTGTCGTCGGGCTTCTCGACATAGTCGCTGCGCACCCGCTCGAACACGTCGCCGAACAGATTGAGCTGGCGATAGGTGTCCGAGGTCGCGGCACGCGCGCTCGATCCCATCAGCACGGCGCGAGGCTGCGTCACGAACAGCGTCAATGCCGCGCCGGTGGCGGCGCTGAGGAGAATTACAGAAGTCTTGCGCATCATCCGCGAACCTTTTCGCCTTCATTTGCGGCCCACCATGGGCCTGGATCGATTGGAGTGCCGTCCTTACGGAACTCGACATAGAGCACGGGCTGGCTCGCGTTGGTCGCGAGAATGGATGCAACCTGGGATGTCGATCCCATGGTCGCGACCGGCTCCCCGTAAGTACAAACTGGCCGATGTTTACCGAAATGCGCTCCATCCCGGCGATCAGGACATGATACCCGCCCCCGGCATTGAGGATCAAGAGTTGTCCGTAGCTGCGGAAGGGCCCGGCGTAAACAACCCAGCCGTCACACGGGGTTGTGACCTGGGCGCCGGCCCTGGTTGCCAAAGAAATGCCTTTTTCTACGCCACCGGCGCCGTCGGAACCGCCAAAATCGCGAATCTTGGCGCCATTGACCGGATAGGCGAATAGACCCTTGGCGGAGGCAAAGGCGATCGCCGGGCTCAGCCGGGCAGGGTCCTTCAGCGCCCCCAGATTGGGCTTGCCGTTGAGGGCAGCGGGCGCGCCCTGCAGGCTGGCGGTTGCGGCCGCCTTGGCGGCACTCTTCAGGTCCTGCTCCATCTTGGCGATCAGGCCCTGCAGGCTGTCGACCTGCCTGGACAGCGCGATGGCGCGCGCGCCTTCGGCCTCCATGTCCTTTTCGATCGCGCTCTGCTTGCGCTGCCGCTCGTCGACCAGGGCGGCGAGCCGGACCTGATCGTCCTTCAGCTTGTCGCGGTCGAGCGCCAGCGCGTCGCGCTCGGTGGCGATGGTCTTGCGCAAGCGCGACCAGTTCGCCGAGGTCGGCGGCCAGCTTTTCCGCGCGGCCGCGCAATTCGGGCACGACCGACGCCGAGCAGCATGGCGGTGCGCAGCGATTGCAGCGCGTCTTCGGGCCGCACCAGCAGCGCCGGCGGCGTGCGCCGTCCGGCGCGCTGCAGCGCCGCCAGCACCTCGACGATCTCGGAGCGGCGCGAATCGAGCGAGCCGCGGATCTGCTGCTCGCGGCTGTCGAGCGGGCGCAGCCGCGCCTCGGCGTCGCCGATGCGGGTCTCGACGCTGCGCACCTGGGCTGGCGATGTCGATCAGCTGCTGGTTGAGCTTGCTGCGGTCCTGGCCGATCGCCGCGATATCGGCCTTCAGCTTCTGCTGCAGTTCGGCGGCGCTTCTTCTGCTGCTCGCGGGCGGCTTCCAGTTCCTGCTCGCGCTGCTTGATGGCATCGGGCGAAGCGGCGGCCGCCTGCTGGTGCGGGCGCCGCGACCTGCGCGACCGCCGGCGAAGGCGCATGCCGGCAAAGCCTGCGGACAGCAGCAGCGATGGAAAGCGGAATGCGGACGACATCAGCGGCCTGCCGCGGCCGGCGGTGTCAGAGTATGAGTGAATGTCCCGCGTTGACTGCATCCGATCTGATTCGGCGCTCTCTGTTTCACGTCACCGCGCTTAGGCGCGGTGATAGGGATGGCCGGCCAGAATGGTCGCGGCCCGGTAAATCTGTTCCAGAAGCATGACGCGAACCATTTGATGCGGCCAGGTCGCCGAGCCGAACGCAATGCGTAGCTTAGCCTTGCGCTGCAAATCGGGCGAAAGTCCGTCCGCGCCGCCGATCACGAAAATAGTGTTGGCGATCGCCTCGATCCCGCCAGCGGCCGAGATGCCGGGCAAAGGCCGCGCTGTCGATGTTCTTGCCGCGCTCGTCGAGCGCCACCAGCACGGATTTCTCCGGTATCGCCGCCGAAATCGCCGCGGCTTCCTCGGCGATCCGGGTCGCGGCGTCGCGCGCGCGGCTTTCCGGAATTTCATGAATCTCGAGGCCGCGAAAGCCGAGCTTGCGGCCGATGTCGTCGAAGCGCTCGCGATAGCGTTCGGCCAGTTCCCGCTCCGGGCCCTGCTTCAGCCGGCCGATTGAGATCACGACGAGGCGCATGAATGCCGTTTCTAGCGCGCAGTTCGCGCATGCGCATCGAACGCGCGCGCACGCATACTGCATGCGCTCAGCCGATTCGCATCGGCCGACAGCTCAGATCGCCTTCGCCGCCGCCGGGTTCTGCGTCCACAATCTTTCGAGATTGTAGAATTCGCGCACCTCGGGTCTGAATACGTGCACGATCACGTCGCCGGAATCGATCAGCACCCAGTCGCAATTGGGCAAGCCCTCGACATGGATGCTCTTGATGCCGGTTTCCTTCAGGCCTTTGGTGACGTTTTCCGCGATCGCGCCGACGTGCCGGTTGGCCCGGCCCGTGGTGACGATCATGTAGTCGGAAAATGCGGATTTGCCGCGAAGGTCGATGGTGACCGTTTCTTCCGCCTTCATATCGTCGAGGCGGGAGAGGATCATATTCAGCGTCTTGTCGGCGTCGGGTTGCGCCTTCAAGGCCGCAGCTTGTGGTCGATGTTTTACGCGCGGTTTTGGCAGCTTGCCAGGGTCTTGCGAAGCCTTGGGTAAAACAGACTTGGACAATACAGATGTGGCCAGGGACCATTCCTTTCACTGTATCGCGAACGCCAGATCCTGGCGTCCGCCGACTATACTAGGCATGTGGGGTTAATGGTTTCAATATTCCAGTGAACCCCGCTTCCGACACTCAGACTGTCACTTCTTTGCCCTCCAGCTGCCGTCCGGGTTCCGAAGGCCGGTCGACGACAGGTTCAGTTTCATGCCGGTGAGGAAGACCCAGGCCGGCGCGCTGCTGATCCGCTAGCCGGGCCGCCTGATTCTCGGGCAGGCGGTAGCGCGCCAGCGCCTGGGCGGCGGGCGCGGCGAGCGCGCGGAAACTCTGCGGCGGACGGTCGATCACCGCGATCGGCACCTCGGAGGCGATGCGCCGCCAGTTCTTCCAGCGATGGAACTGCGCGAGATTGTCGGCGCCCATGATCCAGACAAAGCGCACGCCGGAAACGCGGCGGCGCAGATGGATGATCGTGTCGACAGTGTATCGGGTGCCGATGACAGCTTCGAGACAGCTGATGTCGATGCGCGGATCGTCGGCCATCTTGCGCGCGGCCTCGGCGCGCTCGGCGAGGTCGTGCAGTCCGCCGTGTATCCTTGAGCGGATTGCCCGGCGTCAGCAGCCACCAGACGCGGTCGAGCTTCAGGCGCTTGATCGCGAACAGGCTGATGGCGCGATGCGCGGCGTGCGGCGGATTGAACGAGCCGCCGAGCAGGCCGATGCGCATGCCGTTGGTGTGGAAGCGGGATGGCCTGCGGCGGCGGATTGCGACTGCATCGAGCCGGCGTGCCACGCGTGCGCGCAAGGTTGCGTTCACGGCCGCGTCTGCCCGGTGCCGTGGACGCGATATTTGAAGCTGGTCAGCTGCTCGGCGCCGACCGGGCCGCGGGCGTGGAATTTGCCGGTGGCGATGCCGATCTCCGCGCCGAAGCCGAACTCGCCGCCGTCGGCGAACTGGGTCGATGCGTTGTGCAGCACGATCGCCGAATCGACCTCGTTGAGGAATTTCTCGCGCGGCGCTGGCGTCTTCGGTCACGATCGCATCGGTGTGATGCGAGCCGTGATTGTGGATATGCGCGATCGCCTCGTCGACGCCGTCGACGACGCGCGCCGGCGATGATCGCGTCCTCATATTCGGTGTCCCAGTCCTCGTCGGAGGCGGGCTTCACCCGGCTGTCGACGCGCTGCACGGCGTCGTCGCCGCGCACCTCGCAGCCGGCATCGATCAGCATCTCGACCAGCGGCTTCAGGCTGGTCGGCAGCGCCGGCGCGATCGACCAGCAGGGTCTCGGCGGCGCCGCAGACGCCGGGACGGCGCATCTTGGCGTTCAGCACGATCGACTTCGCCATTTCGAGATTGGCGGCATGATCGACATAGACGTGGTTGACGCCTTCGAGATGCGCGAACACCGGCACGCGCGCTTCGGCCTCGACGCGCGCGACCAGGCTCTTGCCGCCGCGCGGCACGATCACGTCGACGCCGCCGTTCAATCCGGTCAGCAGCAGGCCGACCGCGGCGCGGTCGCGCGTCGGCACCAGCGTGATCGCGGCCTCGGGCAGGCCGGCCTCGCGCAAGCCCTGCACCAGGCAGTCATGGATCGCGCGGCAGGAGCGGAAACTGTCGGAGCCGCCGCGCAGGATCACGCGCGTTGCCGGATTTCAGGCACAGCACGCCGGCATCGGCGGCGACGTTGGGGCGGCTCTCGAAGATCACGGCGACGACGCCGAGCGGCACGCGCACGCGCTCGATGGTCATGCCGTTCGGCCGCTGCCAGCTCTCGGTGACGGCGCCGACCGGATCGGCGAATGTCGCGCACGGTGGCGACGCCGTCGGCCATCGCATCGATGCGCGCCTGGCGTCAGCGTCAGGCGATCGATGAAGGCCGAGGTCGCGCCGCTGGCGCGCACTTCCGCGACATCCTCGGCATTGGCCGCGAGGATCGCGGCTGCGTTGGCGCGGATCGCGCGCTCGATCGCCTCCAGCGCGCGGTTCTTCTGCTCCGGCGAGCGCAAGCGCCAGCACCCGCGCGGCGGCGCGCGCCTGGGCGGCGAGGTCGGTCATCAAAGCGGGCAAATCGGCGTTGCCGTCGATTGCCTTCAGCGGCGCGCTCATGGCAGGTCTCGAGTCTCGAGTTAAGGCCATGTCCTAGCACGGAAATCCCGCTTTTGCGAGGTGCGGAACCGGCATGGCTGGCTGGCGGCAAACCGCGGCAGGTCGGCACGGCTCGGCCAATGGCCTACTTTGCCGGGAATGGCCGCCGGCTCGGGCCCACCACCAGATCGTCGCGGTGGATCATTTCCGCCCGGCCGCTGATGCCGAGGATGGCCATCACGTCCGGCGAGGAGCGGCCCTTGATCTTCTCGGCGTCCTCGGCGTCGTAGGCGACGAGGCCGCGGCCGATCTCGTGGGTGTCGGGGCCGCGCACCACCACGGCATCGCCGCGGGCGAACTGGCCGTCGATCCGGATCACGCCGGCCGGCAGCAGGCTCTTGCCCGCGCGCAGCGCGCTGACCGCGCCGGCGTCGATGGTCAGCGTGCCCTTCGGCTCCAGCGAGCCCGCGATCCAGCGTTTTCGCGCGGTGACGGGATTGGCCGGCGTCAGGAACCAGGTGCAGCGCCCGCCATCTGATGATCGCCTGCAGCGGATGCTCGATCTTGCCGGACGCGATCAGCATATGCGTGCCTGATGTGGTCGCGATCTTCGCCGCCTCGATCTTGGTGAACATGCCGCCGCGCGACAGTTCGGATCCGGCCGCGCCCGCCATCGCCTCGATTTCCGGAGGTGACGGACTCGACGATCGGAATCAGCTTTGCGTTGGGATTGGCGCCGGGCGGCGCGTCGTAGAGGCCGTCGATATCGGACAGCAGGATCAGCAGGTCGGCGCTCGCCATGGTGGCGACGCGCGCGGCGAGGCGGTCATTGTCGCCATAGCGGATTTCGTTGGTGGCAACCGTGTCGTTCTCGTTGATCACGGGCACCGCGCGCCATTCCAGCAGTTTGGCGATGGTCGAGCGCGCGTTGAGATAGCGGCGGCGCTCCTCGGTGTCCTGCAGCGTCACCAGAATCTGTCCGGCGCCGATGCCGTGATGCCCCGAGCACTTCCGACCAGATCCGCGCCAGCGCGATCTGGCCCACCGCGGCGGCGCCCTGGCTCTCCTCGAGCTTCAGCGGGCCGCGCGGCAGTTTCAGGCGGCTGCGCCCGAGCGCGATCGAGCCCGACGAGACGACCAGGACGTCGCGGCCTTCGCCGTGCAGCTTGGCGATATCGGCGGCCAGCGCCGACAGCCACGACGCCCGCACCTCGCCGGCATCGGAGTCGATCAGGAGCGAGGAGCCGACCTTGACGACGATGCGGCGGAAGTTTTTGAGCGCGGGGCGTTTCATGGATGCGGTCGGATGATACGGATGGTCGGAAGCAATACGCGCCAGTTCCCGGATTTGGAAGTGGCGCGGCCGGCGGAAGCGCTTAAGTTTGCATTAGCCCTGCGGCGTCGCCGGCGCCCACGGCTCCGGCCTGGCGCGCCCTTGGCCTTCAGCGAGACCGGAGCTTCGCCGATCACCTCGACCAGCGCCTCGCAGCGCTTCCGGCACGCCTTCGCCGGTCGCGCCCGAGACCAACAGCGGCGTCTTCTTCGCGGCGCGCTTCAGCCGGTCGCTGCTGCTTCTTCAATTCGTCCGGCGTCACGGCGTCGATCTTGTTCAGCGCGACGATCTCGATCTTGTCGGCGAGATGTCCCTCATAGGCCTCGAGCTCGGTCGCGCACCGTCTTGTAGGCCTTGCCGGCATGCTCGCAGGTGCGCGTCGACCAGATGCAGCAGCACGCGGCAGCGCTCGACATGGCCGAGAAATCGGTCGCCGAGGCCGGCGCCTTCATGCGCGCCCTCGATCAGCCCGGGAATGTCGGCGAGCACGAATTCGCGGCCCTGCGCATTCACGACGCCGAGCTGCGGATGCAGCGTGGTGAACGGATAGTCGGCGATCTTCGGCTTGGCCGCGCTGACCGACGGAGAGGAAGGTCGACTTGCCGGCATTGGGCAGGCCGACGAGGCCGGCATCCGCGATCAGTTTCAGCCGCAGCCAGATCCAGCGCTCCTCGCCTTCCTGGCCGGGATTGGCGTTGCGCGGCGCGCGGTTGGTGGAGGATTTGAAATGCGCGTTGCCGAAGCCGCCATTGCCGCCTTCGGCGAGCACGAATTTTTCGCCGAGCGTCGGTGAAGTCGTGGATCAGCGTTTCGCGGTCCTCGTCGAAAATCTGCGTGCCGACCGGCACCTTGAGCACGATCGACTTGCCGTTGGCGCCATGGCGGTCCTTGCCCATGCCATTGGTGCCCTTCTGCGCCTTGAAGTGCTGCTGGTAGCGATAGTCGATCAGCGTGTTCAGCCCGTCGACCACCTCGATGACGACGTCGCCGCCGCGGCCGCCATTGCCGCCGGAGGGTCCGCCGAACTCGATGAACTTCTCGCGGCGGAACGCCACGCAGCCGTTACCGCCGTCGCCGGAGCGGATATAGACCTTTGCCTCGTCAAGGAATTTCATGATTGCTACTAGGTAGGGCAGGGGGCGCCGGTGCGGCAACCCTCAGACGGCCGGCAACATTGGCGAAAAGCCTTAATTTTCGGGCGTTTTTGCGGCATTTCGAGCGGCCAGTCCGAGAACTTACGTCGCTGCCGTTATGACGGCCGGCCGCCGCCGAATCAGGAATTTCTGCATTCCTTCCAGCACCAGCTCGCGTGCGCTGGTTGAACACGGTCGAGCGCAGCGTCACCACGCCGGTGGTGCGGCCGGGCACCAGTTCGGTCACTTCGAGCGCGGGATAGATGGTGTCGTCGGCATAGACCGGCTTCAGGAACCGGCTCGACTGTTCGAGAAAGCCGACCAGCGATTCCTCCGACGATATAGGGAAACAGCCCGGCGCCCGGCGCGGTGTGGACCAGGGTCTGGAAACCATGCGCCGAGCAGGTCCGGCATGCCGCGGGCGCGGCAATATTCGACGTCGTAGTGGATCGGGTGGGTGTCGCCGCTCGCGGTCTGGAACGCGGCGAACACCGCCGAGGTCTGGGTGCGGCTCGGGATCACGAAGCGCTCGCCGAGCACGAAATCCTCGAACCAGCGCTGTTCGCGTCACCATGCGATGCTGTGCGGGATCGAAGTCGGTCATGGCGGTTTCCTGCGGTTGTGTCGGCTGATGATACCGGTATCGCAGCGAGGCAGCTGCGGCAACATCGGTTCAATTCGTCATGCCCGGGCTTGTCGCGAGCAGTGCCACGTCGCTTAGATACGAGCGCTGCGCACTAGAACGCGTCAGGATGACCGGCTCAAGCCCGGCCGACGACGGAGCAATACTCAGGAGAGCGCCGCATCCGCATGAGCCTGTTCGCCAAAATCTCGACCTATGACGAGCGCTCCGCGCGGCTGGCCGGCATCGGCTTGATGCTGCTGTCGATCTTCATGTTCTCGTTCGGCGACGCGCTCGGAAAGTTCATGGTCGCGACCTATTCGGTCGGGCAATTGCTGTGGCTGCGCGCCTGCGCGGCGCTGCTGGTGCTGCTGCCGATGATCTGGCAGCAGCGCGCCGAGTTCATGCACGCTCGAACGGCCGTGGCTGCAATTGCTCCGGGTGACGCTCTCCACGCTCGAAGTCGCGGCCTTCTTTCTCGCCACCGTCTATCTGCCGCTCGCCGACGTCATCACCTATTATCTGGCCTGCGCCGATTTTCGTCACCGCGCTGTCGGGCATCGTGCTGCGGCGAGCACGTCGGCTGGCGGCGCTGGAGCGCGATCCTGATCGGGTTCTGCGGCGTGCTGATCGCGCTGCGTCCGTCGGCGCAAACCGTGAGCTGGCCCGCGATGATCGCGCTCGGCGGCAGCCTGTCGTTTGCGTTGCTGATGCTGATCACGCGCTCGCTGCGGGCGACGCCGGATATCGTGCTGGCGTCGTCGCAATTCGGCGGCACGTTCCTGCTCGGCGCGCTGATGTCGCCGATTCGGCTGGGTGACGCCGAGCGCTCGGCAGCCTCGGCCTGTTCGCCGCGGCGGGATCATTTCGGTGGGCGCGCTGCTGTGCGTCAACCGCTCGCTGAAACTGGCGCCGGCCAGCGTCGTGGTGCCGTATCAATATTCGATGATCGTCTGGGCGGTGATGTTCGGCTTTGTCGTGTTCGGCGACGTGCCGTCGATCGCGACCATCGTCGGCGCGGCCATCATCATCGGCGCGGGCTTCTACATCTTCCTGCGCGAGCAGCAGCTCGGGCGCGAGGAAACGGTGGTCAATCCGCCGGTGTGATGCGATCAGGTCCTCGCCGTCCTGTGCGGAAGTGCGCACGGGTCACGCCATCCGCGCTCGATCACGAGGAGCTGCAGCCACGGCAACAACGTCCGCGGCATGGATCCCGCTTCGCGGACGATGACGCTGTGACGAGCGCTACCGCTCTCGCCGCGTCGAACTGCTCCAGTTCTTCAGCGACGACCAGACGCCGCGCGACAGGCGGAAGCGGTCGACCGGGGTCGAGGATCCCAGCGCCTCGAAGCGGTGCAGCTCGACGCCGCTCCACTGGAAGCCGCATTTCTCCAGGATGTTGCGCGACGCCGGGTTGGCGACGCGGGCGCCGGAGATCAGGTGCTCGGCATCGAATTCCTCGAAGAAGAAATCGATCACCGCGCGCGCGGCCTCGGTGCCAAAACCCTGGCCCCAATGCTCGACGCCGAGCCAGTAGCCGAGTTCCGGCGCGTCCGTGCTCGCGCCAGTCGATGCCGACCATGCCGATCGGCGAATGATTGTTTTCGATCAGGAACACGGTCTCGCTGGCTGTCGGCGGCGGTCGCGCGCACGAACTCGACCGCGTGGTCCTGCAGATAGGGATGCGGCAGGCGGCGGGTGTTTTCCGCAATGCGGCGATCGTTGGCGAGATGCGCAATCGCTTTTACGTCCGCGAGCGTCGGCCGGCGCAACGTCAGCCGTTCGGTCTCGAGGACGCAGCTACTCGCCTCGCGCAACGTCGGGGTCGGGATGTCCTGCAGCATGTCGGGCTCCTGAATGCGAAACATAGCGCAAACGAAAAGGGAGGCCGGTTTCCCGCCTCCCCTTGGAGCCCTTTACGAGCTCCGCCGGTTCAACAGGACCCGGCGGACTCATGTTGTCCACCGTCTATTCGGCCGCCTCCGCCATCGGAACCACCGATACGAAAGTGCGGCCATTGGCTTTTGCACGGAACTCGACATGACCTTCGACCTTGGCGAAGAGAGTATGGTCGGTGCCCATGCCGACATTAAGGCCGGGATGCCAGGTGGTGCCGCGCTGACGCGCGATGATGTTGCCGGGAATCACGTGCTCGCCGCCATAGGCCTTGATGCCCGAGGCGCTTGCCCGCCGAATCACGTCCGTTTCGCGATGAACCGCCTGCTTTTTTGTGAGCCATGGCCCGTCTCCAACTTCGCCGTAATCTCTAGATCAATTCCTTGACGGAATCATTTCACTTTTTGTCACGCTTCAACTTTTCGTTGAAGCGCATCACTTCTTGTCGCTCTTCGCGGCGGCCTTCTTGGCCGGGCCTTCTTTGCGGCGGGCTTCGCCGCAGCCTTCTTGGCGGGCGCCTTCTTCTTGGCCGCCTTCGGTGCCTCGTCGTCGCCCTCGGCGGCGGCGCTGCCGCGACCTTTTCCCTCTTCGGCCGCGGGCCGATCGATAGGCTTGGCGTTATCGGTCAGGATCTCGGTGATGCGAAGCACCGTGATCTCGTCGCGATAGCCGCGCTTGCGGCGCGAATTCTTGCGGCGGCGCTTCTTGAACGCGATCACCTTCGGGCCGCGCTTGTGCTGCAGCACTTCGGCCGCAACGGTAGCGCCGGCAACCGTCGGCGTGCCCAGCACCGGCGTGTCACCGCCGACCACCAGAACTTCGCCAAGCTGCACGATCGTGCCGACATCGCCGGCGATCTTGCCTATCTCGAGCACATCATCCGGAACGACGCGGTATTGCCGGCCGCCGGTTTTGATGACTGCGAACATCGTTTAATTCCTTCGTGTTCGATCCCGGCCTCGGACTATCCCAAGGGCTGTCCGGGTCGGCTTTTTGGTCAGTCGTTATGGGTACGATTTTCGCGCGATCGGGGAGCGAACCCCTCAGAATTCGCGCAAAAACAAGCGGCGCGAGAAATCCCGCGCCGGATGCCGGGACTTATAGCCGCTGAAGCCGCTGAGTCAAGGCAAACGGGCCGAAAAACCGGCCAAAAATGAGGGATTTGGCCGAAAATGGCGAATGGCGAGTGGCGAATGGCGAATGAGGTCCATTCGCTACTCGCCATTCGCTCGCCCGCTCCATGAAACCAATGGGTTCCCCGCCCGTTGTCGCCAGCGAAATCCGGCATGGGCAAGGGCAAAATGGCAGAAGACATCGTCACGACCACCGGCATCGCCCGCCACGGCGCGACCCGCCTGCCGTCGGTGGAGGTCGACAGCTTCAATATCGAACTGAAGGACGACGACGGCTTTCTCGGCGACCGCGCCAGCAAGGGCGCGTTCCGCAAGATTCTCGACACGCTGGCGCAAGCCGCTGAAGAAAAACGGCGACGATCCGTTCGGCGAAGAAGCCGTCCGACGAGATCGCCAAGAGCGACGCTCGACGCAGTGCTGGTCGGCGACGACATCGACGCCGTCGGCCGTCGTGCACGGCGCGATCGAGGAGTTCGCGCAGGAACTCGCCTATGTGACGCGGCGGTTCCTCAAGACCAAGGCCTGGGCCGATACCGAGCGCATCGTGGTCGGCGGCGGCTTTCGGCGAGAGCCGGGTCGGCGAGCTCGCGATCGCGCGCACCGACATCATCCTCAAGGCCGAGGACTTCAAGGTCGATCTGGTGCCGATCCGCTTTCATCCCGATGACGCCGGCCTGATCGGCACGCCTGCATCTGGCGCCGTCATGGATTTTCGAGGCCCATGACAGCATTCTGGCGGTCGATATCGGCGGCACCAATATCCGCTGCGGCGTGGTCGAGACGCGCTGGAAGAAGGCGCCCGATCTGTCCAAGGCCGCGGTGTGGAAGTCCGAACTCTGGCGCCACGCCGATGACGAGCCGACGCGCGAAGGCGCGGTGAAGCGGCTGGTCAAGATGCTGAAGGACCTGATCGCGACGGCGGAGGCCGAAGGCCTGAAGCTCGCGCCGTTCATCGGCATCGCCTGTCCCGGCGTGATCAACGAGGACGGCTCGATCGAGAAGGGCGCGCAGAACCTGCCGGGCAATTGGGAGAGCAGCAAGTTCAACCTGCCGGCAAGCCTGGTCGAGGCGATCCCGCAGATCGGCGATCACGACACCGCGGTGCTGATGCACAATGACGGCGTGGTGCAGGGCCTTTCCGAAGTTCCGTTCATGCAGGACGTCGAGCGCTGGGGCGTGCTGACCATCGGCACCGGCCTCGGCAACGCGCGCTTCACCAACCGGCGAAGGACAACGGCAAGGACGACAAGAACGGACGAAAGACGACAAGAACGGCAAGAAAGAAGAACGAGCAAGGAAAGCCAAGAAGATGCAAGGACTGCAGGCGAATCGAGGTCTCCGCGCGCAGGTAACCTTGACCGGTTAGGTTAAAACCGGGATCGCGTTGCCGTTTCCGCGCGCGCGTTGCTACGGTCATTTCGTCGCTCCGGCTGACCGGCGAAGCCGCACTTCCCGGCCAGAATTTCAATGAAGCGGCACGGGGCCGCCAGTGTTTTGTCGCGTCTGGCGGTCCCACCCTTTCACTTTGCGTCATCAGCTCCAGCCGATGCGCGTGAAGAACGCCGCGATCTCTGCTGCTGCGCGATCGGGATCCTCGCGATGCGGAAAGTGTCCGACGCCCGGAAACATCGCGAGATCGAGATTTGAAAAGGTCTCGCCGAGCCGGTCGGTCCAGGCATACGGAAACAGCGGATCGTGCTCGGCCCAGCGGACGCAGGTCGGCACGCGCGATCGGCGGCGAGCGTCGGCGCCTCGCCCTTCATCATCCTGATCCGGCCCGCATGCGCTGCGCGGTAATAGCGCAAAGCCGCCGGCGAGGTTGCCGTCCTTCAGGAAATTGTCGGTGAAGGCTTCGAGCACGTCGTCGAACGCATCCTTGCGATGCGACCAGGCTTTCAGGAAGTGCCCGATATAGATGCCGGCAGCTCTCGCGGCGTCGCGCCGACCAGTGTTGGCGCCATCTCCATCTGGTGGAACGACTGGTACCAGATGTTGTTCAGCCGTTCCGGCTCCGCCATCCGCGGCCCGATGCCGGGATAGACGAAATCGAAGAAGAACAGTCCGGCGATGCGCTCGGCGCGCTGCGCGCGCCAGCGGCTGCATCAGCGCGCCGCCGACGTCGTGGCCGACGATGCCGGCCTGCGTCGAGGCCGAGCGCATCCATCAGCGCCAGCATGTCGGCGGCATGCTGGTCGGGCCCGAACGGCCCGTCCGGGCTTGTCGCTGTCGCCGAAGCCGCGCAGGTCGGGCGCGATACAGCGTGAAGCGGTCGGCGAGCCGCGTCATCACCGGCTCCCAGGTCAGCCAGAATTCGGGCCAGCCATGCAGCAGCAGCAGCGGCCGCCCTGCGCCGATGCGGGCGACGTGGAACGCCGCGCCGTTGGCCTGAACCGTCAAATGCTCCATTGTTGTCGCTCCTTTTGCTTCCGGCTCTGGCGCGGAATTCTTGGCCGCGCGCCTTGTCTGGCCCGCCATCCTCGCCTAGAACTCGCGCCCGACCGCGGGTCGAGAATCACCCGTCTTGGCGCCTGGAGAGGTGGCAGAGTGGTCGAATGCACCGCACTCGAAATGCGGCATAGGTGCAAGCCTATCGGGGGCTCGGAATCCCTCCCTCTCCGCCGCTACCTGTTTCGCGCCGACGTTCGCCGACGTTCATCAAGTCCAATCAGAATAGGGGTTTCTATCGCATTCTCGATTCGCACGAAGTTCGCCCGCCTTTGCTAATTCGGGGGTAGAACGAGGGTAGAGACGTAGACGTGGCACGGACCATCAACCGTCTTTCGTACAAGAAGGTCGAAACCTCGCTAAAGTCGGCATGCACGGCGACGGTGGTGGCCTCTACTTTAAGCTACCGAAGGCGCGGATGGCACCCCGCGAAAAATCCTGGTTTCTTCCTGATGACGGTGGGTGGTCGCGAGCGCCAGATGGGCCTTTGACCGCTGCACGATGTGTCTGTTGCGGAAGCTTCTCGTGATCGCGCCGTTGCTGCCCGCGAATTGCGCCGCGCAGGCAAAGATCCCATTACTGAGCGGGAAGCGTCGCGAGCGGCTAACAGTCTATTAGCAGCCAAAACGATGTCCTTCGACGAGTGTGCCACAGCCTACGGCCGTGCATCGGCCGGGGTGGCGGAACGTTAAACACGCAAGTCAATGGACCAGCACCATCAGTGCCTACTGCTCTCCGGTATTCGGTAGGTTACCGGTTCAGGCCATTGACGTTGGTTTGGTGGATGAAAGTTCTGAGCCCGTTTGACGACGAACCGGAGACCGCTAGTAGAGTTCGCGGTCGCATCGAACGATCTCTAGACTGGGCCAGTGCGAGGCTATCGCGACGGTACAACCCTGCCCGCTGGCAAGTCATCTTGATCATTTGCCCCCTGCGCGCGGAAAGATAGCGGAAGGTTAAACACCATGCGGCGTTGCCCTATGGGGAGATGCCAAGACGGCTGCGCTGAGAACTCGCAATGCCGTGGCAGCCCGCGCGCTCGAATTTGCCATTTTCCTACGGCAGCCCGAACGGGCGAAGCTGGTGCCAAATGGGAGATCATCTGGACGGCCGTGTCTGACCATCCCCGCCGCGCGTATGAAGGCAGGGCAGGAGCATCGCGTTCCTTCTAAGCGCCAATGCCGCAGAAATCCTCAAGCATATGAAGATGACCAGCAGAACGATCGTCTTTCCAGGGGACGTCGCGCTGGGCAATCTTCGAACATGGCTTTCCTGATGCTTTTGCGGCGCATGGGTCGCGACGACATCACAGCCCACGGTTTTTCGGAGCACGTTTCGCGATTGAGCTGGAACGGATACACCGCGACGGTAGCGGAAATGTCATTAGCTCGCGCCGATTGGGAATGCGGGTCGAGGCCGCCTATCGTCGCGGAGATCCAGGTTTGAAAAGCGGCGTGTCCTGATGTCGAAATGGGCGAGTTACTGCACTGTCCGAAGGCGACTGTCACGGCCCTCCGCTCGAGAAAATGAGTTAGCAGCGGTGGTCGCCGACAATAATCTCCGGCAAGAAGGCCGCAAAAAATCAAGCGTCCATAAATCTGCGCGGGCCAATCGCATTTTGGCCGCAGCGGGCGAAAAAGACGCCCGCGTAAAGCATGCCTTCCTATGCGCTTAAAGGTCTGCGCGGACTGGTATAACGACGCGATCATCTTCAATCACGGCACTCCACAGAAAGTGCAAAAGCAATATATTGGTGAACTGAGGGCGGCTTTGCGTGAAGTTACGGCATTACTGAAAGAAGAAACTATACTCGAAACATAGTATCGTTTCTGTCGGAATTGGCTCCCCTATTCATCATTGCTAACCCAAATCGAAGAACTTGACCTAAAGCTAAAGAGGATCGTGAGTCATTGCGATCCGATACGAAGCCGCTAACCGGATTGAACAGACTTCGTCGAAGCACTTCAATATCAAGATCATTTCAAAGAACGCAGCCCCTTTGACTGGCTGGCAGGCGTTTATTTGCCGGAAGCCATTATCTTTTTTTTTCCGGTTCACGGTTGGGGCAAGGGAAAGCATTTCCTGTCTTTCGCTGAAAGCTGCCTCCGAGAGATGAATGTCAAAATGGGCGCCAGGAGCATCAAGGAGAACCATTAGTGCGCTGTTCGCCCATCACATCACGCCGAAAGGCCGGTCCCTTCACGACCGAGATGTTCCAGATCAGCTGGAATGGTACCGGCATATGCACCTAATGAGCGCAATAGGTTTGCGCTGTGTGCCCATTGAGCATGCACGCGCATCTGCTAATTAAGGCGAGCGCCGACAAGCAGGCGACTGACTTGAGCGCAACAACGCGGCGGGTTCCCCTGGGGTCCGAAAGCCTTCGCCGCAAGCTGCACGACGCAGCTCGAGCTTCGAGATAAAATGCTGCGCAATATTCGCCGAAGCGCCTGATCGTCGCTAGAATTTTTGCACGATGCGAGGCATGCTTGCCGGCACTGCTTCCTAACTTCGTCGCCCAAGAGAACCGAGCCTTGATCTCATCCATCAGCGGATGCGTAACGCCAACTTTCGAAACTCGGCAAAATCTCCAAGGGTCTCCGTTCCGCGCATTCTTCTCACCGCGATAGCGAATGGGGGAGATGCCCGCGCCTCGTCCACGCGGCCGAGGAACATGAGCGCATGAGCGCGGTTCGTGCGAGCCATATCGTGTCGGGGGCCAGGAGATGACGAGAGTCGGAGGCTTCGAGCGCGCTCGGCGAAATTTCGGGCTGATATGAAGCTGTAAGCTAAGTTGCCGATTCTGCCGATGCTGTTTTGAACGTCGTTCTGCCAACCGGTGTTGCTGCGATCGGAGGCGGCCAGGCGCTCGGCGATGGCGAGGCTATCCCGGTAGCTCTTGAGCGCCTCGTCGAGCTTGCCCTGCGCCACCAGCACGTCGCCGATCGTTGTCGTACGACACCGAGAGATCGCGCTGCCAACCGGTGTTGCTGCGATCGGAGGCGGCCAGGCGCTCGGCGATGGCGAGGCTATCCCGGTAGCTCTTGAGCGCCTCGTCGAGCTTGCCCTGCGCCACCAGCACGTCGCCGATCCTGTCGTACGACACCGAGAGATCGCGCTGCCAACCGGTGTTGCTGCGATCGGAGGCGGCCAGGCGCTCGGCGATGGCGAGGCTATCCCGGTAGCTCTTGAGCGCCTCGTCGAGCTTGCCCTGCGCCACCAGCACGTCGCCGATCCTGTTGTACGACACCGAGAGATCGCGCTGCCAACCGGTGTTGCTGCGATCGGAGGCGGCCAGGCGCTCGGCGATGGCGAGGCTATCCCGGTAGCTCTTGAGCGCCTCGTCGAGCTTGCCCTGCGCCACCAGCACGTCGCCGATCCTGTCGTACGACACCGAGAGATCGCGCTGCCAACCGGTGTTGCTGCGATCGGAGGCGGCCAGGCGCTCGGCGATGGCGAGGCTATCCCGGTAGCTCTTGAGCGCCTCGTCGAGCTTGCCCTGCGCCACCAGCACGTCGCCGATCCTGTCGTACGACACCGAGAGATCGCGCTGCCAACCGGTGTTGCTGCGATCGGAGGCGGCCAGGCGCTCGACGATGGCGAGGCTATCCCGGTAGCTCTTGAGCGCCTCGTCGAGCTTGCCCTGCGCCACCAGCACGTCGCCGATCCTGTCGTACGACACCGAGAGATCGCGCTGCCAACCGGTGTTGCTGCGATCGGAGGCGGCCAGGCGCTCGGCGATGGCGAGGCTATCCCGGTAGCTCTTGAGCGCCTCGTCGAGCTTGCCCTGCGCCACCAGCACGTCGCCGATCTTGTTGTACGACACCGAGAGATCGCGCTGCCAACCGGTGTTGCTGCGATCGGAGGCGGCCAGGCGCTCGACGATGGCGAGGCTATCCCGGTAGCTCTTGAGCGCCTCGTCGAGCTTGCCCTGCGCCACCAGCACGTCGCCGATCCTGTTGTACGACACCGAGAGATCGCGCTGCCAACCGGTGTTGCTGCGATCGGAGGCGGCCAGGCGCTCGGCGATGGCGAGGCTATCCCGGTAGCTCTTGAGCGCCTCGTCGAGCTTGCCCTGCGCCACCAGCACGTCGCCGATCCTGTTGTACGACACCGAGAGATCGCGCTGCCAACCGGTGTTGCTGCGATCGGAGGCGGCCAGGCGCTCGGCGATGGCGAGGCTATCCCGGTAGCTCTTGAGCGCCTCGTCGAGCTTGCCCTGCGCCACCAGCACGTCGCCGATCCTGTTGTACGACACCGAGAGATCGCGCTGCCAACCGGTGTTGCTGCGATCGGAGGCGGCCAGGCGCTCAGCGAATGGCGAGGCCATCCCGGTAGCTCTTGAGCGCCTCGTCGAGCTTGCCCTGCGCCACCAGCACGTCGCCGAGACCCGTCAACCCGACCAGTCTCGCGCTCGTTTCCCGCTCGACGCGCAAGCTCGACGTACCGGTGAAATGCCTGATCAGATTCTGTAACGTTCCCTACCATGGCGGCGTCGCCGAGCCCGAACCAGCCCGCCATAGTTGTCAGGATCGAGGGCGGTTGCTTTTCGATACCAAGACAATCCTTCCGCAACGTTGCTGGTGACGGCGCTGGCTGCGAGATTCCGCGCCGCGTCAGCTTGGTCTTGTCGTGCCTTTGTTTTGTTCTTTTTCTCGATTCTCATAGATTTGGCGCCAAATTCCCTCCGCAACGTACGGGTATTGCCCTTTTCGGCTTCTTCAACCGCGCGCTTCTAAAAGACGGCTCGCCGTGCGCTTCGCGAAGCGCATCGATGAAATGCTCGATCTGTGTCGGGGTCAGATTCGGCGATTTGGCTCTAGAGTAGCACCTCGTGATCTGTTCAACGGTTGCTACGCGCCGAGAACCAGGAGGGAAAAGCGCTGAGGCCCCCTTGAGCAGAACCAATGCCACGATTGAGATAATCGCCAACCGCAATGTGATCGGTATGAACTTCCATGATTGTAATCGCGGCAATTTTGTAATTCGGCGAAGCAAAGCGTGCCGCAACTCTTGCGAGGCGCGCACTTTCTGGGATGATCTGTCGGTTATAAAATCTTTAGTTCGGACATAAATTCAGATCGTTGACGTCCGTAGGCTTGCAAATACTGATGGTCCGCTTGATGCCCACTGGATCCACGCAGCAGTCCAGATCGCCACCGTCGACGACGCCCGCGGTGGTTCCTACCTTTCAGAAGAATCTTATGGCGGATTAAGCCAGACCACCTGATACCAAACGTTAAATACGTAACCGAACGAAGCAATAT
>ERZ1370068.5714-contig-4727_pt1 | contig 113922 bp, 192 predicted proteins | sample MGYA00561227_ERZ1370068 | MGnify/ENA primary metagenome ERZ1370068 (study PRJEB38410, sample SAMEA6850437) | metagenome | study: Metagenomic assessment of the ecological functions of the soil: analysis of the soil microbiota associated with the...
GCTTACGTATTGCTTACAAGACATCCTACGATCGGCCGCTGTACCGCTTCGCCGATTACAACGCCGGCTTCTACGCCAGCCGCAACGCGCCTTCCAGCAAGCGGTCAGCCGCGTTTCCGGCATCGCGATCGCCGCCTACGACGGCGACCTGCTGATCTGCCGGCAAGCGCAAGGCGGGCGCGACCGAGACCGCGCTGCGCGCGACATGGCCTCGGCGACTGGAGCTGGACGACCGGCAGATCCGCCGCGACCTCGAGAAGGGCAGCAGCCGCGAAGTTCCGAAAGCACCGCGCTTGTACCGGCGCGCGTGTTCGCGCTGGCCGCGATCGGTCTGACGCGCGCGCCGCTGCCGCGGGCGCGCTTGCCGAGCATCCGCTCTGCGCAGCCCGAAGATCGACCCGCCAGGCTCCTACCACCGAGCGGTTCGGGCCACGCGGGTCGAGCAGCTGCTACCAGCGCTGCCTGGCCAAGGCGCGCTGATTTCAGGCGGCGACGGCGCCCGCCGCGCCGGCGGGCAGCGCCTCGCCGCCGCCGAGCAGGCTCTTCCCAGGGCGAAGTAGTTGCCGCGAACATCAGCGGGTAGATCACCAGCATCAGCGGGCCGTACAGCACGACCATCGACGAGCACCATGGCCACGGGCCCCTTGCATCGACGAACGCAGGCGGCGACCAGCACCAGCTTTCACCACCAGTCCGATGACGAACAGGCGCACCAGCGCCGACGATGGCGAGCCCGCACGAAGATGAACGAGCACGATCAGCTTGCGCAGCGTTGCGCAGCACGGCGAGGGAGCCGTCCTTGAACGCCGCCAGCGACCGGCGTCGTCGCGCAGCGAGACCTCGGCGAGGCCGAGCCGATGTGAGACGAACTGCAGCGGCGGAACATCGTCGGCAGCATCAGCGCACAGGAATCAGCAGCACGCCGCCGAGCGCCAGGCCCGGACGACGGCGGCGGCGGCTGCGACTGGCATGGTGGCGGGGCCGTGGTCTGTTGGGCGGCCTGCGTCGCCATGAACGCAGCGATGTCCTCGTGCAGGTGCCAGCCAGAAGTCCAGAAGCGCAGCATGACCATGACGACGTGCAGGCGACGATCAGCCGAGCAGCACGAAGCCGGAGCAGGCGCAGCCAGAGCGCGGTATCGCGAGAGGGCCGGAGGATCGTCGGTGCCGCCGGCGGCCTCGCCGCGGTCGGCGTCCTTCGCACAGGCGCGGAAACTCCAGCCGGCGTGGCGAGCGGCGGCATCGAGCAGCAGGCTTGCGACCACGGTTGCCGTAGCTAGTAGGATGCGGACGATCATGCCCGTGCTCTGTGCGCCGGGGCGACGCGCGGGGTCGGCCATCGCGCCAGACGCCGCGGCCAGGCAGACTTTGAGTGTACGATGCAGCCACCATCATCGGCACCAGCATCAGCAGCACGACGGCAACGCGTTGATGCCAGCGCTGGCGACCGAGCGACCGCTACCCGAAGTTGCGCGTTCACCAGGCCGAACAGGTGGCCGGAGCCAGTCCGAACATCGCACCCGGCCCAACGCTGCGTGCACTCATCCCCGATCCTCGTCGTGGCGGCGAATGCCGCTTCCGCGCCGGATAGTCGCACAAAAACAAAATCCAGCGACCGCGACACGCCGCGGGACTTGCGCCCGACGTGGCTGGAACCGCTGGATACGCTGGAATTACCGCCTCCAGCGTCAACCGGGGGACGCCCCAACATGGGGCGTGCTGGTGAGCCCTACTCGTGCGCCCGGCGCAACGCGCCCCTGACCGTGATCGCGTGCACTACTCCGCGCAATCGACGGCAGGACCTTTCAGCACTCGGCCGGTGCGCGGGCGCTGGGCTGCCCATCTGGTGACTTTCCCTCGACCTGTCGACGCGCTTTCACTGCCGAAGCACACTGAGCGCACGCCGCCCCGTCCGCCTGGGCTCGTTTCTCCGCCGCTCCTGCTTCTGCCGCCGCGCCCGCGGCCTTGCTCAGTCGAACGTGGCTCAATCAAACGTGCAGCAGACGCGCGAGGCCAATGCCTTCTCAGCCAGTGCAGGACGCCGCTGCTGCGCGCAGCGCGCGGTCGTGTTGCCACACGTCGCGTACACGCTCGACTTCGCGCTCACCGGCGAGCGCCGACCTTCAACGCCATCTCCAGCATCGACTTTCGACCTGGCCGACATCGCGCAGCCGCTGACGGTCGACCTCGACAAGGCGCAGATCCGCAAGCTCGGACGGTCAACGGCCGCGAGCTGCGCCCGCAGTACAACGAGTGGTTCATCACCATCCCGGCGGGCTCGACCTGCAAGCGCGGCCGCAACACCGTCCGCGTTCGAGTTCAGCGCGCGAGCACAGCACCAACGGCGAGGGCCTCGCACCGCTATCGCCGACACGTACCGGACGGCCGCGTCTACCCGTATTCCGCATCTCGAGCCGGCGGCCGCGCACCCACCAGATGTTCGCCTGCTTCGACCAGCCCGACCTGAAGGCGACCTACACAGCTGACCGCGACCGCGCCGACGCGACTGGGTCGTGATCAGTCTCCGACGCCGCGAAACGCGATCGAGCGACCTGGCGCCGACGCAAGCGCTGGACACTTCCCGGCGACGCCGAAGCTCAGCCCGTACAACTTCTCCGATGCACGCCGGCCCGTACAAGAGTGTGGGAAGACGACAGCGGCAAGTGTATCCGATGCGCCTGATCGGCGCGCCAGTCGCTCGCCAGCCGAGGTGTCGCCGGCCGACTGGTTCCGCTACACGCAGAACGGGGCCTCGCACTACTACGACGAGTACTTCGGCGTCGCCTTACCCGTTCAAGAAGTACGACCAGATCCTGCGTGCCGCAACGTCCATCTACGGCGCGATGGAGAATGCCGGCGCGGTGACCTTCACCGAGAACCGCTTCACTTTCGGACACGCGCGATGACCGTCGGCCAGCGCCAGAGCCTGGCCTCGGCGATCCATGCACGAGATGGTCGCACCAGTGGTTCGGCGACCTGGTGCACGATGCGCTGGTGGAACGGCCTGTGGCTCGAACGAGAGCTTTCGCGTCGTACATGGCGACGCTGGCAAGCGCCAAGTCGGCGTGAATTCGCACAGCCCATGGCTGTCGCAGTACCGCAGCAAGCAGGGCGCCGTACCGACACCGACCAGAGCCTGGCCACGCATCCGGATCGAAGTGCCGGTGCCGTCGCACCGCCAACGCCTTCGACAACATCGACGCCGATCACCTACACCAAGGGCGCCTCGGCGCTGCACCAGCTGCGCCAGCATGCATCGGCGACGAGATCTTCCGCCGTGGCGTGCACGACTACCTGGTGAAGCATTCCTACCAGAACGCGACGCTCGACGACTTCATCGGCGCGCTGGCGAAGGCCGCCGGCCGCGACCCGAGCCGTGGGCGCAGGAATTGGCTGTACCAGCCGGGCGGTCGAACAAGCTCGCCGCCGACTTCGAGTGCGCCGATGGCAAGGTCACGCGCTTCGCGCTCGGGCAGGGCGCCGCGAACCGCGGCGTCTGCCGACGCTGCGCGAGCAGCTCGTGCAGGTGGCGCTGTTCGACGTCGATGGCGACAAGCTGGTGCTGTCGGACAAGGACGCCGGTGACCTATCGCGGCGCCAGCACCGACGTGCCGGCACTGATCGGCAAGGCCTGCCCGGCGCTGGTCTACCCGGAATTACGAGGACTGGGGCTTCGCCAAGGTCACGCTGGACGCGCGCAGCTTCGACACCGCGCGCCAGCACCTGACCCACACCGACGACGTGATGCTGCGCTCGATGCTGTGGCAGAGCTCTGGCCGGACGGCTCTGCTTTAGACAAACGCGCCTCGCCCTGCCCGACTTTCATCGGATGCGCTGCTGCCGCCAACGCGCCGCAGGAGCGGAGTGGCACAACCTGGTCCGCCAGGCCCTGATGGGCAATCGACTCTGCGCAGGAGCTGCCGCAGCATCTGACGGCCCGGCCAACGCTCGCGACGCTGGCGCAAGTACGCCGCCAAGCTGCCGGCAAGCGTGCATGGAAGACACGCTTTGTGGGCGGGCATGCTCGCCAACGCCGGCGAGCGCGACAAGGCCAAGTCCTGGCTCGCCACCTACGTCAGCGGTCGCCGGCAGCGAGCGCGCGCTGGGCGAACCCGGGCGGCGCTGCTCGACGGCAAGGCGAGGGCCGACGGCGTCGAGATCGACCAGGGCCTGCGCTGGTCGATCGTCGAGCAGCTGAACCGCTTCGACGCGCCCGGCAGCGAAGTTACTGATCGCCGCCGTGAATCTGGCCGTGCGCGACAAGCGGCGAGAGCGGACCAGCTGGCCGCGATCGCCGCCGAGCGCGGTCGCGACCGGATGCGAAGTCGAAGGCCGAGTGGCTGGCGAAGATCCAGGCGCTGCCGACCGCCGCGCTGCCGTACGCGAAGCTGCGCGTCGCGCGATGGCCGCGCTGTAATCCGGCCGGGCCAGAGTCCTTCGCGGAAGCGAGCGCGGAGCAGCGCCCGGCGACCTTGGCGAAGATTCGGTCGCCAGCGCCGACCGCGTGTTCATGCGCAGCTACGGCAGCAGCATGGACTCCCGGCACCTGCAGCGCGGCCAGCGTGGCGCCGCCTGCAGCAGGCGGCGAAGGCGAGCGAGGGCCTGAGCGAAGGGGCGCGCCGCGACCCGCTCTCGAAGCTGGTCGAGGACGACGCCCGCTGCATCGCCACGCGGGCGAAGTTCGAGCAGAGCCCTGTGATGCGCATCCCTCGCTCGCGACCGCTGCGCACCGCCGTGCCCGCTCGCGGGCTGTCGGGCGCCCGCCACACCAGCGACGTGCTGACCAGCGCGGCTTGCGCCGACCTAGCGTGGCGAATCCGGCTTGCGGCCGAGGCCGGCGCGTGGCCTGCGACCGGCTGCTCGCATCGCGAGCGCGAGCGAGAAGGAGGTCTCAGGCCCAGGTGTACGTCCATCCGGGGCATCGCGCGCGTCGCGCATGGGGCGTGTCTCGACGATGCGGTATCGCGGACCTGGACGCGTCGCTGCGGCTGGTGCCTGGCAATGCTGCCGCAGGTCGGCGAATCGCGGCGTCGATGCACGTGGCATGAGGCTGAACGAGGCTCGAGCTCGCGCTGCAAGACCTGGACGCCGCGATCGCCAAAGTGGGATCCCGACGTAGCCGCTAACGCCACCTATGGTGAACCGCGGGGCGCTGCTGCAGCGAGCCAACGACGCACGCGCAGCGCGGTGGCGGACTTCAGACGAAGGCGATCAAGCGCTGGATGCCAGCGTGGCCCAGGGCTGGGGCGGGCGCTGCCGGTCGCGGGCGGTGCTGAATCAGCGAGCTCGAGCAGGCGCGCTCGGACTGCAACAAGGCGATCGAGCTCAATCCCGTCCGACTGGAACAGTTACAACAGCCGCGGCCTGGTCGGAATACCGCATGGGCCGGTTCGCCGAGGCCATCGGTTCCCGCTGATCACGGGCGCCACGAACACGATCCCTCGGTCGCCCTGTCATCGTGGTTCGGCGCGCGGCCTGGCCAAGCGCGCGAGCGGCGATGCCGCCGGCGGCGACCAGGACGTGGCCAAGGGCGCGTCGATGGACCCGACCGTAGCCACGCGCTACCGGGACTACGGACTAAGCATCGACTGAGGCTGCGACCTTTCGTTCCGCCTCGCAGGCGGGCAGTGCGCTCGAGCAAGGCCGGCGTCGCGATGCCGGACGGCAGCGTGCCAGAAGGCGAGGCCGCGGCGTTCGCCGAAGCGGCTCGCAAGGCGCAGAAGCCTGCCGCCACCGCGACGTCATCGGCGCGCAGCAGGATCGTTGCCTGCATCGCCAGCGCCAGGCGCTCGGCGAACCAGCGCGCGCGCCTTTCCAGATCGGCCGCGCCGGCATCGATATCGGCTGCGGGCCCGCGTCCAGCTCGGCAGACAGGCACGCGACCTCCGCGTCGAGACGCGCGTCGGCGCACGCGTCGAGCCCGAACTCGTCGAACAACGCCTCGCGACAGCCCGGCTCGCGGCGCGATCGCGCGCAGCACGTCCAGGCACATGGATGTTGCCGCTGCCTTCCCAGATCGAGTTCAGCGGCGCCTGCGCGGTAACAGCCGCGGCAGCAGCGATGTCCTCGACGTAGCCGTTGCCGCCCAGGCATTCCATGCGCCTTCGTTGACGAACGCGGCGTGCGCGCGCTTGCACACCCAGTACTTGCCGAGCGCGGTCGGCGACGCGCGCCAGCGCCGCTTCGCCGGCGTCGCGCGGCGCGGCATCGACGCCGCGCGCGGCGCGCAGCGCCAGCGCAGTCGCGGCCTCGATTCCGAGCGCGAGGTCGGCGAGCACGTTGCGCATCAGCGGCTGCTCGACGAGCGCGCCTGCCGAACGCCGCGCGGTGGCGCGCGTGGTGCAGCGCCTGCACCAGCGCCTGGCGCATGAGCGCGGCGCTGCCGATCATGCAGTCGAGCCGCGTGAGCGCGACCATCTCGAGGATGGTCGGCGACGCCGCGGCCCTCCTCGCCGACGCAGCCACGCCCAGCGCGCCTGCGAACTCGATCTCGCTGCTGACGCGTTGCTCGCAGTTGCCGAGCTTGTCCTTCAGGCGCTGGATGCGGATCGCAGTTGCGGCGTGCCGTCGGGCATGCCAGCGCGGCAACAGGAAGCAGGTCAGCGCCGCCCTGCGCCGTAGCGCGAGCACCAGCGAGCGCGTCGCACATCGGCGCCGAGTAGAACCACTTGTGGCCCGACGAGCTCGCACGACGCCGCCGCCGGCGTGCGTGCGCGCGCGGTGCGTGTTGCGCGCGCACGTCCGAGCCGCCCTGCTTCTCGGTCATGCCCATGCCGATGGTGCTGCGGCCTGTCTTGCGCGCGGCTGGCAGCTGCGCGCGGGTCGTATGCGGTGATCGATCCGCGGCAGCCACTCGTCGGCGCCTTCTCGGCGCATGCTTAGCGTCGGCACGCAGGCGTAGGTCAGCGTGGTGAGGGGCAGCCGCCAGCCCCGCTCGGCCTGGTAGTGCAGGAACATCAGCCCCGCGCGCGCGACGTGCGCGGCCTGCGTGTCGCCCGGCGTGGCGCCAGGCGAAAGACCGGTGACGCCATGCCTGACGCCCAGCCTGCATCAGCCGGTGCCAGGCCGGATGGAACTCCCCGACGCGGTCGATGCGCCGCCCGTGCGGGCGTCGACCGGGCTGGAACACGGGCCGGCTGGGCATTGGCCTGCGCGGCCGAGCGCGAGCAGCTCGCCGCCGGCGAGCGCGCCGTAGGCATGCAGCTGCGGCTTCGGCCCAGGCGCCGGCCTCCTGGCGGGCCACCGCTTCGCGCAGCGCGAAGTCTTCGGCATAGGCATCGACCGCCGCGCGGCGGGGCTGGTTCACACCTTCGCGGTTCCTCGGATCGATGTCCGCTTCCTGCATTCGCCGGGGTCAGGGGCTTGGCGTTGGCGAGCCGCCGCCGCATGCGCGCTGTCGCCGTTGGGTGCAGGTAGGTATTGCCGAGGTTCGTCCAGGCTTCCTTGAACTGCGGATCGAGCTTCACCGCCGTCTCCAGCGCGGCGATCGCCTGCGCGAACTGGCCCGTCTCGGTGAGCGCGGCGCCGTAGTTAAACACAGTCGCGCATTCGCGTATCGACCGCGACCATCTTTGCGTAGATGTCCGCGGCCCGGGCCAGCGCTTGGTCTGCGCATAGACGTCGGCGATCGTGATCTGCGCCTCGACGTTGCCCGGGTCGCGCGCGAGGATCTTCTTCAGCGCCTCGGCGCGGCGGGGATGCGTAGTTGCTCAGCCGCGTAGGCGATGCCCAGCGACTGCAAAGGTTCGTTGCGGTCCGGCCGATCCTCGACCAGGCATCGGCATGCGCCACCAGCCCGGCCCAGTCGTTGTCCTGCGCCATTTTCTGCGCCTGAGCCGGTTCTCTTCGAACTTGGCGTCACCGGCCGTGTCCGTTGGCGGCGCGGTCGTCGGTATCGGCCCGGGCTGCCCGCGGCGGCGGCCCGGTCGGCGAGGTCGGCGCGGTCCTTGTCGATCGGCGCGCCCACCGGCGCTACCTGTTCGAATGCCTGCTGCTCTGGCGTGAGGTATCGGCGTTCTTCATCTTGCGCAACATGTTGAGCGCAGAATTTACCAGCGCAACACGACCAGCAGGATTCCGACCAGCAGATGATCGGCACCCAACCGTGGGCCCCGCCGCGCGGCGAACCGGAAGGCCAGCAGCGGCAAAATCGATGTTCATCGCCGCCAGGGCCCTGGCTGCATCGCCCGCGGGCCGGATCCAGCGGCGTGCCGGCGGCGGTGATCGCGTCGCCACCGGCGGCGGCGGTTTCCAGCGTCGGCGGCGGCGGCCGACCGGCGGCGTTTCGCCCAGTTCGGTCGCGACCGCTGGCGGCGCGCATCGCGAAGTCGCCGGGCGTGGCCTGGGGTCGGTCCGCACTGACTTTCACCATGCTGCGCGGAAATAGCCGCGCAGCTCGTCTTCGCTGAGCGGGACCGAATTTTGCGGCCCTGGCTATGCAGGATCCAGCCCTTCGATGCCTTCCGCCATGGCAGCCCCTGTCCCCATGCGCTGCGAATCGATGCCGGCAATCATAGCGCGCAAGCTGAACGCTGCAGTCATGCATGTGTAGGAAGCACTGAACGGTATTCAGGAACGCAATTCTGTTAAGGATTCGCTCAAAGTCACCAGCTTGACCTCCAACCCGTCCGGGCAAGCGCAGCATCTACACGGAGGTTGGACCCATGAACTACGCCAGCATCAGCATCGATCGCCGCGAAGCGTATTACGAGCTGCGCCTCCTATCGCTGCCGATCCGCTCGGCTTCTACACCCGCGCGCCGAAAACGGCCGCCGCGTGCAGAGCTGCATCGCCGCGACCTGAAGTCAATTCCAACAGCTCGACCTGGAACCGGAATTCGTCAAGCCGAAGTTCGCGCTGACGCTGGCCTGAGCCGGGGTGACAGTTGTGAATCGCGCCGCCTGAGGCTCGGCTGACACGGCGCGCCCGGTGCGCCGAATAGTGCCCCGATGTCGCCCGCCCCGGGCGCGTATTCCGGGGGCACCTTTCATGTCGGGCATCCACGAAAACATCCCCTTGCGTATCGATCGGCCGCACGCCGGTGATCCGGCTGCCGCACCGTTGGCGCTCGCGCCGCCGGGCGTGAACGTGCTCGTCAAGGACCGAAGCCGTCGCAATCTCGATGGGCTCGGTCAAGGACCGGCTGGCGCTCGGCGTCATCGAGGACGCGCGAGCGGCGACGGCACGCTGAAGCCCGGGCAGACGGTGATCGAGGCCACCAGCGGCAACACCGGCATCGGCCTGGCCATGGTCTGCGCGGCGAAGGGCTATCCGCTGGTGGTGGTGATGGCCGAGAACTTCAGCGTCGAGCGCCGCAAGCTGATGCGCTTCCTCGGCGCGAAGGTGGTGCTGACGCCGGCGGCGCAGACGCGGCACCGGGCATGCTGGCCAAGGCCGACGGAGCTCGGCCGAGACGCACGGCTGGTTCCTGTGCGCGGCAGTTCGAGAACGAGGCCAATCGCCGACATGCATTCGCGCACGACGCGCGCCGGAGATCCTGGCGGCCTTCGAGGGCGAGCGCTCGACTACTTCGTCACCGGCTGCGGCACCGGCGGCACGCCTGAAGGGCGTCGGGCGCGTGCTGCGCGACGCAGCGGCCCGACACCAAGATCATCGTCGTGCGAGCCGGACAACTCGCCGATGCTGGGCAGCGGCATCGCCGCAGCCGCGCAACGACGGACGGCTCGCCGTGACCAGCCATCCCGAGCGCTCCGGCCGCATCGTCATGCAGGGCTGGGCGCCCGGAACTTCATCCCGAAGCCTGACGCGAGGACGCGGTGGCGCTGAGCGCTCGTGGATCAGCGTGGTGGGCGATCAACGGCGGCGACGCCGCTGCGTCGGCTGGCGCGCGAGCTGGCGACAGAAGGAAGGCATCTTCGTCGGCGACCACGCGGGCGCCACGCTCTCGCCGGCGCACTGCAACTGGCCTAGGGAGTGCGGCGCCGGAGCGCAGCACCGTGCTGGTGCATGCTGCCGGACACCGGCGAGGCGCTACCCTGGAGCACTGGAAGCTCTGCTCGTCGAAGCAGTGGCGGATATGCGCACGGGGGCCGTGATAAATTCGCACGCAGACGCGACGGCGTTCTCATAGTAGCGAAATTAAGAGATGTATCGCACCCGATTTTCGCCTCGACCGGCCAAGCGGGAGCGCGGAGCTTCCTATTTTTCACTTATGCCGAGGTTCCTCCCTCCCCTCTCGATTTCCTATGCGCCAATGAGGATCTTTGAGGGAACTGGTGATTCCAGGCGAGGAGCAACGAAGACCTGTTCGAGAGAGGAGTCCACAGAGCATGACCATGGCCACCCCCAACCACGTCCGGACATTTCGGCACGTTAGTCTCAATCCCACTACAGGCGACGTCGCGAGCGCCCACGATCACGTCGGTGATGGGTATGGTCGATATGCCGATGGTGACGGGCCTGAAGACCCATCGCAAGCGGCAAATCGTTTCGCGCACGCGGATGCAATTGTATGGGCGACGATTTGCGACACGATCGATCAATTGCGAGACGCGGGCGTCTCCAGCCTACGCGTCCTCGATGCCGGCTGCGGGCCGGGCACGTGGACCCAAAGAATTGCCGGTCATGCCCATCGCCCACGGTCTCTCAGAATCGAGGCTGTTGGCTTCGATATCTCGAGCGGTCAGCTAGAAATCGCTCTGAAGAACGCGGAGCACCTCAACGCTGGCTGTCCAAGTGACACGACGAAACTCGAGTTCTTGACACGACGACCTCGCCGAGCCGCTTCCCTGGTCTGACAGACACTTTCATCTGGTTATGTGCAACTACGTCGTCCTCAACCATCTGCCCAAAAGCGCTTTGGCTTGTGCTATTGGAGAACTGTGCCGCGTCGCGACCTTCCGCGTGATTGCGACGGTCCGAGCTCTCGCCGGTCCTGCGACGGCTTGCATCGTCGGGATTGACCAGTTGCGCGACTACCGCGAGGACTGTGGTCGCGGCAAGCTTACGCTGGTGTTGAAAGACGGCACCGAGCACTTGCTCACCTTAATCTCTACAGTGCTGACACACTGAAAGCGCTCATCGCGCCTCATGCAACTGTCGTCGATCTGAGGGCCATTGACCTCTTCCTCAATCGGTTCGCGCCCGATGCCAAGTGGACCGGGAACCTCGTCAACTGTCTGCCCGGTCGCCGGGAGGTCGTGAACAAGCTAAAAGAGATCGAGGAGGCTCTATGTCGTCTCCTCGGCTGGATCGACCATGGCACCACACGTGCTCATCGTCGCGCAACCGAAGCCGGTGGCAACCAAGCACCCCAATGTGTATGACGCGCCCGCAACCCGCATGACCTCGGACTTGAGGTCTCCGCGCCTTTGGCGTCGGTCATTGCGCGCCGTGACCACAATACTAGAGTGCGGCGGCGTCAGCGGCCTCACGCAGCTTGCGCAGCACCTCGCGATCCCTCAGCTTGCGCGCAACGGCGGCGAGACAATTGAGCTGGTCGAGCTGGGATGCCGCCGGCAGCGCTGATTAGGAAGACGATGTCCACGGGTTGGCCATCAATCGCATCGAACTCGATTGGCTGCTTGAGGCGGACCGAGGAGCCCGAACGGCTTCTCGATCTCTCGGAAACGCGCATGTGGGATGGAGACGCCGTCGCCAATTCCCGTCGAGCCAAGCTCATCGCGCCTTCTCGATTTCGTTTGCCACTGCTTTCGCCGATAGCCCAAGCGCAGACGCGGCGCGAGCGGCCAGCTCCTGCAGCAAACTCGCCTTGTCGCTGGCCGCGAACGTCGATGGCGACGTTGGATGCCGACAAGAAGTCCTTGATTTTCATTGGTGTTCCTGGACTGGAAACTTGGTTACTTCACCTGCAAAGCGGATCCCCATCCGACCTCAACGTTTCTCAGTCGGGTGCCCGCAACCTGTAGCCGATGCCGATCTCGGTCATGATGTACTGCGGGCGCTCGGGATCGGCCTCGATCTTCTGGCGCAGCTGGCGCACATAGACGCGCAGATATTGTGGGTCAGTCGGCTCGTCCCATAGCTCCTGGATTAGGAACTTGTGGGTTAGCACTTTGCCGGCGTGCTGCACAAGCAACCGGAGCAGGTCATACTCCTTGGGGAGGGGTTTCACCTCTCCTGTCGCCCAGCTTCACGATCCTGCGCACGAGGTCGACGCTCAAGTCACCAACATGGGAATACCGGTCGTTCCCCGTGCACTTGGAGCTGATGGCGCAATGCCGCGCGCATGCGGGCGATGAGCTCATCCATCCCGAACGGTTTGGTCACGTAGTCATCGGCGCCAAGATCGAGGCAGCAGCGACCTTGCCAGCCTCATCGCCGCGGCTCGATAGCAGCGACGACAGGCAGTTTCTGGTGGAGATGCCGAATTCTGCGCAAGAGACTCGAGACCGTCGATGTCGGGTAGACCAGAGGTCGAGGACTCACGAGGGCCGGCTTCTTGGCAAGCAGTTCGAGTGCCGTCTTTCCATTCGCCGCTTCCAGCACCTTCGTAGCCCCGCGAGCTAAGGCCCATGCGCAGCAGCTTGCGAATGGGCGGTTCGTCATCGATGACCAGGATTTTCAACGAGGCAGTGCTCATGCCGCAACCTTCCCTTGCTCCGTTGGCTTCGGGACGGGCAGGGTGATCGTGAACACCGCACCCGTGCGGTCAGGCACGATCTGCAGCCGTTATTGTGCCGCCCATAGCCTCGACGAAGCTGCGTGAGAGATCGCTAGGCCCAATCCCTGTGCCGGCGCGCACCTGATCGCCCTTCGCGAACGATAGAACTTACCGAAGATGCGTTCGAGGTCAGCCGTCGGCACGCCATCTCCTCGTCGAGGACCTGTAGGCGGACGCTGTCTCCTTCCCGCCAGCTCTGAAGGCGGACGGTCGTATCAGGCGGTGCATACTTTGCAGCGTTGTCCAGGAGATTGAACAGGACCTGTTCGAACAGCACGGCATCCACCGACACCATCGGCAGGTCCGGGCATGATCTCCACCTCCACCCGATGCTTGGCCAAAATCAGTTGCTCGCGCGCTCCAGGGCGCTGCCGCACGATTTCGCCGATATCGTGCAACGCCGCATTCGGCACCACGGCTCCCGATCTCGAGCTTCGTCATGTCGAGCAGATTGGCAATGAAGCGGTTTAGCCGCTCCGACTCGTCAATGATGGTGGTGAGAAGTTCGGCTTTGGCGTCGTCATCGAAGGACTTGGAAAGATCGCGCAATGCCCCGGCTGCGCCAAGAACAGACGCCAAAGGGGTCTTGAGGTCGTGCGAGATCGACGTCAGCAGCGCGAGCGCAAACCGGTCCGTCTCAGCCACCCGCCGCACCCTCTCGATGTCCTCAACGAGATGGACCCGCTCGATTGCCAAGGCGCCCTGGTCGCTGAGCGCGTCCAAGATGCGCGCCGCTGCTCGGCGCGCAAAGAGGGCACCGGGCCCGTCGCGACAGATCCCGAGAATGCCGATTGTGACCGCGCCCGGTCCGCATCGGCATGAACAGCCATTTGGCACCGGGCAGAGCATCTGAGTCGCAGCCTGCGGCGCGATTCTTCTCCAACGCCCACTCTGGCTGCTGCCAGGTCGGCCTCTTCGAGGGTATCTTCCGGCGGATAGCCAGCCTTTGAGCGCAACCGATCCGTTCTCGGGGAGCAGCAACACCACGCGTACCTTAAGCATGGATGCGATCTGATAGGCCGTGGCCCACAGCACATCATCGAGCGTGCCGGCACCGGCCAACTTGCGGCTGAAGGCATGGAGCGACTGCACCGAGCGCACGCGCTCCCCGGGCGCCCACCGTTTGGCTCCATCCGCGCGCGCCAAGATTGGAGACCACCACGGCAACGACCGTGAACAGGACGAATGCGGCAATGTTCGTCGGGTCCGTAATCGTAAAGGCGTAGACTGGCGGCAAAAGAAGAAGTTGTAGCTGAGGGACGCGGCGACGGTAGGCAACGAGCGACGGGCCACAGTCCGTAGCGGACAGCAAATTCCGACGATGGCGGTGAGGAATATCAGGTCGACGTTCTCGAGCCCGAAGTGGGGTTGAACCAACATGCTGACGGCGAGCGCTGCGGCCACGGCCAGCAAGGCAACAAAGTAGGAAGCGGATCAAGGGGCTGTGCCGCGGCAGAGACCGGCGCCACCTTCGTTGTCAGCGTCTCCGGTGCGGCGTCCTCTCCGGCGATGACATGCACGCTGATGTTGCCGGCCCTACGCACGAGGTCATGCACAATCGAGCCCCGCAGCATTTCAAACCATAGTGAGCGCGTGGATTTGCCGATGATGATGTGCGTGACGTTGTTCTTGCGGGCGAAGCCCAGCACGTCATCAGCGATGCGCCGAGCGACGGGCATGGTGATGGCCTCCCGCCCTCGAGCCAGTTCGGCACGGCGCAAGGTCTGTGCACATTCGGTCCCGCTCTGCTTCGCGTGAGCTGAAGGCTTCGCCTGGTCTCGACGTAGAGTGCTGTCCAGGGTGCATGCAGGCGATCGGCAAGACGCTTGGCGTAGCGCACAAGGGCGGCCGAGCGCGGATCCTCGCTAACGCAAACAAGGATCCGATCCCCGCCGCCCATGGCCCCGGATATCGCGCGAGCGCGCATGTGCTCGAGCAGCTGCTCGTCGACGCGATCCGCCGTCCGCCGCAGGGCCAGCTCGGCGCAGGGCCGTCAGATTGGCCGGTGAGAAATAGTGTGAGGGCGCGCTCGGCCTGCTTGGGGACGTAGACCTTGCCCTCCTTGAGGCGCTGGATCAGGTCGTCGGGCGTCAGGTCAACGAGCTCGATGGCGTCGGCGCGGTCGAGCAATGGCATCGGGCACGATCTCGCGCACGCGCACACGCGTGATCTGCGCGACGACGTCGTTCAGGCTATCGATGTGCTGGATGTTGACGGTCGTGTAGACGTCGATGCCGGCATCGAGCAACTCTTCGACATCTTGGTAGCGCTTGGGATGACGGCTGCCTGGGATATTGTTATGGGCGAGCTCGTCGACGAGGATCAAAGCTGGGCGACGCTTGAGCGCCGCATCGATGTCAAACTCGTTCAAGATGCGATTGACATAGACCGTGGGCTTGCGGGGAATGACCTCGAAGCCCTCCAGCAGCGCCTCGGTCTCTTTACGGCCGTGGGTCTCGACGACGCCGACAACGACGTCCACGCCCTCCTTGAGCTTGGCAGCGCGCCGACTGCAGCATCTCGTAGGTCTTGCCGACACCGGGCGCGGCGCCGACAAAAATTTTCAGACGTCCGGCGCGACCTTTCTCTTCGCGCCGGGCCTCGGCAAGGAGGGCTTCCGGCGAAGGACGTTGCTCGAGGTCGCTCCGCGGATCTGCCATGGATCAACCGGATACGTCGGACAGCCTACCGGCCGCGTTCATTGTGTCGCTGCACGATCCAAGGCCATGTTGAGGGCCAGCACGTTGACGCGCGGCTCGCCGAGGAGGCCGAGGGTGCGGCCCTCGACATTCTGACCGACGAGCTGGCGCACAGCGATCCTCGGGCATGTTGCGCGCCTTGGCGACGCGGGGCACCTGGAACAAGGCGGCCTCGGGCGAGATGTGCGGGTCGAGACCGCTGGCCGTGCGTGGTTACCAGAGTCCATCGGCACCGGCGCAGAGGGGTTCTCCTGCTTCAGCTTGTCGACGTCACCCTTGACGCGCTCGATCAGCGCCTTGTTGGTCGGGGCCGAGGTTCGAGCCGCCATGGAGTTCGCGGCATTGTAGGGCGCGTCGACCGTCTTGGTCGCATCCTTGGGATCGGGCGCGTTGGTGGCAGACGGCCGCCCGTGGAAGTATTTGTCGGCGGCGAAGGCCTGCCCGATCAGCGCCGGAGCCGACGACTTTGCCGTCCTTCTCGATCATGCTGCCATTGGCCTGCGAGGGGAAAAGCACCTGCGCCAAGCCGGTCATGACCAGCGGATATGACCAGGCCCGTTATCAGCGTGAGGGCGATGACCAGCATGATAGCCGGGCGGATTTCTCTCAACATGACTGTTCTCCTCAAGCCAGGTGCAAGGCCGTGACAATGACGTCGATGGCCTTGATGCCGATGAAAGGAATGATGATGCCGCCGAGGACCATAGATCAGCAGGTTGCGGCGCAGCAGGGGCCCTGCGCCGATCGGGCGGTACGCGACGCCCTTCAGTGCCAGCGGGATCAGGGCGATGATGATCAGCGCGTTGAAGATGATCGCCGACAGGATGGCGCTCTGCGGGCGTGGCCAGGTTCATGATGTTGAGGGCCTGTAGCTGCGGATAGAAGGCCAGGAACATCGCCGGGATGATGGCGAAGTACTTGGCGACGTCGTTGGCGATCGAGAAGGTGGTGAGCGCGCCGCGCGTCATCAGCAGCTGCTTGCCGATCTCGACCACCTCGATCAGCTTGGTCGGGTTGGAGTCGAGGTCGACCATGTTGCCGGCTTCGCGAGCAGCAACCGTGCCGGTGTTCATGGCTACGCCGACGTCGGCCTGTGCGAGCGCGGGGCGTCGTTGGTGCCGTCGCCGCACATGGCGACCAGCTTGCCCTTGGCCTGCTCGTCGCGGATCAGGCTGCAGCTTGTCCTCCGGCGTCGCCTGGGCCAGGAAATCGTCCACGCCGGCTTCCGCGGCGATCGCGGCTGCAGTCGTCGGATTGTCGCCGGTGATCATGATGGTGCGGATGCCCATGCGCCGCAGCTCGGCAAAGCGCTCGCGGATGCCGCCCTTGACGATATCCTTGAGATGGATGACGCCGAGCAGCTTGCCATCGCGGGCGACCGCCAGCGGCGTGCCGCCCGTCTTGGCGATCTCGTCGGCGCTATCGTCTGTAGCTCGCGCGCCGCCTCGGTGCTCACGCGCCGGCTTGAGGGCGACCGCAGCGGCGGCACGACCGGCGCCGCGGGCACGCCGCCGTTGAGCAAGCTCAGGATGGCATCGACCGCGCCCTTTGCGGATCGATGTGGAGCCGAACTCGACGCCGCTCATCCGCGTCTGGGCCGGAGAACGGAATGAACTTGGCGTTGAGCTCGCTCATGTCGCGGCCGCGAATGCCATACTTCTCCTTGGCGAGCACGACGATGGAGCGACCCTCCGGGGTCTCGTCGGCCAGCGAGGCCAGCTGCGCGGCGTCCGCCAGCTCCTGTTCGCTGACGCCGCGCAACGGCTTGAACTCGGTCGCTTGGCGGTTGCCCAGCGTGATGGTGCCGGTCTTGTCGAGCAGGAGCGTATCGACGTCGCCCGCGGCCTCCACCGCACGGCCTGACATGGCGAGCACGTTGAAGCGCACGAGGCGGTCCATGCCGGCGATGCCGATCGCCGACAGCAGCGCGCCAATGGTGGTGGGGATCAGTGTCACGAACAGCGCGACGAGCACGACAATGGAGACCGTACCGCCCGCATACGCGACGTAGCTCGGGATGGTCGCCGTGGCGAATGACGAAGATGATGGTCGAACCCGACGAGCAGGATGTTGAGAGCGATCTCGTTGGGCGTCTTCTGGCGCTCGGCGCCCTCGACCAGCCTGATCATGCGGTCGAGGAAGGTCGAGCCGGCCGCCGCGGTGATCCGGCACGCGGATCCAATCCGGACAGCACCTGCGTGCCGCCGGTCACCGCCGAGCGGTCGCCGCCGGACTCACGGATGACGGGGGCCGACTCGCCGGTGATGGCGGCCTCGTTGACCGAGGCGATGCCTTCGATGACCTCGCCGTCCGAGGGGATGAAGTCGCCGGCTTCGACCAGCACGATGTCGCCGACCCTCAGGCTGGTGCCGGGGACGAGCTTGTAGTCTCTTGGAATTCGCCGCGCTGCAGCAGTTTGGCCTGGGTCTCGGTGCGCTGGCGGCGCAGCGAGATCCGCCTGTGCCTTGCCGCGGCCCTCGGCAACGGCCTCTGAGAAGTTGGCGAACAGAACCGTCAACCACAGCCACAGGATGATCTGGAATGTGAAGCCGAGGTTGCCGCCGCCAGTGACCAGATCGCGAATGAGGAAGACGGTGGTGAGGATCGTGACGATCTCGAGCACGAACATCACCGGGTTCTTGATCAGCGTGCGCGGATCGAGCTTGACGAATGCCGAGCCGATCGCCGGGACGATGATATTGGCGTCGAACAGTGCCGATACCGGCATCTGCTTGCGCAAGTGTGGAGGTTTCCATGGGATTGGCTCCAACGTCAGTTCGATGAGAAGGTGGTGCCGGCGGTCATCGCCAGATGCTCGACGATGGGTCCGAGTGCGAGGGCCGGGAAGAAGGTGAGGCCGCCGACGATGAGGATGACGCCGACGACGAGGCCCGACGAACAGGCCGCCGGTGGTCGGGAACGTGCCGGCAGAGGCTGGCACGGTCTTCTTGGCCGCAAGCGAGCCGGCGATCGCCATGGCCGGGATGATCATCCAGAAGCGGCCGACCAGCATCGCGATGGCGCCGGTGATGTTGTAGAAGAGCGTGTTGCCGGTGAGGCCTGCGAACGCCGAGCCGTTGTTGCCGGTCTGCGAGGTGTAGGCGTAGAGCACCTCGGTGAAGCCGTGCGGGCCTGGATTGGCCATCGAGGCGACCGCCGGCGGCACCACGACGGCGACGGCCGTCCAGCCCAGATACATCAGCGGCAGGATCAGGATGGCGAGCATGGCCATCTTGACCTCCTTGGCCTCGATCTTCTTGCCGACGTACTCGGGCGTGCGGCCCACCATCAGGCCGGCGACGAACACCGACAGGATGACGAACAGCAGCATGCCGTACATGCCGGCGCCGACGCCGCCGACGATGACTTCGCCCAGCTGGATGTTGATGAGCGGGATCATGCCGCCGAGCGCGGTGAAGCTGTCATGCATGGCGTTGACGGCACCGCAGGAGGCGGCCGTCGTGATCACGGCAAACAGGGCGGAGGCAACGATGCCGAAGCGGACCTCCTTGCCTTCCATGTTGCCGCCGGTGAGCCCCATGGCGGTGAAGGCGTCGTTGCCGCGCGCTTCCGCCCAGTAGGCGACGGCCACGCCGGCGATGAACAGCACGCCCATCACGGCCAGGATGGCCCAGCCCTGGCGCTCGTTGCCGACCATGCGGCCGAAGCACGTTGGTGAGCGCGGCGCCGATGGCGAAGATCGAGATCATCTGCACGAAGTTCGACAGCGCGGTCGGGTTCTCGAAGGGATGCGCGGCATTGGCGTTGAAGAAGCCGCCGCCGTTGGTGCCGAGCATCTTGATGGCGATCTGCGAGGCCACGGGCCCGACCGCGATCGTCTGCTTGGCGCCTTCCAGCGTCGTTGCGTCGACGTAGGGCCCGAGCGTCTGCGGCATGCCCTGCCACACGAGGAACAGCGCCGTAGACGACGCAGATCGGCAGCAGCACGTAGAGCGTGCAGCGGGTCACATCGACCCAGAAGTTGCCGATCGTTTGCATTGAGGCGCGCGCGAAGCCGCGGATGAGCGCGACAGCCAGCACGATGCCGGTCGCCGCCGACAGGAAGTTCTGGTGCGTGAGGCCCAGCATCTGCACGAGGTAGGACAGCGTGCTCTCGCCGCCGTAGTTCTGCCAGTTGGTGTTGGTGATGAAGCTCACCGCCGTGTTGAAGCTGAGATCGGCCGGCAACCGCCGATTGATCGGCCGGATTGAAGGGCAGCACGACCCTGCAGCCGCATCAGCGCGTAGAGTATGAGAAAGCCGCCGACGTGGAACAGCAGCATGGCGACCGTGTAGGTGAGCCAATGCTGCTCGCGCTTCTCGTCAACGCCGCTGATGCCGTAGAGGACCGCTTCAACGGGCCGTAGGACGGGCGAGAGAAACGTGCGCTCACCGTTGAAAACGCGCGTCATGTAGCCGCCGAGCGGCTTCACCAGCGCGACGACGATCGCGCAATAGAGCAGGATCTGAATCCAACCGATGAGGGTCATGGGGATGCGCCTCTCTCAGAACTGTCTCGGGACGCAGCAGGGCGTAAACGAGGTAGATCAGGAGCGCGACGGTCACCACGCCTCCCAGGATGTATTCGACGAGCATGGGGTTCTCCTCTAGAGACGGTCGCAGCCGAAGGCGTAAGCGATCGACAGGATGAAGAAGCCGATGCCGCCGGCCAGCAAGATCACGTCCAACATGGGTTGCTCCTTGCGATAGTGCATTTCGCCCGGTAGCCAGATCGACTTCGAGCGCACGACCTTGATCTGTCTCAACGGGCTTGCCCGCTGCAGGCGGCGGACATTTGCCCACGACCGCATATAAAATCGAGATGTGTCGGAGGGCCCTCGGTATAGGAATTCCATAGGAAGATGCCCCTCCGAATATAGTCGTCGCATCAATGGTGATGCGATTCCGAGGCGTTAGAATTCATTGCGAGTAGGCTAGAGACCTCTGGTCGACGCCCTAAGCGCGCGCTCGTTCGGACGCGATCTCTTTTATGCCGCTCTTATACCGAGGAGCTCATTTCCACCTGGATTCTGACACGCGAACGCGCCGATCTGAGTAATGCGGCCGCACATCGCGGCTGGCATCAGCGAATGGAGAGTTCGGTCATGTTCACGATGGCCATCGGCCAGAGGACAGGCCCAACGCAAAGCGTCGGTGCCGACAAAGTCTGTGCGACTTGCCGCACTGCTCGGCATCCTCGTCCTCATGAGCATCGCGGTTAGCGCGCTGACGATCTTTGCCGACAGCAACGCTCGGCGGCGCTCCTGGCTACGGCAGATTGTTCTGCGATCGCGGAAGAGACTGACCGGCTGGCCTGCTACGACAAGCGTGCCGGCCAGCCTGCGCCCCATCTCCTTCAGGGGCGCCAACGCGCCCGCAGTCAACGGTTCCCTCTAACAAGAGGGCGTAGTAACACGGCTGACGGCACGCAGGGCCAACTGCAACTGGTCAGCGTGACACCTCGAAGCAAGCACACGGGGTGATAGTTGCCGAATACCGCACAGGAATTCGAGAGGGCCCCGAGGGCTTTCTCACAAAATTCCACATAGATATTGACCGATCCGCATAAGGGCGTCGCTCACGACGAGAGCGGTTGAAGGAGCCGTCTCGATCGGGTGTTCCCCGCGGCCGCTGAGCCGAAACCCTAGCCGAAACCCAAGCTCAGCCAGTGTATATTTCTTGTTTATGCCGAAGCCCCTTCGCCCCTCTCGATTTTATATGCGGGGATCGTGATGTTGGAGGGTGACCGCAGCAACTTCATCAAGGAACTCGTGATGATTTCGCTCGTAACATCGCAAGCGATGGCACTGAGCAAAGGCAAACAGAAGCCCCGCTCGAAAACGCCGCCTGACGCCGCCTCCAATCAAGCTCGTTCCAGCAATCGCAAGCGCTTCCTCTCAAGGGTCTTCGACACGATCGTCGAGACCCGCATGCAGCGAGCGGAGATGGAGGTCGAGCACCATCGCCGATCTCTATGAGGGCCACACGAGATGAATGCACCCGCGTGGGGCCAAAGCCCGTTGGCCCCCGCACCTCTCCAGCAATCGGAGGATTGATCCATGCTGCGTTTGTGTGCCCAGGGAGATCTTCTGATTGAGCGCGTAGAGGATGCACCCGTGTCCGGAGTCGCCCTTGGCTCTGCCGAAGCAGATGCCGTGGTTGTCGCCGAGGGGCGAGTTTACCAGCCATCACCACAAGCTTTCGGGTGCGTCACCTTCTTTCGGGACGACGCATTGGCGCGCGACATTCCAGACGACCTTTACGTGGGTCACGTCCAGGTGACCGGACCGGTTGCGCGGCTTGAGCATGAGGAGCACGCTACCATCAAACTGGAACAGGGGACCTACCGCGTGCGCCGACAGCGTCAGCTCGAGCCAACCGACGTCGGCATTGCAGGAGATTGAGCCATGCTTGACGCCGCGCCCGTGGATGCCCTCGAGCAGCACCTATTACGCTGGGCCGCCCTTCGAATTTCTTCGTGCGGCGGCGGACCGCGAAACTGCGGAAGACGGAATTCGACTTGCGTACCAATCGGCCGGCCTCGCAGCTCCGGTTCGTATCATCTGGTGTGGCGGTCCGATCGAAATTGCGCAGCAACTTGCGTCGGCTACGGCGGGCGATCAGATTGGCTCCAACGTCAAGGCGCAAATCTTCGACACACCGCGACAACGGGTGGGGATGTTTGCGGAGATTTTCTGGAAAGAGATCATCATTGCCGCCAGCGAGCTCGGCCACAAGCGGATCGGGATCAATGCTGCACGCAATTCCCTAGACCGTGCCACACAGACGAGCCGGGCGATCAATCGGAGCCGTGCGCGATGCAACAAGTGAGATCCTATTCCGGCTCCCGGTACGCGCGCACCACGCTATTCAGCGGTGGCGGGGGCTGCCCCGAATGCTTCCTGCATCAGGGAACTTTTCCGATATCGCCGTCGGCCCTGACGAGCTCGCGTCGCTGGGGGTCTACGAATATCTCCGTGACGTCGTTGGTTGGGTAGACCAGACCGAACCCATCCGTGGCTTGTGGGCCATTGCCAAGAGCGCCAGCTGGTTGGTGCCGCATCAGCATGTCTGCTGGATCGCGGAGCGGCCCGACACGCTGCTGACGGATGCCCGTGGGCGCCTGCATTGCTCGGATGGCCCGGCTCTGCGCTACCGCGATGGCTGGTCAGTTTGCGGGTGGAAAGGCGCGCAGGTGCCGGCTTGGATGATCGAACATCCCGAATGGATTACCCCGCTCAAGATCAGCGACACATTCGAGCCTGTCCTGCGCAACACGATGATCGACATCATGACGCCCGAGCGCTTCATTGCGACAGGCGTTGCTGCCTGCGTCGGCAAGGACGACACCGGCGTTCTTTGGCGCAAATTTTGGGGTCATCGCGGCGTGACGATAGGTTCCTGGACCGCGGTCGAGGTCGTCAATGGCACTGCGGAAGCCGACGGCTCGCGCAAGCGGTACGTTTTGCGCGTTCCGTCGGAGGTGCGTTCGGCTCTGGAAGCCGTGGCATGGACTGAGTGCAAACAATATTCCGCGCTCGGCTTGAGAACGTAAGTCGACCACCACCAGTGAAGTGCATGTGGGAAATTGCCGGTTATTTCGCGCTCGCGCTTGCCTGCATCGCGTGCGCACTGGTGCTTGGCTCAGCCTTCGACGACTGACATTGCCTCAGCCTCTACGGGCACAGCACCCGAGCCTCGATCCAGCTTTAGAAGTTCGAGGAACTCGCGCAGGGCGGGTCTCCTGGTAGCCTCGCAAATGCCGGGGCTTCGGCGAGCATGCCCTTGACCATTTCCACGGCATCGTCCCACTGCCCATAGACGCAGGCGTGCATGAACTCGTCGCGCGCTCGCGTGCCGGGACAATGCGCCGAAAATAATCTCTGCGATGACGGGAGCGAGTTCGTAGGCCACCTGCATATCAACCTCACCCAGCGCGGTAGCGCCCAACCGGCTTTCGAAAACGGCTGCATTCATCTTTCGTTCCGAGCCCGCGACCTGCTTTTGCCGAACGCCTTTATTTCTCGCTTATATCTCTGAGGTCTCTGGCCCCTCGATTTTATATGTCAAGCTTCGCATTTTGAGGGCATCGATCCGACTCCAAGGAGATCCTGCCATGTCTCTGAACCTCATCGCCGGCGTCGACTTCCCAAGTCAGTTGCCGAGCGCCACCGCACCGTTCTTTCTGCTGGGGCGCAATGCGGCCGGGCATTGGGTGATCTGCAGAGACCACTGAGCGCAGAGCTGGCCTCTTTCGCACACGTCAGGCTGCGATCAAGTACGCACGGGAGGAAACTTGGGATGGCAACTTCATTATCGTGGAGCAGCTTGACGGGCTGGAACTCGAGCAGCGGCACATCAAACGTGCGGCCTAACTATGCGCCTTGACGTCCATGGACAGTTCGTAGTGAGTGTCATCACGCCTAAAGGTGACAGGTCTAAGGGCCGGCAGGTAGCCGTCATGGATGACCGAGGGGCGTGCTATCCGATCGACCTGCTCATTCCGATCTGGGAGGCAAATCGTCCGCTGACCTATCAAAGTGATCTTGATGTAAAAGGCAATGCTGACCGTCTCGAGCTAGCGCCGGCGGCGTGCGCGGCAGTGGCCAATGTGTTGCTGGCGCCACCTAGCTGGGGCGAGCGACAGAATGGGCGATGCCAAGTTCGTCACCTGTGCAACCAATCTCCCAGGGCATTGCCTTCCGAAAGGAAAGCATTCACTTACCAGCCACTGGATGCGGCAATAGAACATGGGCGTCATCGGAGACGATGCCCCCGTCCTGGAGCCGGATCCGACGGTCCATGCGTCGCGCAAGGTCGAGATCGTGAGTGACCGCCACAACCGTCTTGTCGCGCTGATCGACCAGGTCACGTAGGATCTGAAACACCTGCTCGCTGGCAACGGAGTCGAGCGAGCCGGTCGGCTCGTCCGCTAGAATAACGGGCGGATCATTGGCGAGCGCGCGGGCCACAGCCACCCGCTGGCGCTGGCCACCCGACAGCTGATCGGGACGCTTGAGTGCGTGCTCGGCAAGCCCGAGCGAGGCTAGCAGCGCGCTTGCCCGCTCTCGCATCGCCTGCGAGGACAACACGACCCAGCGCCTTCATGGGCAGCGTGACGTTCTCCAGAGCCGAGAACTCCGGCAACAGGAAGTGGAACTGGAATATGAAGCCGAGCGTGGACAGCCTCGCAAGCGCGCTCGGGCTTCATCCATGTGCGCGGTTGCGCGGCCGCGGATGCGCACTTCGCCCGCAGTTGGTAGGTCCAGCAGCCCCAGAAGGTAGAGCAGCGAGGACTTACCCGAGCCCGACGGGCCCGTGATGGCAACGTACTGCTTGGCGCCGATAGTCAGGTCGATGTCGTGCACGAGCGTCGTCGGTACCAGCGCCGGGCAGGATGCGCGTGACGCCACTGGCAGCGATCAGCGGTTCACTGCCGGTCGCTCCCAGTTGGGTATCGGCTGAACGCTCGTCGCTCACGTGGCCCCTCGAATGATGTCCACGGGGAACAGGCGCGAGGCCTTGCGCGCCGGGAAGTAGCCGGCGACCAGCGAGGAGAGGAGCGCTACGTTGGCTGCGATGCCGTAGTGCAAGAACGAGTAGATCAACGGCAGCCGGGTCACATCGATCATCGGGTTCTTGATCTCGATGGTGCCGAGGCGCGCGCGTCAGCGCGTAGCCCAACAGCCAGCCGGCCAGCGCGCCGATCAACCCGATCGCCAGCGCCTCGAGCACGAAGATGCGGCGCACGGCCACCTCGCGCAAGCCCAGCGACTTCAGGATCGCAATGTCGCGAGTCTTCTCGTGCGTGATGGTGGAAATGATGTTGTAGGTGCCGAAGCTCGCCACCAGCAGGATGGCGCCAACCACGGTATACATGATGATGTTGCGCACCACGAAGGCACTGAGCAGGTCCTCGTGCGCCTCCTGCCAGGATACGGACTTGTAGCCGCTCTCCCGCTCGATGCGCTGAGCCACGGCCTGCGCTGCCATCGGCTCGCTGACGCGCACGCGGATCTCGTTCACGAGCCCGGTCTGCTGGGCAAGAATCTGGGCCGTCTTGACCAGCACATAGGCGCTGCTCTCATCGACTGAGCGCACGCCCGATCTGAACAGCCCGACCACCTGGGCGTTGAGATTGGCGCCATCGGTCGTCTGCACGGTGATGTTGGAGCCGACCGCGTGCGCCGATCTTCTCGGCGAGACGCGTTCCGAGTATGATGGCGTTGGTGGCGCGGTAGAGGCGATGCTAGCGTGCCTTGGCGCATCTGGGTCGCCAGCATCGACACCTTGGGCTCGCGGTGCGGGTCGATGCCCTGCACGCTCGCCGCCACATCCCGGCTGGCATAGCGGATGAGGGCCTGCGTCTTGGTCGCCGGCGCCACCGCACCCGGCACCCAGGCCTCGAGCGACGCCATGATCGCCATCGGGTTCTTGATGCCGCGCCGGCGCACTTCGGGCGTGAGCCCGTGGATCCTCGACGGCGTCGAAGGCCACCTCGGCCGGCTGCTGCGGCGCCTGGCGGCGCTCGTCGGTCACCGTGATGTGCGGCAGCGCATCGATCAGCTGACGCGTGAAGTCAGCCTGCGAGCCCTGCATCAGTGCTGCCATCACGATAGAGAAGCCGACGCCGGTGGCGACGCCGGCAACCGCCACCAGGGTTTGCCGCGCACGCGACGCGGATGTGCGTCAGGGCGATCTCGAGGACGAGGTTCATGGTGCCTTCCGGCCTGCGCTCGACCCAGCGCACGCGCCGGCCGTCGCGCAGGCCCTCCAGCGCCGGCGCCGCCACCCGGCTCGCCCTCGTTCAGGCCCGAAACGATCTCGACGTTGCGCGAGCCGCGAATGCCGACCTCCACCGTGCCTGCGCCCGCACGCGATTGTCGTCGAGGACGAACACATGCGCACCTTGCACGGCGTCGGCCGGCACCAGCAGCGCATTGGCCTTCTCGCGCGTGACGACGTTGGCCTCCACACTCATGCCGATATGGAGCGGCGTATCGTCGGGCAGCGAGATGCGGATGCGGTAGGTCTTGGCGATCGCATCGCCCATCGGCGTGATCTCGTACACCTTGCCCTCCAGCCGGCGACCCGGAAGGCGTCGGTGCGCAGCAGCACGATCTGATCGATAGCGACACGCGGGATGTCCTCCTCGTTCACCTCGGCGATCACATGCAATGGCTTTGGTGGGCCCACGCGAAACAGGATCTGGCCCTGCTCAACGATCTCGCCGATCTCGCCGTCACGCCTCAGCACCACACCTTCGATCGGCGCTGTGATGGTATAAGCGTCGAGCTTTTCCATCTGTACCGAGATGAGGCCCTGGACTTGGCGCAGGTCGCTGGAGATGCGCTCGAATGCCTGCGTGGTGGCGGCTCCGCGCCCCATGAGCTCGGTCGCGCGTGAAAGCTCACGCTTGGCGAAGTCCTCTCGTGCCCGCAGCTCCGTGCAGCTGCGCCCGCGCCTCCCTTGTCGTCGAGACGCGCCGAGCACGTCGCCCTTGGCCACGGACTTGCCTTCGCAGTAGCACAGATCGACGATGCGCTGGCGGATCAGGCTCGCCACCTTGGCCCAGCGCACCGGCTCCACCGCGCCGGTGCCGTAGACGATCTCGGCAGCCGTGCCGCGGGTGGCTGGGACGGCCGCTACCTCCGGGCGCGGGCGAAGCGCCACCACAGCAGGCGCGCCGGCGACCGCGAGGATACCCAGCAGTAACAGAGTGCGCCCGCCCCGCAGCAACCGAAGTGACGACATTTTGGGCCTGCTCTTGTCTTTGCGCAGCGTGCTAGACGGCATTTCGGCCGCGTATAGGGAGGAAGTTGGCCCGAATAGGGGCTTGATATTGACCACGCTGCCGGGACCCGTTCGGGTGACGCAGGTGCGGGGTTCTGAGAGGTCAGCGGGGACGATCCAGAGGGCGCGCGGCAGGATCAGATTGCCGCCGCTGAGCTTCAATCGCAGGATCGGTTCTCACAGCGTCCGATGCAGCGCCACCTTCGGCTTGCGGGCCTGACCCAAACCCCTTCAAGCCGAACATTGTCGTTGGCTTCGGCCGAATTCTCGGCAATTTCGGCGCGGTAGATACAGTTCGGCTGACCCTGCAATAGCTTCGCCAACTGGTCGTCCACGGCCGCGTCAGCAGGTTGAGCGCCTCGGTCACCCGACCCGCGGCTGCCCGGACTTCAACTGCCATAACGCCGTCGTTTCGGAGGACGCAACATGACCATGCGCGCGCTCACCCTGCTGATCTTGGCCGCGCTAATAACCGAAGCCTCGGCGCAAGGCCACACGATCTACGGCACCGACGGCAAGGACGGCCATTTAAATCAGCGCACGCATACGGCAGTAGGTTTGCCGACTGGTGCGAGGCGGCTGGGTTGAAATCGGTGCTTTGCCACTGGCAAGACCCGCAACTATCGCTGCCACGGGCTGCGCAAGGCAGGCTGGGTGCAAATGGCGGAGGACGGACGTACCGGGCCGGAAATCATGCACGTCTCAGGTCACGCCACGCTTGCGCAGGTACAGGTCTATGTCGACGCGGTCGAGCAGAAGCGGATGGCCGACGCGGCGATGGCCAAGCGCGCAGCACACGAGTGACAATCACGTTTCGGTGGCAGTGACAATTATGTGGAAAACAAAGGAAAACGGCGGCGAAATGCGAGTGGGGCCGACCCGCGCCGGATCGGCCCCATCGTGAACGCGTCGTCGTCGGCTTTTAGGCTTTCTGATTGCGATAACGGATCAAATAGCTGTCCATCGTGTACTCCGCAATCTGCCACCAGAGATATTGGTCGGAGCGATAGGCGACGAGGCTATCGAGCAACTTCTTGAACCATTCGTTCTTGCTCGCCAGCTCCGCGTAGAGCTCGGTGGCCGCCTTGTGGCAGCCGTCCATCACATCCGGCGGAAACGGCTTCAGCACGGCGCCGGAGGCGGCCAGGCGCTTGAGCGCGGCCGGATTGCCGTGGTCGTACTTGCCCGTCATCCACACACCCGACTCTGCCCCGCTGCAAGGATGGCCGCCTGATAGGTCTTGGGCAGCTCGTTCCACTTGGCAAGATTGAACAGGTAGTGGGGCGTGGCACCGGGCTCCCACCAGCCGGGATAGTAGTAGTATTTGGCGACCTTCACGAAGCCGAGCTTTTCGTCGTCGTAGGGGCCGACCCACTCGGCCGCATCGATCGTGCCCTTCTCCAGTGCGGGATAAATATCGCCGCCGGCAATCTGCTGCGGCACCACGCCAAGCCTCTGCAGAATGAGGCCAGCGAAACCGCCGACGCGGAACTTTAGGCCCTTGAGGTCGTCGAGGGTGTTGATCTCTTTGCGGAACCAACCACCCATCTGGCAGTTTGTGGAGCCGCTGATGAAGCCTGTCACGCCGTACTTGGTGCGCAGGAATTCGTCGAAGAGCTGTTGACCGCCACCATGGAAGAACCAAGCATTCTTCATGCGCGAGTTCAGTCCGAACGGCAAGTCGGTTCCGAACGTCAGCGCCACATCCTTGCCGAAATAGTAATAGGTCGCCGTATGGCCCAGCCTCGACGTTGCCCGCCTGCACGGCATCGAGCACCTGCAGACCAGGCACGATTTCGCCCGCCGCAAACACCTGGATCTGGAACTTGTTGTCGGTGAGTCTCGGCGACGCGCTTGGCGAGGTATTCCGGATTACCGTAGAGCGTATCCAGCGACTTCGGCCAGCTTGCCGTCAGCCGCCACCTGATCTCAGGGGCCGACTGCGCGATCGCCGGGGCGGCCACCGCCGTCGCGAGCGTGCCCGCACCGCCGACGCCGGCGGCCTTGATGAACCTGTGGCGTGAAAACGTCGTCATGCGATCCTCCGTTGCAGTGATGAGCGATTGTTTTGGCTCTTCGCTCAGTCGAATACAGTTCCTCGACCGATATCGATTATCGCTCAGCATAGGGCGTTTTTGCCCTTGACGGGAAACAGGCTGCCGGCGGCCATTTCTTTGGGCGGCCTCGGCTAGCCGGCGCGAGGGCGAAGACCAGAAGAAAGGGCCGGCCCCGTTTCCGGGGGCCGGCCCAACGAACAACGGCAATGACCTACGTTTACGCCTTTTGATTGCGGAAGCGGATCATGTAGCTATCCATGGTGTACTCGGCCACCTGCCACCATAGATACTGGTCCGCCCGGAAAGCGGTAAAGTGGTCATAGAACTTCTTGAACCACTCGTTCTTGGCGGCAAGCTCCGCGTAGAGCTCGGTTGCCGCCTTCCAGCAGCCATCCATGACCTCCGGCGAGAACGGCTTCAGCGTACGGCGCCAGACGCGGCCAGACGCTTGAGTGCCACCGGGTTCATCGCATCGTACTTGGCCGTCATCAACATGCCGGACTCCTGCGCCACGGCCTGCAGGAGCGACTGATAGGTCTTCGGCAATTCATTCCACTTGGTCAGATTGAACAGATAGTGGGGCGTTGAACCGGGCTCCCACCAGCCGGGATAGTAGTAGTACTTGGCGACCTTCACGAAGCCCAGCTTCTCGTCATCGTAAGGTCCAACCCACTCGGCCGCATCGATCGTGCCCTTCTCCAGCGCGGGATAGATATCGCCGCCGGCAATCTGCTGTGGCACCACGCCCAGCTTTTGCAGGATCATGCCGGCGAATCCGCCGACGCGGAACTTCAGGCCCTTGAGGTCGTCGAGGGTGTTGATCTCTTTGCGGAACCAACCGCCCATCTGGCAATTGGTCGCGCCCGATACAAAGCCGGTGACGTTGTACTTGGCGCGCAGGTACTCGTCCATCAGAGCCTGGCCACCGCCCTGGAAGTACCAGGCATTCTTCATGCGGCTGTTCATGCCGAACGGCAGGTCGGTACCGAAGGTGTTGGCGACGTCTTTGCCGAAGTAATAGTAGAGCGCCGTGTGACCCGCCTCGACGTTGCCGGCCTGCACGGCGTCGAGCACCTGCAGACCAGGCACGATTTCGCCTGCCGCAAACACCTGAATCTGAAACTTGTTGTCGGTCAGCTCGGCAATGCGCTTGGAGAGATATTCAGGATTGCCGTACAGCGTATCGAGCGACTTGGGCCAGCTTGCCGTCAAGCGCCATTTCACCTCTGGCATGGACTGGGCAATTGCCGGCGCCGCGACCGCCGTCGCCGCCAGGCCGCCTGCACCGGCGGTCTTGATGAATTTTCGTCTCGATAGTGTCGTCATGCCCAGTTCTCCTCGGTGGCAGGGCCAGTTTTTGGCCTGCGCCGTGTTGCATACTTTGCTTTGGTTCCAGTCGCTGCCACGGCAGTCCGCGCTTACAGCGCGCTCCCGCGCGGGGCGCGCGGCACCATAGGCCGTTCTCGCTCATTGCGAAACTGCCACTTACGTCGATATGTCGATCAGTTTCTGGCGTAGCCCTGGGCGGTCGTGTCCTCGATAAACTGACGGTAACGCCCAAAAGCGACATCATCGGCTCCGACCTCACCAGCTTCATGGACGAAAATTCATTCTGCTTGACGTACACAATGGGGGCGCTGACGGGCACCAAGGTTGCCTTTTGTTTGTGCAGGGTAGTGATCAAACCTCGCATAATGCCGGACGGATCGAGCTGCGACACCATGATCATACGCATGGCACCCTTGGTCAAAGAGACGAGGTGGATGTACATGGACGAGGCCGGAATGTAGAGCCGCCCCCGGTGCAGGAAATACTTGTCCGGCCGGTCGCATTCCTGAAACAGCAGGCTCGGCCATTCTTCATCCCAGGTGATGTCCGTGCGGTAGGCCATGATGCTCGGCGGCGATTGGAGAACGAGGGGCGCAGCGTAAGATAGCTGCCGATGTACTGATCGACGCCGGCCCGCGTATAGGCACCCATGTAGACCGGCGCGGCGCGCCCTTCCGTGACACCGGCTCCCGGCGCATCGCGCGCTCGCTCGCCACAGGCGGCCTTGACCCGCTGAAAATCCAGCCCCAGCACCATGCAGACGTCGAACAGCGTCTGATCACGGACCGAGCCGGCCGGCGAGCAGGTTCTGAATGGTCTTCTCGTGGCAGTCGGCGGCATCGGCGAGTTCGGCCTGCGTGATCTTCTTTTCGATCATCGCCGTCCTGATGAGCGCCACCGAGCCGGACGGCTTTCCATCAGTGCGCATGCCCGCCTGCCTTACCCTTGGTCCCTTTGCCGCGAAGCGTATCGGAACCGTGGCGAGGCTGTCACCAGCCGAGCGCGGTGCCCGCGCTCAGTGCGTGAATGCCCACCCACAACAAGATCGGCACCAGCGCAAAGCAGAGCCCGTCCATGAGAGAGCGAAATTGTTGCGGCATCAAGGCGCAGCACGAAGCCGCGGGCAACCCAGCGAGCCAGCCATTACCGAGGCCCCGACGATCAATCCGCGCAGCGCCGTCTCCGGCGGTAGCGCGTCGAAACGCTGGAAGACAATGGCTTTGGTGATGCCGACGGCCATGGATCCGAGCGCCTCGGTCGATGAGGTAGGCACCTTTCACCAGGCCGTAGGCCAGAAGAACGGCGTGTTGATCGGCCCGGTCGAGGCGACCATCCCGGACAGAAAGCCGATACCGGCGCCAACGATGGACAGATGCCAAAGGGCGATACGCAGGCCGCGTGCCATCAGCCAGCGCCGAGATCGGCACCATCGCCATAAAGAGTAAGCCCAGAGAGGCCTCGATCAGATGGTGGCTCGAGCTTGAGCAGGGTGCGAGCGCCCATGGCCGCGGCTGGGATCGCGGTCGCGCAATAAACAGGCGTTGACGCGCCAGTCGATCTCGCGCCACCAGCACCGCCACGCGTGAGAGATTTGCAAGCAGCGCGGCGATCGCCATGATTGGCACCGCTTCCTGCGGACCAAAGGCGACCATCAAGATCGGCATCAACATGATGGACGAGCCGAAGCCGACGATGCCACCGACCGTGCCGGCGGCAAGCTGAGGGTCAGGATGGCGATCCAAATCATCGACGCTGCAAACCTTCGCGCGCGGGCGAGCCCGGGCTAGTCGCGCCCTCAGGCGCCGGCCGCGCACAAGAACGCCAGCGCCGGAACGCGCGCCTCGAGTTACAGGGTGGCCGCGCTCGGGGAAGGGCGGGTAAAGATGGGCTTGCAAAAAAAGAGCGGCGGGTGCTCACCCGCCGCTCAAAGCATCGACGATCAGGTGGTTAGCGACCCAGCACCATCACCTTCACTTTGGCCACGCCCTGACCGGTCATGCCGATCGCAGAAGCCGCAGCCCGTGACAAGTCGATGATGCGGCCAGCCACGTAGGGCCCCGATCATTGATGACGACATCCACCAGTGCGGCCGCTGCCGCCATGGGTAACGCGCACGCGCGTCCCGAACGGGAGGCTCTTATGCGCTGCGGTCATAGCATTGGGGTTAAACCAACCGCCCGAGGCCACGCGCTGGCCCTCGCCAGTAATAGGAGGCCATGCCCGATTGCCCGGAACCTGCAGGTCTCACCCCTGCTGACGCTGCGCTGCGTCCACTTCGGCGACCGCACCTGGGGTAGCGGCCGTTCGACGGCAACGTGCCGGACTTTTCTCTGGCCGTGCGATTTACGGGCCGCGGCGTTGGACGCGCGCTTGTTGTCTCGCAGCGAGCGTCGCGGCCGATAGTCGAAATCCTCATCATCACTGATGGCTGCACGCGCAATCCGCTTCTTCTCGTATCGGCCAGTGCGCTCCTCGCCGGAAATGCCCTCGCTCCTCAGCACGATCACCGGATCGGCTCGAGACTCTCGCGGCGTCCAAGGTCCGAGCAGCCAGCTGTCGTGGGAATCGGCTGAGGCAGGCATCGACCCGGCACTAAGGGCCATTGCAAGCGCGAACGTCGTGAGAAACCTTTTCATGCTTCATTTCTCCTTTTGCGCATAACGAACGGCTCAAGGCGAACAAGCAGTAAACGGACAAACCAAAACGCGCCGCTTGCGCGTTCTGGTCGTGTACTGACGATTGAGGTAAGTGGTCTTTCCGCCCGTCTACAATTCGTCCTGAGCCAGCGGCCGCAGCCCCACAACAGCGATGCTTTTTTTTACATTCGCCTCGCACTGCTGGCGGGCGCAAAGGATCAGCTTCGATGCATCAGGTCAACGTGAAAATATGAACTCGATTCATGCATTTGTCGCAGGAAACTAACGTAATGCGCGAGCTATCCGTCGCGTGCAATCGAGGCGCGCGCCGACAATGGCGCCCGACGGGCGGGAACTTTCGCGAGTTTGCGCGCAGCGGCAACTACAGCGAACCCAAATAGCCGCCGCCATCGATCCAGCAGATCCAGCCGGTGATGAAGCCGCGCATGCGTCGAGCACAAAAAGGCAACCGCGGCCCCGAATTCATCCGCCGTGCCATAGCGTCCGGCGGGAACGGCCGCTTTGCGCTCTATATCGATGACGACTGAGCGCTACCTTCGCTTGCTTCGGCCATCTTCTGGCTGGTGCCGCGCAGTCGGTCGGTATCGAACGGCCCGGGCAGGATGCCGTTGATCGTGACGTTGTTCCGGGAGGCCTTGCGCGCGAGCACGGCGACGGCGCCCGTGAGACCGAGGCGCGCGCCGTTGAGAGCTCGAGCGCAGCGATCGGGTGCTTGATCGACGCGGAGGTGATGTTGACGATGCGGCCGAAGCCGCGGTCCATCATGCCGTAGACGGTGGCTTGAATGAGGGCGATGGGCGTCAGCATGTTGCCCTCGACCGCCGCTGCGCCAATCATCGAGGCGAGAAGTCTCTGAAGTCGCCGGGCGGCGGGCCGCCGGCGTTGTTGATGAGAATGTCCGGGTTGGGACAGGCGGCCAGCAGCGCGCTTGCGACCCGCCTCGGTCGTGACGTCGCAAACGACCGGGCGTTACTTTGGCACCGGCGCTCTTGCGCAGTTCCTCCGCGGTGGCGTTGAGCGCGTCCGCACCGCGTGCGCAAATCGTCACCTCCACGCCTTCGCGTGCCAGCGCTGCGGCGCAGCCCTTGCCGAGCCCCTAGATGCCGCGCAGACGATTGCCTTCCTGCCTTTGATACCGAGATCCATGAGAATGTCCTTACGCGTTTGAGCGATGGTCCAGCATGCCCATGCCGGGCGGCTGGAATCAAGCACCGGCGGTTGCCCGGGGCCCAGACATGGAGGGCCATGGTCCCAGCGTTAGGCCGACGGTTGCCCCTCGCGTTGGCCAAGCGCGCTTGCGCGCAACCGGCCCTGCACCTGCCGGCGCGTAGGCCTTGCGTCTTTGTCGCGTTAATTTGAGCGCCGAACGGCTTACGGCGTGCCGACCACGCGCCGCAGCAAACCGTTCCCGTCATCCTCGCGCATGGAGCGGCGAACCGGTAGCCAGCATGCCCACGGCGAGGGCTTCACAGCTCTCGTCCCGCTCAATGGCTACAGCCATCCCTTGCGCTTGAAATATAGCCAAGGCAGCACCGCCGAGATGACCATCAGCCCGAAGCGCAAATGGATAGCCGTGGGCCCATTCGAGTTCCGGAATATGCTTGAAGTTCATGCCGTAGATGGTGCCCACCAGCGTCGGCGGCATCAGCGCGACGGCGAGTACCGAGAAAATCTTGATGATGGTGTTTTGCTCGTTGTTGATCATGCCAAGTGTAGCATCGAGCAGGAAGGTGATCTTGGTCGATAGGTAGCCGATGTGGTCGGCCAGCGACTGACGACGTCTCGGCCGGCGGTCTTCACGCGTGCCGCTGCATTGCCTTGTCGTCGCCGCGCTCGGCTCATAACTTGGGCGAGGTAGGTCAAGCAGCCGGTCTAAGCGTCAGCAGACGTCTCGCGCGACCGCGAGGTTAGTTCTCCCTCGCGACCGATCGTGCGGATGTTGACGTCGAAGCGGCCAGCCCGCGTCCGCTCGCCGCCCCTGGTGCCGAACACGGTCTGCGACAGCTTGTCGACCTCGCCCTGGATGCGCTCCACCCGATCAGCCTCGCGATCGATGATGGCTTCCAGCAGGGCGACGAGGACTGCGACGCCGCTGACGCAGGTCGGCGTCTTTCTTCTGGGCGCGGTTCAAAAAGATCTGGAAGGCCCGCGGCTCGGCATAGCGCACCGTCACCAACCGATGTCCGGCAAGGATGAAGGTAATCGGCGTCGGTGTCGGCGGATCGACGAGCCAATCGTACTGATGCATCAGAACGGCGGTCATGTAGGTAGGCTCCGCCCTCCTGGTAGAGGCGGCTCCGATACCGCAGATCACCGGCCATTTCTCGCGCGTCGGCACCGTTATGGGAAAGCGCCTCCTCGACAAAGCGGTCCTCCTCCTTGGTCGGGTTTAGAAGATCGAGCCAGATGGTGGCGAGCGGAGACGCCGGCGGCGATCTCGCGCCGAGCAGTGCGCCATCTGTGCTGTCGTAGACCGTGAGCATCGTCGCTGATCCCGCAGTTTTGCAGCTATGCCCGAGGATTTTGGGGCCGGGTGCAACCGATACTATGTCGCGCAAGCGCGAGGGCCGAAGCGATCACGCCAAACGCGCGCGCGAAGCCTCAGCAGCCGGGCCCGTGCTTGGCGGGAGCGGCCGGCAGCCAGCCACGGTAGAGTTTGGGTTGGCCGTTGCTGCGGCCGCCGTCGCTGCTGCCGTTGCCGCCGGTCTGACCGCAGGTCGGCGGGGATGAAGCCGCGCCGGGCCCCGCAACTCTCCCGCAGCCCCCTGGCCTGCAGCGGCTGCCGCCGCGACCGGCTGTGCCCCGTCGGTGCGCCGCCAGGCTGGCCAGGGCGCCCACGCCGGGTTACGTGCCCGAGGCGCGCGCTGCCTGCCGCCGCCGGCGCCGTTGCCTGCCTGCGGCTCCCCCCGAGCGGGCTCGGCATTCGAAACGGCCACCACAGCTGGGATGAAACCGAGTCGCGGCGATGCCAAGGAGGATGCCGATGGTCGCATTGTCGGCACGCCGGCGCCGAACAGTCGCACCGACCAGTCGTTGAGTCTCCTCGTAGCGCAGGATGGCGATCGCACTCGCCACCACGCCGGCGAAGTTGGCCCGACGATTTCGAGGTTCTTGCGCAGGCGGCGCAGGAAATAGAACGAAAAGCAGCAGCGCCCAGGGTACAATGACGAGGCTCAAACGGAACTGTGGTCCGCGCGCCCCATCGGCACGTAGAGCGCATTGCTGGTTTGCTGATAACCGTAGTCCATCAGCGGCCAAAACCAGCATGGCGAATGCCCCGATGATGACGCCGCGCTCAACCGCCGGCACCAGCTCGAGGTAGTGGGCATCCATCGACTCGCGCCAAATCATCCAAACAAATGGCAATAGCAACAACGATGAGTTACAAAGAAGATTACAGCGGCAGGAATAAAATGCCATCGAAGGCGCGCCTGTGAGCGAGCGCTGCGCCAAATCCGCCTGCATTCGCGCGACGGTGTCGGCAAATCTGGGTCTGCGCCTCGCAGCACTGCGTGCCCGTCCAGCTTGCCTTTGGCGGGAAAGCAATGAGCGCTCCTTTTGCATCTCGTCGGGGATTTCCAACAGCGCGTCGGGTTGACAGTTGCGCGCGAATTTTAGAAAGCCCGACGCGTCGCTGCGCCGCCTCGGTGACGCTCACCAGAGTATCGAGCAAGGGCGCCCGGCGGCATGCCGACCGCTGCCCGGCGCACCCGCTGGGTTCTCCCTGTCCGCCAGCAGGACGTTGGCTGCGACTTCGTAGAGGCCGCACGCGGCTTGGCGTCGAGCCACTGCGTGACCGCAATGGTGAGCCCAGCAACCGCCAGCAGGCCCAGGCCGTAGCGAAGCCTACCGTGCCGCAGATTAGTCAGTAAGAGGTGCGTAAAGACCACGGCAGGGCGATAGAAGGCCGCCAGAGCAAGCAAGCCGAAAACCGGAAAAAGAAGAACAGGTGGCTATGGACCACCAGCATCGAGCGCCACTCCGCGTCGCGGAAACTCGTCGATGAGGATGGCGGTGGATGCACAAACGGAGGCACCGAGCACGCAGAGATGCCAGCGCAACAAAGATGCGCGCGCCCACCATGAAACCCCTCCGTCGCTTCCCAGTCGACCAGGGCAATTATCCCCGCTTACGAAAGATTGAGCCGCGCCGTCGGGCCGTCCGGCGGGCTCTCGCGCTGGGTAGGGCCCGAGAAAAGGGGCCGCGCAGGGGCGGCCCCCGTGAGATCGGTGGCAAGCGACGCCGGCGGGCAGCGACTGCCGCCGAGCCCGCAAGCGTTCTGGCTTAAGCCTCTGCTGGAGGCTGCTCAACGCCAGGCGTGATCACGAACGTCAGCATCACTTGCCGCCTTCAGATCCCACTACGACATTGGATCACCTCGCTTTCCGATGGTTGCGAATTCACCTCAACAAATGCGTAGCACGCGCGCCGCAGTTTGGAAGGGGGTCAACGCCACGCTCCGAGGAGCGCGCACGGCCTCGCGTTCGCGCCATCGGTTTTTGTGCCCCTATCCCGGGCGAACCTGACACGGCCGGGCCGCTGGATCACGGGTCGGGGCTGCGGCTGACGGCGACGGGTCCGATCAAAGGTCAGGTTCAGTTCGGAGGCATCCGGCCGGCCGTTTTGCCAACGGCCGTCCGAAGCTCGGCGCCTTGCTCGATGGCGAAGCGACATGCTGATGGATGTCGCCCTCGGCGCAGCGCGAGGCCTGCAATGTCACTGTCATGCCGCGGATCCCGCCAGAGATCATGCCCGCCGGACGATGACGCGCGTTCGGCGGCGCAACCGTTGCCGGTGACCCTGCCTTTCTCGCCGATGATCACCTCGGTGCCTCGCACGCGCGTCGCCTTCGACCTCGCCATCACACTCTGCAAGAGTCCCTTGGCTGATGATCTTTAAGGCCCTGACCGACCTCAGTTTTTCGGTCATTGCTGATCACGGACTTGGTCGACGTCGCATCGCGTCATGGCCGGTCGGCGCTGCGTTGAAGGCTAAGATTGGTGGTCGTCGGCTCGAGCGGTTTCAAGGCTCGAAGGCGCCGAGCTACGCGCCAGACATGAATGCCCCGGGGTGATGCCATAGAAAGCAGCTAGCGCGCAATCGCAACACTGCGGACCAGTGGTCGAATGTCCGTCACTGCAACAGCGTGCAAGGAGATGCTGGCGCCAAGCGCAAGAGCCATTCTGTCTGCGGCCTTAGCCTCACGCAGACCCGACCGACAAAATATTGCGGTGCGAGTGCGGGCGCTTGCGCATCTGCCACAGGATGATCGCCCCAAGGTTAACCAAAGCGACATCGGCAGAACCGCATACCCGGGGATCGCCATGCTCTCAATTAGAACGATAGCGGCCGCACTTGTCCTGGGCGCAAGCGGGCGCGCTGCCCGCCGCCGGTCAGACTGCGCAACCTTGCCAAAACCGAACGGACTGGGCGTGGCGCGCAGCGCGAAATCGACACCACAGGCGGGCCAGGATTTCGGCATGGAACAATACAAGATGCACGACTTCCTCCTGCTCAAAGAAGTGGTGCTTACCTTCGACGATGGACCGTGGCCGGATCATACCCGCGCCGTGTTGGCGGCGTTGGCGCATCACTGTACCAAAGCGACGTTCTTTCCGATCGGCAAGCATGCGCTTGGCATCCAGAGATCTCGGGGAAGTGGCCGCCGCGGGCTACGCTGATCGGCAGCCACACCTGGTCGCACGCCAACCTCGCTAAAGATGAAGGGCGACGAGAGGCAACTCGAGGAGATCGAGAAGGGTCTGAGCGCCGTGGCATCTGGCGCTCGGTACGCCCCCGGCCCCGTTCTTCCGCTTCCCGTTCCTCAAGGACCCCGAAGGACCAGCTCGCCTATCTCGGCACGCGCAACATCGCCATCTTCTCGCACGACCTCGACAGCTTCGATTTCAAGATGCGCAAGCCCGGAGGAGTCATCAAATCGGTGATGGCTAAGCTCGACAAGAAGGGCAAGGGCATCATCCTGATGCACGACTTCCAGCAGGCCACCGCCAAGACGATGCCGGACCTGCTTGGAGCAGCTCAAAGCCAAAGGCTACAAGGTCGTCCATACTCAAGGCCAAGACGACGGCGACGACGCTGGCGCAGTGGGACGAAGCGGTGAAGGGCGAAGTTAAAGGGAGCCGGCGTTGGCTCGATCGACCGACGTCGAGCGTCGTGCTGCACGATCGATGAGGGCGGGCGGCGTGACAGAAGCCTGTGCCGCAGGCGCGTCCGGCCCCAGTAAGTAGGCGGACGAGCCCGCCTTCGCCACGGCACCGCACCGTGTGGAGCCGGCATCATGTGAAGGCAAATTACCATGCCTGGCAGCACCTGGGCCAAGGATGTTCTGCGCTTTTGGCTCGAGACCGCGCCCGAAAAATGGTTTCAGAAGAGGACGATGCCTTGGATGCGGCCGTGCGCGCGTGCGCTTTGTGCGCACCCACGAGCACGTCGCCAGCCTCACGTGATGACTGTTTGACCGATCCGCAGACGGCCCTTGCCGCAGTGATCATGCTCGATCAATTTTCGCGCAATATGTTCCGCGGCACGCTGCGCGCGTTTATCCAGCGATCCCCAAGCACTGCGCCTCGCGGAAGCAGCGATTGGCGAAGGGTTTCGATGTTGAGTGTCTGAGGCCGGTCGGCTGTTTTTCTATTTGCCGTTCGAAGCACGCCGAGGACGCTGCGACACAGAAACGCTGCGTCGCCTTGATGCGGCGCTAGCCGACCCAGGGCTCGTGAAGTGGGCCAGGCGCATCAGGCGATCATCGATCGCTTCGGTCGCTTCCCCCATCGCAACGCCATACTCGGGCGGCATTCGACGCGGGACGAACTCGAACTTTTAACACAGTCGGGAAGCTCGTTTTGAGCGCAAGCCTACCAGCGCACGTCGAGATTGACGTAGGGCGCGCGCACCTTGACCTGGCCAGCATCGGCATCGACGCTCACGCTACTTTGCGGCGCACGCACGCGCACCTGGCCGCGCGCGCCGTCGACCCTGACGTCGGCTTGCGGCGCCGTCACGCTCACGCCGTTGTCCCGAGGCGCCGACCGCGGCGCTTCCTGCTCCTGCCGGGGCGCTTGCGCTGCCAGAGCCAGCGGCGAAAGCGCCCGTAGCGGCCAACCGGGGCGATGGCAAATCCGGCAGCGACAAGGCGCCTCGTCGACATGAGCAACCTCTGTTGGGTTACGGCACTCAACCGCTAGCACATGGTTCGTCGCCTCGCGCTGCACCAGCGCGGCGGGGTGTCGCGGCCGGGCGGTCCTGGTCGCGGCCAAGATCGTGGTTCACGCCGAAACGATCGTGTTTAGGGCGACGGGGGTGGTTGGCGTAGCGTCTGATGGGCGACACAATAGCGTTCGGTCAGCTTCATCAGCGTCGCCTTCTGCTCCTCGCTCAGGTCGCCGTGGATTTCGAAGGTCAGGCGAATGTCGCGGAAGCCGACGGGTGCCTCTTTGGCAACGCCCAACGTGCCGCGGAAATCCAGATCGCCCTCCACGGATGCGCGCGTCGCGCACGTTTAGCTTCACAACGCCGTTGCCCGCAGCGTTGAGCGTGACGCCGGCGCAAGCCACCAGCGCCTCCAGGAGCATGTCGCCGGAACAGGCATGCATCCCCGTGCCGCCGGTCGCCGGGTGCAGACCCGCTTCGACGAGCGCTGCCCGTCTGCACCGGACACGTCACGCCCTCGCCGATATTGCCTTCGGCCTTGAGCGTGATGACGGCGCTCTCGGGTTGCTCGCGATATCTTTCCTTGAGTGGGGCCTGCAACGCTTTCAGGGCGGTGGCGTCCAGCATGCGATCTCCACGGGCTCACGTTGCGACGTTCATACCACGTCGTCGCCACGACGCCACCTGGCAGGTGCTCCTCCGCCCGCCATACGCCGCTTGCTGGGCGTGGTGGGCGAGTTTCGCGGTGGCTGCGTCTTCCCGGCGCGCGGCCACCGAACCGCTGACTAGAGTCCGGATCGAGGGGAAGGGTCACACCATCACGACGACGACGGAGAGTGCCGGCTAATGTCCGCTGGTTGCAAACGTGCGAAAGGCGAAGCGCGTTACCGATCGACGGCGGGCGCTTTCTCATAGTTGGAGGCGCAAGCCTGGTAGAGCTCGACAAGCGCTTGGGCTGTTTTTGGACCGTCGGCGCCGACACGAGGTTGTCGTTTTCGGCAACCTCTCGCAGAGATCGTTGGTCGCGCTCAGACACCTGGAGACACGACCCGCGCCTCAAAATCGCTACAGGGGGATGTGATGCGCTTGCCGCAATTGATTGCGGCCAGCTGCGCCGTGTCGATGCAAGGGTTTTGCACCTCGCAGCCCTCATGTCGCTCCAGCGCATGGATCGCGACCCCCTGGACGGGTCTCGACGTCAACGTCCGCGGCACGCAAAACGTGATCGGGCCTGTTGCATCACCGCTGCCAGAAGCTCGATGCTTTGGCATCGTCAGTGACGCCGCCTACGGTTATGGCCCCGGCATCGTGGAGCAGGTTAGTTGAGAGCACACCCTTCCACTCCCGCCGTGCGCCGCCAGCTTACGCTGCCATCCCTTTGCGGTGCCAGCAAGATCATCGGCGAGCAGCTCTGCCGCGACGCAAACCGCAAGCGCGGGGCCTCGATCCGAGTATGTTGTGGTGCGCCACGCAGCCGGTCTACGGCGAGCGTCAGCATTACCGCGCCGCCAATGCCCTCTACATCATCAGGACGCACGACCGCGTGCGCCGCTGGCAGAGCGACGCCGCGCGTGATGGGCGATGGCTCGGAAGTCAAGCATTTCGTGCACGTTAGCGATGTGGCGCGCGCCAGCGCCGCTGCCTTTCAGGCGGATGCTACCGACATCGCCGTCAACATATCCGGCCCCAGCACCCGACCACGCGCGCAAATCGTTCGTCTCGTCACCGGGCTTTCGCGCGGCAAGACGCCCCGGAACCCCGAACACGTCAGAGCCGGACTCCTGGCGTGGTGCGGCTGACCTCGGGCGGTGAGTGGTCGCTGGAGCATGCTCTGGCAGAACGGGTGCTTGGTTGGCGGCCGCAGATCCGGCTTTATGCGCGAGGGCATCCGTCGCGCACCATTGCCTGGCGCGAAGCGACGACGGTCCTAACCGTCCGGGACGAGGCACGGGGAGGGGCGAACGCGCCAAGCAGCGTTGTTTGGGTGCCACCGGCCACGGCGCAAAACGGCGGCTCGCGCCGCGCAAATACCCTTGTTATTGGCCCGTGGCATGGGAACGTCATGGCCAAATCATGATCTGCGCACTGGGGACCGCCATGGAACGCACAGCGGCTGTTGGCCTTGGGAGCTGTCATTTACGCCGGCGGCGGCTTGGTCGCCCGCGCCGACGGCCGGCCGGAACCGGTTCCCTACACCTATAAGCCGCCGATCTGCTGCGAGGTTGCCTACTTTGGGTCATGATTGGAGCGGCGCTTTATCTGGGCGCTCACGCCGGGATGGCCTTCATGGGCGGCGAGTGGACCATCGCTGGTCCCGGCCAGATCGAGCATAGCGGTGACGGTTTTGCCGGAGGCGTGCAGATCGGCCTGCAAAAACAACGGGGCAATATGGTCGCCGGCGTCGAAGTGTCCTATTCCGGCCTCGACGCTGACGTGACCTCCCACACTTCGTTCCTCGGCATCCCGGTGACGCGCTCCAGCGAAGTCAGCAATCTCTTGCTGTGACCGGGCGGGCTTGGCTACGCCAACGACAATCTGCTGGCATACGCCAAAGCCGGCTACGCCACGGCGGATGTGGATCTTGGCTTCACGTTTGGAGGATCGGCGACCGCGGGCTCCTCGAGCGAGCGCGAACACGGTTGGACGGCCGGTGTGGGTCTTGAATACGCGATACGCGACAACATCATTTTGGGCGTCGAGTACAACTTCGTTCACCTCAATGTCGATGATCGCGTGCTTGCGCCCACGCCGGTGGTTGCGCTCGACTGGCGGCGTCGACGTGCAAACCATCCTGGCCCGCGTCAGCTTCAAATTCGGCGCGCGCCCGGAAGTCGTTCCGGTCAGGTGAGAGCCGCGCGCAATCGCTGTGCAATCCCTCAGATGCCTGGTTTTTGCGCAACCGTTGCCGAGGTCGCGCTTTCGGGACCTTGGCCAGCCTATTCCTGCTTGAGGCTCGTCTGAAGCTTGGTTTTGTAGCGGCGCCAGACGGCAGAGATGAAGTCGGAGTAAGCATCAGTCCATGGCTGCACGCTCGGGCTGTCAAGACGGCGTGCTCGGTGCCAGGCCAAGGCAGGCGCTAGAAGCTCGCTGTCGCGCGCGATCAGAACCACCTGCGAAGCGAGGGCGCCGGCGCCGCGTTCGGCCTTCGACATAGATGCCGCTGACGTCCCCAAGCGCTCGAAGGTTGGCCTCGAGCACCGGCGGCAGGTCGAGATTTTGGTTGGATACGTGCAGCGCTAGGATGCCGCGCGCGGACAGTTTACGGAGGTACAGTCGTAGCGCCTCGACGGTGAGCAGATGGATCGGGATCGCGTCCGGAGGAGAAGGCATCCACCATCAGATAGTCGAAGGTGTCATCGCTCTCCTTGGCAAGCGTCAAGCGCGCATCACCAAGCAGGATATCAGGCTCCGGCAAACACCTGGCGAGATAGCGAAAGAGGGATGGCGAGGTGGCGATGTGGACGACCGCAGGATCGATCTCATAAAAGCGCCAGCGGTCGCCGGGCGCCGCGTGACACGCCATCGCACCGGTTCCCAGGCCGACAATTCCGACGCGTAAGCCGCCGCCTGCTTTGGCCGCGCGTGCCAATTCAAGGCCGCGCGCCAGGGGCCCGGACGGATGGTAGTAGGCGAGCGGCGTCGGACGCGAGACGAGCGCCACCCCGGACCGGTTTTGTTGGATGCCGTGCACGGTCGTGCCGTGCAGCAGTAACCGGTAGCCGCCCCCGGCCGAGTCGACCACGCGATGCGTGCCGAAAGCTGCGCTGGACGTAGATGGGCGCCGACGCCGATGGCAGGGCGGCGGCGGCGGCAATCATCGCAGCCAGCACTGCCGTCGCCGGCTGCGGCCAACGCGTGGCCGCGACCACCGCGAGTCCGAGCCCGCAGATCACCTGCAAGCGCAGATCCGCGTGGGCTTTGAGGAGGCGTTCGCTCACGAGAAGCAGTTGGAGCAGGAAGATGCCGCCCACGGCCGCGCCAAGCAACAGCCCTAATCGGATCCGGCTGCGCCCCGTTTCCAACGTGCGCCACAGTTTTGGGCGTGCCAGCATGCCAAGGCCAAGGAGCACCGGAAACTCCAGCGTTCCCGTGAAGAGCTGCGGTGCGAGTAGGGCGGCAAAAACCCGCCGAGCACACCGCCGAGCGAGATGCAGAGGTAAAAGTCCGTCAGACGCGCCGCCTCGGGTCGGCGCTTGTAGAGCTGGGCGTGACACAACAGGCTGGTAACGAGGAACGCCAACAGCCCGACGAGGGCAGAGGACAATCCAGCTGTAATCGCCCTTCCACTCGTAGGCGGCGAGGGCGCCCGCAACCACCAGCGGCTGCAGGACGAGCAGACCACCGAGGCTTCCCCACATGCGCTGGCGGAATACGGCAATGAAGGTCGCCAGGTAGAAGGCGAGCGGCAGCACCCAGAGCAGGGGCGCGGATGCGAGGTCGGTCGTGAGGTAGGTGGTGTAGGCAACAAGAAGCCCCGAGGGAACGAAGGATAAAAATACCCAGGTGAGCCGCTCGCTCCAGGTCGGCGCGCTGGCACTTGCCTGATCGCCATGCCCCCCGGGTGGGGCAAGGCCCTGGCGCTCGCGCGCGAGCAAGACCAGTCCGCAGCCGACGATGGCGAGCACGAGGGCTAGAAAGCCCCAGTTCCATGCGCGGCTCTGCACGGGCAGCGGCAGGAGAGGTTCGATCAGGACCGGATAGGCCAGCAGCGCGCCCAGGCTCCCGGCGTTGCTCGCGCCGTAAAGAAAGTAGGGGTCGGCACTGCGCCAATGCCCGCTCCAGCCAAACCAAAGCTGCAGCAACGGTGCGTTGGCCGACAGGGTGAAGAACGGCAGACCCACGAGCGTCGCGAGCGTGGCAAGCAACCACAGATAGGGGTTGCCTTCGGCGGTGCCAGGTCGGGCGGCAGTTGGATCGGTAGGGTGGCAAAGGCGGCGAGCAGCAGACCGGCATGCACAACAAGAGCCCAGCGCGTGGCGAGCGTCAGACCCACCAGATGCGCGTAGGCATAGCCGGCAAGCAGCAGCGCCTGAAAGAAGCACAGCGAAACGGCCCATGTCGCCGGGGCACCGCCCAAAACGGGCAGCAGCATTTTAGCGACCATCGGCTGCACGGAAAACAGCAGGAGCGCGCTCAGAGCCATCGTGACCGCGAATGCCAGGACCATTCCACGTCCGTCGACCGCAGCCCGTGGAGCCGGAGCAGGCGCAAACATTGGCTCTAGCCCTTTGGTCGCTTATCGATCACGCGGCGTGCCTTACCCTGACTGCGCCTCGATGCCGCCCGGATCCAGAATGGTGACGACGGCGGAGAGGCCGACCAGCTTATATGCGCGCCTCGAGCCTCGCGGCGAGCGCCGCGCGGCCATCGCCCGCGGCTTCCGGCAGCGCCTCGACCATGACCTCCATGGCATCGAGGCGCTGCCTGCGCGTGAGCACAATTTGATAGTGCGGTGCTAGGCCGACGATCGTGAGGGATTTGTTCTTCGATCTGGGTTGGAAAGACGTTGACGCCGCGCACAATCATCATGTCGTCGGAGCGTCCGGTAACTCTTTCCATGCGTCGCATCGTGCGCGCGGTGCCCGGCAGCAGTCGGGTGAGATCGCGCGTGCGATAGCGGATCACCGGCATTGCCTCCTTGCTGAGGGTGGTGAAAACGAGCTCACCCAGCGCGCCATCGGGCAGGACCTCGCCGCTTACCGGATCGATGATCTCGGGATAAAAGTGGTCTTCCCAGACATGCAGACCATCCTTGCTTTCGACGCACTCGTTGGCAACGCCCGGGCCCATCACCTCCGACAAGCCGTAGATATCCACGGCATGCATATCGCAGGCCTGTTCGATTTCCTGGCGCATGCTGTTGGTCCAGGGCTCGGCCCCGAAGATGCCGACCTTGAGCGAGGTCGCGCGCGGTTCGATACCCTGCCGCCGAAATTCATCGAGAATGGCCAGCATATAGGACGGCGTAACCGTGATGATGTCGGGCTCGAAGTCGACAATGAGCTGGACCTGACGCTCCGTCATGCCCCCGGAGACCGGCACCACGGTGAGCCCAGCCGCTCGGCCCCGTAGTGGAGGCCGAGGCCGCCGGTAAACAGCCCGTAGCCGTAAGCGTATGTGCAGCCGCATGCCGGGTCGGCCGCCGGCGGCGCGGATCGAGCGGGCAACAAGGCCGGCCCAGGTGTCGATATCGCCTTTGGTATAGCCGACCACGGTCGGTTTGCCGGTGGTGCCCGAGGAGGCGTGGATGCGCGCGATCTCGCTCGCGCGGCACGGCGAACAGGCCAAAGGGGTAGGTGGCGCGCAGGTCGGCCTTGCTGGTGAAGGGGAATTTCGCAAGATCGGCGAGCGACTTGAGGTCGTCAGGCGTGACGCCCCGGGCGTCGAAGGCGCTGCGATAGTGCGCGACGTTATCGTAGACCTGGCGCAGCGTTTGGCGCAGGCGCGCCAGCTGCAGGCCCGCGATCTCATCGCGCGATGCCGTTTCGATCGGATCGAGATCCCCTTTACGTGGCGTCAGGTCGAGCACCTGCTTGCTCCTTGCTGAGGGCGCGTTCGGCCAATGCGATGGTTGCCGGCATGACGTTGCAGGCTCAATGCCCGGCCCAAAGACAAGCCACGACCGCCGCCAAAACCCAAGGCGCTGCGGCCGGCATGCAATCGACCCCAGGTCGCAACCAACCGGCGAGCGTCGGGTTCCGCCTCGGCGATCGGCAGTCGATGCAGGGCATCGTTGGTGGGCTTTATGCAAAGGAGCGTATAGGGCCAATTGGCGACGAGCAGCAGGGCCGCCAGCAACCAGCGCCCATCGGCCAGGTCATAGGCGGCCCAACAGCCCAACGCCCCGCCGATGAGAGCCAAACTTGCCTGCATGAGCGCGGCGCGACGATAGCTTGCCTGCCACTGCACCAGCATCGGACCCGCGGCCAGCGCCTGGCGGGCGGGCTGCTCGGCAACGTTGACGTAGATCGCAGCCCCTGTGAAGAGCGCGGCGGCGACGGTCGTCAATTGTCCACTCAGCATGTTCGCGTTTCCGGCTTACGGCGAGGCGTCAAACAGCCGGTCGGGGCAGCGTCCGTGAATGCCCCTGAACTCGGCGATAACCGTGCCGGTCTCATCCCGCACAGTGACATCGTAGATACCGCTGCGCTGGAGCGCGGTGGCGCTCGGTTGCCTCCGCCAGCAATCGCATGCCAAGCCGCGCCGGCGACAGAAAGGTAACGCTGCATTGCTGGGCAACGGACCTGAAGCCGTAGGGAATTGCAGGCGAACGCCAAGGCGCTGTCCGCCAGATGAGAGATGAAACCGCCATGTCCAAAGCCGTGACCACTGACCATGCGCTCGGTCAGCGTCATGGCGAGTTTGGCGCGGCCGGGGGCCACTTCGAGGACTTCCATGCCCAAGCCTTGGCCTCGCGGTGTCGCTGGCCCACATCGCCTGGGCGCTGCGGCGGGCGATTTCTGGCGGCATCCTGCGTCACTGCCATTTTCCCGCTGAACCTGGGCGCGCGCTTTTCCAGAAAGGCACTGACACCCTCCACACTGTCGGGTGACGCACTCGCCTGCTTTTGCAGCTCGCGCTCGAGATCGAGCTGGGTGGCAAGCGCGTTGCCGCTCGAGGCGGCGAGCGCGCGCTTGGCGAGGCCAGCGCATGGGTTGCGGCGCTGGCGAGCCGATCGGATACCGCCTCCACTTCCGCCGCCAGCTTGTCGTCATCCACCACCTTCCAGATCAAGCCCCAAGCCTCGGCCTGCTCGGCCGACAGGGGCTCGGCAAGCATGGCGAGGCGCCGCGGCGCGCGCCGCGCCGACGAGACGGGGCAGGTGCCAGGTACCGCCGGCATCCGGGATAAGGCCAATGCGCGCGAAAGCCTGCAGAAAACTGGCACTGCGGGCCGCGTAGATGAGATCGCATGCCAGCGCGACATTGGCGTGCGGCGCCGGCCGGCGATGCCGTTGACGGCGGCAATCACGGGCTTCGGCATGGTGCTGATCAGCTTGATGAGCGGATTGTAGACAACCTCGAGCAGATTCGCCGCGTCGGGCACACTGCTCGAGGCGCCCGGCTCCGAGATCCGCGAGGTCCTGCCCCGCCGAAAGGCCCGGCCGGCCCCCGTCAGCACGATAACGCGACAGGTCGGATCGATGGCAGCCCCCTCCAGTCGGCAGCGCAACTCGCCGAGCATGGCGCGCGTAAAGGCATTGAGCCTGGCGGGGCGGTTGAGGGTCAGTCGCAGCACGCCGCCCTGGTGGTTGCTGAGCACCGTTGGTTCGCTCACGGGTGGTCTCCTCTTGCTGCTGGGCGCGCACGCTTTTTCTCTCCCAGAGTTCTGAGCCCAGCCTGCCGGCACCTCAAACCGGCCACCGCGCGCATTCAGCGGCGCCCGCGCCGCCCGTTGGGGGTGACTTGGAATGGAGGCGCCGGTTGTCTATAGTGCGGCCCAATAAGAGACCGAGGGGCCTCGCATTTTGTATCAGTCCGGTCGGATGCTCCCCACCTTAGTCGCCGGCCCAGGTCGCGGTCTGGCGAGAGCGATAGGTATTGATCGGCGCAAGCCGAAGCCCGGGGGCCAATACGACATGAAATGCAACTGCCAGCGATGGTTTTGGGGCGTCATACCCCTTTTGTCATCTTGTGCTGGTTCGCCGTCCAGTTCGAGCGCGGTCGGATCGAGCAGGATCTCGCCGAACGCGCGCGGCTATGCGTTGACGAAGAGTGGCTACACCTGGGCGGTGGCGGCGATCGAGGGCCGCGACGTGGTGGTCGCACGGGACGTGCTGCTGACGAGGACGAGCCTGGCAAGGCCTCCAGAACTGCTGCGCGGCACGTGGGGGTGCGCCTCGTCGACAACCGGGTGGACCCGTTGGAACGGGCGGAAAACTACATTTGGGCCGCGAGCCGCCGCGGGCAGCGGATTTGTCTCCACGGGCTATGCGCCGAGCTTGGCAACGCGCCAGGTCATTATCGGCGTCGGCGCGGGCGAATTTTCCCGGCTTTGAGATCGTCGACCGCACCCGCCTTGCGCGCGGAGTGCCGCCGCAGGATACCTGGCTCGCCGGCGTCAGTTTTGGCCTTGCGACAGTTAACGCCGCCGCGGCGCGGCGATGTGCGCCTCGACGGTCTGAACATGACGGTGACGGGCGAGGCCGAAGACTTGAACGAATACCGCACAGGTCAAGGCCGCGCTGGCCCGGCGGTTCTGCCCAGCGGCGATCAAGCTCTCGCCAACAACCTTGTGGCGCCTCCCAGCGTCAGTCCGCATACCTGGATGGCCCGGCTCGAAGGCGGTCAGATCACGCTGTCGGGCCACGCGCCCGACGAGGCCGCCGCCTCCCAACTCATAGCGCTGATCAGGAGCACTGCCCCGGGCTTGGCGATCGACAATCGCATGCAGCCCGCCAGCGGTGCGCCGCAAGGCTGGCGCGGCGCGGCGGCGGCGGGCCTGCGCGTCCTCCTCAGTCTCGCAAGAACGGCAGCGCCGAATTGAAGGACGCGACGCTGACGCTGTCGGGCCTGGCCACCGACGAGGCGGATCTGCAGGCCGTGCGCTCGGCGCTGCGGGCGGATCTGCCGGAACCGTTCAAGCTTGCCGGATCACATCAAATCACCCGCGCCGCTGGTCGTGCCGCCTGCACCACCCCTCTGCCCTTGCCCGCCGAGCTCTTCGCCCCGCCGCCGGTGGCGACCGAGACGCCGCCGATTGTCGCCGTTACGGTGCCACCCCTCCGCCTCCCCTCCCTTGCCTGCGGAGCTGTCCGCGCCATCCGGCGCCGACAAGCTCGCCAGCATCGAGGTCCCACCAGGCCAAGCCACGGTCCCGACGCCTGCTGCGGCGGCGCCAAGCGCGGTGCCAGCCCCGCTTGCGACGGCGCCAGCGCCGGTCGCGCGCCAGGGCGCGGTGTCGGCGATCGCCACCCAATCCTTGCCCAACGTGGCGCCGCCTGCGCCTGCCGCCCCACTGGGGACGCTGAATGGGGTGCCTGCGCCGCCGGCAATCGTGCCGCCCGTCGACCTAACGGCCGTCGCGCGCCTCAGTGCCTGTCAAGACCAACTGAAAAAGGTGGCCAGTATCGGCCCCATCCATTTTCGTGTCGGCAGCGCCGATCTCGACGGCGCCAGCCTTGCGCTGCTCGATGGCGTCGCCAGCACCGCAAAAGCCTGTCCTGAAGTGCACATCGAAATTGCTGGCCACGCCAGCTCGGAGGGGGCGGAGAGAGAAACCAGCGCCTTTCCACCGAGCGCGCACGCTCCGTGCTGGCTTATTTGATCAAGGCGGGTATCGAGGAGGGGCGCCTGGAAGCTGTGGGTTACGGTGCGACGCGACCGGTCGCGCCCAACGACGGCACTGCGAACATGGCTCGTAACCGGCGTATCGAGTTCGTCGTGCGCGGGCAGTAGCAGGAGCAGGTTCGGCTCGGGATTGCACATGGACTATCTCGCCTACAAACTCGCTTGGTGGCTGCTGGCGGCCTTCGCGCTCGGCGTTTGCGTGGGCTGGCTTCCTGCCGGCCGCACGATGCCGAGCGTGAGTTCATGAGCCGCTGCGCGAGAAGGGTTGTCTGGGGACTGAGTAATGTTGGCGTTGGGTCTGCAGACGCTGCTGTTGATGAGCGCAGCCTATTGTCTGGGCGCTGCGCTATGCCTGCTTGCTGCGCCGTTCGTTTTTGCGAGCACGGCAAGCGCGCCGCGCGGCGTCGCCCGGCATGTCGAGCCACTTCCTGAAGTAGAGCCCGACGTGGTTGGCGTCAGACGTTTCGTGCGCGCTGGGCAGCGAGGCGGACCGTTCGCCAAGCCCGCAACCGGCGCCGGCAGCCGCGCCGCGCCCAGCCGCGCCCGCTCGGGCCGACGATGCGGCACCACAGGACCTCAAGCGCATCCACGCAATCGATGCTGCCACCGAGGCCGCCCTCAATAGGCTAGGTATTCACCGCTACGACGCTATCAGCCGCTGGTCGCGCGGCGAGCTGGAACGCATCGCGCAGGCGCTGGGGATAAGACGCCAGCGCATGAACCGAGAAAATTGGATCGAGCAGGCCCAGATGCTGGCGACCGGCGTCGAAACGCACTACGCTCGGCGTCGCGCCCGCGGCGAGACCGCCAGGGCTACCCCGACCGCGGATCACGGCGAGCGGCGCCGGCTCGTCGCACTAACCCCGCCAGCGCGTGCCGCCGCAGGCAGCGCCAACCCGCCGCGCCGCGCCAAGCACGGCTCCCGCCGCGATTGCGGCCACCCCCGCGGCGCCGCCGCTCCCAGTCAGGCGCCGTCGGCCGGCGTCGGCGCCAGCGTCTCGGTGCCACCCAGGCGTCCGAGCGCGCTGCCTTCGCGCGCGCGCCGTCGGTCTCGAAACGACTCGAGCCCGTGGCCAGCCCGGCCACAGCTTTGCCGGCGCGGTCGCCGGTAACGTCGAGCCGGCCCGCACCCTCAGCCGCGCCGGCCATTCCCGCGCCGGTTCAGACGACACCCGGCCCGCTCGAGCCAGCCCGGCCTGTACGGCCACCGCCCGCAGCCGGTGTCGACGATTTGCAGCGCATCCGTGGCATCGACGCGCCAATGGCACGGCGCCTCGCCGCGGCCGGCGTCAGCCGTTACGCACAGATCGCGACTTGGTCGGCGGCGGAGGTAGCGCGGCTTCGATCGCGACCTTGCAGCCGACGGGCGCATCGCCCGCGAGAATGGATCGAGCAGGCGCAAATTCTGATGCGCGGCGGCGATACGACATTCTCCCCGCGCCTTCGATCGTGGCGTAGCGGCCGACGTGACGCCCCCGTCCGCGGTGGTGCCGAAGCCAGGCGAGGCGGTCGCCGAGCCGGCGAGCGATGCCAGCAGCAGCGCCGCCGGCGAGGCCGTTTCTGCTTGGTACGTTGCGGTCCGTGCGCTCGCAGGCTTATCAGAACCCGGAGCCGGGGCCCCGAAGCGCCCATCGCAGTCGGCTCGCACAATCGGGTGGTGCGTTCGGCGCCGCCGCAGGACCTCAAGCGCATCCATGGTATCGGCGTTTTGATCGAGCGGCGTCTCAATGCAATGCAGATTGCCACCTACGAGCAAATCGCCAATTGGACGGCGGAAGACATCGAGCGCGTAAGCCGCATGCTCGACTTCAAGGGCCGGATCGAACGGGAAAATTGGAGTGGAGCAGGCGCGTATCCTTGCTTCCGGCGGTGCCACAGAATTCTCCCGTCGCGTCGATCGCGGCGATGTCGAGACCGGCCGCTACCGGCCTTATGGAGTGTCCCTGGCCAGACGCACCAAAAATATTCTCTTCATCATGTGCGATCAGCTGCGCTGGGATTACCTGTCCTGCGCCGGTCACCCTACGCTGAGGACACCCAACATCGATGCGCTGGCCGCCAAGGGCGTGCAGCTTCACGCGCACCTACGTGCAATCGCCCGTGTGCGGCGCCTCGCGCATGAGCTTCTACACGGGCAGATACGTACAGTCGCACGGCGCCGCCTGGAACGGTATTCCGCTCAGGGTTGGCGAGATGACGCTTGGCGACCATTTGCGTCCCCTTGGCATGCATACGGCGCTGGTTGGCAAAACGCATATGCGTGCCGATGTCGAGGGGATGCAGCGCCTCGGCATCGATCCCAACTCCATCATCGGTGTGCGGGTGGCGAATGCGGCTTCGATCCCTACGAGCGCGACGACGGCTTGCACGGGATCGGGCCCGGACGGGCGCTATGATCCGCAGCTGCCGCGCTACAACCGGTATCTCAACGAGCTCGGCTATGCGGGAGACAACCCCTGGCACGACTGGGCCAATGCGGCCGCCGGAGCGGGCGACGAGCTGCCGCCTCGGGCTGGGCCATGCGCAACGCCGCCGCAAACCGCGCGCGCGTGGCCGAAGCGGATGCAGAAACCCCTACATGACCCGGCGCGCCAGCGACTTCATGCGCGAGGCCGCCGACGCGCCGTGGTGCCTGCACCTCCAGCTATATCAAGCCACACTGGCCCTACATTGCCCCTCTCCCTACAACGCGATGTACGCCGCCGGCGATATTTTGCCCGCAGTCCGTTCGCCAGGGGAACGCGCCAATCCACACCCGATCTATCGCGAGTTCATGAACCTCAAAGTCAGCAAGACTTTCGCGCGCGATGAGGTGCGCGAGGCCGTCGTTCCCGTCTACATGGGCCTGATCAAGCAGATCGACGATCAGCTGGGCGTGCTATTCGGCTTCATGCAGGAGCGGGGCCTATTCGAGAACTACGATGATCGTGTTCACCTCCGACCATGGCGACTATCTGGGCGACCATTGGCTGGGCGAGAAAGACCTGTTTCATGAGCCCTCGGTCAAGGTGCCGCTGATCGTCTACGATCCATCGACGCAAGCCGACCCGGCGCGGGGCATGGTCTGCGACGCCCTGGTTGAGGCCATCGACCTGGCGCCGACCTTCCTCGAGGCCATTGCAGGAGACTGGAGAGGGCAGTCGCACCGCCTCGAAGGCCGCTCGCTGCTGCCCTGGCTCAGGGAGAGGTCCCCTCGTCGTGGCGGCAGTTCGCCGTCAGCGAAGCTACAACTACGCCTCGCTGCCGGTGGCCGAAAAGCTTGACGTTGCCCCGCGTGATGCCGCCTGTTCATGATCACGGATCGGCGCTGGAAATTGATCCACGCGCCCGGCTTTCGGCCGATGTTGTATGATCTTGAAAGCGATCCCCACGAGTTGTGCGACCTTGGTGCGGATGCGACCTGCGAGGGAGCGGCAGCGATTGGCCGAGGCGCTCGGGCGCTGGGGCCTGCGCGTCTGTCGCAGCGCATCACGCGCTCCGAGGACCAAAATCATTGCGACGCGAGGCAGATCGGAGCGCCGCGGCATCCTGATCGGTGTGTGGGACGAGCGGGAACTGCCGGCCGAACTCTGGAGCAACTACCGGGGGAGCAAGGACCGGGGCGCTGCGGACAAGACCTAAGTTCAGCGCCATCGGCCGCTGCCCCGGGGCCGCAGGCCCGATGCCCAAGCGGGTGGACGCCCCGGCTCTAAACCAAAGCCGCGCCTGCGACCGACCAGCACCTGCCCGATGCGTCGGCGCGGGGCGCGATCGGCGTCGCCCCGGCAGATCGTGGTCCTGGGCTTAAAACATGCCCTCGAACTTCTTCTTGAAACGGGAGAGGCGGTTGCCGCGATCCGACCGAGGTGGCGATCGCCACCGGTCCAAGCTGGGTGCGTCTTAGGGTCAATGTCGAGCGTGAGGGTGTCACCCCTTTGCCGAAGGTCGAGTAGGTCTCAAACCTCGGTTCCGTCCGTCATCGTCACTTTGATGCGATGGTAGTCCGGGTGAAAATCGTCTTGCTTTTTCATCAGCCGCCTCACGGGCCGCCGCGGCGGCCATGCCAGCAAAAGGTGCCGCCTTGTACTGGAATGGGCGCTCCAGGACAAGCGGCCGGGCGGATGCTGGAGGGCACTCGAAAAACACCCCTGGCGGAATTTGTCACTGCCCCGCACCATTTTTGCGTAATCCCGGTGGCAGCAACCGTTTTTGCGCTTCTCAGCGCGCGGGTGAATGCCGCAGGTTGCCGTCTGGGGCTGGCTGCGCGGGGAGCTGAAAGCTTGCAGGCCTGCGCACCGTCGGCGGGAGGCTTTGCCTGGCATGATTAGGGCACGAAATGGGGCAGGGTCAGGTGGGATCGGCGAAGCGGCGGTGGACTGGTGCTGGTCCTTGCCATGTTGGCCGCCCTTGGAACCCTCGCCGATGCCAGAGCCGAAGGCGACGGCACCTGGCTGAAATGGCACGGCTCGGCAAATGCATCGGCCAACGACGACCTGACCGATCGCGAATTCATTAGGGAATGGGAAGCGACCCCTCCTAAGGGCTATCCGACCCTCAGTCCCAATAACCTCATTCCGATCAAGGCCGCCATTATTCGGTATAGCCAGATCACGGCGCGGGGCGGCTGGAAGCCGCTCCCCGATCTGCAATTGCTGCAGGGCTCGACGGCGCCCCGCCGTCGCCATCCTGCAGGAACATCTGGTGATGACGGGCGACCTCAAGGAGCAGGGCGGCAATCCGGAAAGCTTCGACTACTTTCTGACCAAGGCGGTACGCCGGTATCAGGCTTCGAACGGGCTTGCTCCCACCGGCATCGTCGACAAGCGCACACCATTGCGGCCCTGAACCTGCCTGGCCGCAGCGCGCGCCTAAAACAGCTCAAGACCAATCTGCAGCGCCTCGAGCAACTCTCCCGCTCGCTTCCCAAGAAATATGTGGTGGTCAATATTCCCGCGGCCCAGGTGGAGGCGATCGAAGGGGATCGCGTCGTCACGCGGCATGCCGGTGTGGTGGGCAAACCCGAGCGGGCCACGCCCGAGCTCGAAGTCGGCTATCCATGAGCTCAACTTCAACGCGGTGTGGCACTTACCGCCGACCGTCATCGAAAAGGACCTGATCCCCAAAGGCCAGGACATGGCCAAAGCCGGTCAGAGCGTCCTCGTCAAGTACAAGATCGATGCCTATGGCAGCGACGGCCGCAAACTCGATCCCAGCAAAATCAATTGGAGCGGCGGCGCGGCCGGGCTGACCTACAAACAGCAGCCGGGCCCAGACAATCCGTTGGGTTTCGTGAAGCTCAACTTCAATAACAGTCACGCCGTCTACATGCACGATACCCCGTCGCAGTCACTTTTCGGCCGCAATTTCCGGGCCGCAAGTTCGGGCTGCGTGCGCGTGCATGGCATCGAGCAACTGGCGGCCTGGGTGCTCGCCGACCAGGGTTGGAAGGAGGAGCACATCAAGCACATCAAGCAGACCGGGGAGCGCCGGGACGTCCGCCCTAAGCAGCCGATGCCCCTGTATTTCACCTATTTGACGGCGTGGGCGACGCCCGACGGCGTCGTACAATTCCGGCGCGACCTTTACCAGAAAGACGGCGTCGGCCCAGCGGCGGGGGCCTACCGAGCGCGCCGGCGCGCGGGCCGGTGGGCGCGCCTGGCCCGAAAAAGGCATCCATGCGACAATCCGCAGTGGCGCGGTCAATCCCCCTCGTCTCAGAATGACTCCAGGGAAAGGGGTGGACTCCGGCAACCCCAGGGTGCAGGCGCTTGGCTGCTCTCAAGGTGCGCGCGCGAGGTGGGTTCATGGATTACGCAAAAGCGTTTATTAAAGGCGCTGCAAACAGTTAAAGACGAGGGACGCTATCGGGTTTTTGCCGACATCCGGCGCAATCGCGGGCACTTTCCCTCCGCCCGGCATTTTGCCGCAGCAGGGCCGCGGCAAATCACGGTCTGGTGTTCCAATGACTACCTTGGCATTGGCGCAACACCCCGCCGTCATCGCCGCCATGCATGAGGCGTTGGACACGGCGGGCGCCGGCTCGGGTGGCACGCGCAACATTTCGGGGACATCGCATTATCACGTGGAACTGGAGGTCGAGCTCGCCGACCTCCACTGCAAAGAGGCCGCGCTGCTTTTCACCTCCGCCTACGTGGCCAACGACACGACGCTCGCCACGCTGCAGAAGCTGTTGCCCGACTGCGTCATTTTTCCGACGAGAAGAACCACGCGTCGATGATTGCCGGGATCCGAAACGGCGGCGGCGAAAAGCGCATTTGGCGTAACAACGACTTGGCCGGATCTTGAGGCCAAGCTGCGCGCCAGCGAGCGCGATCGGCCGAAGGTGATCGCCTTTGAATCGGTTTATTCCATGGATGGCCTAATGGCGCCCATCGGCGCCATTTGCGACCTGGCTCAGAAATACGGAGCCCTGACCTATCTCGACGAGGTGCATGCGGTCGGACTTTACGGCGCGCGCGGCGGCGGGCTCGCCGAACAGCAGCGCGTGATGCATCGCGTCGATATCATCAATGGCACCCTCGCCAAGGGTTTCGGCATCATGGGCGGCTATATCGCCGCTACCCGCGATATCTGCGATGCGATCCGTTCTATGCGCGGGCTTCATCTTTACCACGTCGTTGGCCCCCGCCATTGCCGCCGGCGCGGTCGCCAGCATTCGCCATCTCAAGACAAGCGCGATCGAACGCGAGCGCCACCAGGAGCGTGTTGGCACATTGAAGGGCCGGCTGAAGGCGGCCGGCTTGCTGGTGATGGACAATCCCAGTCACATCGTGCCACTTCTGGTCGGTGATCCGGTGCTCTGCAAGCAGATGACAGATGCGCTGCTTGACCGCTTTGGCATCTACGTGCAGCCCATCAACTACCCCAACCGTTCCGCGCGGCACCGAGCGGCTCCGATTGACGCCGAGTCCGCAGCACTCCGATGCCGACATCGAGCGATTGGTTGGCGCCCTGCGCGTCGCTATGGTCGGAGATTGGCCCGGCCTATGCGCCGCGGGGCGAGGCGGCCGAGTAGCCGGCGAAGCTCTTAAGCTTTCAGCCGCGCTCTGGCAGCGTCCCGGGCCTTAGCTTGCGTGCGAGCTGATCGAGCACGCCATTGACGAGCTTTGGTTCGTCGCCCTCGAAGAAGGCCCGCGCCACCTCGATGTATTCGCTGATAACGACGCGGGCCGGCACGTCTGGCAATTGCGATCAATTCGAAAGTCGCCGCGCGCAAGATGGCGCGAACGATCAGAGTCGATGCGTGCCAGGCGCCAGCCGGTCGCAAGCTGCTGATCGATCAACGGGTCGATCTCACGCTGTCGCTTTACCACTCCGCGCAACACGCTGGGCGAAGTGCTCGCTGATCGGCATCGGCCCATGCCTGTTGCCATCGGCGCTGCCGCCCAGCGCTGTGTTGCTTGAATTCCTCGATCACCTCGATCAGATCGGTCTCCGCCAAATCCATCTGGTACAACGCCTGCACCGTCGCAAGCCGGGCCCGACTGCGCGCAATATCTCCGCGCTTGTCGCGCTTGGCGTTCGGCGCGGTCATTCCAGATCCTCGGGCAAACACGCGCTCCATGGCGACGAGCGCCAAGCACGCGCGCACGGCTTCGGCACCCTTGCCCTTGCGTCCGCCCGCGCGCGCTCCAGCGCCTGGGCTTCGGTTGTTCACGGTGAGAATGGCATTGCCCAGCGGGATGGCGTTGCGAACCGCGATCTCCATCAGCCAGTGATTGGCGTTGCAGCACACGGTCTCGTAGTGCGTTGTCTCGCCGCGGATCACGCAGCCGAGCACGACGCAGCCGTCGAAACGGGCATCCGCGTCATCCGAGCCGATCAAATCGGCCTTCACCGCCTGGGCCAGCGCCAGGAGGAATCTCCAGCGCGCCCGGTACCACCACGCGCTCGAAGCTTGCTCCCGGCGCTTCCAGCTCGGCGATCGCGCCAGCGACCAGCTCCTTGGCGATTTCCTGGTAATAGGGCGCCTCGATAATGAGGATTCGGGCGCCGCACACTTGGCCGCTGGTGGTGGCGGCATCGGCGGATTGCGGCTTGCGCGCCATCGCTCGTTCAACCGATCCGGCGCTGGCCAACGATGCGTAGGCCGAAGGCCTCAAGACCCACGTAGCGCGAGGGCGGGGCATTCGACAGCAGCACCATGTCAGTTACGCCGAGGTCTCGCAGGATCTGCGAGCCGACGCCGATCTCGACGCGGCGGCGCTCCGGCATCTGCCTATGCGTTTGCGCTTCTTGCGTTCGGCGTTTTGCGCGATCGAGCTCGACACCGCCTTCGGCCGCAAATCCCGAATGAGGACGATGACACCTCGGCCATCGCGCGCGATCTCGGCGCATGGCCTTCTCGATCAGAGCGCCGCGCGTGCCCTCGCTGCTGCCGATGCCCAACAGATCGGCCAGCACGTTCACCGCATGCACGCGCACCAGCACGGGACCGGCGGCGCCAGGATCGCCTTTGACGAGAGCCAGATGCTCGACGGGCTGGACGGTCGTTTCGTAGACGTAGCAGATCGAAGGTGCCGCCGAACAGCGCTATCGACCGCAGTTTTGGCGACCTGGCGCACGATGCGATCATGGCGCAAGCGATAGCCGATCAGATCTTCGATGGTGCCGATCTTCAAGCCGTGGCGTTGGGCGAAGGCGACGAGATCGGGCATGCGCGCCATGGTGCCGTCGTCGTTCATGATCTCGCAGATGACGCCCGCCGGATAACAGGCCGGCCATGCCGCGCGAGATCGACGGAGGCTTCCGGTGTGGCCGGCGCGCACCAGCACCCCACCCTCGCGCGCGATCAGCGGGAAAACGTGGCCCGGCGAAACGATGTCGTTGTGAGTCCTTGGTCGGGTCGATGGCGGTGGCAGATGGTGCGGGCACGGTCGTGCGCAGAGATGCCGGTGGCGATGCCCTCACGGGCTTCGATGGAAACGGTGAAGGCGGTGCGGTTGCCTCGCCTCGTTTTGCCGCGCCATGTACTCGAGGCGGAGCTGCGCCGGCGCGTTGCTGGGTCAGCGACAGGCAGATCAAGCCGCGGCCATGCTTAGCCATGAAGTTGATGGCATCGGGCGTCGCCATCTGCGCCGGGGATCACGAGGTCGCCCTCGTTCTCGCGATCCTCGGCGTCCACCAGGATGATCATGCGCCCATTGCGCAAATCCTCGATGATTTCCGCGATGGGCGACAGGAAGCCTTTGCCCTCGGCGTAAGTGGCGCGTGATAGTCCCTCATTCACGGGCGGTACTCCAAGGCCCTCGCGACGTAGCGGGCCAAGAGATCGACTTCCAGGTTCATCGCGTCGCCTGGCTTTTTGATCCCCAATGTCGTTTGGGTCAAGGTGTGCGGAATGACGTTGATGCCAAAGCGCTGGCCAATGACCTCATTGATGGTGAGGGAAATGCCGTCGAGCGCCACCGAGCCCTTGCGGCAATGTACTGGGCCAGGTGTTCCGGTGTCGTCGACCATGAAGCGGCGCGATGACCCATCGGGGTGCAGATCGACGATGCGGGCAAGGCCGTCGACGTGACCGCTGACGATATGGCCGCCCAGTTCGTCACCGGCCTTGAGCGCCCGCTCCAGGTTGATCTTGCGCCCGAGCTGCCAAGCCTCGAGGCTGGTTTTGCTCAAGGTTTCGTTGGAGACGTCGGCCGTAAAGATGCTGCCCGTGCCCGCGGCGCGCACGCTGGTCGCCGTCAGGCAGGCGCCATCGCACGCGAGCGAGGCGCCAACCGAGATGGTGTGCGCTGGATAGGCCGAGCGGACGCTAAACCGTCCACCCTCGCGAGCCACGAGTTCGCCGATGTCGGTGATGATGCCGGTGAACATGGGGCCTGAGGCTAGCACACCTGGCTGAGGTTGCGCGAACGCGCAAGACGGGCAGGCGGGTCGCCATGCGCATAGCAGCTGCGACCAGGACTGCGCCCGCGCCGGCTTGGTTAGCCGAGGCCGCGGCCATCAGACCAGATAGCCCGCATGGTCGGTGGTCTTGCCCGCGGGCGCCGGCCTCCAGGGCGGCCCGCATCCTGGGCGCGATTGCGCGCTTTGTGAAGCTCTTGGGGTCTACGTGCACGTACACCGTTTCGCTGGTGACCAGCAGGGCGCCATCGCCGACCCGGCGCAGCTCGAAGCACAGGGTAAAGAGCTCGTGCCGATGCGGTTTGCCCACACCGAGATTTCCAGCACGTCATCGAAGCGGGCCGGCGCCTTCCACTCGACAACCTGGCGCACGGTCTGGCTTTCGAACGTGCCGTCAAAGACGTCGCCAGGCGCGGAAGCGCGGCGCGCAGGAATTCGAAGCAAGCAAGGTCGATGTAATCGCCATAACGGGCGTTGAACACGACTTGCTGAGCGTCGCATTCTTGGTAACGCACGCGCACGTAGTAACGAAATGGCCTGGTCATTCGCCTCTGCAGCTCCGAGGTGGCCGCGCGCACGATAGACAGTTAGCCGATTGCTGCCCAGATGGCGGTCGGACTGTATCAGCCAGCGCGCCGGGTCGCTAAAGACTTCGAGTCCACGGTCGGCCAGCGGAGCACGCCGGCGCCCGCCCAGCGTGCCGGTGCCGCGCGCAATCACCGCCTCGTCGACCAGGCCAGCGGCGATGGAACGAGCCGGCGACGTGGGGCCCGCCTTCGACCAGCGAGGCGGCGTAATACCGTCGGCATTGAGCACGGCAAGCACCCGCGCAACGACAATCCGCCATTTTCCATCGCAACGCGACGAATGGCACGCCGGCGGGCAGGTCCGGCAACGGGGCGTCCAGGGCGCCGAATAGCGTAACCGGCACCGCATCGGCGCTGGTTGCCAGCTTGCTTGCTCGGGCGGTGCGGAACGTGGTGTCGAGCACGATAGCGCCGCGGCGACCGCGGGCCCAGCCCGGGCAGCCGGCAGGTCAGCTGCGGGATCATCGTCCGGCAACCGTCTGACGCCCGATCAGGATGGCGTCGGCGCGGCGCGCGCAGCAGGTGGGCATACGCCCTTGCGCGCCTCCGCTCGTGACCCAACGCGGTTGACCGTCGCCCGGCGCGATCAGTTCGTCGGCGGAGACGGCGAGCTTCAGTTGCACGAATGGGCGTCCCTGCGTCATGCGCAGGATGTGTCCGCCCGCCATCCAGCGCGCCTCCTCAGCGCACACGCCCGTCTCGACGGCGATGCCTGCCTGCCGCAAGCTGGCAAAACCCTTGCCCGAAATTTCCGGATTGGGATCCTCGATGGCGCAGACCACGCGGCGGATGCCCGCCCTGACGAATGGCGTCGGCACACGGCGGGGTACGCCCGTGGTGTGAGCACGGCTCGAGCGTGACGTACATCGTCTTGCCGCGCGCGCCTTGGCGCCGGCGCGCTCCAGCGCATGCGCTTCCGCATGGGGCGGCCACCAGGCTGGCGTCCAGCCGCGCGCGATCATCTCACCGGTGGCCTCCTCAACAATGACGGCTCCCACGGCGGGATTGGGCGCGGTTGTGCCCAAGACCCGCCGAGCCAGGCCGCAGCGCCACGGCCATGAACCGGCGATCCTGCGCCGCCTCGTCGGCGCCATGCTTGGAACGGAGAACCAACGGTCAGTGCTTCCTGTCCGAGCGCCTCGGCGGTCGGCGGCTTGGCAGCCCCCGCCGGGTCGGTCTCCGGCGCGCTCGGCGATTTCGCCCAGCACCTCCTGGAAGTCGGAGGCCTCGCGAAAATCGCGGTAAACCGAGGCGAAGCGGACGTAGGCGACGGGATCGAGACCCTTCGAGCGCCTCCATCACCAGTTCGCCGATGATCGAGGACGGCACCTCTTGCTCGCCCATGCTTTCGAGCCTGGCGCACGATGCCCGACACCATGCGCTCGACGCGCTCAGGCTGGATCGGGCCGCTTACGCAGTGCGACCTCCACCGATCGCGACAGCTTCTCCCGATCAAACGGCACGCGTCGGCCGGAGCGCTTGGCGACGATGATCTCGCGCAGCTGCACGCGCTCGAAGGTGGTGAACCGACCGCCGCAGTCCTCGCAGCTGCAGCCGCCGGCGGATCGCCTGATTCTCCTCGGTGGGGCGGCTATCCTTCACCTGGGTATTCTCGCAACCGCAGTATGGGCAGCGCATGTCCTCTGCTCCCGAAAGCTATGCCGAGATCGCGTTGAGACGCGCACGGGTACCCTTCTGGAAGGCCCGCTTCAGCGCGTAGATGGGGAAACGCTCGCACAGCCCCAGCGCTTCCTCCCTTACCTTCGCCTCAACTCTTGCCATTGCCGGGCTCGCCATTGCTCGCCAGGCCATCCAAGCACCTCCGCCATCAGTCGTCCGATGGTGCGGAACTCGGCGAGGCCGAAGCCGCGCGTGGTACCGGCCGGCGAGCCGATGCGAATGCCCGAGGTCACCTGTCGGTCTTTCGGGATCGAACGGCACCGCATTCTTGTTGACGGTGATATGGGCGCGCCCCAGGGCCTTCTCGGCGGCGATGCCGGTGAGCTTCTTCGGCCGCAGGTCGACCAGGTTCAGGTGGGTATCGGTGCCGCCCGAAACGAGGTCATATCCGGCGCTGAGCCAGCACTTCGCCGAGCGCCTTGGCGTTCTCCACCACGTTGCGCGCATACGCGCTTGAACTCGGGGCGCAGCGCCTCGGCAAATGCCACCGCCTTGGCGGCAATCACGTGCATCAATGGGCCGCCCTGCATACCCGGGAAGACGGCGGAATTGATCTTCTTGGCCAAGCGCTTCCTCGTTGCTGAGGATCATGGCGCCGCGCGGACCGCGCAGCGTCTTGTGCGTCGTGCTGGTCACGATGTGGGCGTGCGGAAATGGGCTCGGATGCGCGCCGCCGGCGACAAGCCCGGCGAAGTGAGCCATGTCCACCATCAGCAAGCGCGCCACCTCGTCGGCGACCGCGCGGAAGGCGGCGAAGTCGATGATCCGCGGATAGGCGCTGCCGCCAGCCACGATCACCTTCGGCCGTGTGCGCGCGGGCGAGTTCCCTGACGTCGTCCATATCGATGCGGTGATCCTGGCGGCGTACTTTGTAGGGCACGACCTTGAACCACTTGCCCGACAGGTTGACCGGCGAGCCGTGGGTCAGGTGGCCGCCGGTGTCGAGGCTCAAGCCCATGAAGGCGTCACCGGGCTTCATCATTGCCATGAAAGCGGCTTGATTGGCGGTGCTGCCCGAGTGCGGCTGCACGTTGGCGAAATTGCACTTGAACAACTTCTTGGCCCGCTCGATCGCCAGCGTCTCAACCTCATCGACATACTGGCAGCCACCGTAGTAGCGATGGCCGGGATAGCCCTCGGCATACTTGTTGGTAAGTACGGTGCCGGCGGCCTCCAGCACGGCGCGGGACGACGAAGTTCTCCGACGCGATCAGCTCTATTTCCTGCTGCTGACGTCGCACCTCGCGCTCGACGCTGGCGAAAACCTCCGGATCGGCCTCGGTGAGCGGCGCGGTGGCTAACGGCGAGTGCGGCGCCTTGCGACGCCCGGCGGCTGCAGTCATCGATCGTCTCACGATTCGCTAGGAGCGCCAGAGCGGCGCGGCGCCCTCATATCATGGCCTTCGCATCTGCAACAAGACGCCAGCGGGCAAGAGGCCGAATCGGACGCCCCGCCCGAGGCGGCCACCCCCGCGCCGGCGTCTCCTCGATCGGGCCCGGGCGGGCATAGATGCACACTTTTTTGCGCCCTGCCCGGGCTCGTCTGCGCGCCCGATGTGGGGACGGCAGGCCCTGCGTCGCGGTAGCGTCGTGGGTCGGAGACGGTCAAGGTTTTGTCGGGCCCCCTTGGGCGGCCGTCCGGCCTCCGGTCTTGCGGCCGCGGCAGAGACGGCCGTCACGGCAGGAGCCGCCGCGCCCCGGTCGAAGACGGCGCCTTCCGCACCCAGCGCCCCGCTACGTCAGGGTCCGGGTTTGGGTGCAAATTGCGCCAATTGGCCTATTGTCAGGTGCCATGACAAATCACGTAGGCGGCGAACTGCTGCACGACGAGGAGGCGATCATTCGCCTATTGGCGCCCCTGGCGCAAACGCCGGGCGCGTTCGCCCTAGAGGATGATTGCGCCGTCCTCAAGCCCCCGGCGAGGCACTGAGCTGGTGCTCACGACCGATCCTATTGCCGAGGGCGTGCATTTCCTCCCCGACGCCCTGCCCGCGGACGTGGGCTGGAAGGCGCTTGCCGTCAACCTCTCCGATCTTGCGGCGAAAGGTGCCACGCCTTGCGCCTATCTCTTGGCCCTGTCCTTTCCCGCGGCACCCCGACGGAGCTGGGTTGTTGGTTTCGCGCGGCGGGCTTAGCCGAGGCGCAGGAGCGTTTTGGTTGCCATCTCCTTGGCGGCGACACGGATCGCCGGCCAGGGCCCTTGACCATCTCGATCACGGCGATCGGCACGGTACCAGCGGGCCAGATGGTTCGGCGCGGGACGGCGCGGGCGGGCGATGGCCTGTTCGTGTCCGGCAGCCTCGGCGACGCCGCTCTTGGGCTGATGGTGGCCAAAGATCCAGCGCGGGCCGCCGCCTGGGATTTGTCGCCAGCCATGCTCGCGCATCTCGCCAGCCGCTACCGCCGGCCACAACCGCGACTAGCGCTCGCCGGCGTCTTGCGTGCGCACGCTTCCGCGGCGATGGATCTTTCCGACGGACTAGCCAAGGATCTTGGCCGCATGTGCAAGGTGAGCGGCTGTGGCGCTGTTGCGCGCCTGGCCGACCTGCCGCTGTCGGCATCGGCAGCCAAGGCCGTTGCGGCGGAGCCGCGCCAGTACCAGGCGGTGTTGGCGGGCGGAGACGACTACGAGATACTCGTGAGCGTCCCAGCGCCGAACGAGGCCAGCTTTTGGCAAGCTGCCAGCGCCGCCGGCATCGCAGTGACGCGCATTGGCTCAATGACGGCGGAGACCGAGGTCAGCATCGAGGAGCTTGGACGGGCGCGCCGTCGATCTGGTGCAGAGCGGCTGGGATCACTTCGGCGGTGATGCCAATGCGCAGAGCCGATGAACGGCGCGTTCAGGGCCGCGCACCGCGTCTCGCCCAGTGCCGCAAACGCTGGCACGCCGCGGAGGCCAGCGGCCGCTAGCGCTCGAGCACCGCCGGGCGGCTGTCGCGCGCATTGGCTCGCCGGCGGGTGTGGGCAAAGGCTTCCTGCAGGCGTGTGACCTGCGCTCCGACGGGGTTTTCGGCGGGCGTTGCCTCACCAACCGCCAGCTCCATCGCTCGATCGAGTTGAACGATACGATCATTGAGCGAGAAGCTTTGTTCGACGAGCTGCTGCAACCCCTCGGGCAAGTCCACGAAACCCTTGACATGCGACGGTCGGCCGGGGCCCTTGAGCTGACCCGCTGCCGTTTGGTGCGCGCGTCTTCCGCCGAGATTTCGCCGGACTTGAGCGCCCGCCGGATCATCAGCCAGGAGGCAAGCTCGAGCAGACGCGTCGTCAGCCGCATACTCTCGGTGGCGTAGAGCACCGACAGCGGTCCGCGCAACTTGCGTGCCTCCTGCCGGCCGGGCCCGTCCAGATAGCGGGCGGTATGCTCGACGAGCGCCATGCCCTCTTTGAAAATGGCATCAAATTGATCGGAAGCGGCAAACCGTTCACCGAAGGAAATCGTGACGCCGGTCGTGGGTGCGGCGTTTTCAGGTTCGCGACAGGTGCTCACGACTCTACTTGGGACAACCGGATACTCACGAGTGACCATACTACCGTAGGCTACCCTGGCAGGCCACGGTTAACATCGGATGTTTATGCGCGTTGATTTGCGACTGTGGTGTGGCGCACACGCAGCTTATGCACATCTTCTGCCAACGGCCGGGCCCTGCCGGCGCCGGCCGCATGGCTGGAGAGCCCTGAGCTGGGCTCACCGCGCGAGATCCTTGTTTGCCCTTGCGGCAGGCGCCTGGGTACCCTTTGGCGCAACCGCCGCGGCCCCCGAGCCGCTGGTGTGGCAAGCCGCACAAGAAAAATGAGCCGCCCTGCGGCGGCTCAGGAGTTAACTGGGGAGGCGTCAAACGGAGTGGATACGATCCACTCGGATCCAGAGAACTGGATAACCCGATAGTGCAACTGATTGGATAACAAAAGGTAAAGCGGCGCGCCCTATCGGCACATCGGCGCCCACGGCGGCGTTCCGCAACGCGCGGGTGGGGCGCAGCCTTGTAGCTACCAGTCCGATGCCGTCGCAGGGACGAGCGTGCCGCCTTGGCACATGAAGACCTCAGCGCTTGAACACGGCGGTGGCCGCGGCCTCGTGCGCCTTTTTGCGCGCAACGTTGTCCATTACCCTTTGGATTTCCGTCTCGAGCGCCGCGATGCGCGCCTCCAGTTCGGCGATGGAAAGGCTTTCCAGCGACTCCCCGAGCGTGATGCCCTTTGCGGGTTTCGGCTTGAGCTCATCCCAATCCATGGCGGCCTCCCGGAACGAGCCAATGGGCCCTGGAGCCTGACATGAGTTCGCCCTTTGTCTCAACCCCGCGCGCGGGGTCACTGTGCCGTTCGCGATAAGCCCGAACCTGCGTGGAGCTGAAGCATGGCCCGTCCCCAGAAACCATGACGGCAATCGAGATCAGCGCCCCCGGTGGCCCGGAGGTGCTCAAGCCCAAGCTGTTGGCAACGCCCAAGCCGGGCCCAGGGCAAATGCTGGTGAAGGTGGCCGCTGCCGGCGTCAACCGCCCCGACGTCGCCCAGCGTTCCGGCTCCTATCCGCCGCCGCCCGGCGCCTCGCCACTGCCGGGCCTCGAGATCGCCGGCGAAGTCATTGAGCTGGGCGAGGAGGTCACGCGCTGGCGGACCGGCGAGCAGGTCTGCGCTCTCGTCAACGGTGGCGGCTACGCCGAGTACTGCCTGGTTGAGGACGTGCAGGCCTTGCCGATCCCGGCCGGATTCGATGCCATTAGGGCCGCGGCGATTCCTGAGACCTTCTTCACGGTCTGGGCCAACGTCTTTGACCGCGGCCGCCTCATGGCCGGCGAATGGATCCTGGTGCATGGCGGCTCGAGCGGGATCGGCACCACCGCCATTCAGCTCGCCAGGGCGTTCGGTGCCAAGGTGATTGTGACCGCGGGTTCGCCCGAGAAATGCCGGGCGTGCCTCGACCTCGGCGCCGACCGGGCGGTCAACTATCGCAGCGAAGATTTCGTCAAGGCATGTCAGGAGGCAACGGGCGGCAAGGGCGTGGACGTCATCCTCGACATGGTCGCCGGCTCCTACACGGAGCGCAACATCGTCGCGGCGGCGCAAGGAGGGCCGCATCGTGCAGATTGCCGTACTCGGCGGCGCGACCGTCACCTTGAACATCTCGCGCCTGATGATGAAACGCCTGACGTTGACCGGCTCGACCCTGCGCCCGCGATCGCGCACATTCAAGGGCGCGCTGGCGACCAACCTTGAGACCAAGGTGTGGCCCTTACTGGCCGCGGGCAAGGTGCAGGTGGTGCTGGATTCGACCTTTCCCCTGCTCAAGGCCGCCGACGCGCATCGCCGCATGGAGGCAGGGCAACATATCGGCAAGGTCGTGCTGACCATTTAGCCTTACCAGGCCAGGGCGGGGAGCGCGGCCACCGGCGCGAAGGGACGGGATCGGAATAATTGTTGCAGCATGGCTGGGCCCAACCCCTCGGGGGCATGAATGGTACTGGCGATGAAGACCGAACGTAGACCGGCGACGTAGGCGCCGCGTAGGTCGGTTTCGATCCCGTCGCCGATCGCCAGCACCTTGTCCTTGGCGACCGGGCGGCCTGTGAGCGCATCGATCGCTGCCAAGGCGCGTTCATAGACGGGCCAATGCGGTTTTCCCGCATAGCTGACCTCGCCGCCGATCGCGGCATACTCCGCGGCGAGGGCTCCCGCGCAGTAGACCAATTTGTCGCCGCGCTCGACCATAAGATCGGGGTTTGCGCAAATCATCGGCACGCGCCGCTGCAGCGAGGCCCGCAAACAGTTCGGCGTAGTCTTGCGGCGTCTGCTTTGCTGTCATCGAACAGCCCAGAACAGACGATCACCTCGGCGACGAGGGCATCGGCAAAATCGAGGGCAAATCCTTCAAATAGGCCGCGGTCGCGCGCCGGGCCGATGTGCAAAACGGTACGCCCTTGCCAGGGCGCGATCATCGTGCGTGTGACGTCCCCCGAGGTTAGGCCCGCGTCATAGGCCGTGCGCGCCACGCCAAAACCGTCGAGCTGCGAGACCACGGCCGTGAAGGGTCGGGGTGCGTTCGACAGCAAAAGCACGATGCCGCCAGCTTGGCGAAATTTGGCGCAGGCTGCCCCGCCATCTCGAAGGCGCGCGCACCATTGTGCATGACGCCCCAGATATCGACGATCCACGCCTCGCTGCTGCCGGCGGGATCGCTGATGGAGGGGCAGAATGGGAATCTCGGTCCCGCTCATGTTAGAGCAGGATCGCTAGCAAATGGATGCACGTTGCCTCTTGTGGGACCGAGCGCACGCACGCCCCGAGGCCCGGGAGCGTTCAGCCTTGCTCTAGCGGCAAGCCCGAAGGCAATCAAGCCGCGGCCGGTTCCCCGACAACCTCGGCCTTTACCAGTTTCGGTCCACCGAACAGCCCACCCATGCCGAACTGCACACCGAAGCCCAAAATGCGAGCCAGCATCAATCGTCCTCGATGCGCGCAACGATCAAGGGTCAGCCCATAGTCGCCGAGGAAGCGCACCACGTCGGAGGCCGCAACCCGCCCACCTGCTGCCGCCAGCCCTTCCAGGAACACCGGGGCCTCGAGCTTTACAAACGCGAACCCCACCGCTTTCAGGCTCGCAAAGTCTATCTTCAGGTCGCCAACCTCCTCAAGCACGAAGCGGCAACCCGCCGTCGTCAGCGCATTCAAGCCGCTGATTTGGATGTCCGTCAGGCTGCGCGCGGCAGCTTGGCTCAAGGCCAGGATCAACCCCATCCCACGCGCATTTTTAGCCTGCTGCACGACGGCATCGATGAAGCCCGGATCGGTGAGCGACTCCGCGGCAATCCGCGTCAGCACGTTGCCCTCCCGGCCGCGTTCGCCCAGTCTGTGGGCCACGCGCGCAGCACGGATCACGCCCGCGGCATCCATGCGCGCAATGAGCCCGGTGCGCGCCAGCGCGGAGGTGTCGATTGCCGCCCCGTCGGCGGCCAAAAAGCGCGCACTGATCTCGAAGTGGCGCGCCCGGCCTCGTTTAAGGCCTGGATCGGCTCAAGCAGGGTTTCCATGCGATTGGCGGCGATCGCCTCGGCCGCGCGCGAAACCTGAGCGTTCGGCACCGGCGGTGCCGCCGCGGCGGTGGACGAGCGTGGTGGGCGGGGCGGGCGGTGCCTCTGGCCCAAGTCCGCTCGGCGCCTCCGCGGTCGGCCACCAGCCGCCGCCGGCCGCCTCGTTGGTGGGCTCGCTCGTGGCAGCCCGCATGGAGGCGGCCGCCGTATCGAGCGCCGCCAGCGAGCAGGGCGATCATGGCATCCTCGAGGTCCCCGGCGGGCGCCGTAGGTGTCGGCGCCGTCGCGGGGACGTCGCTTGGTTCGTCGGCGAGCTTCTTGATGAGATCTTGGATCAGCTCGACGTTCTTCTCCGAGGGTGAGGGAGACGGCGCGCCCTGCCAGGCCTCCCCGGCGCCACGAGGCGGCACGGGATTAGGGGGTGGGCGGGGGCCCACCCGCGTGCCGCCCAAGGTTTCCGCCGGTGTCCCTCGGCCGATAATGGAAGGCGATTTCGGTGCTCCGGATCGGGCAGCGCGTGAGGATCATCGAGCCCGGCGGACAGGGCGCTCGGAGGGCTCGCCGTCGGCGGCGAAGGGGTGCCGCCAGGGACGACCTCTCCCCGCCGGTCGCTTGCCGGCACGGCAAGGTCGGGCTCGTCTGCAATCCATTGCATCTCCTCGCGAGGTTCTTCACCGCCGGCATCGATCAGCGACCGGCGCACTAGCAGATGAAACAGCAAGAGCGCCGTGTAGACGCTCAGGGCGGCCGCCATGCCGGGCCACAGCGATAGACCAAGTTGCAGGAGGAACCAGGCGCCGAGCGCCATCGACAACACCGTCACCGAAAAGATGACGAAGGCGTCGGCAGAAGCGCCCATGCGAGGACTGCGAGCCAGGGATGCCGAGTTGCTGTGCCATGCAGCCGAACTCCGCTGTTTTTTGATTCGTGCTGGCAAAAGCATTCCCGCGCCGGGGCTGCATGCGCAACCGGGTGGGCCGGACTATCACCAGCTTTCCATCCCGATCGGCCGCTGGGCCGACACCGGAACCCCGCGGGTGGGATTCGGTGGCCGGCCCGTACCGCCGCCGGCCGCAGGGCTGGGCAACGGCCGTCAGGACCCTTGGCGATGCCGATCGCGGATGTCGGCGATGTCGGCTTCGGTGGAGATCAGCGGCGGGGCGACGATCAGTGTGTCCAGGGCCACGCGCACGTAGATGTTCGAGGTCGTGGTACATGCGCTCGGTCGCCTCGTAGCCGCGCAGCGCCCGGCTTGCCGGCGACCGGGTCGAGGTCGATGCCGCACGAGCAGGCCGACGGTGCGGATGTCGGCCACGTTGGGCTCGGCCTCGCAGGCTCATCATGGCGTCGGCGAAGACGGGCTTCGAGCTTCTGCGCCCGCTCGAACAGGCCCTCGTCCTTGTAGATGTCGAGCGTGGCGAGGCCGGCCGCGGCGGCCAGCGGGTGGCCCGAGTAGGTATAGCCGTGGAACAGCTCCACCATGTGCTCGGGGCCGGTCATGAAGGCGTCGTAGATCTTCTTCGAGGCCAGCACGCCCGCCATCGGCACGGCGGCGTTGGTGACGCCCTTGGCGAAGGTGATCATGTCCGGGCTCGACGCCGTAGCGCTCGGAGGCGAAAGCAATGCCCGAGGCGGCCGAAGCCGGTGATGACCTCGTCGAAGATCAAGCAGGATGCCGTGCTGGGCCGTGATCTCGCGCAACTTCTTCAGGTAGCCCTTGGGCGGCGGCAGGATGCCGGTGGAGCCCGCGACCGGCTCGACGATGACGGCGGCAATGGTGGAGGCATCGTGCAGGTTGATGAGACGCGTCAGCTCGTCGGCCAGATGCGCGCCCCACTCGGGCTCGCCCTTGGCTGAAGGCCTGCTTGGAGCGGTCGTAGGTCGACTGGCAGATGGTCCACCCCGGTCAGCATGTTGCCGAACTGCTTGCGGTTGGCGGACGATGCCGCCGACCGAGATGCCGCCGAAGCCGATGCCGTGATAGCCGCGCTCGCGGCCGATCAGGCGCGATGCGCGCGCCCTCGCCCTTGGCCTTGTGGTAGGCGAGCGCGATCTTGAGCGCCGTGTCGACGGCCTCGAGCCCCGAGTTGGAGAAGAAGGCGTAGTCGAGATCGCCCGGGGCCAGCAGCGAGAGCCGCGAGGCGAGCTCGAACACCTTGGGGTGGCCGTACTGGAAGGCCGGGCGAGTAGTCGAGCTTGGCCGCCATCTCCTGGATGGCCTTGACGATCGGCTCGCGGCAGTGGCCGGCATTGACGCAGAAGAGGCCGGAGGTGGCGTCGATGACCTTGGCTGCCGTCGGGCTTGAAATAGTGCATGCCCTTGGCGCCGGCGAACAGGCGCGGGACGCTTCTTGAAGGCGCGGTTGGCGGTGAACGGCACCCAATAAGGCTCAAGTTCATTGGGCTTCATGTCGAGCAGGGCCATGGCAGTCTCCGCGGGTCTGCAAGGTGGACGCTGCGGCCGTTCTAGCGGGGACCAGGCTTGGCTCCAAGGCTCCGGCCGCCCGCGCCCCCGAGTTTGCGCCTCCTGCAGGGACAGGGGATTTTGCCGCTGCCTCCGGTCCGCCCTAACATTTGCCGGGTGTTCGTTCCGGATTCCGGCACACGCTCGCCCAGAATCTGATCGGCATTTAGCGGTTGTTAGCCGATTCGGCGTGACAAGCGGGAACACGCCAATGCGCACGGACGTGACAGCGTTCCGGGAGGAAACCAGCATGTTGATGAGCGTCATCGAGGAAGCCCAGTCGGCTCCCGCCTACCCGGAACTGGCTGACAAACGCATCTTAATCACTGGCATAACAAGCGACTGCGGGATCGATATTGCGCGCGCCTTTGCCGATCACAAGACGCGTCTCGTGCTGCAGTTCGCCGAGGCGAGCGAAAGCATGCAAGCGATCGTCGAAATTGCCGCGCCAACTGCCGTCGAAACCGTGGCGTTCGGTCCGATTGGCGCCGAAACGGACAAGATCGATGCGATTTGCTCGGCGCGCCGCGCAGTCGTTCCGGCGGTCTCGACGCCGTCATCAACCTCGTGCCGCTTGCCCCCATTGAATTCGAAAGTGCGCTCAGCATGGGCGCGATCGACCGTCTGGTGGCGGATCGGCTCAGGGGCGCGTGCATCTTTTTCAAGCATCGCCGCCAACCGCATGTCGGTGACGCTGACGGAAGGCTGTGATTCTCAACGGTCGCCGATCCTGGCTACGCCGGCGCGCGGCCGGCACCAGGCGTTGGCGGCGGTGATCAAAGGCGGCCGTGGCGGCAATGACGCGGCTGCAGGCCGAGGAATGGGCGGACAAAGCCATCCGTTTCACATGCCATCGTGCCGCAGACGCTGCCGATCGGAATAGAGCCGGTCCTGCGCAGCGAGCCCGACATGGCAACGTTGGGCGCTTTGTATCTCGCCTCAGCCCGCGGTGAGGGCCCTTTCAGGCCTGCTGTTTTGAGGCGGAAGCGGCGCAGACGTCGCGCTAGCCGGGCTCGCCCCCGGCGCGCCGGCGGCGGAAAAAGCCGTTGCCTTCTACTCGACCTGCCGGGCTTCTTCCGCTTCTGCGGGTAGTCGATGGCGCCCGCCGGGCCCATCGCAGCTCGCTTCGCAGACGACGACGTCGTGGTCGGGATGGGCGAGTTGCAGGGGATGCGGCAGTTGGGTCCCGCTGGTCTCGTCCGCATCGGGGTCAAAGCCGTCGGCCCGACGGCACGAGCCCCAGCTGATAGTCGCGATGGGCCGCGCTCGGGCGGATCACGGCTCCTCGCGTCTCTGCCGTGTCCTCGCCACCCTCCTCTTCGTCATCGTCCGGCGAGGGGCGCATGTTCGTTGCCCGGTTCGGCTGCTCCAGACGGCGCCTGGCTGACGGCGACGGGCCACAAAGGCGCAGCCGCCAGCAACAGGGCAAACAGCAAGCAGGAGAGGCAAGAGTTGGCGCGCATCGTTAGACCTGCTGAAAGGGTTTGCTGTGAAAGCGTTCACCGGCCGGCAACTATGCGCGTGCAAGATAAATCAAATTCTGCTTGCCCGACCCCGAAACGGCGTCCGCAAACGCGGGCGCGCGCGGGAGGCGCTGCCTCAGCGCGTGGCCGGGTAGCGCCAAAACTTCCCCTTGCCGGAGTCGATGAGTTCCAGGATCGGGATGCGCTTGTCGGGCGGGCGCTCACATCCGTCTGCAGGAGCAGACCGATGTCGTTGAGCAGGGCGGATTTTTCCGCGTAGGTGGAGTGGTTGAGCGCCAGATAGTCGAGGCTGGTCTGCGCCACATCGATGTGTAGTCAATGCCCTCGATGATGATTCGGGACCCTCTAGGGGCACGTCACCGGCGCGCGGTATACCGCCGGCGACGCGGCGCGCCGCCTGCATGGCGCGGTCGTTGGCGGAGGCGTAAAGCGGTTAATCCGCGTCCATACTTCTGTAGATCCGACGCGATATTCTCGAAGACGTTACGATCGATATCGGGCGCCGCCATGATGATCTGATTGAGCCTCACGTCCGGTCCCAGCGTTGGTCCTACATCGCGCAACACCTGCAGCAGGGGTAGATTGCCCATGCTATGGGCAATTACGCTGACCTCCTTGGCGCCCGTTTCTTTCAGCACCAGCTCTGAGATACTGGCGCAGGTAGGTGGCCCGGCCTGCGTCGAGCTTTCGCGATCGCAACCGATAGCCGCTAAAGTCACCGAGCGAAGGCCAGCTATAGAGGGAAGGCGGCCCCATCGAACTTGAGGTCATAGGCCGATCTGCGCGGTACGATAGAGCGCATAGTCTGAAGTGCTGTTGTAGCCGTGCATCGAAACACCACCGCCTGATCCTTGAAAAAGATCGGCTGCCGTTCACCCTGTTCGCGTGCTCTTAGGCAATAAACTGTTCGCGGCTGAGGAACCGACATCTCTTTGATGGTGAAATGGCTTTTGGGGTCCTCGGCGCCTTCGTAAAGGGTGATCTGGAAATAGGGGATACAATCGCGAACGGGCGCTCGATGTTGGGAACCTGATGGGTCTTGGGCACCGTCACCAGCGCGTGCCTGACTTCAGAGCCGGCGGGCGCGCTCGGAGGTGTAGAGCATGCGCTGGGGTTGATCCCTTCCGGGCACGATCGGTGCCGTAGAACACCGGCACCTACATCCCAGTCTCCTTGGGCCGCCCCGGCGCCCTGGTGGCGGCCGGCGAGCGAACGCGTCGCCTCCTTTCGGCCTCTAGCGGTGACGCTGGCGCGGGCGCGGAGCCGTCCGTGCCGGGCAGCGACCGCAGATGCCGGCTGCGATACCGGCGGGGGCGGCAGCGGTGCCGACGGCGGCGCCGCCGCCGACTTCGGCTCGGCTGGCGGCGGCGCCCCGGCCGTTGGCGGCACCTCGCGGCGGGCCGCCGGCGGCAGCGGCGCGGTCGCCAGTTCCCGCCTCGGCGCGAGGTTATGGCCGACAAAATGATCATTGCCGGTAGGACCAGACCGAGCGGCAGGAGGAGCGCGCCAAGACCCCGGCAAAACCAGGGCAACCCTCTCGTCAAGTACCAGATGAGGGCATAGAGAGCAGGCCTGCAGCCAAAATGGCGACATTGACGGCTGCCGGCGAAACCTCGCCCATAATGGCCCTCCCCTATCCTTCGTCCACCCGGTGGCAGCCGGCTTACGGGAAACGCCAGCCTGGTCGCAATCGTGCCGAGCGCACCGCCCGATGCTGGTCAGGACCAGCAGCTGACAACGAGATCTTGGCAAACGCATGACAAAACCGTTGTCGCCCTGGCGCCGCGCTCGCGGCTCCCGCCCCTCGCTCACCGCCGCGATGGTCTTGACGGGCGCCAATGTCGCGTTGGGCAAGGCCGTTGCTGCAGAGGTGCCCCGTCTACCTTTTCGATGCTCTTTCGCTTTTGGTGTCGACCACGGCGCTGTTGGCTCTCGCACACCGCGAGCCTGGCCCCAAGCTCAGGCAGATGCGGCGCGGCCAGGCGCGCGACCTGACGTTCGTGGCGCTCTTGGGCATGATCGGCTTTACGGCGCTGATGTTCGAAGGCTTGAAACGCACATCCGCCTCCGAGGCCGGAATCATCACCGCCACCTTGCCCGCCGTGGTTGCCCTGTTGGGGGTCGCCGTCATGCGCGAGCGATTGACCAACGCGCATGGCCGGCGCTGTCGGGCCTAGCCGTCGCCGGGCTCTTGCTCGTGGCGGCGGGGGCCGAGCACCGTACGGCCAGTTTCTTCGGCAACCTGTTGGTTGTGGGCGCCGTCGCTCTGCGAGGCCAGCTTCGTTAATTCTCGGCAGCGGCTGGCGCCGCGCCCTATCAGCCGCTGAGCGACTGGCGCTTGGCGCCAATATGGTCGGCTTGGCCTGCGCCGCGCCACTCGCATTGCTCGAACTGCCCTTCGACGTCGCTGCGATCTCAGGCTCGACCTGGGTGCTGGCGACCTGGTATGCGCTCATCTGCCAGCGGGTTCTGTCTTTGGCTCTGGTATCGCGGCTTGCCCCACGTCGAGACCTGGCTTGCAGGCCGACAACCGCCGCCATTCCGATTACGGCGCTGGCGGCGGCGGTGCTGTTGCTGGGAGAGTGCCGTCGACGCCTGGGAGCTCGCCGGCGGCGCTCTAGTGCTCGGCGCCATCGTGCTCGGCGCTCTGGCACAGCCGCCGACGGCGCAGCGATTGACCTTGAGGTAAACCGCGCTCTTGCCGGCGGCCGTGAATTTCTCGATCCTGTCGGGCAAGGGAGAGCTCGCACGCCCATGTCAGTTGCCGGGTACCAGAAGAGTGTCTCGCTTGACGCCTATGTCACGGGTGTGCGCGATGGTGACCGCGCCATGCTGGCGCGTGCCATCACGCTGATCAGAGAGTTCGAAGGGCGAACATGTGGCACTGGCGGAAGAGCTACTGCAACGTCTCGCTGCCGCTGACCAAGGAATGCCATCCGGGTCGGTATCACCGGCGTACCCGGCGCCGGCAAATCGACGGCCATCGATCAGCTTGGCATCAATCTCATCGAGCAGGGCCATCGCGTCGCCGTGCTGGCGGTCGATCCGACGTCGACGCGTTCCGGCGGCTCGATCCTGGCTGACAAGACGCGCATGGCGCGCCTGGCGCAAAGCCAATCGGCCTTCATCCGCCCCTCGCCAACCTCGGGCACGCTCGGCGGGTGGCGCGCAAGACGCGCGAGACGATGGCGCTCGTCGAGGCGGCTGGCTTCGATGTCGTGCTGGTGGAGACGGTTGGCGTCGGCCAACCGGAGATCGCCGTCGCCGGCATGGTCGATTTCTTTCTTGTCCTTCTGCTCGCCGGCGGCGGCGACGAGTTTCAGGGTATCAAGCGCGGCATCATCGAGATCGCCGACATGATCGCCATCACCAAGGCCGATGGCGACAACCGCGCCCGGGCGATGAAGGCGGCATCGATCTATCAAGGGCGCGCTCGCCATCTTGACGCCGACGTCGCCGAACTGGACGCCGCCCGTGCTCATCACCTCCGCGCAGGAGAATCGCGGGCTCGACGAGCTGTGGGCCCAAATCGTCGAACACCGCCGCCGCATGCAGGCGAGCCGGCGAATTTGCGGCTCGGCGCGGAGCTCAGGCGGTCGACTGGATGCGCACGTTGCTGCGAGAGCAACTGCGAGAGGGCGTTGCGGACCGATGCCGAGGTGCAAACCGCGTGCAGGAGCTGGAGAGAACGAGGTGCGCGCGGGCCGTCTGACGCCGGCGCTTGCTGCCGGGCAACTCGCCACGCTAATGGGTGTTCGCTCATCCCAACGCAAGGCAGCCACTGCTGCAGGTTGAGGTTTCAATGCGGACGTTGCCATGAGAGTGCTGCTTACTGGCTTTGCGGCATTCCCAGGCGTGCCGGTCAACGCGACCATGGCCCTCGTACCGCAGCTGGCCGATAGGGCCAAGAGCTGCTTGTCGGAGCCAAACTGATCGCCAGCGTGCTCCCCACCGAGTAGCTGGCGGCGCCGCGTCAGATGGAATTCTGCTGGCGCAAGCCAGGCCCGACCTCATTTTGCATTTTGGCGTCTCCAGCGCGCGCTCGCGGCTTCGAGATCGAGCAGCGCGGGCAAAACCGATGCCTCCTCGCACCCGACGCGGGCGGCGCTTTTCCGGTCTCGACGGCCGTGTGCGCGGGCGGGCCGGAGATCCTGCGCGCCAGCCTGCCGGTCAACTACATCGTCGGCCGCCTGCGCCGGCGGGTATCCCATGCCTTTGCCTCCCGCGACGCGGGAGGCTATCTGTGCAACGCCACGCTTTATCATTCGCTCGCCACGGCCCGCGCCCACCCCGGACGCCGCGTCGGCTTTATTCACGTCCCGGCAAGCCTGGCGCGGCCGGCCGCAGCCGCGGCGAGGGCGCGCGATCGTCCACCTGTCCGCTGACCTGGGGCGCAGGCGCTCGAGGGTGGCCTGGAGATCCTGGCGGCGTGTCTCAATCGCTTTGCGGCGCCTCGGCAAGGACCGCGCTAGCGGCACTGCCAGTATCGGTGTCGCCTGGGCTTTGACGAGCCGCCACTTGCCGCCCCGTTTTGCCGAATTTGCGCGCGGTTTTGCGCCGAACTCAGGGCAGCGACGCCAATAGCCGCTCGAGCGCCTCCGACGGTCGTATTTCTCCAACCGTTAGGCCTCGGAAGTTGCGCAAGAGGGTTTGCGGCCCCAAGGCTTCGGCCTCGGGATAGACGCGACGCACCAGGCTGGTTGCGACGAACTCGGCGGCGCGCTTGCCGCCATCGTCGATTTTGAGGCAAAGCCGAGGCCGAGTGCGCGAAAAGCGCCGCAGTGAACGCCCTCGGCGCCCGACTTGATCAGGACCTTGCCGGGCAGGGCCTGCATGACCATGCTGTCGAGCCGGCCGCGGGCCGGCGACGAGCATCGGCTCGGCCCAGCAGGCCTCGGCCAGTCGCCGACACGCCCGCCAGCGCTCACGGCTGACACCTTCCCCCGTCACGAAACGCGCGAACGCGGCGGCGAGGCTGACGAGGGGAAGTGGCCCAGTTCGGTGCCGAGCAGCCGTCGATGCCGCGCAGATCGCTGTCGAGATGCCGACCCGTGACGCCTTCCAAGCGCCTTGAGAATGCGGTTCTGCACGGGGTGGTCAGGCAACCAGTACCCTTCGATCGGCTTCGGCCTTATGCACGGCCGTCGCCAGCATCCCCGCGTGTTTGCCCGAGCAGTTGTGGTTGAGCGCCGAGGCAGCAAGGCCGGCGCGGGCAAGCTCCCGGCCGGCGCTGCTGTCCAGCGGCTCTTGCGTGCCACAGCCCAGTGCCGAGGCGTCGAGCCCCGCCATGAGCAGCATTTTCGTGACCGTTGCGGCGTGCTCGCGCGTGCCGGAATGCGACGCGCAGGCAATCGCCAGCTCGCGCGCTCCCAAAGCGTAACGATCGGCCGCGCCGGTCTCGATTAGCGGCAGGGCCTGCAGCGGCTTGATGGCCGAACGCGGAAAGATCGGTCGCGCGACGTCGCCGACGGCGGCCACCAGTTCGCCATTTGCGCGGGCAACCGCGACGGCGCCGGCGTGCACGCTCTGCGCCAAAGCCCGCGCGCGTGAGTTCGACAAGGACGGGATTGCCCATACTCCCTGCGCCTGGCGGGGACCGCCTCAAATTTTGCCCAGCGCCCTCAGCACCGTCTCCGGTGTGATCGGCTGCGACGTCACCCGCGCATCGAGCGGTCGCAGCGCGTCGTTGACGGCATTCATGATTGCCGCTGGGGCTGCGCCAGTACCCGATCTGCCTACTCCCTTGGCGCCGAGCTCGCTGACCGAGCTCGGCGTCTCCACGTGCGCCACGTCTATGTCCGGCATCTCCGCGGCCATCGGCACCAGATAGTCCGCCAGCGTGCCATTGGTGAGCTGGCCTTGGCGATCATAGACCAGGTGTTCGTACAGGGCGCCGCCAATGCCTTGCACGCATCCGCCCCTCACCTGCTCATCGGCCAACTGCGGATTGATCAGCCGGCCACAATCTTCCACCACCCAGTGCTTGAGCAGGCGTACAAAACCCGTGTCGGTGTCGACTTCCACATAGGCGCCGTGCACGCCGTTGGCGAAGATGTAGAGGTCCTCGACCAGCCTGAACCGCCGCGTGTGCGACAATACCGGCTGGCAGCTGCTCGGCAGCTCGCCCAGCTGAAAGTGGCAAATTCGCCCGAGCTCCGCGAGCGGCAAGCGTCGGCTGCCCGCAGCATCGACGACGATCCCATCGCTGACGTCCAGCAGCGACGGCTCGGTCTGCAGCAGCTCCCCGGCAATGGCGAGAATTTCGCTTTTGAGCGCGCGCGCGGCCTGATAGACGGCTTCCCCCGATGGCTGCCGCCGCGTGAGCCGAAGGTGCCGCCGCCGTAGGGGACGGCATCGGTGTCACCGGAAATCACGCGCACGGTCTCGATCGGCACGCCCAAGGCGGTGGCAGCGACCTGGCCGACGATGGTGTTGGTGCCCTGGCCCTGCTCGGTCACGCCGACGGCGCAGATAATGCCCCATTCGGCTCCAGCTTGATAACGCAGGCGTCCTGCAATGAGATGGGCGCCCCACCGCTGCCGTAGTAGCCCAACGGACCAGGCGAGGTACCCTTGATGAAGGCGGCGATGCCGATCCCGCGCTGCACGCCCTGTCGGCGCAACCGAGCCTGCTCCCCGCGCAGCTCCTCATAGCGCATGCGCTCGACGATTAGGTCGAGGCAGCGCTGATGCGACAGGTCCTTGAGCTTGATACCGCTGGCGCTGACAGCGGGATAGGCGTCATCCGGGAACACGTTGCGGCGCCGCATCTCGATGGGATCGATGCCGAGCCGATAAGCCGCCTGGTCGAGCAGGTGTTCACCGATCGCGTTGCCGATCGGATGACCGACCGCCCGGTATTGCGAGCTGGGCGCCTTGTTCAAATAAACCACGGTGGCCCGCGCCCGGTAGTGTTTGTGGCGGTAGGGACCGCCGGTGATAGTGAGGATCTGGTTGGCCTCGAACACGCTCGTGCGTGGGTATTGCGAATAGGCGCCGGCACCCGAAAGCACGTCGATATCAAAGCCCAATATCTCGCCCGAACGGTTTACCGCCATGCGCGCCGTGACGGAATTTTCGCGCGCGTGGATATCGGACACAAACGATTCCAAGCGGTCGGCGATGAACTTGACGGGACGGCCGAGTTTGATCGCCGCCGCCACCGTTGCAACCTCATCGCCGTAGCTGTGGATCTTCAGGCCGAACGAGCCGCCGACGTCCGGTGCAATGATCTGCACGTTGTGGTCGGGGATACCGAGCGTTTGTGCAAAGACGCGCTGGATCATGTGCGGGCACTGGCTGCTCGTGGTGATCGTGAGCTTGCCGGTTGCCTTGTCGTAGTGGCCAGCAGCGCGCGTGGCTCCAAACTGACCGCGGTATGCCGGCCGAACTCGAAATTCTCCTCGATAACCAGGTCGGCGCCGGCAAATGCAGCCTCCACGTCGCCCGCCTCGATGCTCTTGCGAAAGGCGAGATTGTCGCCGAGTTCGGCGTGCAGCACGGGGGCATGGCGCTCAAGTGCGGTGCTCTTTGTCGGCGATCGCCGGCAGCTCCTGCCACGCGACGCGGATCAGCTCGGCGGCGTCCTCCGCCTGCGCGCGCGTATTGGCGACGACAATGGCGATGGGCTCGCCCGCCCAGCAGGCGCGGTCGACCGCCATTGGGTACTGAGGCGCCGACTTCATGCCCGCAAAGCAGCTGAGCGTGCCGACCCATGGTCCGGTGCAGAGCCTGGCTAACTCCGCGCCGGTCATGACCAAAGCGACACCGGGCTCACGCTTTGCCGCCGTCGTTTCGATCCCAGTATTCTGGCATGGGCGTAGGGGCTACGCAGGAAGGCGCGCGTGCAGCATGCGCGGCAAGGTGACATCGTCGGTGTAGCGCCCGCGCCCGGCCACGGCGGCTTTGGCAGCAAGCCGCGGCACCGTACGTCCCACGTAGCTATTGCTGCCTGCGAGCGGGGGAAGGTCGCGCCGGCTCAGACACGGTTGCCGCCTCCGTTGGCGCGCTTGTCGAGCGTCGCGGCGACGGCGTCGACGATGGCGTGATAGCCGGTGCAGCGGCAAAATTGCCGGCAAGATAGGTGCGGATCTCCGCGCGCGTTTTGCGCGCACCAGCGCGCACCAGCTCGGCCGCCGCCATCAGCATGCCAGGTGTACAGAAGCCGCATTGCAGCGCGTTGCGTTCGACGAAGGCCGCCTGCAGATCGGCAATCTCTCCGGTCGCGTCAAGGCCTTCGATGGTGACAACGTCGCTGCCGTCTGTTTGCACCGCCAACACGCGCAACCGCGCACCAACACGCCGTCAACCCTTACCGAGCAAGCCCCGCAGCTGCCATGCTCGCAGCCAAGGTGTGTGCCCGTGAGGCCCAATTCGGTGCGCAGAAAGTCGACGAGATGTTGGCGCACGGGGACGCTGCGGCGACACGTTCTCGCCATTGACGGTGAGGCTGATCGGCATGGTCTCTTCGCTCATGCTATTCTCGTTTGGCCGCTTGACCTGGCGCGCGCCTCGGCGAGTGCGCGGCGCGTCAGGACGCTTTGTAGATGGAGCCGCATCTTGGCGCTCGCCTGCGTGTTATCGATTGGGGCAAGATCTTCCGTTAGCGCGGCGACCGCGGCTTCCGCCGTCGCTGGGCCCAGGCGCCGGCCCTTGATGACCGCCAAGGCGCGCAGCGCCAAGGTCGGTCCGATCCTCGCTGGCGAAGTAGGCAAGGCGGCCATCGGCGATAATGCCCTCTTCGAGCAGCAGCTGGAAGGCCAGCCCGGCGATGGCGAAATCGCCGTGGCGGCGCGCTAGCTCTAGGAACACCGGGATGCGGTTTTGCCGCGCTGGGATCAGCGTTTCGATCAGCAGCTCATTGGGGCGGCGAGCCGTTGCATGTATGCCCTTGAAAAATCTGCCGCGGCGATCTCGCGGCGGCCTTGGCTGCTGGCAACGACGAAGCGCGCCTCGAGCGCCAAGGCGCAGGCGGGCAGCTCAGCGGCCGGATCGGCCAGGGCAATGCTGCCGCCAAAGCGTGCCGCGATTGCGCACGGCGAGGTGGGCCACGTGCGGCATGGCCTCCGCGAGCAATGGCAGGTATTGGCGCACGATCGGCGAATTGGCGACCTCCACGTGACGTGCGAGGGCGCCGATCCGCACCTGTCCCGCCTCAAAGCCTATGCCCTTGAGCGCATCGATCCGATTGATATCGATGAGCAATTTGGGTTGGAGACAGCCGCATGTTGAGGACCGGCATCAGGCTTTGTCCACCGGCCAGGATTTGCGCCTCTTGGCCGTGTTCCTCAAGCAGCTCCAAGACCTGCGCCACACCGCCGGCGCGCACATAGCTGAATTTTGGCGGCTTCACGCGCTCCCCACTGCCATGACGTGTTGTTGCCGCGGCAGGCTGCCATTGCCCTGTGGGCGGCGCAAGCCGCGCGCCCTGCGAGCAAAGCCAGGCGATGGGCGCCAGTCGCCGTCGCAGGCGCGCGCCCCTGCGCTTGAGCCTGGAGCCGGTCCCCTTTGCAAGCCGCCGCACGGCAGGCTAGGCAAGGGCGCTGGCGCGGCAGCGACGGGGTCACGATGGCAAGGGTTACGCTCTACACCACCCGCTTTTGTCCTTATTGCACCATGGCCAAGCGGCTGTTGGGGGCAAAGGGCGTGGCCTTTGAAGAGATCGACGTTGGTGGCAATTTAGCCTTGCGCCAGGGAGATGACGCGCAAAGCCAACGGTCGCCGCAGCGTGCCGCAGATTTGGATCGGGGAGACCCATGTTGGCGGTTGTAGCGAGCTTCATCAGCTCGATGCGACCGGCGAACTCGATGCGCTGCTCGCGGGCTGACCCGACGCAAGCGGCGTCGTTGGCGCGCACAGCGTCCGCTTTCGGCTGGCCGCCAGATGCCGGGCGGCGACATAGCCAAAGGTCATTGCTGGACCGATGGTGATCCCGGCGCCGGGGTAGGTGCCACCCATCACGCTCGCCGCATCGTTGCCGACGGCATAGAGGCCTTCGAGGGCAACCCCGTCGCCATCGATCACTTGCGCATGGGCGTTGGTGGCAATGCCGGCAAAGGTGCCAAGTCCGCCGGGAACGACGCGAACCGCATAGAAACGGCGGCTGCTCAAGCTGGTGCGATGCACGGATCGGGAAACTGGTCGGCGGCGCCGTTGAAGCGCTGATAGGCGTCGGAGCCGCGTTGGGATTGCGGTTCTTCGGCATGGCGCGCCGAGGCATTGAAAACGCGCAGCGTCTGGTCGAGCCCCTCGGCGTCGATGCCGCAGGCAAGCGCTAGCGCGTGCGGGCTGTCGCCGCTTTGATGTAGCCCGAAGTGAGAAACACCCGCATCGGCATCGGCGCCGGGCCGAGTGCGCCTAGCCGAAGCGCCGAATGGCACGGTGGTCACACACGATCCATGCCTCGATCGTGGCATCATCGCGGGCACGCCTCGATCAGCTCGGGGACATAGACGTGATAGGATTTGGACTCGTTGGCGAAGCGACGACCACGCCGATCAACGCTGATGTAGCCGGGCTTACCGCGCTCGTAGAAATGCGGAAACGGTATAAGGCTCCGTCGGGTTGCGGCACCAGCGACACCGGCGTCCATGCCGCCGGCTGGTGCACGGCATCACGGAGCCGGCCGCCGACGGATTGGGCGAGCCGCAGGCCATCGCTGGCATTGCCGCACGGGGGCAAGGTGGCGTGGTTCTTGCCGGCGCGCCGGTGGGCATAAAGACGCCGCGTTAAATCGTCGTTGCCGGGAAAGCCGCCGCGGGCCAGCACGACGCCCAATCGGGCCGTCACCTCAACGGGCTTGCCCTCCTTGTCGATCACGGCGCCGACAGTGCGCCTGCCCGCTTGGTGCAGTTCGACAATCGGCGAGGACAGCCAAAGCGGTATGCCGCGGGCGATCGCCGCAGCGGCCATGTGGCGCGATCAAGGCGTTGCCGTTCACGAGCTGCGTGCCGCGCGAGTGCGTCAGCCGATCACGCGCGTAGCGCGTCACCATACGGCCGACATGGGCGGCGGCCTTCAGCGAGCGCGACATCTGGAAGATAGGCGGCAGATCGGTGCGGCCGATCATCATGCCGCCAAACGCCATCATGGTCGTGATCGGCGCGCGCAGCTTGGGAAAAGCTCCCGAGACGGCGCCCGTCGAAGGTCCCGGCCCGAGCGATCGGCCGCCCCGCAAGGCGCCCGGCTCGTCGGGGTGATAGTCGGCCCAGGTCGGCACCAGCGAAAAGACGGCGAATCCTCGCGCGCAAAGCAGTCGAGCATGGCCGGCGCATTGTCGAGGAAGGCTTCGGCCTTCGCCCGGTCCAGCCGATTGCCGATGTGGTGTGCCGAGTAGTCGAGCGCGCGCTTAGCGCGGTCGGCAGACGCCGGCCGCGCGCTGCGCCGAATTGATGGGTATCCACGACCACGCCCGCCGAATAGGCCGTCGTGCCGCCGAACAGGGCGCCTTTTCGACCATGATGACGTCGAGGCCTTCCAGGTGCGCCGTCAGCGCCGTGGCAAATCCGGCCGCCCGGATCTGGCCACCAGCACGTCGCACGTGACGTCGTCTAGCGTTCAATGTCGTCCTCGCGCTTAGGGCTGGCGGGCAGCGAAATAGGCAAGGTCGAGAATCTCTGCATCGCTGGTCCGCGCCAGCACATCGGCCATCGACGCGTCATAGCCCGGCCGCGCGTTGGATTTGTACGCGCGCATGGCTTTGATCAGGTAGTCCTCGCGCTGCCCGGCCAAACGCGGAATGTTGTCGCGCCCGGACAGGTCCGGGCTGTGACAGATCACGCAGCGGTACTGGCGCACCAGCGCCTGGCCCCGATCGATCCGCGCCGGATCGATGGGTCTCGCCGTCTGCAGGAGGCGCGGGAAGCTTGGCGATAAAGTCGGAAAAAGTGCGCAGATCGTCATCGGATAGGTCCTTGCTGGCCTCGTTCATCACCTCAAGGAGGCGCTGGCTGAGCGCGGAACAGGTAAAGTTGGATCAGGAGGTAGGGTGCCGGCTGGGCCCCAGCGATGGTACGGCCGGCAAGCTCGATTGGCCCTGCTCGCCGTGGCAGGCAAGACAGGGTGCCAGGCGCTGCTCTGAGGTTTCTGCGCGCGCAGCCAAGCTCATGGCGCCAAAGCACGCCAGCGCGGCCAGCGTGCTGCGCGCACGCAGCGGGCGGGGAAAGTGCCGTGGCTTGGGCAAGGTCGGGAGGCCGACCGCCCCCGACCTTGCGTTGCGGGCGAGGTTATTTGCCGGCAACGCGAGCGCTTCCTCGGCTCACACGATAGACCGCGCCGTTGAAGTCGTCGGACACCAGCATCGATCCATCCGTCATCGGAAGCACGTCCACTGGACGGCCGACGTAGTTGTTGTTCTGGATGAAGCCGGTGATGAACGGCTCCATCGACCGGACCGCTGCCAGTCGCCATTGAGCTTGATCGACCACGACGTCGCCGCCGATCTTCGCGCTGCTGGTTCCACGAGCCGTGCCGGGCCAGGAAGATGGCGTTCTGGTATTCGATGCCGAAGCCCGTTGCCGGCGTAGAACTTCAGACCCAAGGCCGCGGCGTGGGGCCCGAACAGGGCCAGCGGCTTGGTGAACTCGCTGCAGGAGCGTCCCCAGCCGAACTCCGGGATCGGTGAAGTTGCCCTGGTGGCAATAGGGATAGCCGAAGTTGTCCTTGCCGGGCTGTGTGACGCGATTGAGCTTGTCCTCCGGCATGTCCTCCGACAGCCAGTCGCGCGCGTTTTCGGAGAAGTAGAGCTGCTGTCAAGGTCGGATGCCAGTCCATACCCACGATCTGGCGGATGCCCGTGGGCGTAGACCTCGAGGCCCTTGCCGTCGAGCCCGACACGATAAGATCTTGGCGTGCCGCTTCGAGGGCATGCAGATGTTGCACGGCGCGCCGACCTGGAAGTAGAGCTTCTCGTCGGGCCCGACGGTCAGATACTTCCAGCCGTGCGGCCTCGTCCTTCGGCAGGTCGCTCAGAATCACGGTCGGTTTGGGCGGATTGTCGAGATTGTCCTCGATCTTCGTCGATTTTGGAGATCTGCGACAGTTCGGCGATGTAAAGCGTGCCCTTGTGCACGACGATGCCGTTCGGGCCGGTGCAGACCGGAGGCGATAACCTTCACCTCGCGCTTGCCGTCCTTCTCGACGATGGCGTGGATCTTGTCCTGCAGGCGGCTGCTGACGAACACGGTGCCCTTGTCGCCCAGCCGCAGCGAGCGGGCGTTGGGGACGCCGGCCGCATAGAGTTCGATCTTGAAGCCGGTTCTTAACCTTGCAGCTTGTCGAGCGGTAGCTTGTCGGCGGCGGTCGGTACGGGCGGGGAGCAACCGGGGCCAACTTCTTGGCGGCCTCCGTGTCGGGCCGACCGAGCAGGGGTGAACCCGGCGGGAGTGGCTGTGGTGTGCCGTGGCCGGTGCGGCCGGCGCTTGCTGGGCGCGGGCCTCCATGACGGCGCTGGCCGCCAGCGCGGCAGCGGCACAAAAACCTGAAACGACAAAGATCTTACGCATTAGTGCCTGAACCCAAGACCGCTTCTAGACCACGTGGCCGAACGGTTGGGGCCAACTCTATTCGCACGCCTCCCGTCTGCCAACGGCCAGGCTCACGGGGAGGGCGACCGGTGCTGCGCGTCCCGGTCCGAAGAAATGCCCGATCACGGCCATCGACAAGACAAGCCGTTCTGGGCTAGAACGCGCGCGATCTCCCACGACGCCCCGCCGTCGGCCGCCCATGCCATGGGCGGGACCGGGAGCGGTTGACGCAATTGAGGACCCCATGACCGTCATTTTGGAGCTCGAGCGCGAGCAGATCAGCGCCATCGTCGCCAAACGCTCCGTTCCCGAGTTTGGCCCGGGGGACACCGTCAAGGTGATGGTCAAGGTCATCGAAGGCATGGAGGTCGACCCCAAGCGACAAAAGGAAGGCCAAGGCCGAGGAACCCAAGGGCCCCGGGTTTCGCCTGCAGGCCTACGAGGGTGTCGTGATCGCCCGCTCGGGCAGCGGCATTAACGAAAGTTTCACGGTGCGCAAGATTTCCTACGGCGAGGGGGTCGAGCGCGTGTTTCCCATCTACTCGCCCTACATCACCGAGATCGAGGTGCTGCGCCGCGGCAAGGTGCGCCGCGCCAAACTCTATTACCTGCGCGGTCGCAGGGGCAAATCGGCGCGCATCTTCGAGCGTACCGATGCCCGCGCCAAGCGCCTCAACGCGGCCTTCAAGGGCTTCAAGCGGCCGAAGGGCGAAGCCGATGACCTCACCAGGATCAAGGGGTCGATCAGCTGTTGGCGGCTCGCCTCAATCAGCTCGGCGCCATCAAATTCGAACAAATCGCCAATTTTTCCGACGATGACATTGCCAATCTCGACGAGGCGCTATCCTCGCCGGGCGCATCGAGAAGGACGATTGGGTCGGGCAGGCGCAAAGCCTTGCGGCCGAGTCTGGCCGCCGCGGAAGTGCCCGTAGCCGAGGATGTGAAGACAGCCAAGAAGTAGGCGAAGGCGCCTTTGCCGGCTGGCGGCCCCGCGAATTGAGCTAAGGTTCCCGGTGGGTTCTTGGTGCTCGACGTTTCGGCCGCTCGCATGCGCCGACGATTGATCTTCGCCGATCGTGCCGAAGCCGGCGGGTTGCTGGCGGCGCGACTGCAAGACCTCAGGCTCGATCACCCCGTTGTCTTCGCCTTGCCGCGTGGCGGCGTGCCGATCGGCGCGGAGGTGGCGCGTTCGCTGTCGGCGCCACTCGAGGTGGTTTTCGCGCGCAAGCTTGGGGCGCCGCAGCAGCCGGAGCTGGCGATAGGGGCGGTAGCCGGCGTCAGCGACGCCCCTGAAATCGTGCTCAATAGGCGGCTCATCGCCAGCCTCGGACTGAGTGAGGCATTCATTTTGCAAAGCGCGGGACGCGAGCTGGCGGTGATCGAACGCCAGAGAGCCCAATACGAGGCCGTGCGCCCGAGGACCAGCGTCGAGCACCCGACCGCCATTGTTGTCGACGACGGCGTGGCAACGGGAATGACCATGCACAAAGCCGCGCTGCGTCATCTGCGGCGCAAGCAACCGACCCGGTTGCTCGCGGTAACGCCGGTGGCGGCGCGCGAGGCGGCCGCCATGTTGCAACGGGAAGCGGATGCAGCCGTGCTGCTGAGCGCGCCGCGCCGCTTCGGCTCGGTGGGTGGATTTTACCGCAGCTTTACGCAAGTGAGCGATGAGGAAGTCATCGCCCTATTGGGAGCCTGCAACGGCCGGCACAGCTCGGGCTAGAGCGATGGCCGCCGCCGTGGTCGGCCCTTGCGCGGCGCGGTTTGTGGCCCGCCCTCGCGCGTGGGCCAGCGAACCCAGGGTGCCTGCGTCGCTGTGGGCGGCTCAACCCGCGGGCGCCAGGATGCCGCGCAGGTCGCCAACCACGCGATCCGGAGCCAGTTCTGGGTACTCGTCGGGCGCGCCCGCCCGGTTCACCCAGACGACAGTAGAAACCAAAGCGCCTTGGCGCCGGCAATGTCCCAACGATTGACGATTGAAGGAAATCTCCTGCGCGTCGGCAAACCTGAAGTGATCGCTGGCAAGTTGGTAGACCGGCCGTGCCGGCTTGAAAGAGCCGACGGCGGCGACCGACAAGACCGCCTCGAACATGCCGTGGAGGCCCGCCGCGGCTACGGCGTCGGCGAGCATGTCGGGGTCGCCGTTCGACAGGATCGCGACGACGGCGCCCTTCTGCTTCAGGGAGCTCAGTACCTCCCGCACCTCCGGATAGGGCGGCATGGCGCGGTAGGTTGCCAGTAGACCGGCGCGAACTTCGCCGCCGACCGGCACCCTGTTGCCGCGATGGCAAAATCCAGACTGCGCTGCGCCAGCCGCCAAAACGTCGCGGGCGTGCGCGTAAGGCTATGATGCCAACTGTATTCGATGTGCTTGGTGCGCCAGGCGCTGGAGAGCTGTTGCCATTGTGGTCCGATCGCGGCCTGGTGACGCTCTGCGGCGGCTTGCAGATCGAAGAGCGTGCCGTAGGCATCGAATACGTAGCGATGCATCGCTATTGTCCGGTTTTGCCACGGATGAGGTGAATGATGCCGGAGAAGTCCGTGCCTCCCTCACCCCAGGCGTTGTGCAAGCCGTACAATTGCGCCGCCGCTGCGCCCATCGGCGTGCTCGCGCCCGCGCCCGCGGCGGCCTCTTGCGCGAGCTTCAGATCCTTGAGCATCAGCGCGCTGGCAAAGCCGGGTTTGTAGTTGTTGTTGGCCGGCGACGACGGCACCAAGCCGGCTACGGGGCAATAGCTGGTCAGCGCCCAGGATTGGCCCGAAGAGGCGGCGGCGACATCAAATAGCGCTTTGGGCGACAGGCCCAGCTTTTCGGCCAGCGTAAAGGCTTCGCTGACGCCGATCATATTGATGCCGAGCATCATGTTGTTGCAAATCTTGGCGGCTTGGCCGGCGCCTGCCTCTCCGCAATGGACGACGCGCCGGCCCATGCTTCCAGGATCGGCTTGGCCTGGGCGAAGGCTGCGGCCGCACCGCCCGCCATGAAGGTCAAGGTCGCGGCTTCCGCGCCGCTGACGCCGCCGGAGACCGGCGCATCCAGTGAAGCCATGTCTGCCTGGCTCGCAAGCCGATGTGCCGCGCGGGCCGACGTCACATCGATGGTCGATGAATCGATGAAGAGCGTGCCCGGCTTGGCCGCCTTCAGCACGCCGCCGCTGTAAACGTCGAGCACCTGCTTGCCGGCCGGAAGCATGGTGACGACCACATCGGTGTCCTTGGCAGCACGCTCGGCCGAGTGCGCAGCCTCGACGCCGCGGTCGGCGGCTCGCTCCAGATTCCGCCTACAAGGTCGAAGCCCGTCACCGCGTGGCCCGCCTTGACGAGGTTGCCCGCCATCGGCAGCCCCATGTTGCCCAATCCGATGAAGCCGATTTTGGCCATGGGTTCCTCCCGTACGCCGCCTATTGGGACGTTACGCAGCATTGCGCCCGTCCGCCAGCCTTCGTTGGCCTAGCTCTTCCAGCCGGTAGCCGGTACGGAAGATCCACCAGACGAGCCCCAGACACAGCGTCGTGAATAGGGCGGCCGCGGCCAGGCTGATGGCCCGACGTTCACGTCGGCGATGCCGTAGAAACTCCAGCGAAAGCCGCTGATCAGATAGAGGATCGGGATTGAACAGGCGTGATGGTCTGCCACACTGGCGGCAGCACGTGGATCGAGTAGAAGCTACCGCCCAGGAAGGTGAGCGGCGTGATGATCAAGCAGCGGGATCACCTGCAGCTTTTCAAAGCCGTCCGCCCACACGCCGATGATGAAACCGAACAGGCTGAAACTGACCGCCGTCAGGATCAGGAAGGCGATCATCGCCAGGGATGATCGATGCGTGATCGGCACGAAAAGCCCCGCCGTCGCGAGGATGATCAGCCCAAGAATGATCGATTTGGTGGCGGCCGCGCCGACGTAGCCGAGCACGATCTCGAGATAGGAGATCGGTGCCGACAACAGCTCGTAGATGGTGCCGACGAACTTCGGAAAGTAAATGCCGAACGAAGCGTTGGCCGATGCTTTGCGTCAGCAGCGATCAGCATGATGAGGCCAGGCACGATGAAGGCGCCATAGCTCACGCCGTCGATCTCGCGTAATGCGCGAACCGATGGCAGCGCCTGAATACGACGAAATAGAGCGACGTCGAGATGACCGGTGAGACGATGCTCTGCAGCAACGTGCGACCGGTGCGCGCCATTTCGAAAGGTATAGATGGCCCATACCGCGCCGCCAATTCATTGCCCGCGCCTCACCAGATCGACGAAGATGTCCTCAAGCGAGCTTTGCGTGGTGTTGAGGTCGCGGAAGCGGATACCGGCCTCGTGCAAATTCCGAAGCAATGCCGTAATCCCGGTGCGCTCGGCCTGCGTATCGTAGGTGTAGACCAATTCGCGCCCCTCGTTAGCGAGAGGTAAGGTTGTGGTCGGCCAAACCCGCCGGGATCCCATCGAGCTTCTGCAAGCAGCTGTAGCGTCAGCTGCTTTTTGCCAAGTTTGCGCATCAGCTCGACTTTGTCCTCGACCAGGATGAGTTCGCCTTTGCTGATGATGCCGATGCGGTCGGCCATCATTTCGGCTTCCTCGATGTAGTGGGTGGTGAGGATGATGGTGACCCCGGAGTCGCGCAGGGCGCGCACCACGCCCCACATATCCTTGCGCAGCTCTACGTCGACGCCCGCGGTCGGTTCGTCGAGGAACAGGATCTTGCGGCTCGTGGGCAAGCGCCTTGGCGATCATTACCCGGCGTTTCATGCCACCGGAAAGCGTCATGATCTTGTTGTCCTTCTTGTCCCACAAGCGACAAATCCTTCAACACCTTGCCGATGTAGGCGGGAGCCGCGGGCCTACCCCACAGCCCGCGGCTGAAGCTGACCGTGGCCGAGACCGATCTCGAAGGCGTCGGTGGCGAGCTCCTGCGGCACCAGACCGATCAGCGCGCGCACGGCGCGATAGTGCCGCACGATGTCGAGCCCGTTGACGCTGACCCGGCCTTGGCTGGCGTTGGCGATACCGCAGATGATGTTGATCAAAGTGGTCTCTGCCCGCCCCGTTAGGGCCGAGCAGGGCGAAGATTTCGCCCTGCCGAATTTCGAGGTTGATGCGCCTCAGGGCCTGGAACCCAGAGGCATAGGTCTTCGACAGATCGAGGACGGAAATGACCGGGGGCATGGCTGCGGATATTGGCTCGCTTCTAGGGCTTGTCACGGGGTCCGTTTAACGGTCGCTCGGCAGACGCCGCGGCCGGCCACCGGCACGCATCGATTGCCAGCAAAGGTAAGGTCTGCCACTGGCCGGCAGCGAGCCGTCCGCCGCGGCCGGCGTGCGGGGACGGCAACGCTTTCTTCACCGCATTTGGTGGGAAGTGCAAGAAACGTCCCGGCAACCGGTTTGGCAAGGGCAATGGGATCTTCCTGTGTTGAAGCCCGTCGTTTTATTTCTGGCACTGCTGGCGGTGGCTAAGCTTGGGCACGAGCAATACCTTTTCAGGACCGCGACCAGGGACGCGATCCTTGGTGCCTACCGGGAACATGCGACCGAAGCGTGTCAGCGGCAGGCGCGTGGCATGGCCCAGCCGTGTCCGCGCAGGCCTGGGCCAGTCCGGTCGCCATCCAATTGGTCATCGGCAAGAGTGGCCTCGACGTCAACCTGTGGCAGGTCGACCAACGCCCTGTGGAGCGCCCGCTTCCGCAACCCGTATTTGCTCCTGACCGCCGGCCAGTATTCGGGCACGATCTATTGCGAGTATGACATCCTCAACGCCGCGGCGTCCGTGCACCGGCTGTGACGCTCGCGGCATTGGCGGGGCCTCTTGAACTCGCCGAGGCGATGCCGCTAACTGGGGCCGACGCAGCGCAGGGGGAAGCTGGCCATGACGACCGCCGCAGCAGGGCTACGCCCGACGCCACCGCTTGCCGCGCTGGGCAAGGGAGCGGATCAAAGTCTACCAGCATTCGGACCTCATCTACTGGTGGGTGGTGTGGGCGTACGGTTATTTCTGCGCCTTGCTCACCTATCTGCAGGGTCGACCGGTCGTTCTTTCCGACGACGGGCGCAAGGTGCTGTTCCATCCGGAGCGCCTGGCTCGGCATCTCGTTCGTGGCGCTGGCGCTATTTGTGCTCATTTTCACCAACGGCGCGTGCGCGTGGCGTCAAATCTCGCGTCCTCTTTCTGGTGCTGCTCGTGATCGGCTTCGGCGTGCAAATCCTGCAGGGTTGGGACGGGCTCTTGAGCTATTTTCCGTTGCTGCTCGTCTATATGAACCAGGCCTTCTACGTGTTGTTTTCCAGTATTCTCCTGTTGGCCTGGCTGTTCACCGTACTTTTCAGCGATTGCATCACCTACTGGGAGTTCGCGCCAGGGCTGATCAGCAGGCGCCAGCGCTTCAGTGAGGGCGGAGAATCTTTCGCCACCCCCACTTGCAAACGCGCCGGCAGAGCGACGACATCTTCGTGCATCGCGTGCTCGGTCTGTGGTTTTTGGGTTTTGGTACCGGGGATCTCGACATCCAGTTCAGCGTGCCGAGCGGTGAACGGCACTTCCATTTGCAAAACGTCTGGCGGGTCGCCGCAGTGGAGCGCGAGATCAATCGCTTGGTGGCCAAGCTATGCGCCCCGCGCTGCGCTAGACCGGCTGCAGTCAGTCCTGCCTGCGGCTGGCCCTTGGCCATGCCGCGCGCCTGCATCGCGCCCGTAATTTCATCGAGGCTTGCCGGATCGTCGATGGTGGCCGGCATCTTCCAGGCCTCGCCGTCGGCGATCTGGCGCATGGTGCCGCGCAGGATCTTGCCAGAGCGGGTCTTGGGCAGCCGCTTGACCGTCATCACCGTCTTGAAGGCGGCCACTGGACCGATCTCCTCGCGCACCAGCTTGACGACCTCAGCCCTCGATCTCCGCGGGCGGCCGGTTGACGCCGGCGTTGAGCACGATGAACCCGGCCGGGATCTGGCCCTTCATCGCGTCGGCGACGCCGACCACGGCGCACTCGGCGACGTCGCTGGTGGCGAGCCACCACCTCTTCCATCTGCCCGGTCGACAGGCGGTGGCCCGGCCACGTTGATGACGTCGTCGGTGCGCGCCATCACATAGACGTAGCCGTCGGCGTCGATGTAGCCGGCGTCCGAGGTGGTGTAGTAGCCCGGAAACTCCGGCGAGGTAGCTAGTGCGGAAACGCTGCGTCGTTCCTCCACAGCGTCGGCAGGCAGGAGGGCGGCAGCGGCAGCTTGACGGCGAGCGTGCCTGTGGTCACCGGGCTTGACCGGCTTGCCCGTGTCATCGAGCACCTGCAAGCTCGTAGCCCGGCATCGGCACCGTCGGCGAGCCGTACTTGACCGGCAGGGCGCCGAGCCCGACGGGATTGCCGCAGATCGGCCAGCCCGTCTCCGTCTGCCACCAGTGGTCGTAGACCGGCACCTTGAGATTGGTCTCCGCCCACTTGATGGTTTCCGGGTCGGCGCGCTCACCGGCAAGGAACAAGCGTGCGGAAACGGCGCGCAGGTCGTAGCAGCCGATCTGCTCGCCCTTCGGGATCCTCCTTCTTGATGGCCCGGAAGGCCGTGGGCGCGGTGAACATCGCCGCGCACGCCGTGCTCGAGCGATCACGCGCCAGAAGGCGCCGGCATCAGGCGTGCCAACCGGCTTGCCCTCGTAGAGGATGGTGGTGGCAGCCGTGCAGCAGCGGCGCGTAGCAGATGTAGGAATGGCCGACGACCCAGCCGACATCGGAGGCGGCCCAGAAGGCCTCGCCCGGATCGACGCCGTAGTGGTTCTTCATGGTCCACTTCGAGCGCCACCATGTGCCCGCCGTTGTCGCGAACGACGCCCTTGGGCGATCCGGTGGTGCCGGACGTGTAGAGGATGTAGAGGGGATCCGGTGGCGGCGACGGAGACGCAGCCGGCCTTGCGTCCGCGCGCGCTTGGCGTCGGCAATCGCGCGCGCCCAATCGTGGTCACGACCGGCCAGCATGCTCGCCTCTGCCATCGGCCGCTGCAGCATCACGACGGCCTGCGGCTTGTGCGTCGCCAGCGTCAGATGCGCCGTCGAGCAAGGGCTTGTAGTGCACGATGCGGCCCGGCTTCGATGCCGCAGGAGGCCGATAGGATGGCCGATCGGCTTGGCAGTCATCGATGCGGGTGGCCAACTCCGGTGCGGCAAAGCCGCCGAACACCACCGAGTGAATGGCGCCGATGCGCGCGCAGGCAAGCATGGCGATCGACGGCCTCGGGGATCATCGGCATGTAGATAATGACCCGGTCGCCCTGCTTGACGCCGAGGTCACTGCAGCACGCCGCCCAGCGTCGCCACCTCGTCGCGGAGCTCCACGATAGGTGTAGGCGCGAATGGTCTGGGTGACGGGACTGTCGTAGATCAGCGCCGTCTGCGCTGCGCCCGCCGCTCTCCACGTGCCGGTCGAGGCAGTTGCAGGCCGTATTGCATTCGGCGCCGGCAAACCAGCGTCCGTATTGCCCGGCATAGGGATCAAACACGCTGATCCCACGGCTTGTACCAGTCGATCGCGCGCGCGGCCTCGGCCCAGAAGTGGGCGGGATCGCGCTCCCAGGCGGCGTATACCTCGTGATAGCGGCTCGGCATGGCAATTCCTCTTGCGGCGCCCAAGGCGGCTTGGCCCGTCCGTGCTGGCCAGCGGTCATACTGCCAAGCGATGCCGCGAATGTAACGGGCTATTTGGCGGGCGCTGTCCAGCGACCATCGGCAATCCGCCGCAGGGGATCAGGATCGCGCTGGTAGAGGTAGACCCAGGCCGTCACGTCCGCCGTGGCGAGCGGCCGCGCCGGCGCGTTCGAGGCGTGCGTACTCGCCATCGCGGCGGCCCGCAACCAGGCCCTCATAGGCATCGAGCCAGCCGAGGCTCGTCACGGGATCTGTCAAAACGTAGAGTTCGCCATGCACGCGCTCCTCGGCGTTCGGGGTGTCGACGACGCCAGGATACCAGGCGATCCTGTAAAGGCGTCCCTGGATCGAGGCGGGTCCGAGCAACGTGGCCTCGCGCGCCAGTCTAGCCGCCATCGGATGGCCGGTCGCGGACATCAGCGTACCGTAGACGAACAGGTTCGGGTTAGTCACCGCGCCTCACGCTGACCACCCCGCGTCGGAGCCGGCGACAGATATCCCGCGGCGCTCGCCTCGCCGGGCGTTGAGGGCTCGCCACGGCTTGCCGCAGGTCCGCGTGCCGGCGGGCAGCCGCCGTCGTCTGCAAGCGAGGCTTCCCGCGGGCCGATCAGGTCCTGCCTGTAGTACTCGATCCCAGCGCCGATCGACCCAGGGATAAGATCCTTTCTGGGCAGCGGGCGAGCGCCGTGTCGGCCGAGAGTACGAGCAAGCTCGCGCTCGTCAGTGCGCGCGAGGCGCGCGGGTGGCCGCTGGACTTTGATCATGCCCACCGATTAGGCGGTTGCGACCGATTTGTCGAGATTTTCGCGGCCTCGGCGGCTTAGAAGCTGACGCACGATAGACCATCCACGCGCAGCACGCTCTCCTGCACGAACCGCGCTCTTATAGGCGTTGCGGATCGCCTCGATCCTGGGGTCGCTCTCGGCCGTGCGCGGCGCCCAGATGAGCAAAAAAGGCGGGATCCCCTCCTTATGCACGCTATCTGCGTTGCGCCACTGCCCATAACCCGTCAGCACCGTCAATCCATCAGGAAAACGCGGCGTTACCTCGCTGTCGAGGAAGGCTTGCCAGTCTACCTCGCCGACCGCGGCACCGCCTTTGCGCCCGCTGCCAAACAAAAGCTCTATGCGTGCCATCTGCGCCATGCCGGATCGGCACGTCGATGCGCCCTCGCCGGGCAGCACGGCCCGCCACGCGCTGAGCGTGCCGGCGGCGAGGGCGAGGCCGCCGAGCGCCGTCAGCAGCAGTCTGGTATTTTCTGTCATGAGCTTTCCGCTACTCGGGGACCCGCGCCGCATGGTAAAGAAAGCGCCGCGATCGTTTGGAGACCCTGAGCGCCATGGCGCAGTACAAGCTGCATGTGCTTCTGCCAGTCGGGCAATTCCTACAAGGTTGCCCTCTATCTTGAATGCGCCAAGCTCGATTGGGAGCCCGTCTTCGTCGACTTCATGCACGGGGCCACGCGCGAGCCTAAGTGGCGCGAGAGCGTGAATGAGATGGGCGAAGCTGCCGGTGCTGGAGACGGCGGCCGGCAAGCTCAGCCAGTCTGGTGCCATCCTCATCCATCTGGCCGGCTTGACGGGAAATTTGCGCCGCAAAACGAGGCAGAGCGCAACGAGGCGCTGCGCTGGATCCTATTCGACAATCACAAGTTCACCAGCTATTTCGCCACCTATCGCTTCTGCAGGCCTCGCGCCGCAAGCGGCCGATCCGAACGTATTGGCGTTCCTGAAGGGCCGGTTTGACGCGGCCGCCGGCATCCTCGACAAGCATTTGGCAGCCAGCAAATTTGTGCTGGGCGACAAGCCGACCATCGCCGACTTTTCCATCGCGGGTTACGTATTTTATCCTCTGGATGAACATGGCTACGATTGGGCCAAGAGCCACCCGAATATCCATGTCTGGAGCGAGCGGATGCGGGCGCTCCCCGGTTGGAAAATCCCTATGAGCTTATGCCCGGCGAGCGCATCAAGCCGTTGAGATAGGGAAGGTGCAGGTGGCCATAGCGACCCGGCTGAGCGAGCGGCTGCAGATCAGGCATCCGGTCATCTGTGCACCGATGGATGGAATCGCCGGCGGCAAGCTCGGCGGCGGCGGTGTCGAGTGCCGGTGGCCTCGGATTGCTGGGTGGCGGTTACGGCGACGAGGAGGCTTGGTTCGAGCGTGAGTTCAGCGCCGCCGGCAACCAGCGGATCGGCTGCGGCTTCATCACTTGGGCCTTGCGCCGCAAGCCTGAGCTTGGAGGCCGTGATCGCCCGCAAGCCCGAGGCGATCTTTCTTTCGTTCGACGACCCGGAGCCCTTCGCCAGTCGCGCCAGGGCGGCGGGTATTGCGCTTCTTCTGCCAGCTGCAAACGCGGGCCGATGCCGAGCGCGCGCTCGATTGCGGGGCCGACGTCATCGTTGCCCAGGGTACCGAGGCCGGCGGGCACGGCGGCACGCGCGCGACCTTCACGCTGGTGCCCGAAATCGCCGACCTGATCGCCAAGCGTGCCCCAGGGACCTTGCTGTGTGCGGCCGGCGGCATCGCCGACGGCAGAGGACTGGCTGCGGCACTGATGCTGGGGGCCGACGGGGTGGTGGTCGGTACGCGTTTCTGGGCCTGCGAGGAATCGCTGGTCCCCGCGCCGCTCAAGCTAGCCGCCTTGGCCGCGGGCGGCGATGATACGGTGCGCCAGCACCTATTGGACATCGTGCGCAAACGCGCCTGGCCGGCACGTTACACGGGCCGCGTTTTGCGCAACGACTTTGTGCGCCAATGGCTTGGGCGCGAGGAAGAGCTCAAGGCGCGACGCATCTCGAGGCCGAGCGCTACCAGGCCGCAGCGAAAGCGGCCGATCTCTGGGATTGCCGCCACCATCGTCGGCGAGGCTATCGGCCTGATTAGCAGCCATCGAACCGGCCGGAGTGATCCTCGAACGCATGGTCGCGGAGGCTGAACAGCTTTTGGCTAGGGGACCGATCATCACCGGTGCTGGCATCGCATGACTGCTGAGGTCGCGATCTGAGACTGCCGGGGCCTGCGGGACGGCTTTCTAGCTCGCTCACGGTTGTGGCTTTGTCCGGCTTGCCTGATGGCTTCACTACGACACTGCCTGAAGCTCCTGGGTGATCGCGTCCCGAGCCCGCAAGGGCAGCCAACAGTTCGAGAGGATTTGAACCGATGGACTTCATCCTCAACGAGGAGCAGACCGCGATACTGGAGACGGCGCTCGCCTTCGCTCAGGAGCGCATCGCTCCCTTCGCGGCCGAGTGGGACGAGAAGTGCCACTTTCCCGTCGACGTCATCAAGTGAGGTCGGCGGCGCTCGGCATGGCCGCCATCTACGTGCCGGAGGAGCAGGGCGGCTCGGGGCTTTCGCGGCTGGATGGCGCGCTGATCATGGAGGCGCTGGCCTACGGCTGTCCCGCCATCTCCGGCTACATCTCCATCCACAACATGGTGGCGTGGATGGTGGCCAAGTACGCCTCCGACGCGCAGGTCGCGGCCTGGATGCCCAAGCTCGCCTCGATGGACTGGCTGTCGAGCTATTGCCTGACCGAGCCGGGCGCCGGCTCCGATGCGGCCGCGCTCAAGACCTCGGCCAAGCGTACCGGCGATCACTACGTGCTCAACGGCAGCAAGCAGTTCATCTCCGGCGCCGGCGCCGCCGACTTCTATTTCGTCTTCGCGCGCACCGGCGAGCGAGGGCGCCAGCGGCATCTCGGCCTTCGCGGTGATGAAGGACACGCCCGGGCTTTCCTTCGGCGCCAACGAGAAGAAGATGGGCTGGAACGCGCAGCCGACCCGCCAGGTGATCTTCGACAACTGCAAGGTGCCGGCCGCCAATCCGCATCGGCGAGGAGGGCCACGGCTTCACGCTTCGCCATGAGCGGGCTCGACGGCGGGCGCATCAACATCGGCGCCTGCTCGCTGGGCGCGGCCTGGTGCGCGCTCGACAAGGCGCGCGCAGTACATGCTCGAGCGCAAGGCGTTCGGCCGGCCAGCATCGCCGACTTCCAGGCGCTGCAGTTCAAGATCGCCGACATGGCGACCGACCTGGAGGCCGCGCGGCTGATGATCTACCGCGCCGCCGATGCGCATCGACCGCGCCGATCCACAGGCCTCCATGTACTCGGCGATGGCCAAGCGCCTGGCCACCGACTTCGGCTTCGAGGTGTGCAACGAGGCGCTGCAGATCCACGGCGGCTACGGCTATCTCAAGGACTACGGCCTCGAAAAGCTGGTGCGCGATCTGCAGGGTGCATCAGATCCTGGAAGGCACCAACGAGATCATGCGCGTGGTGATCTCGCGCAAGGTTCTCGGCTGGCAACCGCGGGTGAACCAGAGCCGCAACCCTGTCAAAGCGAGCCAGCGTCCGGCCGGCCGCTGAGCCGTGAGCGCCAAGCCCTCCTGCTTGGCCTGCTCGGCGTCGTGATCTTCGGCCTGACCTGCCGGCGACGCGCCTCGCCGTCGCCGATTTCGATCCGCTGTTCGTGACGGCTGGCCGCTCGCTGGTGGCGGCCGCGCTCGCCAGCCTCACCCTGCTGTGGGCGCGCCCGCAACCGCCGGCGCGCCGCGACTGGCCGCGGCTTGCAGCCTTTGCCGTTGTTCTCCATCATCGGCTTTCCGCTGCTGATGGCGATCGCCATGCAATATGCGCCGGCCTCCCACGGTGCCGTGGTGCTGGCCGTGCTGCCGCTGCTGACGGCGATGGGCGGCGCCGCTGGTCGCCGGCGAGCGGCCGTCGCTGGGATTTTGGGCCTGCGGCCTGGCAGGGACCGGCACCGTGCTCGTGCTACTCGGTACTGACGGGGAGCGCGTCCGGCGCGCTGCAGTGGGCCGACCTGCTGCTGCCGGCCTCGGCCGTTTCGCGCGGCCATGGCCTACGCGCTCGGCGGCGAGATGGCGCAGGCGCATCGGCGGTTGGGAGGTGATCTCCTGGGCCCTGGTGTTCTCGCCGCGCCGTGCCATGCTGCTGCCTGCCTGTTCGCCTGGCCGAGCAACTGGGACGCGCAGTGCATCGGCTTGGGCCGGATTTCTCTATGTATCCGTGTTCAGCATGTTCCTCGGTTTCTTCGCCTGGAACAAGGGCCTGGCGCTCGGCGGGATCGCCAGGCTGGCCAGATCCAACTGCTGCAGCCGTTCGTGGCGCTCGCTGCCTCTGCCGTCCTGCTCGGCGAGGCGGTGGGCTGGCTGGAGGTCGGCCTTTGCCTGCCTGGTCGTCGGCATCGTGGCTTTGGGCTGGCGGATGCGGGTGGCGCGCTACTAGCCCGCGGTCCCGGCGCCGGCGGTTCTTGCCGTCCGTTCTCGCCCCGCGGCACGGGCCGCAAGCTTGAGCGACTACGGGGCGCAGGGTTGCGGTCGCGAAGCCGCCCGGGTCTGGCGGCCTTTTTCGCATCCTGCGCAATCGGCCCCGACACCGCCCGCGGCCGGGCGCGGCAGGATTGCGTCGGTCGGTCCTCGACCCCATCTTTGTTGTCAGAAAGGCCGGGCCGGCCCCAGGTTTGCGAATGGCCGCGACCCTGCCATCACTGCTGGATCGGCATGGCCGGCGCAAAGTGTTGTCGGCCCGGAGGAAGCCCGGAGCTCACACGCCAGATGCCCAAACACGCTGTCAGCCTCGACGACAAGTACGCCCTCGACGAGACGCGGCAGCTGTTGACCGGCACCCAGGCGATCGTCCGCCTGATGCTGACGCCAGCGCGCCCGCGACGTGAAGGCGGGGCTCAATACGGCAGGCTACGTCACGGGCTACCGCGGCTCGCCGATCGCCTCGCTGGAGGCGGCGATGCTGCGCGCCAAGGGCATCCTGCGAGCCCAACCACATCAAGTTCATGGCCGGCCTCAACGAGGACCTGGCCGCCACGGCGCTGTGGGGCTCGCAGCAGGCCGAGCTGCGGGGCGAGGGCAAGTACGACGGCGTGTTCGGCGTCTGGTACGGCAAGGGCCCCGGCCTCGACCGCACCGGCGACGTGTTCCGCCACGCCAACCACGCCGGCACCTCCAAGCACGGCGGCGTGCTCGCGCTGATGGGCGACGACCACACCTGCGAAAGCTCGACCAGCGCGCACCAGTCCGAGTTCGCCTTCGTCGACTACATGATCCCGGTGCTCAATCCGGCCGGCGTGCAGGAGATCCTCGACTACGGCGTCCTGGGCTTCGCCCTGTCGCGCTTTGCCGGCGTGTGGGTCGGCATCAAGTGCGTGAAGGACAACATCGAGGCCACCGCCACGGTCGATGGCCGCATCGACCGCGTCGAGGTCAAGATCCCCGACGATTTCGTCGATGCCGCCGGACGGGCTCAACATCCGCCTCGGCGACCAGGCGCTCGCCAAGGAGGCGCGCCTGCACGACCACAAGCGCGCCGGCCATCCTCGCCTTCGCCCGCGCCAACAAGCTCGACCGCCTCGTCACCAGCGGCGGGCTGGCCCGAAGATCGGCATCATCACCTGCGGCAAGAGCTATCTCGACGTGCGCGCGGCGCATGGACGAGCTCGGCATCGACGAGGTGAAGGCCAACCAGCTGGGCATCGCGCCTCTACAAGGCCGGCATGACCTGGCCGCTCGAGCCGCAGGGCGTGCTGCAAGTTCGCCGAAGGGCTCGACCTGATCCTGGTCATCGAGGAGAAGCGCTCGCTGATCGAGACGCAGGTCAAGGAGCAGCTCTACGACCTGCCGAATCGCCCGCGCGTGCTCGGCAAGAAGGACGAGAACGAGCAGTGGCTGTTTCCGGCCAAGTATGCGCTCGATCCCAGCGACATCGCCATCAAGCTCGGCGAGCGGCTGATCCGCGCCGGCGCCGGCGAGGACATCAAGGCAAGCATCGCCGAGCTGAAGCGCCTCAAGGGCAACCAGCCCACCACCGCGGAGGCCGCCGTCCGCATCCCCTACTTCTGCCCGGGCTGCCCGCACAATTCATCGACCGTCGTCCCGAGGGCTCGCGCGCCTATGCCGGCATCGGCTGCCACTACATGGCGCACTGGATGGACCGCAACACCGAAGGGCTTCACCCAGATGGGCGGTGAGGGCACCAACTGGATCGGCGAGGCGCCGTTCTCCAAGACGCCGCACGTGTTCCAGAACCTGGGCGACGGCACCTACATCCACTCCGGCAGCCTGGCCATCCGCGCGGCGCGCGCAGCCGGCGTCAACATGACCTTCAAGATCCTCTACAACGACGCGGTGGCCATGACCGGCGGGCAGGCGCTCGACGGCGGCATGACCGTGCCGATGATCGTCAACCAGGTGCTGGCGGAGGGCATCGAGAAGGTGGTGGTCGTCACCGACGAGCCGCACAAGTATCCGCTTCGGCGCCATCCCGCACGGGCGTGCCGGTCTACCACCGCCGCGAGCTGCAGACCTTGCAGAAGGAGCTGCGCGAGGTCCCGGGCGTCTCCGTGCTGGTCTACGACCAGACCTGCGCCGCCGAGAAGCGCCGGCGCCGCAAGCGCGGCCTGTTCCCCGATCCCGACAAGCGCGTGTTCATCAATCCGGCGGTGTGCGAGGGCTGCGGCGACTGCGGCGTCGAAGTCGAACTGCGTGGCCGTGGTGCCGCTCGAGACCGAGCTCGGCACCAAGCGGGCCATCGACCAGTCGGCCTGCAACAAGGACTTCTCCTGCCTCAACGGCTTCTGCCCGAGCTTCGTCACCGTGCATGGCGCCAAGGTGAAGAAGTCCGCGCAAGTCGCAGTCGGCGACAGCGGCATCGCCAGCATGCTGGCGAGCCTGCCCGAGCCGAAGCTGCCGGCGCTCGACCAGCCCTACACCATGCTGGTGACGGGCGTGGGCGGCACGGGCGTGGTGACGCTCGTCGGCCGTGCTCGGCCAGGCGGCCCACCTGGAGAGCAAGGGCTTCGGCTCCATCGACATGACCGGGCTCGCCCAGAAGGGCGGCGCGGTCGCCTGCCACATGCGCGTCGCCAAGTCGGCGCGACCAGATCCATGCCATCCGCGCCGGCGTGGCGGGCGCCGACCTGGTGCTCGGCTGCGACCTCGTCGTGACGCGCCTCCAACAAGGTGCTGGAGACCATCAAGCCGGACCACACCGCGGTGGTGTTCTCCGACTACGAGATGTCGACGGCCGACTTCACGCGCAATGCCAACCTCAAGGTGCCCGGCGCGGCGCTGCGGCATGCCATCGAGGAGCGGGCCGGCAAGGCGTCCGTGCACCACTTCGATGCGCACACCGCTGGCGGTGAAGCTGTTCGGCGACTCCATCGCCGCCAACATGTTCCTGCTCGGCTATGCCTATCAGCTGGGCTACGTGCCGATCGGCTCGGCAGGCCATCGAGCAGGCGATCGAGCTCAACGGCGCCGCCGTCGGAGATGAGCCGCAACGCCTTCCGCTTCGGCCGGCTGGCGGCACACGACCGGGCGGCGCTCGATCGCCTGATCGGGCCGGCGGCAACGGGCGCGGCCAAGCCGCAGACGCTCGAAGAGATCATCGCCTATCGCGCCGACGCAGCTGACCGAGTACCAGGACGCGGCGCTGGCCGAGCGCTATCGCCAACGCGTGGCGCGCATCGCCGACGTCGAGCGCAGCCAGGCGCCGGGACGTGACGGGACTCGCCGAGGCGGTGGCGCGCGGCTATCACAAGCTGCTCGCCTACAAGGACGAGTACGAGGTCGCCGCGCCTCTACGCGACCCGGCCTTCGAGAAGGCGCTGGGCGAGCAGTTCGAGTCGCGCGGCAAGCTCGAGTTCCACCTGGCGCCGCCGCTGCTGGCGCGCCGCGACAAGGCCACGGGCGAGCCGCGCAAGATGAGCTTCGGCGCGCTGGATGCTGCCCGTGTTCCGCCTTGTTGGCCAAGGGCAAGCGGCCTGCGCGGAGGCGCCTTCGACATCGTTCGGCTACTCCGCCGAGCGCCAGCGCGAACGGCAGATGATCGCCGACTACGAAGGCGTGCTCGATGAGCTCGGCCAGCGCCTGTCGCCGCAAACGCACGCCACCGCCACGGCGTCTGGCTGCGCTGCCCTCGAAATCAAGGGTTTCGGCCACGTCAGCTGCGCAACTACAAGACCGTGTAAAGCCCGTGAGGCGCTCTGCTGGCGCAACTGCGCAATCCCGCGGCGACATTGAAGGCCGCCGAGTAGCTCGCCCAGCCGCTCCTGAGCATAGGCTAGCCGCACGCGGGCGTCGCTGAGCGCCGCGCGGTGCCGCTGCTGACGATAGCCCGTTCTCGAGCAATATAGGCGCGGCTCGCGAGTTTGAGTGAGGGGCTGCCACGTTCTGTTCGACCAGAATCACTGTCAGGACCGCGCTGGCCTGATGGCGCGGATGGTCCCGAACAGATCCTGCACCAGGGCGGCTGCCAATCCGAGCGAAGGTTCATCGAACATTATAAGCTCCGGTTGGCCCATCAGGCAGCGAGCGATGCGCCAGCATCTGCTGCTCCCCACCCGACATGGTTCCAGCCAGTAGCTGCGTGCGGCGCTCGTCGAGGCGGGGAACGACGGTAGACTCCTGCAAGGCTTGCTGCATACGCCGCGCGCGCGCGGCAAAAGCGCGCCCACTTCCAGGTTCTCGTGCACGCTGAGGGTCGGAAGACTTGCCGGCCCTCCGCCACCTGGCCAATGCCGAGATTGCAAATCAATGGCTCGGCAGGCCCGCGATGTCTCGGCCGCGAAACACTGCGTCCCCGCCGCGGTCTCTCCATGCCGGCGATGGTGCGGATGAGGCTCGATTTGCCTGCGCCATTGGCCCCGACGATCGCCACCAGCTCACCCTCGTCGCAGGCCAGCGAAACGCCGTCGAGTGCCTGGGCATCGCCATAAAACAGGTCGAGCTGCTCTACTTGGAGGATCAACAGCGCGTCCTCGCCTAGATAACATTCGAGCACGGCCTGGATCGCGCGTCACCTCGCTCGGGCGTGGCCCGTGGCAAATGACTTGTCCGTGGTGCAGAACGACGACATGGCGCGAGAGCGCCATCACGGCGCGCATCACATGTTCGATCAGTGAGGATCGTCAGTCCGAGCCTGGCGTTGAGATCCTTGAAGAGCCCCACCATCCGGTCCGTCTCCGGCTCGGACGCAGGCCGGCCATGACCTCATCGAGCAGCAGGATGCGCGCGCGTGGCCAGCGCGCGGCGCCACCTCCAAACGTTTGCGGTCCGGCAGCGTCAACGATCCCGCCGGGTGCCTGGCATTTGCCCTGCAAACCGAGCTGCTCGACGACCTGGGCGGCAATCTTCCGTGGCGGCGCGCACGGCTGGTCACTGCTTGAGATGCGCCAACGACGACGTTTTCCATCACCGTCAGAACCCGGCGAACGGCTTCACCAGCTGGAAGGTGCGTGCTATGGCCTGCCTGCGCAGATCTGATCGTGCCGCCAGCCATCAACGCGCGTGCCCGCCAAGCGGATCTCGCCCAGCTTCCGGACGATAGGCGCCGGCAACCATAATTGAAGCAGGTGGTCTCAGCCGGCGCCATTGGGGCCAATCAGGCCGACGATGCCGCCCTCGGCACTTCGAAGCTCACATTTTGCACGGCCTTGCAGACCGCTGAAGCTCTTGAGATGCCCGAGCCTGCAGCAACGCTGCCATGCGATAGTAGCCTGGTTGGCGCTGGGTGTCGGCCATCGAGGCGCAGCACCTTCGCCAGCGGGCGGCCACACACCATCGCGGCAGAAACAGCACCACGACGAGCAGGCAGACGCCGTAAAAAGATCTGTTTGGCGCCGGGACGTCGCCGAGACCGACCGCGGCATGATCTCGTCGAGGCCCTCGGCCAGCGCCGTCAGCAGGAAGGCGCCGATGATGGGTCCGAACAAGGTGCCGATGCCACCGATGATGGGCGCCAGGATCAGCTCGATCGAGCGCGATGTGGAAGACCTGCTCCGGAAACAGATTGTTGTAATAGGAAGGCAAACAACGACACCTCCAACGATGTCATGGCCGCCGACAGCACCACCGCGTACATGCGGTCAGCGAACAGGTATTGATGCCCAGCGTCCTGGCGGCCTCGGGCTCTCGCGGATTGCCAACCAGTAGTAGTAGCCGGCGCGACTGCGCAACAACGCGTGGCACAGCAGGAAGGCGCCGACCGTCATCGCCAGCAAAATGTAGTAAAACATGGTCGGGCTGCCGCGCGAGGTTGATGAGGTCGTTCTTGGCATAGTTGGCAACGGGCAAAAGAGCCTGGCGGAGCCACCGACCCAGGACCAGTGGTCGAAGGCAAGACGGGCAAATTCGGCAAAGGCAATGGTGAGGATGGCGAAGTAGACGCCGGCAACGCCGAAGCTGAAAGGCGAGAAAAGCCCATCCAGGCCGCCCGCGGCGGCAGCGCGACCGCGACCGAGGCCCACAGACCGAGCCACGGACTGATCCCGAGATGTACGGAGAGCGCGGCGGGCCAGCGTAGGCGCCGAGGCCGACGTAGAGCGCATGCCCGAGTGAGAGTTGCCCGGCGAAACCCATCATCAGGTTCCAGGCCCGGCCGACGTAGGCAAAAGTAGAAGATCAAAATCAGAACGGCGATCAGGTAGTCGTTGGCAAAAAGCGGGAAACAGGATGAGCGCGGCCAGCAGCAAGGTCAGGAGCATGAGCCTCGCGCGCGGGCACGCCGTCGAGCCAGCGCGCCCTCATGACGCGCTCTTGCCGAGGATACCCTGCGGCCGGAACAACAGCACGAGTACCGAGCATGCCGAAGCGAACATGCTCTTTGCCGAGGGCGTGAACAGTAACCCGGCGAGCGCCTCCGTGATGCCGATTAGCATCCCGCCCAGCAGCGCGCCGGGCATTGAGCCCAGGCCGCCGACGATGACGATGACGAAGGCGAGCAGGGTGTAGCTGGGGCCGAGCGCCGGCGTCACGTCCAACAGCAGCACCATCACGGAGCCGGCGGCACGCGACGCAGCGCGGCCCCGAGGCCGAAGGTCAGCGCGTAGAGCCGTCGTGACATCGAGCCCCACCACCAGTGCGCCCTGATAGTTGTCGGCGCAGGCGCGGATGGCCTTGCCGGTCAGCGAGTAGCGGAAAAGCAAACAGGCCGTGGCGACCGCCGCCGCGGCAACGGCGGCATAGACCGCCTTGGTGGCATCGACGATCAGTGGTCCCGAGCTGGAAGCTGTCATAGGCATAAGCCGTCTGCACGCTGCGTGCATCGGGCCCGAAGATGAGTCAGCAGCGCATTGACCATGATCATCGCCACTGCCACCAGCAGCATGAATTGGCGTGTGCTCCGGTCGGTTGATGAAGGGATTGATCAAGCCGGCCTGCAGCGACATAGCCGAGGGCGAAGCAGGACCGCCGCAATCGGCACCAGCATGAGCGAAGGGGTCGAGCCGGTAGGCCGAAAAGAGGGCAACGGCGATGTACATGGCAATGGTCATCATCTCGCCGTGGGCGAAGTTCACGACGCGCACCACGCCGAAGATGACCGATAGCCTGAGCGCCATTAGGCCGTAGACCAGGCCGGTGAGAAGGCCGCTGACGGCCACATTCAAGAAAATGCTTGCGGGCACCGGCAGCGGTCCCGCGAAAGAGCCGCTCCGGTGCCAACCGGCGCGGCTAGAGCTTGAACTCGGATCAAGCGCGCTTGTCGTGTGGGGTCAAGGGCCAAACGGCCTTAGCGTTTGCCGCGCCAGCGGCGCTACCGTGAGGAGTTTGCCGCCGCGGTTCTGGATTGCCGCATTCTTGAGCGTGTCGTTCTGCCCCTTGGCGTCGAACTTGATGCCCGGACCGATGCTGACATTGTCCGCAATATCCGTGGCACGGATGGCATCGGCCAAGGCCTTGGGGTCGCTCGAGCCCGCCCTCTTATAGGCGTCCGCCGCTATGAGTAGGGCTTCGAAGGTGAAGATGTGGTTGGTGTTCAGATTGATGCCGGGGTGCGCCTTGGCTAAGCGCATCCTCGAGCTGCTTGCTCAGTTTCTTGTTGGGATCATACCACGGCACGAAGCTCAGCGGATCATCGGCCAGCTTGCCGAGTGTCTTTAAGTACTGATCCTCATACCATCCAGGCCCCATGCTCCAAGATCGCCATCGGCGACCAGCGCTGCTTGACGAGCTCGCGCGTGAGTAAAATCGCATCGTTGAGACGACTGACCGTCAACAGGGCTTCCGCGCTCGTGGCCCTGGCCTTGGATACTTCGACGGACAGATCGCGGGCAGCCGGATCGTAGGCGATGGTGTCGAGGATCTTGTAGGGCATGTTGAACTTCGGCAAGACGCCGTCGATGCCCTTCTGCATCGACACCCCGAAGGTGTCGTTGACATGCAGGAAGACGACCGACTGCGGCGCCTTCCGTTGACCTCGAAGATCGCCTTCTGATTGGCAAATGCGTCGCCGAGGATCATCCCCGCGGTGGGGAAATTGCGAAACACAAACTTGTAGCCCTGCTCGGTAATGGGGGCGCGGCCGCTATGTTGATTACGAAGGGAATGCCCTTCTGCTCGGCCACCTGGGCGATCGCCGTGGATTGACCCGAGTCGAAGGCGCCGACGAGCAGCTGCGCGCCCTCGCCGATCAGGCGCTCGGCCCGCGAGCGCGCGGTCTCGACGTTGGATTCGGTATCCCCGTTCATGATGCTGAGGGTCGGCAGACCGATGTCCTTCTAGAGATGCCTGCGGCGATCTCGACCCCGCGCTGACAGTCCTGGCCAATGCCGGCTTGCACGCCGGACCGCGGCAACAGTACGCCGACCTTGAGGCCGGCCGCTTGCGACCTGGCGATGTTGAGGGGTGCCACCGTGGCAACGATGCCGGCCCCGAGGCCCTTGGCGACGCTGCGGCGCGTCACGCCCCTAACCCTGGCCTGCGTGCTTCGGATCATGCGCATCCTCCTGCGGTGTGCGAGCGTCGTCCTCGGTTTGCCCGAGTATATGTCTTTTTGCTCGCCGCGCGTCATGCCCCGCCGGGGCGACGTGCCGCGGCAAGTCATCCACGCACGCGGCCCGGCGAGGCGGCTGGCGCGGGGCGCTGACGTGGGGCTCAAGGGTTGGCGCCCAGTGCTGGCTGCATCGCGCCGCGGCCTCGGCGCGCGACCCCACCCTCGCCGCACGGCTCCGCACCGCCCGGCGCTGATCAGAGGCAAACGAAGGGAGGGTGCGGTGGCGGAACCGAGGGGGATCGAACCCCTGACCGCGTGAATGCCATCGCCATTTGGGGGTTATTTGGAGATCCCATTTGAGCCGAGGTGAGAAGATAGAAACACAATTTATACAATGCTTTGTCCTCGATTTATTCATCTCATGACGTCTCACAAATTTTCATCCAAATTAGCACTTTCTGGTAGACAATTGGTAGACAGGAAATGGTTTGGTAGACAAGAACAAAAAAGGTCAGGGCCAGCGCAAGCGGTATTGATGAAGGGACTGAGAACAGTGACTCTGGCTTCCCAGGGCGACGGAAGACTTCTGTGCAAAAACGTCAAAGCGATTGGCGCGGTGAATGCGGAAGCCAGGCGAACTTCATACTCCATCAAGGGCGAACGTGGCCTCCGGCTGGTAGTTCACCCCACCGGCCGTAAGGTCTGGTTTTGTCGTCTACCAGCTCGGAAGAGGGCGCGGGCGCAAACGGCGCTGGTATGAAGTGGGAACGTTTCCCGAATTCAGCTTGGCCGATGCCTGCAAAGAAGCCGCGCGGGTTCGTAGCGAAGTTGCGTGAAGGGTATAGACCCGAAGCGCCCAAGACCTTTGAAGAGCTCTTCCAAATATAGGCTTGCCGCGCATGCAAAAAGAAGGTGAGTACGTGGAAGGAAGAGGAGGCGCGATACAACCGCCATCTCAAGACCGAAGTTGGCGACAAGATTTACACAAACATCGAACGCAAGGACGTTCGTGAGATCGAGAGATGGTGTGCTGGAGCGTTCCGGGCCAATTGAGTCGAACCAGGTCGTCGCAGTCTTCAATCGCGTGATGAGTTGGGCGTCAGCGAAGACCGCGCAAAATTCAATCCAGCCGCTCGACTGAAAAAGGTGGGCCAGGAACGGTCGACGCGAGCGCGTGCTCACCAATGATGAGATGAAGCGGTTGTGGATGGAACTCGATCGGCCTTTGAACGTGGATCGTGACAAGGGCGAGACTCACAGACGCAGATTTGTCCGCGGCTGTTGCGATCCGTCGCGCTTTGAAACTCCCTTGTCCTGACTGGACAGGCGACGCGGTGAAGTAATTGGTATGGCAGAAGAAGGAACTGGATCTTAGCGAGGACAACTCTTGGTGGACGATACCCGGCCAGCGTACCAAAAACAGACTGCCGCATCGGGTGCCACTGACCAAAATGGCGCTCCGAGTTGTTCAGGGAAGCCATGGACTTAAGTGGCAAAAGCCAATACGTGTTCCCGCTGCTAAGGCAGAATCAGCCATTCGGGCGGACTCGTGACCAGGCAGCTCAAACGTATGTGCAAGAAGATGACACCGAAAATCGAAGGCGTCGGACCACATGACCTGCGCCGAACTTGCGGCACGGAGATGCGGAAGCAAGATCTCAGTTGAGGACCGGGCCCACGTGTTCAACCATGTCTCAGGTGCCAAGGCGAAGGTCACATCGTTGGAACTACGATGTGGGCGAACATGATGCTGAGAAGCGGTTAGCGTTAGAGCTTTGGGAAGAGAAGCTGCGGCAGATGGTGAATGAGGTACCGGGATCAGGATGAGAGTGTATGAACATTCTCGCTTGGATCTGACCTGCTGATTTGTAATCAGGGGGTCGCAGGTTCAAATCCCTGCAGCCGGGTCACCAATGGAATTAATTGTCCGACCCGGAGACATGGGTAACAAAACGTACCTAAGACATAGGTGACAACCTAGGCCCAAACGGGTTGTCGATAGGTTGCAAGGTTCTCTGCTCCAGGTCGATATAGCCCAGATCATAGTCGATGAAGGTGACGAGCCAAATTCCCTCGTCGACTTCCTTGATACCGAGGCGCTGTCCGGCCAGGACGGTCAGAGACGTTGATTTTCTTTCTGTAGATGCAGATACGGCCGCAGGCGGTGACGAGGACGTCGCGGTCGTGGAAGGGGTATTCGAGGCTCGGGGAGGCCCTGATAGGGGCGCCTTGAGGGGGTGTAGACCTCGGCGGGGCACTTCATGGCGATGGCCTCGTGTGGCCGTTCGGCGTTGAACTCGTGCACGAAGTCGTCGAAGCGGGCCTGTTGCTGCAGGCTGTTCATGCCCGGCGGCCGGGTTGCCTCCTTGAGGGTCAGATGCATGCGCTCGTGGCGGCCATTCTGCTGGGGATGACCTGGTTTTATGCGCTCGATGGCGATGCCCAGTCTCAGCCACCAGACGGCGAGTTTTGACAGATTGAAGAGGGCATTAGGACTGGCGAAGGGGATGCCGTTATCTGAACGAATGGCTTGGGGAGCCCGCGCTCAGCGAACAGCCGCTCGAAGGCGGTGACAGCGATTTCCTCGCGGGTGGTCTCGAGGGCTTCGCACATGAGGAGGAAGCGCGAGGCTTGGTCGGTGACCGTGAGGGGATAGCAGTAGCGGCCGTTGCCGAGCTTGAACTCGCCCTTGAAATCGGCGCACCACAGATCATTGGGCGCCAGGGCCTTTGACAGGGGCGTGCCCGTTGCGCGGGAGCGCCGTTTGCCCATGCGGTTTAACGAGGCCGTGACGGTCGAGCACGGCATGGATGGTGCTTTGGCGGGCAGGCGTAGGTCACCGGGCAGCCGGCGCAGGAGCAGCTCCCTGATCTTGCGGGCGCCCCAGTGTGGTTTGTTGCGCTTGAGGCTGACGATCAGGCTCTCGACCTGGCTGGGCAGCTGGTTGGCGTAGCGGACGGGCCGGCGCGAGCGGTCGCTGAGGGCCTCGAGGCCATGCTCCTTGTAGCGGTCAAAGATTTTGTAGCCGGTTTTGCGTGAAATGCCGAACTCGCGGCACAGCTCGGTCATGGCCTCGCCGTCGAGCAGCCGGGCAACGAAACCGCAGGCGTTCTTCCACGACCGAACACTCCTTCCAGGGCATCGCCACCTCCCGCCTGCCCCCGTCGTCGCAGATGGAAAGTGTTACCCATGTGTCGTGCGATTCCTGCCACCTATGTCCGGCGCGATCATTTCAAGGACACCAGATCCCCAAGAATTATGTCCGTAAATTAGAAACTCACGATACTGCACCTATTTTACGTTAGCGTTCAAATCTCATTCACCGCAGCCGGAATCGCGCTGAAATTTTGTGTACGCCGAAATTGTCTGCTTTGGTTTTCGGTGAAACAGGTATTTTGCCGCCAGTGGCGGCTCACGTCACCGCTTCGGCGGCGCCATGCCGACGACTGCAACACTCGTCCTGCAGTCCACTGCCGCCAGCATCGCCCGGATACTTGAATTAATCCCGGACTCTCCTCCGCGACTGCGACTCCCGTATCAGCTAAGGAGATCGTTAAGGATCGACACCGCTGAGTCAGGTGCTCGAGGCCAGTACGACGTTTGGAGAGCGCGGACCACCGCCGCTGTCGGCGATCTTTGCGCGGCGCTGGCTGGCTTTCTGAAGACCCTCAACGGTTTTGGGTGACGACTCGGGCGTCGAGCGGTAATTGGCACAGCGCGCCCGTCACGGCGGCGCCTGTCAGGGGTGGGGCCCCTTGAGATTGAGCCCTCGGGCTCGGCAAAAGCTCATCTTCGCCAGCACCCCACGGCCGCGGCAGGCATGGCTCAACACGATCAGTCGTGCGGCGAAGTTGAACTCACCCACTGAGCAGCATCACGCGTATCTGCAACCTGAAACAAGATTGAAGCTCGAAACGACCTGAGCGACTCCACAGCCGCACCATGTTGCAGAAATGGTGGGGTCACAGCAGCGTTGTTGGGCTGTCCCGACATTGCCAGGTGCCGTCTGGCGCCGGTGTCATCATTTCGGGGTGTCCACCGCCGCAAGTCACGGCGCGCCACTACTGATATCCGGCGCACTGGCCGTCCAGTCCTCCTCTCGCGCGTGCGGTTTGGGATCACAACACCCCGGGCCCGACATCGTCGGTAACCGCTCCACTGCTGAATTCAAATCGTGCCGGGTTCTGCGAGAGATTCCTGGCTGGACAGCGAAGGCCGCGGCTGGCGACGCCGGCCGTTTGCGGTGAGCAGCTACGGGCGACCGTTCAGGTGGGACGCCTACTGTTGACATAATACGGCGTAAAAGCGG